>Ga0209901_1000173_pt1 | contig 37025 bp, 34 predicted proteins | sample OrgsoiDNA_201058_FD_185806 | JGI IMG/M metagenome (GOLD analysis project Ga0209901, IMG submission 185806) | Permafrost soil microbial communities from the Arctic, to analyse light accelerated degradation of dissolved organic matter (DOM) -... | ecosystem: Environmental > Terrestrial > Soil >...
TGGACATGGAACGAATGCTTGCCGAGGTCAATACCGATGAGCGTAACGTTTTGCATGATGATCCCCTTCAGAAAGAAAAACACCCTGTCAGCGTACCGCTCACAGGGTGGGGGTGACCATCTTATTAAGCTCCCGAAGGAGCTTTTAGCCGTGGGCTTAAACTTACTGCCCTTGTGAGTTATTCAGGGTCAGCATTAACCCTTTGTGACGCATCTCGGCGGCTTCTGCGGGTTTATGCAGTTTATCCAGCGCATCGGCCAACCACGCATAGTCGTAAGCGTCAGGGCGCTGTTGTAGCGCTTCACGGAAGGCTTCAGACGCCTGCAACCATTCACCATGCTTCATCAGCAACTGGCCCAACGTGCTGTTAAGCAGAGGAGTAGCGCCATTCTGCTTGATGATCTGACGCAGTGTCTTCTCCAGCTGTTCAGGATCACCCGAACGCAGTTTCGGCATCATGGCGATCAGGCGTTCATCGTACTGACGTTTTAGCCCGTCGAGGATCACTTCCTGCGCGAGGTCCTGATCGTTGCACTCAATAAGATGTGCAGCCATCGCCACCTGCAAGGCGACTTCGTGACGGGTTTTGCGGTTCTGGTCTTTCCACCAACGTTTCAGACCTTCACTGCCTTCTTCGGCCATCATTTGATTCATCATGCCGATGTACGCCTGCTCTTGCAGCACACGCAGCTCTTCGTCGTCATGAATACCGGCTTTGGACATCGATGGCAGAATCTCCAGCAATGAGCCGTAAGCCCCGGTGCGCAAATAGGCCTGTTCGGCCAGACGCAGGATCTCCGGGTGACGCGGCGACTGACCAATCAGACGGTCAACGCCGTGGCGTGCGGCGTGAATTTCGCCCCGCGCCAGCTGAATACGCACGCGGGTGATATCCACCGGCATCTGATCGATATCTGCAATTTCAGCCGCACGTTCCAGATACTGGTTGGTGCGAACATCATCGCCACGCTGTTGTGCCGCTTCGGCCGCCAGCAAATAGTTCACCACCGGTTGTTCCGCATGGTCAGCATTACGCGCCAGTAACTTCTCCATTTGACGGTGATCGCCTTCTGCCAGCTTCAGCATGGCAGCCTGGGTCTGTTTACGCGCTTTGGAGCTTTTGCGGCCAGCGAACCAGCCTCGGGTGCGTGCGCCAGTGCGCAAGACACGGCGTAAAATCCATTCGATGAAAAACAGCACCAGCATCAGAACCACAAACATGATCACCATGCCTGTGACGCTGGTTTCGATGTTGTAATTGTCCGTCTGAATCAGTACATAGCCCTGATGCCCGGCGAGCATAGGCCCGACGACAATCCCGGCAATGATGATAATGAATAATACGAAAACCTTTAGCATGCGTTATTCCCCCTGAGCAGCGGCAGCGGGCTGTTGAAGCAGATTACGCACCCGCGTTTGCATCAGTTTTTCCAGCATGGGCTGACTTTTCAACTGATCGGGTACATCCATCGAAATGGACTGCTGGCTGAGGTTGTCTACCTCTTCAAGGAACGCTTTGGTCGACGGGTCGCTGGTATCAAAATAGGCGCGTACCCAGGTCGATACCGACTCAAGAGACTGCTTGTAGATTTCGTCCTGATGGCGCGGTACAGCCTGTGCGGCAACCAACAGGCGCGAACGGATGTTTTCACGCAGATAGACGTCCTGATTAGGTGCCAGCAAAGGCTCTGCGCTGCTGTCGCGGCGACGGACTGTGATGAAGTCCGATATAAAGCTATGCCAGCTTTTGGTCAGGTTCTGACGCCATTCGCTGAGGGACCCCGACAGGCTGGTGCCGTCGTCGTCCATTGGAGCCTCATCGCTGTCGTTGTCAGCCAGACGCAAGTTATCAACCTGGTTGGACAGCTGATTCACTTTCAGAATAATACCGTCGAAATCGACCTGCGTAACCGCGGAGAGGCTGGCGACGTCTTCATTTAGCGCACGGCGCACATCAATCAGGCTCGGGTCATTCATGTCGGCCAGGCTGGCATCGGCACTTTTCAGGAGCGCAGCGGCGGTGGTGACATCCTGATCGCTCCACAGTTTACGGCCAGCCAGTTTGACCAGGAAATCGGCCTGCGCCAGCATCCAGGTTTTGGCATCGCTGCCAGAAATGCTGGCGACTTTGTCCTGTAATTCATTCAACTGTCGACTAAATGAAGCCTGCTGGCGCTCGCTGGCCTGCTGTGATTTATCCTGTTCACCGAGCAGGGCGGCAATTTGCTGTTTGTCCTGCTGCTGGCTTTTTTGCAAGGCGATAAGTTGGTCTTGCAGCTCATCGACGGCTGCCGTTTGTCTGAGCGTCTGCTGGTGCCCGTGATAATAGAGGCCCGCGCCCAGTGCGATGACCAGCACGATGGCAATCGCGCCGAGAACCGGAGCAGTACGCTGTTTTTTACGCAACGAGTTCAACAGGTCATCTTGTTGTTTTTCACGGGAATCAACGTCTGGCTGTTGGGGGCTCTCAACCGCTGGGGTGATCACATCATCCTGGGCGGAAGGATTTTTTTGTTCCGTCATCTTGGCACATCCCTTAGTCAGGTTATTTTAATGCGCGGATCAGCGCATCATTATCTGCGTTTTCAGCCACACGGATGTCGCTCCAGCCCAACTGGCGGGCGAGGGTGGCTAAACGTTCACTGACCACTACCAGGCTACAGCGCAGCAACCAGGTGTCACGGTAGTATTCAGGAACTAACGTATGAAGCAGTTGTAACATTTCGCCGCTGGTGACGACCAGCGTCGTAATGCCTGCGCGCTGCCAGCTTGAGCTTTGCTCACTGCCGTCATAAAAAATCGGGCTGCGCTGGTAGCATTCGCAATAAATGACTTCAACGCCGCGTTCGCGAAGCGTTTCGGCCAGCAGTTCCCGGCCGCCATTGCCGCGCAGGATCAGCGCTTTCTTACCTGCCAGATTTTGTAAATCCGGCAGTTGTAATAAGGTTTCACTGGTTTCACCATCATGCGGATAAATAACAGGAAGGCGACTCAGGCGATGAAACAACAGACCCGTTGTCCGGCCAATGGCATAATAATGCACGTTTCCAGCCCAGCGCTGCTGTGACTGCTGCAAGGCGTGGTCAGCATATTTCACCGCGTGTTGTGACAGTATAAACACCAGATCTTGCTGATTTAATGAGGATAGCAGGTTCGGCAGGCTTGCGAGTCCGTCGCCTGGCGCAAATTCAATCAACGGAGAATGATAGGCAACCCGGCCAAGCGTGCGCAACCGGCTGACAAGCTGCTCGCCGAAAGGAGAAGGACGGGTTACCAATATGGTCATCGTGGTGGGTTTCCCTGGTAAACCTCATGCAGAATTTCACGTGCGCCGTTGGCCAGCAACTCTTCGGCCAACTCAATGCCCAGCTTTTCTGCATCAGCGGTGTTGCCGCGACGTTCGCCGCGCACCATCTGGCGACCATCCGGTGCGCCAACCAATGCGCGCAACCAAATTTGATCACCCTCTATTTCAGCATAGCTGCCAATCGGCACCTGGCAGCCACCTTCAAGACGCATATTCATCGCCCGTTCTGCCAGCACGCGCAGCGTAGTTTCACGATGGGCGAGAGGAGCCAGCAATTCGCGGGTGTGGTGATCGTCAAGACGACATTCGATACCGACAGCACCCTGGCCAACCGCAGGCAGGCACTCTTCCGGCGACAGCGCCACGCGGATACGGTCTTGCAGATTGAGACGCTTCAGACCGGCAACGGCCAGAATAATGGCGTCGTAATCGCCGTTGTCGAGCTTACCCAGACGTGTGCCGACGTTACCGCGCAAATCGCGGATCACCAGATCAGGGCGTTGTTCGCGTAGCTGACACTGACGGCGCAGGCTGGACGTGCCGACCACGCTGCCTGCAGGCAGGGTATCGAGATTGGCAAAAAGGTTGGAAACGAAGGCGTCACGCGGATCATCCCGTTCACAAATCGTCACCAGCCCCAACCCTTCGGGAAACTCAACCGGCACATCTTTCATCGAATGCACGGCAATGTCTGCCCGGCCATCCAGCATGGCCAGCTCAAGTTCTTTAACGAACAAGCCCTTACCGCCGACTTTTGCCAGAGGCGTGTCCAAAATGACATCGCCACGCGTCACCATCGGCACCAGTTCGACCTGTAAGCCGGGATGAAACGCCATTAATTGGGTTTGAACATATTGTGCCTGCCACAACGCCAAAGGGCTTTGTCTGGTGGCAATTCGAACGATTTTGTCTAACATGCTTGTTACCGTTTTACTGATTCGCTGACCATCCTACCACCGACGGAGGGAGGCGTCAGCCATCGTCAAACGAGGAGAACGGGCACAAAAGGAATTTGTTACATCCAGGATCAGGACGTAAAATGTAAAGTAGCGGAAGAATAATTGTGGTGTGTTACTTCCTTTACGGTCAATCAGCAAGGTGTTAAATTGATCACGTTTCTAGCATTTATCCGTCAACTAATTTCCATTCTTACGATAAATGACGGTTTTGGAACGGGGTTTTTTCTAGACACTGTAAAATCAGGCGAACAGTCTTGTACCTCTACATCGAGACACTGAAGCAGAGATTAGATGCGATAAACCAGCTACGTGTGGATCGCGCTTTAGCGGCCATGGGGCCGGCTTTCCAACAGGTCTACAGTCTTCTGCCAGTTTTATTACATCATCATCACCCTCTGATGCCGGGATACCTTGACGGTAAGGTTCCACACGGCGTCTGTATTTTCACGCCTGATGATACCCAAACGACCTACCTTTCCGACCTCGAAGATAAATGGGGCAGCTCCGTCGAAGCCATGGTGAAAGGCGAATTGCCGATCACCGGCGTCTACTCTATGGGCAGCACCTCATCTATAGGGCAGAGCCACACTTCGGATCTCGATATCTGGGTATGCCACCAGTCCTGGCTCGACAACGAAGAACGCAACCGTTTACAGCAAAAATGCAGCCTGTTGGAAAAATGGGCCGCGTCGCTGGGCGTGGAAGTCAGCTTCTTCCTGATCGACGAAAACCGCTTCCGTCATAATGAAAGCGGCAGCCTCGGCGGCGAAGACTGCGGTTCGACGCAGCATATTCTCTTACTCGATGAATTTTACCGTACTGCCGTGCGTCTGGCCGGGAAACGAATTCTGTGGAATATGGTGCCTGGCGAAGAAGAGGGGCATTACGATGAATACGTGCTGTCGCTTTATGCGCAGGGTGCACTGACACCCAATGAGTGGCTGGATCTCGGGGGTCTGAGTACGCTGTCAGCTGAAGAGTATTTCGGTGCCAGCCTGTGGCAACTGTATAAAAGCATTGATTCGCCGTACAAAGCGGTGCTGAAAACCCTGCTACTCGAAGCCTACTCGTGGGAATACCCAAACACGTCGCTACTGGCGATGGACATCAAAAAGCGTCTGCATCAGGGTGAAATCGTCTGCTTCGGCCTCGACTCTTACTGCATGATGCTCGATCGCGTAACCCGCTATCTGACTCAAATAGAAGACTTCACCCGGCTTGATCTCGTCCGCCGCTGCTTCTATCTGAAAGTGTGTGAGAAGCTCTCCCGCGCCCGTGCCTCCGTGGGCTGGCGTCGTGAAATTCTCAGCCAATTGGTCAGCGAATGGGGCTGGGACGAAGAACGTCTGGTGATTCTGGATAACCGTGCCAACTGGAAAATTGAGCGTGTGCGTGAAGCACATAACGAACTGCTTGATGCGATGATGCAGAGTTACCGCAATCTGATCCGCTTCGCCCGTCGCAACAATTTAAGCGTCAGCGCCAGCCCGCAGGATATCGGCGTGCTGACCCGTAAATTGTACGCCGCCTTTGAAGCGCTGCCGGGTAAAGTCACGCTGGTGAATCCGCAGATTTCGCCTGACCTGTCAGAAAGCGATTTAACCTTTATTCACGTGCCGATTGGCCGCGCCAACCGCACCGGCTGGTATCTGTATAACCGGTCGCCGTCGATGGAGTCGATTGTCAGCCATCAGCCACTGGAATATAACCGCTATCTGAACAAGCTGGTGGCCTGGGCCTACTTCAATGGTTTATTGACCTCCACCACGCGGTTGCATATTAAAAGCAGCAACCTGTGCGATATCGCCAAGCTGCGTGAACTGGTGGCGGACGTTTCACATCACTTCCCGCTGCGTCTGGCGGCCCCAACGCCAAAAGCGCTGTACAGTCCGTGTGAAATTCGCCATCTGGCCATCATTGTTAACCTTGAGTATGACCCGACCGCCGCGTTCCGCAATCAGGTGGTGCATTTCGATTTCCGCAAACTGGACGTGTTTAGCTTCGGCCAGCAACAGCAATGCCTGGTGGGCAGCATTGATCTGCTCTACCGCAACTCGTGGAATGAAGTGCGAACCCTGCATTTCAACGGCGAGCAGGCGGTGCTGGAAGCGCTGAAAACTATTCTGGGCAAAATGCATCAGGACGCCGCGCCGCCGGAGTCGGTAGAAGTGTTCTGCTACAGCCAGCACTTACGCGGCCTGATCCGTACCCGCATTCAGCAGTTGGTGTCGGAGTGTATTGAGCTGCGTCTGTCGAGCAAGCGTCTTGAGCCGGGCCGCTTTAAAGCGGTGCGCGTCGCCGGGCAAACCTGGGGCTTATTCTTTGAGCGCCTGAGTGTTTCGGTGCAGAAGCTTGAAAATGCGATTGAATTCTATGGCGCTATCTCCAACAACAAACTGCACGGTTTGTCGGTCAAAGTACAAACCGATCAGGCGCATTTACCGGCGGTGATTGACGGTTACGCCAGCGAAGGGATTATTCAGTTCTTCTTCGAAGACAGCAGTGATGATGCCGGTTTTAACATCTATATCCTTGATGAAGCTAACCGCGTTGAGGTTTATCACCATTGCGAAGGCAGCAAAGAAGATCTGGTGCGCGACGTCAGTCGTTTTTACTCCTCCTCGCACGACCGGTTTACCTACGGCTCAAGCTTCATTAACTTCAACCTGCCGCAGTTCTACCAGATTGTGTCGCTCGATGGCCGCACTCAGGTGATCCCTTTTCGCAATAATCCGCTGGCGCATTTATGTGTCACCGCGCCTGATAGTACAGCAGAAGAGCCGAAGCGTTTCCAACTGCATTAAGCCGAGATTTCGCTCCCTGGACGCACTAAACAGCGCGGCCTGAGATTATCGATTCCTATTGCTTTTCATGATCCACCTGCGATGATAGAGAGCTTGGTGGCATGAATTACAGGCATTCATAAAATGAAAAACGTTTTACTCTGGTCTTTGGCCGCAACGGTACTCTTTACGCTTTCTGGTTGTGGATTGAAAGGACCGCTCTATTTCCCACCGGCTGACAAATCATCGACACAAAAAAACGGCCAGACACAGGGTGTTCCAGGTGATGGCTCATCTCAGCAAAACGGTGTGTCACCCGAGAAGCTCGGTACCCATTCAAGAAGTTAATTGAGTGGCCAGATTGCGTTTTCTACAGGGTTTCTGTGGAAATAGACAATAATGTAAAGGATCATCGCGACTGGATCTGACCAGCGGTAAGCGGAGCAAAATATGCAGTTCTCCAAAATGCACGGCCTGGGCAACGACTTTATGGTCGTCGATGCCGTCACCCAAAATGTTTATTTCTCTCCCGAGTTGATCCGCCGTCTGTCTGACCGTAATCGTGGTGTAGGCTTTGACCAGTTGCTGGTTGTAGAACCCCCTTACGATCCTGAACTCGACTTTCACTACCGTATTTTCAATGCTGACGGCAGTGAAGTGGCGCAGTGTGGCAACGGCGCACGCTGCTTTGCCCGCTTTGTCCGTATTAAAGGCTTAACCAATAAACGTGATATCCGCGTTAGTACGCAAACCGGCCGCATGATATTAACCGTCACCGAGGACGAACTGGTGCAGGTCAATATGGGCGAACCGATTTTCGAACCGCAGCAAGTCCCGTTCCGTGCGCCCAAGCAGGAAAAAACCTACATTCTGCGTGCCGAAGAGCACACCGTATTTTGCGGCGTGGTCTCGATGGGTAACCCACACTGTGTTTTACAGGTGGAAGATGTTGCCACCGCCAGCGTCGAACTGTTGGGTCCGATGCTTGAAAACCACGAGCGTTTTCCTGAACGCGTCAATGTCGGTTTCATGCAGGTCGTTGATCGTGAAACGGTTAAGCTGCGCGTCTACGAACGTGGCGCGGGTGAAACCCAGGCCTGCGGAAGCGGCGCCTGTGCCGCGGTCGCGGTGGGTATCCAACAGGGGTTATTGGATGAAGACGTTCAGGTGGAACTGTCGGGAGGCAGCCTCGAGATTCGCTGGAAAGGACCGGGTCATCCGCTGTATATGACCGGCCCTGCCACCCACGTATATGATGGATTTATTCATTTATGAACAATCTTGATGACCAACTGGATGCCGCCGTTGCCCTCGTGCTCGACGACGACAGCGTGATGCAGTATCTGCTGCAAAACCCGGACTTTTTTATTCGCAATGCGCGCAGCGTTGAACAAATGCACGTACCGCACCCGGTGAAAGGCAGCATTTCGCTGGTGGAATGGCAGTTAGGCCGCCAGCGCCACCAGATTGGCCAGTTGGAAGAAGAGATCACGCTGTTGATGGAGCAGGCGTCAGTCAATGAAGGCCTGTTCGGACGCTTAATCGAATTACAGGCCACGCTGGCCGCCGCCAGCAGCCTGCAGGATATGCTAAACCGACTGCAACGCTGGGCGCGCGGTCTTGGGCTGGCGGGCGCGAACGTCCGCCTTTTCAGCGAAAGCTGGCGCATCGGTGCGCCGTCGGACTTTACTCATCTGGCGCTCAGCCGCAGCGCGTTTGAGTCACTGCGCATTCAGCGTCTCGGCGACACCCACCACTTCCTTGGTAGCCTAAACGGCCCCGAATTGTTGCTGGTACTGCCACAGGCCAAAGCCGTCGGTTCGGTTGCGCTGTCGATGATGGGCGAAAACAGAGAGTTGGGCATGCTGATTTTCAGCAGCCGCGATGCGCAACATTATCAGCCGGGAATGGGGACCGTCATGCTCAACCAGTTGGCGAAAATGCTGCCTGGTTTGCTGGAACGCTGGATAGAACGGGCATGAGCCACACTGACTCGCCCCTGAATCCTGTGGTCGAGGCATTTTTACGTTACTTGCGCATTGAGCGCCAGCTCAGCCCGCTGACCTCCAGCAGCTATGCGCGCCAGCTCGACGTCATTATCGGCATGGCTGGTGATATCGGTATTACCTCCTGGGATCAGCTGGATGCCCCAAAAGTGCGGATGTTACTGTCAAAAAGTAAACGCGCCGGGCAAGGTGAAACCAGTCTTGCTTTACGTATGTCCGCATTGCGCAGTTTCCTTGACTGGCAAGTCAGCCAGGGCCTGCTCGAGGTGAACCCTGCGAAGGGGATCTCCACTCCGCGGATGAACAAGCATCTGCCAAAAAATCTTGATGTTGATGAAGTCGACAAACTGTTGGATATCGATCCCAGTGACCCGCTTGCCGTCCGTGACCGCGCCATGCTGGAGGTGATGTACGGCGCAGGTTTGCGTCTGTCAGAACTGGTCGGTATTGATATCAAACATGTGGATCTGGCCGAAGGTGAAGTCTGGGTATTGGGTAAGGGCAGCAAAGAGCGTCGCCTGCCACTGGGCCGCACCGCCGTAACCTGGCTGGAAAAATGGCTGGTCTGCCGTAAAGAGTTTGGCCCTAAAGATGATGCGATGTTTTTATCCAGTCAGGGAAACCGAATCTCCGCCCGCAATGTGCAGAAGCGCTTTGCCGAATGGGGCGTCAAACAAGGCGTCAACAGCCATATCCATCCGCATAAACTGCGCCACTCTTTCGCTACCCACGTACTGGAATCGAGCGGCGATCTTCGCGGGGTGCAGGAGCTGTTAGGTCACTCAAGCCTGTCCACCACGCAAATTTACACCAGTTTAGATTTTCAACATTTGGCGTCGGTGTACGATGCCGCGCATCCACGGGCTAAACGAGGAAAATCCTGATGAAGTTCTATCGACCGCTGAAACGCATTGAAGCGATCACCTTCGATTTAGACGACACGCTGTATGACAACTATGAAGTTATCCGTCACACCGATGCCCAGACGCTGAAATTTATTCAGGAGTTCCACCCGGCGCTGGCGGACATGGCTGCGGACAGGATCCGTCTGATGCGCGCAGAATTACTGGCGCAGGACGCTGAGATTTACCACGACGTCACCGAATGGCGTCGGCAGGCCGTATTGCTGGCGATGACCCGTGCGGGCCTGAGTGACGGCGATGCTAAACAGGGCGCGAAAGCTGCGATGGAAAACTTCGCCTACTGGCGCAGCAAAATTTATGTGGCTGAGGAAAACCATGAGGCGCTGGCTGCATTGGCTGAACGCTGGCCGCTAGTGGCGATCACCAACGGCAATGCAGATCCCCATGCCTGTGGTCTGTCGCAGTATTTCCAGTTCACATTGAGAGCAGGCCCGCATGGCCGCGCCAAGCCCTATTCTGATATGTATAAAAAGGCCGCGCTGAAACTGGATTTACCGTTGGAACAGATCCTGCACGTGGGCGATGACCTCACCACTGACGTGGCCGGTTCGGTGGCGTGTGGCATGCAGTCATGCTGGATAAACCTGCGTGAAGGCAACCTGATGCACATCAAAGATGCCCGCCTGTTACCCCACATTGAGATTTCGCAGTTGGCATCGCTGACAGCATTGCTATAATTCCCATCATTCTCAGTATATACCCGTCATCCTTCAAGCTGCAGTCGCGTTGGCTGCACTTACTCACCCGAATCACTGACAAGTGTCAGCTCATCGGGATTCATTCGTTTGCCGCCTTACTGCAACTCGAATGATTTTGGGTATTCATTCACAGTAGAAAAGCGTCCTCCGGGGGCTTTTCTCTTCCAGACCCACGGTGCCTATGGACGTTTCTGACCTGCTCGACAGCCTGAATGAAAAACAACGTGAAGCCGTGGCCGCGCCGCGCAGCAATCTGTTGGTGCTGGCGGGAGCAGGCAGTGGCAAAACCCGCGTCCTGGTCCACCGCATTGCCTGGCTTTTGTCGGTAGAAAACTGCTCGCCGTACTCCATCATGGCAGTGACCTTCACCAACAAAGCCGCAGCGGAAATGCGCCACCGTATTGACCATCTGATTGGTACCAGTCAGGGCGGCATGTGGATCGGCACTTTCCACGGTCTGGCGCACCGTCTGCTGCGCGCCCACCACCTTGACGCCAACCTGCCGCAGGACTTCCAAATTCTCGACAGTGACGACCAGCTGCGTCTGCTCAAACGTATCGTTAAGGCACTGAATATCGACGATAAACAGTGGCCACCGCGTCAGGCGATGTGGTACATCAACGGCAAAAAAGATGAAGGTTTGCGTCCGCAGCATGTTGAAACCTATAACAATCCGGTGGAAGCCACCTGGCTGCGCATCTATCAGGCCTATCAGGAAGCCTGCGACCGCGCCGGGCTGGTGGATTTCGCCGAGCTGCTGCTGCGCGCTCATGAACTGTGGCTGAATAAACCGCATATCCTGCAACATTACCGCGAACGCTTTACCAACCTGATGGTGGACGAGTTCCAGGACACCAACAGCATTCAGTACGCGTGGATCCGTCTGCTGGCGGGCAACAACAACAACGTGATGATCGTCGGCGACGATGACCAGTCAATCTATGGCTGGCGCGGAGCACAGGTCGAAAACATTCAGCGCTTCCTGAAAGATTTCCCCAATGCCCACACCATCCGCCTGGAGCAAAACTACCGCTCGACCAGCACCATTCTGACCGCCGCCAATGCGCTGATCGCCAATAACAGCGGGCGCATGGGGAAAAACCTGTGGACCGAAGGTGTCGAAGGCGAACCGATTTCGCTCTATTGCGCGTTCAATGAACTCGACGAATCGCGCTTTGTGGTCAACCGCATTAGAGCCTGGCAGGACAATGGCGGGGCGCTGAAAGACTGCGCGATCCTCTATCGTAGCAACGCCCAATCGCGTGTGCTGGAAGAGGCGTTATTACAGATGGCGATGCCGTATCGCATTTATGGCGGGCAGCGCTTCTTCGAGCGCCAGGAAATCAAAGACGCACTGGCGTATTTGCGCCTGATGGCCAACCGCAATGACGATGCCGCTTTTGAGCGCGTGGTGAATACGCCGGTGCGCGGCATTGGTGATCGCACCCTGGATGTGGTGCGCCAGACAGCCCGTGACCGGCAGATGACTATGTGGCAGGCCACGCGTGCGCTGTTGCAAGACAAAGTACTGGCGGGCCGTGCAGCGTCTTCGTTGCAGCGTTTCTGTGAACTGGTGGACGCCCTGGCGCATGAAACTGCCGATATGTCTCTGCACGTGCAGACCGACCGGGTGATCAAAGACTCCGGCCTGTTCATGATGTATGAGCAGGAAAAAGGCGAGAAAGGCCAGGCGCGTATCGAAAACCTTGAGGAACTGGTGACGGCCACCCGCCAGTTCAGCTATCAGGACGAAGATCAGGACCTGATGCCGCTACAGGCCTTCCTGTCCCATGCCGCGCTGGAAGCGGGCGAAGGGCAGGCGGATGCCAATCAGGATGCCGCGCAACTGATGACGCTGCACTCGGCCAAAGGGCTGGAGTTCCCGCAGGTATTTATCGTTGGTATGGAAGAGGGGATGTTCCCGAGTCAGATGTCGCTTGATGAAGGCGGACGTCTGGAAGAGGAGCGCCGTCTGGCCTACGTTGGCGTGACGCGAGCCATGCAAAAACTGACGCTGACCTACGCGGAAACCCGCCGCCTGTACGGCAAAGAGGTTTACCACAAGCCTTCACGCTTTGTCGGTGAGTTACCGGAGAACTGCGTCGAAGAAGTTCGCCTGCGCGCCAGCGTCTCGCGTCCGGTCAGCCATAAACGCATGGGCACACCGGTAAGTACCAGCGATACCGGGTTCACGCTCGGCCAGCGCGTGGTACACCCGAAATTCGGCGAAGGTACCATCGTGAATATGGAAGGCAGCGGCGAACACAGCCGCCTGCAAGTGGCCTTCCCCGGTGAGGGCATTAAATGGTTAGTCGCCGCCTACGCCCGCTTAGAAGCTGTATAAGCTAGCTTACTGGCGATCTTGAGCCCAGGCAGTGCTCGACATCCTCATGGACTACGTGTCCATTCCGGTGTCTCCGCGCTGTCTGGACTCAACCTCGCTGCGCCGCTGACGCTTAACCTTTAATATTTTTACTGGAAAACATCCCCCACATCGGCCTTCGCATACCATTCCAGCGTTGCTTTCACGCGTTCGTCACCTTCGGGTGCTGAGCCCGGCAGGTAATCTTCTTCGGTGACCGGTTGGTAAGCGCCGCGTTTCACTTCGAAAATCACGCCGCCTTCGTCCAGCGACAGCACGCTGTGCCAGGTGTTGGCAGGGATCTCCAGCAGACGTGTCTCCGCGCCGAGCCACAGGCGGTCGGTAACTTCCCCCTCGGCGTCATAAATCAGCACCAGAAAACGTCCGCGCAGCGCGGTGAGCATCTCCCAGGTGTGCGGATGGCGATGCACTCGCACGTAAGTGCCCGGCTCCATGGCGATGGCCAGACGCTGCACGTCATCTTCCGGCGCCGGGTGGATATTCAGGTTCTGACGCAGGCGGGGCGAGTTGGCCGCTTTTGTGATCAGTTCGCACATCATGTCTTGGTTAATCTGTTTAATCATCGGAGTTCCTGTGCAGCACGTGCCGGAAAAGGGCAGAATCGAGGCCGTTGAGTGTAGCCAAAAATCCTGTGGCATATAAGCCCGTGCAGGTTATCGTGATAGCCTGAAAATTATGCATAAATGTTGCGGGATTACTTTTGTTCGTAGTTGACACTGTTTTTCTTCTCGGCGTAACATGCGCGCACTATTATCTTTGAGGACCTTCGCCTTGGACACACCCAGTAGATACTGGCTCGATAACCTGTTCTTCAGGTACCACTTCTAAGGCTATCCTCTTTGCTGATAGCCTTAGTGGTTGTCAGCGACTTCCGTACTGTCGCTGTGAGTCGGATCTGAATTTGGTCTGAAACACGCCGGTGACACCTTCTCACCCTGTGTTTTCCTGTGCTTCAACGCGTTGTCCATACCTGTCACCATAGGGAGAACGGGCACATGCTGAGTGCTTTTAAATTAGATAACAGCCGCTTATCCCGTTTGGAGCTGGACGAAGCCGATTCTGACGACCTGAAAACGTCGTTGTGGGTCGACTTGATTGAGCCAGATGAACAGGAACGTGAGCGTGTTCAATGTGAGTTAGGTCAGAGCCTGGCAACCCGCCCGGAGCTGGACGATATCGAAGCGTCGGCCCGTTTCTTCGAAGACGAAGACGGCCTGCACATTCACTCCTTTTTCTATTATGAAGATGCGGAAGACCACGCGGGCAACAGCACCGTGGCATTTACTATCCGCGAAGGCCGCCTGTATACGCTGCGTGAGCGCGAACTGCCGGCATTTCGGCTCTACCGTATGCGTGCCAGAAACCAGACGCTGGTGGACGGTAATGCCTATGAACTGCTGCTGGATTTGTTCGAAACTAAGATCGAACAGCTGGCGGATGAAATCGAAAATATCTACAGCGATCTGGAAAAACTCAGCCGCGTGATCATGGAAGGTCAGCAGGGTGATGAATATGACGCCGCGTTGTCCACGCTGGCGGAGCTGGAAGACGTGGGCTGGAAAGTGCGTTTGTGTCTGATGGATACCCAGCGTGCGCTCAACTTCCTGGTGCGCAAGGCGCGTTTACCGGGCAGCCAACTGGAACAGGCGCGTGAAGTCCTGCGCGATATCGAATCGCTGTTGCCGCATAACGAATCGCTGTTCCAGAAGGTCAACTTCCTGATGCAGGCGGCGATGGGTTTTATCAACATCGAACAGAACCGCATCATCAAGATCTTCTCGGTGGTTTCCGTGGTGTTCCTGCCGCCAACGCTGGTGGCATCAAGCTACGGCATGAACTTTAAGTTTATGCCGGAACTGGAGCTGACCTTTGGTTACCCGGCAGCGATAGGCCTGATGATCCTGGCCGGTCTGGCTCCTTACCTGTACTTCAAGCGTAAAAACTGGCTTTAAGCATTCAACCTGTCAGCCCCGATGCTGGCAGGTTTCTTCCTTCCTGTTTCCTCTGCCAGATTTCCCTCCACGGTTCGAACTGTGTTAGAAATGTGCCTCCGCTTGCGCTAATGCAGAATTAAATCATGTTGATGGAAAGGATTGCTCCCTGGGGCCAGTGGTCATTGCTGGTTATCGCGTCGCTGATCCTCGGTTTCTTCTTTCAGGCCTTTCATGTACCGGCTGCCTTGCTGCTGGGGCCGATGATCGTCGGCGTCCTGATGGGATTGCTCGGTGCCACGGTGCGCATCGCACCGGTCTTCTTCAAAATTGCCCAGGGCATTTTGGGGTGCATGATCGCCCAAAGCCTGTCGCCCTCCATATTGCCGCCCCTGCTCAATGACTGGCCGATGGTGTTACTGGTACTGATTGCCACCCTGCTGGCGAGTGGTCTGTCAGGTTGGTTGCTGGTGAAATTCAGCAGCCTGCCGGGGCCGACGGGCGCATGGGGTTCATCTCCCGGCGGTGCCAGTGCGATGGTGGCGATGGCCGGAGATTTCGGCGCTGATGTGCGTCTGGTGGCCTTCATGCAATATCTGCGAGTGCTGTTTGTGGCAACAGCAGCGGCGTTTGTCGCCCGCATGAGCCTCGGGGATAGCGCATCGGCGGCGGCGGCGGTGATTTGGTTCCCGCCGGTTGACTGGCGTTTCGCCGCCACCTTGTTGTTGGCGCTGGCAGGCGTCTGGCTTGGGCCGTTATTGCGAATACCTTCCGGTGCATTGTTGCTGCCTGCGGTGGTCGGTGCGGCGCTGCATTCGACCGGCACCATGACGTTGCAAGTACCGGAATGGCTGCTGGCAATGGCGTATACGCTGATTGGCTGGAGCGTCGGGCTGCGCTTTACCCGGCCTATTTTTAAACTCGCGTTAAGAACCCTGCCGCAAATGATCGCGTCGATCATCGGGCTGATGCTGATTTGTGGGGGAATGGCGTGGGTGCTGACGAAAGTGCTGCATGTGGACATGCTGACGGCTTATCTGGCGACCAGTCCCGGCGGGCTGGATACCGTGGCGATCATCGCGGCAGGCAGTGATGTGAATTTAGGGTTTGTGATGGCCATGCAGACGCTGCGTCTGCTGACCATCATTGTGACCGGTCCAGCCATGGCGAGGTTTATTTCGCGCAGTGCCAGACCGTCGTCCTCAACGCCGTAAGCGGCGCTGGGTGTAAAGCGCATCAGCGACAAAGCAGAACAACCCGGCCCAGATAAAGCCGAAGGTCACCAACTGCGACGTCGTGACGGACTCACCGTAAACCGCGACAGCCAGAATAAACATCAGCGTCGGCCCCAGATACTGGAAGAAGCCCAGCGTCGACAGCTTCAGGCGCGTGGCGGCAGCGGTGAAAAACAGCAGCGGAATGGTAGTAATAATACCGGCAGCCATCAGCATGAGGTTGAGTGACCAGGGGTTCGCCGGTAAGTGACTGGTCGCGGTGTCGGCGATGAAAAACAGATAAATAGCTGCCACCGGCAACAACCACAACGTTTCAATCAACATGCCGGTCTGGGCCTCGACGCCGATGCGTTTACGCAATAACCCGTACAGCGCAAAACTCAGCGACAGACCGAGAGCAATCATTGGCACGGAGCCATATACCCACACTTGATAGCTGACGCCGATAAACGCCAGCACCACGGCGACCCATTGCATCCGGCGAAAACGTTCGCCTAAAAACATCATCCCTAACAGCACGTTAACCAGCGGGTTGATGAAATAACCCAGGCTGGCTTCCAGCAGATGATTGTTGTTGATAGCCCAGATATACAGCAGCCAGTTCCCGCCGATGATCACCGCCGTCAACAACAACAGGGCCACTTTCTTCGGCACTTTCAGCACCTGACGCACGTTCCCCCAGCTGCGGCTGACTGACAGCAATACCAGCATAAAGAAGAACGACCAGATCACCCTGTGAGTGAGGATCTCGTCCGCTGGGACCTGTTTAATCAACTTAAAATAGACCGGAGCGATGCCCCAGATAAGATAGGCAACGAAGGCAAAAATAATGCCCTGCCGTGTGCGTTGTGCGTCCATGTTCATGCCTGATATCAGAAGAAGAGGGCGAGTTTACCCGATACTTGCCACCGGTGTTTTGCTTTGTAATGGGTTTAGTGCAACCTCATCAACCCACCATATACGTGGCTGTGGCGGTAGCGATATGTACCCCGCTTTCGTTGTGCAAATCCACCCTGGCCACCGACACCTTATTGCCGGCGCGGATGAGGTGGGCGCTGGCGGTAAAAACGTCACCACGGCCAGGGCGCAGGTAATCAACGCGCAAATCAATGGTGCCCATTTTTGCCAGACGCTGGCGCATTTCGGCCTCCAGCAGCGGATGGTCGGGCTTATCGCGGCGGATTAACGAACTGGTGACGCACACCAGACCAGCGGCGACGTCCAGCACGGCGGCAATCACCCCGCCATGCAGAATTTTCTGTGCGGCATTGCCGACCAGGCGGTTTTGATGCGTAAAGGTCAGTTCGGCGAGGTCAACGTCGAGTTGTTTGAGCTCAAGACCCAGCTCGCGGTTAAACGGCATATCGTAAACGAAAATATCGCCAATTAACTGGCGGGCGGCATCGTGGCTCATGGATGTGGCAGACATGAAAGAATTCCTGAAGTGCGGGCCTACATGTTAACAGAATGTAGATTTTAGGCCGTGGGGGAATTGATTTCCAGAGTGCAAATGATAAATCTAATCAATACTCAGTCAGCGTGCATTTTGTGTGTAAAATGGCCTACTTTTCTGGGTTCTTAACAACGTTTGATTGATAAATATAATCCAGCCGCTCTGACGGCAATGACTTTTGGTGGAGGAATAATGCGTAACAACTGGGCTGTTGGGGCAACCTTACTGGTAATGCCAGCACTGAGCTATGCGGCAGAAGCAACAATTCAAGAAGTGCATGATCAGCCTAGCGTGCGCGGCAGCGTGATTGCCAACCTGCTGCAGGAGCATGACAACCCGTTTACCTTATATCCCTATGACACTAACTATTTGCTTTACACCGATACCAGCGGCGTAAACAAAAAAGCCATTCAATCCTATAACTGGTCAGATAATGCGCGGCATGATGAGGTCGAATTCCAGCTAAGCCTGGGCTTCCCTATCTGGCGCGGTATTGCGGGTGACAACTCGTTGATCGGCGCGTCTTACACCCAGAAGGCCTTCTGGCAGTTGTCGAACCGTGCTGAATCTTCGCCATTTCGCGAGACCAACTATGAGCCTCAACTGTTTATTGCCTGGGCGACGGACTACAACGTCTTGGGCTGGACACTGCGTGAGGCCGAATACGGTTTCAACCATGATTCGAATGGCCGTTCAGACCCGACGTCCCGTAGCTGGAACCGGGTCTATGCGCGCTTTATGGCGCAAAACGGTAACTGGCAGGTGGATCTCAAACCCTGGTACCGCATTCCCGAAAGCGACAAAAATGACGATAACCCGGACATCACCAAATATATGGGCTACTACCGTCTGAAAGTGGGTTATGCATTGGGAGAAAGCGTGATAAGCGTTGAAAGCCGCTACAACTGGAATACCGGTTACGGCGGCGCGGACGTTGGCGTCAGCTACCCGATCACCAAACATATGCGTTTCTACACCAAGGTGTTCAGCGGTTATGGTGAGTCATTGATTGACTACAACTACAAGCAGACTCGCGTGGGTGTTGGTATCATGCTCAACGACATTATGTAATATACCCGTCATAGTTCAAGTTGCAGGTGCGTTGGCCGCGCTCAATCACCCGAATCACTTACTTGAGTAAGCTCATCGGGATTCTTTCGTTTGCCGCCTTCCCGCAGCTCGAATTATTTAGGGTATATGATATATGGCAGCCCCGGTGGCCTTTTCAGGTTGCCGGGCGGTTTGAACAGTTGGGGAATTGAGTGTCTACGGCGGCAGTGATAAATGCAGTGATAAATAAAGAAGAGCTGGCTCATCAGGTATTACGCGATACCTTCGGCTATCAGCAATTCAGACCGGGTCAGCAAACGATCATCAATACGGCCCTTTCTGGCCGGGATTGTCTGGTAGTGATGCCGACCGGCGGCGGTAAGTCGCTGTGCTATCAAATCCCTGCATTGGTGATGGACGGCCTGACGCTGGTGGTGTCACCGTTGATCTCCCTGATGAAAGATCAGGTAGACCAACTGATGGCGGCGGGCGTTGAAGCCGGCTGCCTGAATTCGACCCAAACCCGCGAACAACAGCAGGACGTGATGGCCGGTTGCCGCACGGGCCGCATCAAGATGCTGTATATCGCGCCGGAACGCCTGATGCTGGGCGATTTCCTCGAACAGCTGCAACAGTGGAATCCGGCCATGCTGGCCGTTGATGAAGCTCACTGTATTTCCCAATGGGGCCACGATTTCCGCCCTGAATATCGCGCACTCGGCCAGTTAAAACTGCGTTACCCGCAGCTGCCGGTGATTGCCCTGACCGCCACCGCCGACGAAGCCACCCGCAACGACATTGTCCGTCTGCTGGAGCTTAACGATCCGCTGATTCAGGTCAGCAGTTTCGACCGTCCGAATATCCGTTACACGCTGGTGGAGAAGTTTAAACCCCTCGACCAGTTGATTCGCTTCGTGCAGGACCAACGTGGCAAAAGCGGCATTATTTACTGTAACAGCCGGGCCAAAGTCGAAGACACCGCCGCCAGGCTGCAAAGCCGTGGGCTGAGCGTTGGCGCCTATCACGCTGGTCTGGATAACGACACCCGCGCCCGCGTGCAGGAAGGTTTCCAGCGCGACGATCTGCAAATTGTGGTCGCCACCGTGGCGTTCGGGATGGGTATCAACAAGCCCAACGTGCGCTTCGTGGTGCATTTTGATATTCCGCGCACCATCGAATCTTACTATCAGGAAACCGGGCGTGCCGGGCGTGATGGCCTGCCTGCTGAAGCGGTGCTGCTCTACGATCCGGCCGACATGGCCTGGCTGCGCCGTTGTCTGGAAGAGAAACCCGCGGGCGCTCAACAGGATGTCGAGCGGCATAAACTCAATGCGATGAATGCCTTTGCCGAAGCGCAAACCTGTCGCCGTCTGGTGCTGCTCAACTATTTTGGCGAAGGCAAACAGAACGCCTGTGGTAACTGCGACGTCTGTCTTGATCCGCCAAAACGCTACGACGGCCTGCTTGATGCGCAGAAAGCGCTGTCGGTGGTGGCGCGGGTTGGGCAACGCTTTGGTTTAGGTTACGTGGTGGAAGTGCTGCGCGGCTCGAATAACCAGCGCATCCGCGAATACGGTCACGACAAGCTGTCTGTTTATGGCATCGGTAAAGAGCAAAGCAATGAACATTGGACCAGCGTGGTGCGCCAGCTGATCCACCTCGGGATGATCATGCAGAACATCGCCATGCACTCGGCGCTGCAACTGACTGAAGCCGCGCGTCCGGTACTGCGCGGCGAAATTCCTTTGCAGCTGGCGGTGCCGCGAATTCAGACGCTGAAGATCAAAAGCAGCGCCAGTCAGAAAACCTACGGCGGCAACTACGATCGCAAACTGTTTGCCAAACTGCGTAAGCTGCGTAAATCATTGGCAGATGACAACAACGTGCCGCCATACGTGGTATTTAACGACACCACGCTGCTGGAAATGGCCGAACATTTACCGATCAGTCCAAGCGATTTGTTGGATATCACCGGCGTTGGCCAGCGTAAGCTCGAGAAGTTTGGTCGTCCGTTTATGGCGATGATCCGTGACCATATTGATAACGGCGACGAATAAGCGCCTATTCCCAAAGATAAACAGAGAGATACACACTCATGCTGATTCTATTTCTGACTGTTGCCTTGATGCATATGATCGCGCTGGTAAGCCCGGGTCCTGACTTTTTCTTTGTCTCGCAAACGGCGGCCAGCCGTTCGCGCAAAGACGCGATGATGGGTGTGGTGGGCATTACGCTGGGCGTGGCAGTCTGGGCGGCAGTGGCGCTGATGGGATTACATCTGATTTTGCAAAAAATGGCCTGGCTGCACCAGATTATTACCGTCGGCGGTGGCCTGTATCTATGCTGGATGGGCTGGCAATTGCTGAAATCAGCGCGGGCCAAAAAATTGGCTGGTGATACCGATGAAGTGGAAAGCCCCGTCGATCTGCCTGCCCGTGGCCGCACTTTTATGCGCGGTCTTCTGACCAATCTTTCCAACCCGAAAGCGGTGATTTACTTCGGCAGCGTGTTCTCATTGTTTGTCGGTGACAATGTCAGTGGCGGGGAGCGCGGGGGCCTGTTTATTTTGATCGTAGCGGAAACTTTTGTCTGGTTCTCGGTGGTGGCGATGGTCTTTGCGTTGCCGGCAATGCGTCGTGGTTACCAGCGTTTGGCGAAATGGATTGATGGCGTAGCGGGCGTGGTGTTTGCTGGTTTTGGTATCGCGTTAATTGTGAATCGTTAACTGGCTGCGTGCCACTTGCCATTTTAGCTGCGGGCAGTGCTCGACATCCTCATGGACTACGTGTCCATTCCGGTGTCTCCGCGCTGGCCGCAGCCAAACTGGCTGCGCGCACTGTGCCTGAGTTGTCGCTAAATCAAACTTTCCTCGCACTCGCCAGCAACACCCCGACCAGCATAAACAGCGAGCCGAAAATGCGGTTCAGCAGTTTCATCTGTTTCGGCGCTTTGACCCAACCGGCAATGCGCGTCGCCAGTGTCGCATAACCTATCATCACGATAATATCGACCACCACGGTGGTGACACCAAGTACCACGTACTGTGCCGTTTGTGGCTGGTGCGGGATGATAAACTGCGGGAACAGCGCGGCTAAAAACACAATACTTTTCGGGTTGGTGAGATTGACCAGAATTGCGCGTTTGAACAGCCGCCGGCGTGGCATACTGCTGGCCAGCGCATTCAGATCGATGGCTCCGGCGGCGCGCCACTGGCAGATACCTAGCCAGATCAAGTATGCAGCCCCGAGCCATTTCAGCACTTCGAAGGCCATCAGCGATTGCGACACCAGTGCGCCGAGACCGATGCCGACCAGGACGATGTGGATCGCCAGCCCGAGCTGCAAACCCGCAATGGATGCGACGGCACCGCGATAACCATGGCTGATACCTACGCTCATGGTATTGATAGCGCCGGACCCCGGGGAAAGACTTAAAATCGAAGTTGTGAGCAGATAGGTTAACCACCAGTCTAACGTCATCGAGCGACTCCCTGAATACACCATTTTATGGCACAATACGCTATTGTTTATGGGCTCACAAATAACTTACTTCACCTTCCTGTAACACGGTTTCGGAACCCTTCCATGTCATCGAATTTTGCAAAGTGGTTAACACGTGAGAAAGAGTTTTCTGCTTTTGCAACCGGTCCCTTGCTGGATTTTTGGCGTCAACGGGAAGAAGGGCAATTTGCTGGCGTGGACGACGTGCCGATTCATTACGTCCGCTTTAGCGCTTTTGAGCACGACAGTGTCATTGTGGTGTCACCGGGGCGTATCGAAAGCTACGTAAAATACCCGGAACTGGCTTATGACTTATTTCACAGCGGGTATGACGTCGTCATTGTTGACCATCGCGGGCAGGGGCGCTCCGGGCGTATGCTCGATGACCCGCACCGTGGACATGTGCAGCACTTCGATGATTACGTTGAAGATTTTCACCGGCTGTATGAACGGGAGATCACCCCGCGTCATTACAATAAGAAATATGTCCTGGCCCATTCGATGGGAGGCGCGATTGCCGCCCTGTTCCTGGCGAAATACCCACAGACGTTTGACGCGGCAGCCTTTTGCGCGCCAATGACCGGCATCTATTTACCGATGCCCGGCTGGATCTCACGGCGAATACTCAACTGGGCGGAAAATCACCCGCTGCGCCGCGACGGATATGCCCTGGGAACCGGCCACTGGCGCCCACTGCCGTTTGTGGTTAACCGTCTGACGCACAGCCGTGAACGCTATCGCCGCAACCTGCGTTTTTATGCCGATTACCCCGAGCTACAGGTTGGCGGACCGACCTACCACTGGGTGCGGGAAAGCATTGAGGCAGGTATGCATATCCTGCAACAAGCCGAAAAGATCACCACACCCCTGCTATTATTACAGGCAAGTGAAGACCGGGTCGTTGATAACCGGTCACACCTTGCTTTTTGTCAGGCGATGGCCGTTGCCGGACACCCTTGTGAAGGGGAGAAGCCAATGGTCATTGAAGGCGCGCGCCATGAGATCCTGTTTGAACGGGACGACCTGAGGGCACAGGCGCTCGATGCCATCATGCGCTTTTTTGCGCGGCATTAACTCGCGGCGAACTGCCGCGCATAACTCCATCAGAGGTTAGAACCTACCGCTATGTATCATGTTGTTGCTTCCGATTTAGATGGCACGCTGCTGTCACCCGACCATACCCTGAGCCCCTACGCCAAAGAGACGCTGAAGATGCTGACTCAGCGCGGCGTGCACTTTGTGTTCGCCACCGGCCGCCATCACATTGATGTGGCGCAGATCCGTGACAACCTGGAAATCAGCGCATTTATGATCACCTCCAACGGCGCACGGGTGCATAACACCGAAGGCGAGCTGATCTTTTCGCATAATGTCGACGAAGACATCGCCCGCGACCTGTTCGGTATCATGCACAACAACCCGAACATTCTGACTAACGTCTATCGCAACGATGACTGGTATATGAACCGCGATCGTGACGATCAGGACCAGTTCTTCCGCGAATCCGTCTTCAAATACAAACTGTACGAACCGGGTCTGCTGGAAACCGACGGCATCTGTAAAGTCTATTTCACCTGCGAAAGCCATGAAGAACTGATCCCGCTGGAAGATGCGATCAACGCCCGCTGGGGCGATCGCGTTAACGTCAGCTTCTCGCTGCCAACCTGTCTGGAAGTGATGGCCGGTGGCGTGTCGAAAGGCCACGCTCTTGAGCACGTCTCTAAACTGATGGGATATTCGTTGAAAGATTGCATCGCCTTTGGCGACGGTCTAAATGATTTGGAAATGCTGACCATGGCCGGTAAAGGCTGCCTGATGAGCGGCTCTCTGCCGCGTCTGAAAGCGGCAATGCCGGATGCCGAAATTATTGGTTCGAATGCTGACGACGCAGTGCCGCATTACCTGCGCAAAATGTATCTCTCCGAACCGGCTTAATTTTCCGCTGCGTTGAATGATAAAAAAGCGGGCAGGGTGAAAACCTTGCCCGCTTTTTATGGCGTCGCATCCTGAGAAAAACTTACTTCTGAGGCTGCGTTTGCTGGTGCTCTAAATAACTCACCGCTTTGTCCGGGAAGTCAGTGAACAGACCGTCAACGTGCGCCTGCTGATAGAGGATTTGATACAGCGAATTCACATTGGTGACGTACTTCGGCAAATCGTCTGCGCGAACGGTAAACGGATGCACCACCAGCTTGCTGGCGTGCGCCTCCGCCGTCATCGGCGTCAGTTTGATGTTATTGACCGTAGAGTCCGCTTCAATCAGCATATGGTAATCCGGCCCGATGCCGTCAGCGTACTGCGCAATCTGTTTCATCGCGCCCGGCTTGAACATCCAGTCATAGTTGTAGTTCACCCACTTGCCGTCTTTCTGCTCCTGGGTTTCGTCCCACTTGGTGTAGGCGATCAACTGAACCAGTTTCAGGTCGATGCCCATCTTCGGCTCCAGCTCATTTTTGATGCGCTTAAGCTCATTCGGGTCGAAGCACTGGACATAGACGTTGCTGCTTTTGCGGGTGTATCCGTACTCCTTGAGTACCTCCAGCACTTTGGCAGAAATGTCTTTGCCTTCCTGACGGTGGAACCACGGTGCTTTGATCTCGGTATAAATCCCGACGTCTTTACCCGTCGAATGATTCAGCCCCTGCACAAACTCGATCTCTTCCTGGAAGGTGTGCACACGGAAATCAGATTTACCCATCGGGAAACGTCCCGGATAGGTCTGCACCTGCTTACCGTCTTTGATATTAAAACCTTCGGTGAACTTCAGCGACTTGATCTCAGGCAGCGTGAAATCGATGGCGTAATAACGCCCATCTTTACGCGCCCGGTCCGGGAAGCGCTGTGCCACGTCGGTTACGCGGTCCAGATAGTGGTCATGCAGAACGACCAACTGGTCGTCCTTGGTCATCACCAGATCCTGCTCGAGGAAATTGGCACCCTGCGCGTAAGCCATGGCTTTGGCGGGCAGGGTGTGTTCCGGCAGGTAACCGCTGGCACCGCGATGGGCGATAACCACCGGCTCGGCAGCACTGGCGTAGCATGAGGCGGCAATCAGCCCTGCCAGCAGACTACTTTTCAATACATTCCCTAATACCTTGCGCATCCTTATGCTCCTTTAGCCAGTTGGGCTTTGTGTTTGTTTTCACTCAGCATGACCATCACCAGCAACATCACCGCCAGCACACAGCCACCGATCATCACGATAAAGCCGCCGTCCCAGCCGAAGTAGTCAACGGTATAGCCGACGATAGCACTCGCCGCGACCGAGCCACCGAGGTAGCCGAACAGACCGGTAAAGCCTGCTGCCGTCCCTGCCGCTTTCTTCGGGGCCAGCTCCAGCGCGTGCAGACCAATCAACATCACCGGGCCGTAAATCAGGAAGCCGATGGTGATCATACAGGCCATATCAATGCCCGGATTACCCACCGGATTCAGCCAGTACACCACGGTGGCGATAGTCACCAGTACCATGAAGAACACACCGGTGGCGCCACGGTTGCCTTTGAACACTTTGTCCGACATCCAGCCGCACAGCAGCGTGCCCGGGATCCCGGCATATTCATACAGGAAGTAGGCCCACGAGGATTTATCCAGCGCGAAGTGTTTCACTTCTTTCAGGTAGGTCGGTGACCAGTCGAGGATGCCATAGCGCAGCAGGTAGACGAACACGTTGGCGATGGCGATGTACCACAGCAGTTTGTTCGGCAGGATGTACTGCATGAAGATCTGTTTCGCCGTCAGTTCCTGCTCGGCGGACTCTTTCACGTAGTCTGGCGGATAGTCGTTTTTGTACTCTTCAATCGGCGGCAAACCGCAGGACTGCGGAGTGTCTCGCATGGTGATGAATGCAAAAACGGCCAGCGCAATCGCACCGAAAGCGGGCATATACAGCGCCGCGTGCCAGTCGTTAAACCACGCCATACCCAGCAGGAACAGCAGCGGAGGAATACCGCCGCCGACGTTATGGGCGCAGTTCCACACCGACACAATGCTGCCGCGTTCTTTCTGCGACCACCAGTGAACCATGGTACGTCCACACGGCGGCCAGCCCATTCCCTGGAACCATCCGCACAGAAACAGCAGTACAAACATGATGGCAATGCTGGACGTTGCCCAGGGCACAAACCCCATAAACAGCATCACAGCGGCGGCCAGAATCAGGCCGACAGGTAAAAACACGCGTGGGTTAGAGCGGTCAGAGACCGACCCCATGATGAATTTGGAGATACCGTAAGCAATGGAGATCCCGGAAAGGGCAAAACCGAGGTCACCACGGGAGAAGCCCTGATCGATCAGGTAGGGCATGGCCAGTGCAAAGTTTTTACGCACCAGATAGTAAGCAGCATAACCGAAGAAGATCCCCATGAAGATCTGCCAGCGCAGGCGGCGGTACAAGGGGTCAACATGGCTATCTGCCACGGGGGCCTGATGGGCTGCGGGCTTAAAGATACTGAGCATTAACGCCTCCAATGGCATTGGTCAGTTCACTCATGCTGAGTGGCTGACAATAAAATCAAATCGAAATGTTCCATAACGAGCGCCATGCTAATCACATGCGCATAAGCGAATTGTGATAGATGACATAATTGTTACAGTTTTATGAATCTGGAGGCGGATTTTGCGACATTGGGTAACAATTGGACATATGAAAATGCGGACTTTAGCTGCCCGTGATCACACTTTTGGCTTTTTATTGCCCTATTTCAGCGCACTGGTGCGAAATTATTCGTTTATGAGCGAATAAGTCCATAAGGAAAGTGATGTTTTAATATTTCAGGGGATATCAGACATGAAAAAGCGGGGCATGCCCCGCTTCCATCGTGCTTAGATGAGAATGATCACTGAACTTTCAGGGTGCTAATGATCGCTTCTGCATCGGTTTGCGCCTGCTGCTGGTTGTCAGCCGGCAGGGTGATTTGCAGGGTCAACAAGTGGTTGTCCACTTTGCCCAGCACGATAGACGAATAGGCCTTCTGACCGGCAGAAGAGATCACACTGTCATACTGTTGCAGTGTCTGGCCATTGACCTGAATCGATTTATTGGTCACGACTTGCAGATTGGTATCGCGGGTTTTTTGTTGATCTTGCAGGCGGGCTGTCAGAACGTCCAGCGACTCAGCGGTGTTGTCACCCAGGATCACAATCACCGCTTTCTGGCCGGTACTGTCGGCGTAAACGTGCATATTGTTGGCCTGGCTGCCCAGCTTACCGCTCTGGTCACTCATGCCCTGCGGCAGAGAGAAGGTCACTTTACCGTCAAGCAGACTGACTGGCACGGTTGACGTCGCAGAGGCCGCCGGTGCGCCTTTATCCGCCGCCGCTTTGTCAGTGGTTTTACCATCACACGCCGCCAGACCGATGATCAGTATGGTCATGCCTGCAAATTTCACTAAGTTACGCATAGTTCTTCCTTTGATTTTAAAGCGCCGCAGATTCTTGATTTCACTGCCCGTATGGCAACCCATTCACGCGCTAAATGCAACTCCAATTATCTGGAATATAACCCTAACGCGATGAGTGTGAATTTAGCTGAAACTGAGCGTTATGGCCGCTTTCAGAAAGGCGTTTTAACAGTACATTGAGCAGCACACCGTACATCGGCAGGAAGAACACCAGGCAGATCAGCACCTTGAAGGCATAATCCACCATGGCGATCTCCACCCAGTTGCTGGCCATAAACGCATTGCTGCTTTTATAAAACGCGATAAAGAAGAACGACAGCGTGTCGCTGATATTGCCAAGGAACATGGCAGCGGCCGGGGCTATCCACCAACTGCGCATCTGGCGCAGGCGGTTAAAGACATGAACGTCGAGGATCTGGCCGAGCACATAAGCCATAAAGCTGGCGATAGCGATGCGGGCAACCATGATATTCAGGCTGCCGAGTGCGGCAAAACCTTGCCATGCGGCGTCAAAGAACAGCGCGGAAATGATATAGGAGATGATCAGCGCAGGCATCATGACCGACAAGATAATGCGTCGAGCCAGCGGCGCGCCAAAGATGCGCACGGTCAGATCGGTTGCCAGAAAAATGAACGGGAAAGTGAAAGCACCCCAGGTGGTGTGTAAACCGAATATCGAGATCGGTAGCTGCACCAGATAGTTACTGGAAGTGATGATGGCAATATGAAATAGCGAAAGCCATATCAACGCGGAAAACCGCTGTTGAGCAGTAAAGGAATACATAGATGTGACCTTTTTAGTGAATGGGGTGAGGGAACCCAGGAATATCTTTTCGTTTCGCACCCAGCTTGTATCAGCAAGGGCGGCGCGCATAGTAACCGTTTATATCGGTATTGCAATGGTTAATTTTAGCGCAATGGTTTGCGTTTGTTGCGTCGCAGAATCAGCGGTATAAACTGTCGCGCATTACCGCATTAAGATGTCGAGAGAAGAAATGACCGATCCCTTTATCAACCCTGACCACCAGTTGGATGCCGTGGGACTGCGTTGCCCGGAACCCGTGATGATGGTTCGCAAAACGGTGCGCGGTATGAAAAATGGCGAAACCCTGCTGGTGATTGCCGATGACCCTGCGACCACCCGCGATATCCCAGGTTTCTGCCGTTTTATGGAACATACCCTGTTAGCGGCCGACACTGAACAACTGCCGTACCGCTATTTGCTCGCCAAAGGGTCTGTTCAGCCAGAGTAATGGCTTACCTGGCTTTCTTACGCAGTAACCTCAACGCATTGGCCGTGACCAGCGCGGTAGCCCCCGAATCTGCCAGCACCGCCAGCCACAACCCGGTCAACCCCATCAGCGTAGTGACCAGGAAAATGGCTTTCAGGCCAAGCGCAATCGTGATGTTCTGACGGATATTGGCCCGCGTCGCCCGTGACAGGCTTATCATCTGCGCCAGTCCGCTCAGGCGGTTGTGAGTCAACGCCGCATCGGCGGTTTCCAACGCCACGTCGGTGCCACTGCCCATCGCAATACCAATTCGCGCCGCTTTCATCGCCGGTGCATCGTTAATGCCATCACCAACCATTGCCGTCGGGCGCAGGGCATTGAGAGCAGTCACTGCCTCGACTTTATCCGCTGGCAGCAGCCCGGCGCGAAACTCAATGCCCAGTCGTTCGGCAATGGTTTTGGCGGCCCGAGGGTTGTCCCCGGTGAGCATCACCGCTGAAATCCCCAGTGCTTTCAAATCGGCCAGCGCACTGATCGCGTCTTCGCGCAGTGTGTCCTGCATAGCAATCAACCCGATCGCATTCCCTTCCTGCAAAACCACCACCACGGTTTTTCCGCTGGATTCCCACTCAGCAATCTGGCGCAGATGCTCTTCTGCCACGCCTTTTGCTGCCAGTCGTTTCGGTGCCAGTACCTGAATTTTTCTTCCAGCCACTTCACCTTCGACGCCAGATCCGGCCAGCGCACGACGCGCCTGTGCATTGATAGGCAGCGGGTTTTCCGTTCGGGCGCGGGCAATAATCGCCAGCGCCAGCGGATGATGTGAGCCTGCTTCTACCGCAGCCGCCAGACTCAACAGTTCATTTTCACTTACGCCACCCAGCGGCATGACATCGGTGACTTCCGGCTTGCCTTCGGTCAGCGTACCGGTTTTATCCAGCGCAATGGTCTGAATCAGTGCCAGCTGCTCCAGCGCGGCACCGCCTTTGATTAATGCCCCCTGACGCGTTGCCGCCGCAAGGCCTGAGGTAATAGCCGCCGGGGTTGAGATGACCAGTGCACAAGGGCAACCAATCAGCAGCAGGGTCAGCCCGCGATAGATCCAGGTTTCCCACGGCAGGCCCATCGCCAGCGGCGGGATCAAAATCACCAACAGCGCCATCAGCATAATCGCCGGGGTGTAATAGCGGCTAAAGGTATCGAGGAAGCGCTCAATCGGGGCACGGCGTTCGTCCGCTTCTTCAATCAGTTGCAGAATACGATCAATGGCGCTGGCACCGGGCGCGGAAGTTACGCTCAGATGCGCCACGCGATCCACACATAAACTCCCTGCCGGAACTTTTTCCCCCGGCTGATGCTCAACCGGTACCGACTCACCGGTCAGGGCGCTTTCATCAAAACTGGCGGCGTTGTCCAGCAGGGTGGCGTCAGCGGGAAGACGCCCACCGGCGGCCACTTCGATGACATCGCCCGGACGCAAATCAGCCACCGGCACGCGGGATGACTGGCCCTCAACAATGCGCACGGCGCTGTCGGGGATCAGCGCCATCAGCGCTTTCACACCACTGCGTGCGCGGTTGGCGGCGAAAGACTCCAGCCGTTCACCGACCATAAACAGCAGCAATACCATCGCGGCTTCTGCGGTGGCACCAATGAAGAGCGCGCCGAGTGCTGCAATGCTCATCAGGGTTTCAATGGTGAAAGGCGATCCGGCGCGGGTAGAGCGGATAGCCTGCAACAAGACCGGCCACAGTCCGACCAGTGTGGTGGCAATGAAGGCGATTTCCCCCAGCGGCTGGCTAAACTGATCGACTATCCAGCTGATCACCATCAGCACAATCAGGATCAGCAACGGCGCGTATTCTTTCAGGGGTGAAATTTCAACGGCAACGTCGGGATTTTTGGCGCTGAGAGACTGCAGGGTAAAACCGGCGCTGATGACGGCCTTTTGCACTTCAGGAGAGACATCACTGGTGGCGCTGACCACTAATTTTTCGGTGGCAAACTGGACCTTTACACCGCTGACACCCGCGACGGCGCTGACGGCTTTTTCGATGGTGCGGGCGCAGGCCGGGCAGTCCATGCCGTCCACTTTCCAGCTGAGTTGGCAGGCACCGGCAGGCAATCCGCTGGGGTCACTGTCGCCGTCGCCTGAACCGTCATCATCACTCTTAGACGTTGGTGAGTGCTCACTGGGTTGTGAGCGACAACTGTCGGATGCGCAGCAGGCCGATGCGGCAAGCGGGGCTTTGTCACTGCAACAGGTCGCCGGATGTGGCTCGCTGTGGGTGGTTTCAGAGATTTTGTTAATGCGCAGCATCGTCGGTTTTGCACATTTATCGGACGAGCAACCGCAACCGCTGTTGGTGTGTTTGTGTGGCTGAAGCATAAGAACTCCTGTCGAACCAGAGTGGGATTGCTTACAGTCTACAGCCTGGAGTTGACTCCAGGGTCAAGAGGAAAATAACGGTGCGTAAGTAAAAGGCGAAACCGGGCAGTTTCGCCTGAGAGGATCGGTCAAAGATAGAGCGAACGCACAATCAGAAAATGACCACCAAAATAGCAGGCGGCGACGATAGCGTCCGATGCCCGGAACGTGATGCGGTAGCGGCTGACCAGCCAGACCACGTTACCCAGCAACAGCAGAACCGTACCGCACAACAGAGAAAAGGCCAGATCGGTACTGCGGGCGAAATATTGTTCCCCCGCCAGCCACACCATCAGCAGCGTCATGGCGATATAGGTCGACACCGCCCAGCGCATTTCTGCCAGCCGTGACCAGATCACTGCCAGCAGCAAAGCCCCAATGACGATCAACGCCAGCGGTAACGGCCAGAAGAACGTCAGCGTCATCTGGCTGGCGAAACTCAGCGTATAGAGCAGATGCGACAGGAAAAAGGCGCCAATGGCGTAAAGAAAACGCTCTTCCGGCAGCAACAGCAGCCCATCGGCCACCAGTGTGGCCGCGAGACCCAGCAAAATCAGGTAGCTGTAGACGTTAAGAACCGGTGCCTGCCAGGCTAACAGCAGCAGCAGTAAAAGGGTGACGGGTTTAAACAGCCAGCGTTGCCAGCGCGGCCCACGATAACTGGCATCGACGAACAGCCAGCCTGAGAAAAATACGGCAAGAAATGGCCAACTCATTGTTTATCCTTTTTTTTAAAAATAAAACGTAAGCAAGGTTCTGCCTGTTAGGAAAGGGCTTCCTGCTTTCCTGCATGGTTTTCAGTGTAGGAGATCGGGGCCTTCGTCTACAATCAGAATCCCCTGTCATCTGAGATGAAATATGCACTATGAACACACCGCCGCTGATTATTTTGCTGGTTGTGGTGGCCATCGCCATCTTCGCCATCCGTCAGTATTTCCATCAGCGTCGTGAGAATGCCAACAACGATGCCGCGCCTCAGCGCGATGTGATGGTCGAAGTCACGGCCAAACGTGACTGGTTGTCACCCAACCGGCGATCGCGCCAGCGGGAAAAGATCCCGGTGGAAGAGAGGAAGTATGAAGCGTACTTCAAGCCGTTAAACGGCGGAGCGCAAATTAAGCTGACGCTGGAGCCGCAGGCCTATGACCAGCTGGCTAAAGGGCAGCAAGGCGTGCTGAGCGTGAAGGGGAAGCGGTTTATCGCTTTTAGGCCGCAGGACGCCGCACAAAAACCATAAACCCTTTGTATTTTAAACGGGTACAACGCTGCTATTTGCGGCCAGGCAGCGGGGGCTGTTTTTTCTGCCACGCCAGCAGTTCAAACACGCCAAATAAAAAGATGCGCACCTGCAGCCAGGTGCCAATTTTGGTCTGGTCCTTCCCCTGGGTAGCCTTGAGCAGCATGACCTGCAAACCGTGCATGAAGAACATGAACACCATCGCCACATCCAGAAAGTATTTCATCGGTTTGGGAAACGGGTGAATGATATTGAACAGCAGGAAACCCCAGATACACAGCATTAATAACCGACCAACATTGATTAACATTTTACTGCTCCTGTTCGCCAGACGTTGGCGAGGTATCTCGATGATAAAGACGGTAGGCGACCTGTCCGGCGACCTTTTCCCGATGCAGACGCCAGCTGGCAGGAACCGGAATGGCGCCGTGCTCCACTTCCGCTTCGACATAAATCCAGGCTTCATCCGCCAGCCAGCCCTGTTGTTCCAGCAGGAGCAGCGTCTCTTGCAGAATCCCTTTGCGAAACGGTGGGTCGACAAACACCACGTCAAACGGCGTACCTGTTTTCGCCAGCCAGTTCAGCGTGTTGGCGTTGAATACCTTCGCACCGGTGGCATTGAGCAGCGCCAGGTTTTTCTCCAGTTGCTGGGCGACCGGACGCTCAAATTCCAGCAGGGTGGCGCTGGCCGCATAGCGTGACAACGCTTCAAGACCGAGTGCGCCGCTGCCGGCGAAACAGTCCAGACAGTACGCACCACGAATAACGGGGGCCAGCCAGTTAAATAGGGTTTCGCGCACGCGATCGGTGGTAGGGCGTAAGCCTGGGCTGTTTGGTACCGGTAGTTTGCGTCCACGCCATTGGCCGCCAATCAGACGGATTTGACCCGCAGCGGGGGTGTTAGGTTTTTTAGCCATAGCTCGCTTCAATAATACGCAACCGTGATGGCGGCGTGGTAAATCAATGGGTGGCTATTCTACCGGTGTGTCGGCCTGCGGCAAATCTTTATACCCTTCTCACCGTCACTCGAACGATTTTAGGTATTGATTGAATACCCTCCACAAATCAACAGGCGGGTGTGTAGCCTTATAGGAAAGTGATAGACTGCGGGCATTACCTTATTAACAATCCGTTCGCCCTGAATTAACGGCGAGGAGTGAAGTTGTAAAATGGCAAAAGATAAAAAACGCGGGTTTTTCTCCTGGTTTGGCCGTGGCCGTCAGGAAGAAGAACAGCAGAAAGAAGAGACCCGCGTTGAAAAACCGGGGATTGAAGAGAACTCCCCTGAAACGACGGGTATAGCGGGTATAGAAGAACAGCCCGTTGCAGCAGAACCTGAAATTGAACACGCCGAAGCGCCGGGTGTACCGGTTGAAAATCACCCCGGCGAATGGGATGTCACCTCCACCGTGGAAGCTGCCGCAGAAATCGAACCTGCTTTCGAACCTGTGCATGAAATCCCGGCCCCAGCGGCTGAGCCACAGCCTGTTGCCAAGGAACTTGCTTCTGTCCAACTGGCTGAAGACATTGTGGCGGTCACGGAGCAGGTTGCCTTCGCGCAACATGAACCGGTGGCTGAAGAGTTTGTCGAGTCGGACGTTGAGATCGCCGCTGATGTTCGTCAGGACGCGCTGGATGTTATCGACGATAGCCTGGCGGAAGAGCCACTACCGGTGGCGCTTGACCCCATCATTACACTGCCAGCCGTTGAAACCGAGCAGGAACGCCCGACCAAAGAGGGTTTCTTTGCACGTCTGAAACGCAGCCTGGTGAAAACCAAAGAAAATTTGGGATCCGGATTTGTCGGGTTGTTCCGCGGTAAGAAGATCGACGATGATCTCTTCGAAGAGCTGGAAGAGCAGTTGATCATCGCCGACGTTGGCGTTGAAACCACCCGAAAAATCATTACCTCGCTGACCGAACATGCCAGCCGCAAACAGTTAAAAGATGCCGATGCGCTGTATGGCAAGCTGAAGGAAGAGATGTCCGAAATTCTGGCGAAGGTGGATCAACCCCTGGATGTCAGTGGTAAAACCCCGTTTGTCATTTTAATGGTCGGTGTTAACGGTGTCGGTAAAACCACCACCATCGGCAAAATGGCGCGCCAGTTTGAAGCGCAGGGCAAATCCGTCATGCTGGCAGCCGGTGATACCTTCCGCGCGGCGGCGGTAGAGCAGCTCCAGATCTGGGGCCAGCGCAACAAGATCCCGGTGATCGCCCAGCACACCGGCGCGGATTCCGCCTCAGTGATTTTCGATGCAATTCAGGCTGCTAAGGCCCGTAACGTCGATGTGCTGATTGCCGACACCGCCGGGCGTTTACAGAACAAAGCGCACCTGATGGAAGAGCTGAAGAAGATTGTCCGGGTCATGAAAAAACTGGACGAAGACGCCCCCCATGAGGTTATGCTGACGCTTGATGCCAGTACGGGCCAGAACGCGGTCAGTCAGGCGAAATTATTCAATGAAGCCGTGGGTCTCACCGGTATTACATTGACTAAACTGGACGGTACCGCCAAGGGCGGCGTGATATTTGCCATTGCCGATCAGTTCGAAATCCCTATCCGCTATATCGGTGTGGGTGAAGGCATTGAAGATTTACGGCCGTTTAAGGCTGACGATTTTATTGAGGCACTTTTTGCCCGAGAGGATTAATACGGATGATTCGCTTTGAACAGGTCAGTAAAGCTTATCTAGGCGGGCGACAGGCGCTGCAGGGCGTCGATTTTCACATCCAGCAGGCAGAAATGGCCTTTCTGACGGGGCATTCTGGTGCCGGTAAAAGTACCCTGCTGAAACTGATATGCGGAATTGAACGCCCGAGCGCCGGACACATTTTATTCGGCGGTCATGACATCAGCCGTCTGAAATCGCGTGAAGTCCCTTTTTTACGCCGCCAGATCGGCATGATTTTCCAGGACCATCACCTGCTGCTCGATCGCACCGTGTATGACAACGTGGCGATGCCGCTGATTATCGCTGGTGCCAGCAGTGAAGATATTCGGCGCCGTGTTTCAGCGGCACTGGATAAAGTGGGTCTGCTCGATAAAGCCAAAAACTTCCCGATCCAGCTCTCCGGCGGTGAACAACAGCGCGTGGGCATTGCCCGTGCGGTGGTGAACAAACCGGCGGTGCTACTGGCTGATGAACCCACCGGTAACCTTGACGACGCACTGTCAGAAGGCATTTTGCGCCTGTTTGAAGAGTTCAACCGCGTCGGCGTTACTGTTTTGATGGCAACACATGACATGGCACTGATCGCCCGTCGTAATTACCGGACGCTGACACTCAGTCAGGGTCGCATGGCGGGGAGCGCACATTATGGCCAATAGCCCTAACCCGGCGAAAACCGCCAAAAGCGCCCGCGCCGCTAAAAGTAAAGCCTTGCAGGGTGGCTGGCGTGAACAGTGGCGTTACGCATGGATGAACGCCCTGGCGGACATGATGCGTCAGCCGCTGGCGACGCTGCTGACTGTCATGGTGATCGCGATTTCCCTGACGTTGCCAAGCGTCTGTTACCTGGTGTGGAAAAACGTCAGTACTGCCGCTGAGCAGTGGTATCCGACGCCACAGCTGACGGTGTATCTCGACAAAGCACTCGACGACAACGCGGCCGAAAATGTGATTAAGGCATTGAAAGCGGAAGCGGGCGTTGAGAAAGTGAATTATCTGTCGCGTGACGAAGCCATGGGCGAGTTCCGCAACTGGTCAGGCTTTGGTGGCGCAATGGACATGCTGGAGCAAAACCCGCTGCCCGCTGTGGCGATCATTACGCCGAAGATGAATTTCCAGGACTCTGCGACGCTCAATACGTTACGTGACCGCGTGGCGGCCGTTCAGGGCGTTGACGAAGTGCGCATGGATGACAGTTGGTTTGCACGGCTGGCGGCGCTGACCGGGCTGGTCGGGCAGGTAGCGGCAATGATCGGCGTACTGATGATCGTCGCGGTCTTCCTGGTGATTGGTAACAGTGTGCGTCTGAGTATCTTCAGCCGTCGCGATACGATCAACGTGATGAAACTGATTGGCGCCACTGATGGCTTCATTCTGCGTCCGTTCCTTAACGGCGGGGCGATGCTCGGCTTCTGTGGTGCGTTGCTGTCACTGATCCTTTCCGAAGCGCTGGTGTTACGTCTGGAAAGCGTGGTGACGCAGGTGGCGAAAGTCTTCGGTACGACGTTTGATCTGCACGGTCTGGCGTGGGACGAAAGCCTGTTGCTGCTGCTGATTTCCGCGATGATTGGCTGGATTGCCGCGTGGCTGGCAACGGTACAACATTTACGGCGATTTACACCACAATAGCGATTCTTTGATATACTCTTCCCCTGATGTACAGGATCTTGTGCACAGGGGGAGAGCAAGATCGGTTGCTCTATCATGTCGTCTTACATCTCTTCTTCCCCGAAAGCACAAATTCCCTATCTGGTAGCCTGATCGTCACATAAAGTCGCTAGGCTCTTGCATTGAATAATGAACTTTATGTAAAATTCGCGGTCGAA
>Ga0209901_1000174_pt1 | contig 36843 bp, 33 predicted proteins | sample OrgsoiDNA_201058_FD_185806 | JGI IMG/M metagenome (GOLD analysis project Ga0209901, IMG submission 185806) | Permafrost soil microbial communities from the Arctic, to analyse light accelerated degradation of dissolved organic matter (DOM) -... | ecosystem: Environmental > Terrestrial > Soil >...
CTTGCGAAAGCCCTCGCTGCCATCGATGTAGGTCTTGATCGCTGTGGTTTTGAACTGCGTGGAATATTTGCCCATGGTGAACACCCCAAAAGTCAGGATTGGTGTCCAACTTTTGGGGGTCAGTTCAATCTGTGGGAGCGAATTCATTCGCGATGCGATGTGTCAGCCGCCGCAGATGTTGAATGTACTGACGTCTCGCGAATGAATTCGCTCCAACATTTATGAGTCCTTTGGCCTGGCATGACTGGCCAGACGCTCCAATGCTGCACGCAGCTTCGGATCGGTGATACCTTCTGCGGTCGCCTGAATGCTTTCGGCGGCGACTGCTGAAAGATCCATCGTGTGCCCAACGGCACCTCGCTGGACAGTCGGTGGTTGCACTTTGAACAGGATTCGCGTCAGGCTTGCGAACTCGTCGAAAACGACAAGCTGGCGTTGCAGGCGTTTCTGCTGGTAGCGCAGGCGGGTTGCCCAATGACCGTCGGTGACGATCAGCAGCAAGCTGCCCTCGCGCCATGAAGCGACGTGACAATGTTCGCGGGCGGCGGGTTGCAACTGGCTTTCGAGCAGGCGTTGCAGATGCGCAAGCCGCTGGGCGTGATGGAAAATGGCTTTGAGCGGCTTTGCTTCACGGAGCAGTACGGCCGGTGCCCGAGCCGGTAAAGGACGAAATGCCATGTGGCGACACCTTGGATAGCAAGGCCACATGTTAGCAGAAAGCGCCTGGATGGCTGCGTTTACACGGCGTTCCATGCTTTTATATGCGAAATCAATGAGTAACTTCTTGCCCTGATGGGTTGAAGTCCGAGAAAACGGCCCTATTGTAAATCTGCCCCGTCACAGCGCTGTGCCAGCATCGTGGAATAACGCCACTTTCCTCACCATCGTTTCCGGGTAGAATGCTCGTTCGCATGCGGCCATAAGGGCTGCACGGGCGACTCACGGGGCCGCCCTCCATCCCTATGTGTGGAAGATCCTGTCGATATGTTTGCGCCTTTGTTAAAGAAACTTTTTGGAAGCAAGAACGAGCGTGAAGTAAAACGCATGCTCAAGACGGTTCAACTCGTCAATGCCTTCGAAGAGCAAATGGTGGCCCTTTCGGACGAGCAATTGCGTGCCAAGACCGAAGAGTTCAAGGCCCGCTTAGCCAAAGGTGAGACCCTCGATAAGCTCCTTCCTGAAGCTTTCGCAGTGGCTCGTGAAGCCGGTAAGCGCGTCATGGGTATGCGCCACTTCGACGTCCAGTTGATTGGTGGTACGACCCTGCACGAAGGCATGATTGCCGAAATGCGTACTGGTGAGGGTAAGACCCTGGTGGCAACACTGGCGGTATACCTCAATGCCTTGGCCGGTAAAGGCGTGCACGTGGTAACCGTGAACGATTACCTGGCTCGTCGTGACGCCAACTGGATGCGCCCGCTGTACGAATTCCTCGGTCTGACGGTGGGTGTCGTCACGCCATTCCAGCCGCCTGAAGAAAAGCGTGCTGCGTATGCGTCCGACATCACCTACGGCACCAACAACGAATTCGGTTTCGACTACCTGCGCGACAACATGGCTTTCAGCATGGAAGACAAGTTCCAGCGCGAGCTCAATTTTGCCGTGATCGACGAAGTCGACTCGATCCTGATCGACGAAGCGCGTACGCCGCTGATCATTTCCGGTCAGGCCGAAGACAGCTCCAAGCTGTACACCGAAATCAACCGTCTGATCCCGCGCCTCGAGCAGCACATAGAGGAAGTGGAAGGCGTTGTGACCAAGCAAGGGCACTTCACCATCGACGAGAAGACCCGTCAGGTCGAACTCAACGAAGCCGGTCACCAGTTCATCGAAGAGATGCTCACCGAAGTCGGCCTGCTGGCCGAAGGTGAAAGCCTGTACTCCGCGCACAACCTGGGCCTGCTGACCCACGTCTACGCCGGTCTGCGTGCGCACAAGCTGTTCCATCGCAACGTCGAGTACATCGTTCAGGACGGCCAGATCCTGCTGGTCGACGAACACACCGGCCGTACCATGCCGGGTCGTCGCCTGTCCGAAGGCCTGCACCAGGCCATCGAAGCGAAGGAAAAGCTCAATATCCAGGCCGAGAGCCAGACCCTGGCATCGACCACGTTCCAGAACTACTTCCGTCTGTACAACAAACTGTCCGGCATGACCGGTACTGCAGACACCGAAGCGTTCGAATTCCATCAGATCTACAGTCTGTCGGTCATGGTTATCCCGCCGAACAAGGCACTGGCACGTAAAGACTTCAACGACCTGGTCTACCTGACTGCGGACGAGAAGTACGCGGCCATCGTTACCGACATCAAGGCCTGCATGGCCGAGAATCGTCCGGTGCTGGTGGGTACTGCGACCATCGAAACCTCCGAGCACATGTCCAACCTGTTGAACAAGGAAGGCATCGAGCACAAGGTTCTGAACGCCAAGTTCCACGAAAAAGAAGCCGAGATCATCGCCCAGGCCGGTCGTCCGGGTGCCCTGACCATCGCTACCAACATGGCCGGTCGTGGTACTGACATCCTGTTGGGTGGTAACTGGGAAGTCGAAGTCGCCAACCTGGAAGACCCGACCCCTGAGCAGATCGCACAGATCAAGGCCGACTGGCAGAAACGCCATCAGCAAGTGATCGAAGCGGGCGGCCTGCATGTAATTGCCTCCGAGCGTCACGAGTCGCGCCGTATCGACAACCAGCTGCGTGGCCGTGCCGGTCGTCAGGGTGACACCGGTTCCAGCCGTTTCTACCTGTCGCTGGAAGACAGCCTGATGCGTATCTTTGCCTCTGACCGGGTGAAGAACTTCATGAAGGCGCTGGGCATGCAGTCTGGCGAAGCGATCGAGCACCGCATGGTGACCAACGCGATCGAGAAGGCGCAGCGCAAGGTTGAAGGCCGCAACTTCGACATTCGTAAGCAACTGCTCGAGTTCGACGACGTTTCCAACGAACAGCGTAAAGTGATCTACCACATGCGTAACAGCCTGCTGGCTGCGACCAACATTGGTGACACCATCGCTGACTTCCGTCAGGACGTGCTCAACGCCACCATCAGCCAGCACATTCCGCCACAATCGCTGCCAGAGCAGTGGGATGTTGCCGGTCTGGAAGCGGCCATCAATACCGACTTCGGTGTGAAACTGCCGATCCAGCAATGGCTCGACGAAGACGATCACCTGTACGAAGAAACCCTGCGCGAGAAGCTGCTGAACGAGCTTCTGTCGGCGTACAACGAGAAAGAAGAACAGGCCAGCGCCGAATCGCTGCGCACGTTCGAGAAGCAGATTCTGCTGCGCGTCCTCGACGACCTGTGGAAAGACCACCTGTCGACCATGGACCACCTGCGTCACGGTATTCACCTGCGCGGCTACGCCCAGAAGAACCCGAAGCAGGAATACAAGCGCGAATCCTTCACCCTGTTCCAGGAGCTGCTGGACTCCATCAAGCGCGACACCATCCGTGTGCTGTCACACGTTCAGGTTCGCCGCGAAGACCCGGAGCAGGAAGAAGCCCGTCTGCGTCAGGAAGCCGAAGACCTGGCCAAGCGCATGCAGTTTGAGCATGCCGCAGCCCCAGGCCTTGAGCAGCCACAAGCGATGCTCGAGGAAGAGGGCGAGGAAGTCGCCGTCGCCACCCTGCCGGTTCGCAATGACCAGAAACTGGGTCGCAACGAGCTTTGCTGGTGCGGTTCGGGCAAGAAGTTCAAGCATTGCCACGGTCAAATCAGCTGATCGCTGACTGAACCCTGAAGCATCCACGCCGCGACCGGCCCCGCCGTCGCGGCGTTTTTCAATCGTACTTTTCAAACGATGGGGCCGCACCCGAGCGGGCGGCGCACAACCTCAAGCAGATATCTTCAAGGAGCGCATTTCATGGCTGTTGGTCTTGGTCCGTTGCCGACATTGCACCCGGTTCCCGGTTTTGAGCTGGGTATCTCCTCTGCGGGCATCAAGCGTCCCGGGCGCAAGGACGTCGTGGTCATGCGCTGTGCCGAAGGCTCCAGCGTGGCAGGTGTGTTTACCCTGAACGCGTTCTGCGCAGCCCCGGTTATCCTGGCCAAGCAACGCTTCCAGGGCCCGGTGCGCTACCTGTTGACCAACACTGGTAACGCCAACGCCGGTACTGGCGAGCCAGGCCTGGTTGCCGCCGCGCGTACCTGCGCCAAGCTGGCTGAGCTGACGGGCGTGGACGCCAATGCCGTACTGCCTTACTCCACTGGCGTGATCGGCGAGCCGCTGCCTGTGGAAAAGATCGAAGGCGCGCTGCAAGCTGCCCTCGACGATCTGTCTGTGGATAACTGGGCCGCTGCGGCGACCGGGATCATGACCACCGACACCCTGCCCAAGGGTGCCAGCCGCCAGTTCCAGTACGATGGCGTGACCATCACCGTAACGGGCATCAGCAAAGGCGCAGGCATGATCCGGCCGAACATGGCGACCATGCTTGGCTACATCGCCACCGACGCCAAGGTTGCCCAGAGCGTGTTGCAGGACCTGATCCGCGACGGCGCCAACAAGTCGTTCAACCGCATTACCATCGATGGCGACACCTCGACCAACGACTGCTGCATGCTGATCGCCACTGGTCAGGCCGCACTGCCTGAAATTACCGAAGCCAAGGGCCCGTTGTTCGCAGCGCTCAAGCAGGCGGTGTTTGAAGTGTGCATGGAAGTGGCCCAGGCCATCGTCCGTGACGGCGAAGGTGCGACCAAGTTCGTGACCGTTGAAGTCAACGGCGGCGGTAACCACCAGGAATGCCTGGATGTCGGCTACGCCGTGGCCCACTCGCCACTGATCAAGACCGCGCTGTTTGCGTCCGATCCGAACTGGGGCCGTATCCTGGCTGCCGTAGGTCGCGCCGGCGTGCCAGACCTGGACGTCAGCAAGATCGACGTGTTCCTGGGCGCTGTGTGCATCGCCAGCAAGGGCTGCCGCGCAACCACCTACACCGAAGAGCAGGGCTCGGCAGTGATGGCTGAAGAAGAAATCACCATCCGCATCGAGCTGGGCCGTGGTGATTGCAGCGAAACCATCTGGACCACCGACCTGTCCCACGAATACGTGAAGATCAACGCGGAATACCGCACCTGAGTCACGGGCAGTGACTGAGTGTGGGAGCGAACTTATTCGCGAGTGAATTCGCTCCCACATCGTCATCAGTCATTCAGAACAACCGAACCAGAGAGAACCGAGCCGTGAAAAGAATCCATGTAGCAGCGGCCGTGATTCGTGATGAAAGCGGCAAGATCCTGATCGCCAGGCGTGCTGATAACCAGCATCAGGGTGGGTTGTGGGAATTCCCCGGCGGCAAGGTCGAAGAGGGCGAGCTGGTTCAGGTGGCGTTAGCCCGTGAACTGCACGAGGAATTGGGCATTGTCGTCACAACAGCGCGACCGTTGATCAAGATTCAGCATGATTACCCTGACAAGCAGGTTCTGCTGGATGTCTGGGAGGTTTCGGCGTTCACAGGTGATGCGCAAGGCCTGGAAGGGCAGCCGTTGAAGTGGGTCTCGGCCCGGGAACTGGCGAATTATGACTTCCCCGAAGCCAACAAACCCATCGTTGCGGCAGCGCGTCTGCCCAGTGAGTACATGATCACCCCCGAAGGCCTGGAAACCCCTGAACTGCTGCGTGGCATGCAAAAAGCCATTGCGGGCGGCATCAAGCTGGTTCAGTTGCGTGCGCCCAACGGCTACGACCCGCAATACCGCGATCTGGCGGTCGACGCAGTCGGGCTGTGCGCGGGCAAGGCTCAGTTGATGCTTAAGGGGCCTCTGGAGTGGCTGGGTGATTTCCCTGCGGCTGGCTGGCATCTGACGGCAAAACAACTGCGCAAGCTGGCAGCGGCGGGGCGTCCGTTCCCGACGGACCGCTGGTTGGCGGCGTCGTGTCATGACGCAGAGGAGCTGTCGCTGGCCGAGCAGATGGGTGTGGATTTCGTCACTCTGTCGCCGGTGCAACCGACCTTGACCCACCCTGACGCTCAGCCGTTGGGCTGGGAAAAGGCCTCACAGCTGATCGCAGGTTTCAGCAAGCCGGTGTTTCTGCTCGGCGGCGTCGGTTCGGATGATCGTCAGCGTGCCTGGGAAACCGGCGCGCAAGGCGTGGCAGGGATTCGGGCGTTCTGGCCGCAGGCTTGAATGTGACTTGACCAATGCCTTCGCGAGCAAGCTCGCTCCCACCCAGGCTTGTGCAAGCCATCTGGGAGCGACCGGGGTGGCGATCCACCTTGCTCGCGAAGGCGTCCGTCAATGCATCACAAATTCAGGGCTTGGCCGCCGCCGCCCACAAAATCTCCGCAATACCCTGCCGCTTGGCAATCAACCGGGCGGCCACGAACAGCAAGTCCGACAGCCTGTTGATGTACGCCAACCCAACGCCCGACAACGGCTCGATGGCATTGAGGTGCTGACAGCGGCGCTCTGCATTGCGCGCCAGGCTGCGGCAGACATGGGCCTGGGCGATCAGGGCCGAGCCGCCCGGCAGGATGAAGTTTTCCAGCGGCCCCAGTTCCTCGTTCCACACATCAATCGCCGCTTCCAGGCGGTCGATCTCCCGCTGATCAAGCGCTTGATAAGCCGGCATCGCCAGCTCACCGCCCAGATCGAACAACCGGTGCTGGCAAGGCGTCAGCACATCGATCACCTCGCTCAGCCCGGCAAACGTCGTGACCTGCTCGCTCAGCCCGGCCAGCAGCAGGCCCAGCTGGCTATTGAGTGTATCCACCTCGCCAATGGCCTCGATGCGGGGGTGGTCCTTGGGGACTCGACGTCCGTCTCCCAGCCCGGTTTCGCCTTTGTCGCCCGTGCGTGTGTAAATTTTCGACAGACGAAAACCCATCTCCTTACCTCTTGGTCATAGCTCGTGGTTACAGCTGCGAAATGACTTCCTGCGGCACGTTCATCTGGCTGCCCGCCAACGGCAGCCTTAACGTGAAGCAGGTGCCCTGGCCGACGGAAGACTGCACTTCCATCTGGCCTTTGTGATTGTTGGTGATGATGAAGTACGACACCGAGAGCCCGAGGCCTGTGCCCTGACCGATTTCCTTGGTGGTGAAGAACGGCTCGAAGGTACGTTTGCGCACGTTTTCCGACATGCCGATGCCGTTGTCTTCCACCTGTATTTCCGCCCATGGCGGGTTCAGTCGGGTGCGCAGGGTAATGCGCCCCGGCTCCGCGCCGTCGGGACGCTGATGGATGGCCTGGGCGGCGTTCTTGAGCAGGTTGAGCAGCACTTGTTCCAGTTCGTTGGCGGTGCCGGGAACAGGGCCCAGCTCCGGGTCAAACTGACGCACAATGTTCTGGCCCTTGAAGTCGAAACCAATGGTCAGGTCGAAGTCGTTGCTGGCGATTTCCACTGCCTGATCGATCAGCGCGGGCAGGTCGCAGGGCGCCATCTGCCGGTTGCTCAGGCGGCTGAAACTGAGCATGTGGCTGACGATTTTCGCCGCCCGTGCCCCGGCCTGCTGGATGCCGTCCAGCAACTGCGGCACTTCCCGGCTGGCCAGGTACTGATTGACGGTGGCCAGTTCAACACCGCTCTGTTCGGCCTGCTCCAGGTTTTTCGGCAGCTCTGGCGACAGACGCCGACGGATGTTCTGCACGTTGTGCAGGATGGCGCCCAAAGGGTTGTTGATCTCGTGGGCCATGCCCGCTGCCAGCCCGCCCACAGACAGCATTTTCTCCGACTGCACCATCATCTCTTCCAGCGACAGGCGCTGGGTGATGTCATCGATGCGGATCACCACACCCCGGCCTGCGCCGCCGGTCAGCGGGTAAAAGGTCAGGGCGTAATGCCGTGCTTCTTCGGCCTTGATCCAGGTCACCCGTTCGATCTTGGTCACGCTATGGCGTTCGACCGTGAGCTTGATCTGCGGCAGGAACGATTTCATGGGCGGGAAGGCGAGGAAGATCGGCTGGTTCAGCGCTTCGTCCAGGGGCGTGCCGGAAAGCGCGCTGGCTTCCTGGTTCCACTGGGTCACGTAAAGCTGCTCGTCCAGGGCGATCAGGGCCGAGGGCATGGAGTCGATAATGCTGTTCAGGTAGTTCTGAAAGCCCGTGAGTTTCTTCTCGATCTTGCTGCGTACCTGAACTTCCAGCTCCAGCTTGCGATTGGTGTGGCGGGTTTCCTCGGCCAGCCCCTGGGCCTGGTCATAGGCTTCCTGCGAGTCGTCCCGGGCCCGCTTGAGCTGCTGCTCCCGCGCCTCGATCCGCGACAGCATGGTATTGAAGGCCTCGGCGAGGCTGCCGATCTCGTCGTAGTTGCCACGCTCGGCCCGCAGCGAGTAGTTCTCTTCTCGGGTGACCTGCCGGGACAGTTCTTCCAGTTGATAAATCGGCTCGGTGATCAGGCGCCGTATCTGCCGCGCCACGATCAGCCACAGCAACACGCTGAACACCAGAATCCCCAGGCTGGCGGTCAAGGTGCCGGTGTAGAACGCCGTCGGCAGTTCACTGCTGGCCACCAGCAACAAGTGGCCGGGTTCCTGCCCCGGTTTAGGAATGTTGATCACCTGGGTGCTGCGAAACTCGGTCAGGCGCCAGGCCTCGATGTTCTTGAAGCGCTCGGGCAGGTTGAGGTTGTCGTGCTGCTGTAATTGCGCCAGGCGGTCGCCGTTGTTGTCATAGACCGCCGCGGCTCGCAACTGGCTGTAGTTTTTCAGCTCCTTGAGCAGCGCCTGGGCATTGGGCGCCGAATTGAGCGCCTGTGAGGCCAGCCCCGGGTTGTTGATCAGCCGGCCGATGGTCTGCAGGGCCTGTGGCGCCATGCTTTCCTGGGAGATGTAATAGGCCGCGCTGATGAAGGTCAGGTTCGCCACCAGCAGCACGGTGGTCAGCAAGACCAGCAGGGCCGCCAGTAGCTTCTGGCCGACCGGCAGGTTTTCCAGGCGTTGGCGCAATGGCATGGGACAGGTCACAGAGGGTGAGGAATCAGAAGGGTAGCGCGCTGGTCAGTCGCTGGGCAAACCAAGTGCCTGTAAATGCCGGATCAGACGCACCTGCATTTGCTCCAGGTGCGGCACCGGGCACTGATGACGGGCCGCCGAGGCGCAGGCATAACCGAGCAGGTAACTGATTTCCGTACGTCGGCCCTGGGCGACATCCTGATACATCGATGAGTAGTTGGCGGCGGTGGCCTGGATGACGCGCAGCACTTCGGCGTGCAAATCCGTCGCGGCAGCGGGCTGGCCGCAACGGTGCAGCAGGTCGCTCAACTCGGCGCACAGGGTCGCGACCTCGCAGCCGTGTTCCAGCAGCCCGCCATTGCGGCAGTCATGCAGCACCGTCAGCGGGTTGATCGCGCAATTGAGCGCCAGCTTGCGCCACAAGCGGGTGAGGATGTCAGGCGTCCATTGGTGCGGGATGCCGCTTTGCTGCAAGTCATCCAGCCATTGTGGTGGCGTCGGATCGCTCCCATCCCCCAGCCAGGTATAGCCATGTCCGGCGAACACGACCGTCCAGTCCGCCTCGCGAAAGGCACCCTCGGTGCTGGAGGCAGCGATGCATCGGGCTTGTGGCACCTGCGCTGCCACCGCGTCCTGACTGCCCAGGCCATTTTGCAGGAGGATCACCTCGGCATTGGCACTCAGTCGCGGCTTGATCGCTGCAACCGCCTGTTCGGCGTCGTAGGCCTTGCAGGCCACCAGCAAACGCTGGATCGGCTCGGCGTGATCGACGGTTTGCGCTTCGATATTAAATAACGAGTGCTGGCCTTGCTCCACCAGGGTAATACCGCCGCTGGTTGTATAGTCTTGCAGCCGGGATGCATCGCGTAGGATCAGCTTGACCGGCAACCCGCCTCGAGCCAGCCGGGCTGCCCATAGACAACCGAGGCTGCCAGCGCCCAGAACATGCCAGGTGAACGGCTTCAAGGTTGCACGATCAGATCAAGGGCAAGCCTTGCAGCGCTGAATCCGGAATTCGACATAAAGGCTCGCAGTGAAGGTTTGCAAAGTCTCGTTATAATGACCCCGCTTTCATACCGTCAAGTCAGGCGTGCTCCGGCGACATTCGAGCCGCGCCCTATTACCTGGAGAAATTACATGCCCTCGTTCGACGTAGTGTCCGAACTGGATAAGCACGAAGTCACTAACGCCGTCGATAACGCCATCAAAGAGCTGGACCGTCGGTACGACCTGAAAGGCAAAGGTACGTTCGAATTCAAGGAATTGACCGTCAGCCTGACTGCCGAAGCGGACTTCCAGCTTGAAGCGATGATCGAAATCCTCAAGCTGGCGCTGGTCAAGCGCAAGATCGACGTCAAGTGCCTTGAGGTCAAGGATGCGTTCGCGTCCGGCAAGCTGATGAAGCAGGACGCCGAGCTCAAGGAAGGCATCGACAAGGAGCTGGCGAAGAAGATCGTCGCCCACATCAAAGAGTCCAAGCTCAAGGTCCAGGCTGCCATCCAGGGTGAGCAAGTACGCGTCACCGGCAAGAAGCGCGATGACCTGCAGGAAGCGATGGCCGTTCTGCGTGGTCACGAATTCGGCATGCCGCTGCAGTTCAACAACTTCCGCGACTGATGATTTGCCCCCGGCGTGCGGGAACCTAAATCGGGATTGGACGTCGGAGGGCAAGGCGCTTGCTGAAGGAATGGGTCCCTTATGGGGCCCTTTTTCGTTGCTTACCCGTACTGTGAATCGTAAAGAAGGAGAGACAGATGGACTTGAACGCAGAAGTCGATCATTTGGTGACGGCCTCTCAGGCCTGGATTCCGATGGTCATGGAGTATGGCAGCCGTGTGCTGCTGGCCATGATCACTCTGGCGATCGGCTGGTGGCTGATCAATAAACTGACTGCCAAAGTGGGTGCATTGCTGGCGCTGCGTAATGCTGATCTGGCGCTGCAGGGTTTCATCAGCAGCCTGGCGAACATCATTCTCAAGATCCTGCTGGTTGTCAGCGTGGCGTCGATGATTGGTATCCAGACCACCTCATTCGTCGCGGCCATCGGTGCGGCAGGTCTGGCCATTGGCCTGGCATTGCAGGGCAGCCTGGCGAATTTCGCCGGTGGGGTGCTGATCCTGTTGTTCCGTCCGTTCCGCATTGGTGACTCGATCGAGGCACAGGGCATTTCGGGCACCGTGGACAGCATTCAGATCTTCCACACCATCGTGCGCACGGCAGATAACCGCACGGTGATCATGCCCAACGGCAACCTGTCCAACGGCATCATCACCAACTCCAACCGCCAGCCTACGCGCAAGATCACGTTCGACGTACGCGTGGACTACGAGGCTGACCTCAAGCGTGCGCTGCAAGTGCTGATGGAAATGGCCCAGGACCCTCGCGTCCTGCAAGACCCGGCGCCACAGGCTGTGGTGGCTTCGTTGGGCGACAGCTTCATCACGGTGTCGTTGCGCGTGTGGACCAGCGCCGGTGATTTCGGTGATGTAACCACCTTCTTCACCACCGAAGTGCGTGACCGCCTGAAGGCCGCGAACATCGACATCGCCTTCCCGCAGCGCACCCTGCGCGTGATCCAGGAGCCTTCGGCTCAATAAGGCTGAATCACGATCCCCTGTGGGTGAGCTTGCTCGCGAATGTGGTACATCAGTCACTGAGGGTGTTGCAGGACTGACGCCTTCGCGAGCAAGCTCGTCTCCCACAGTAGTTTTGTGTTCAGGCCCGGATCTACGGCAAGACACAGTAACGGTGGGAGCGAGCTTGCTCGCGAATACGGTGGTTCTAAGGCATTGCGACTGGCTGACACACCGCAATCGCAGTTCAGCCCGGCTCCTACAGGTTTTGCAGTGCTGTTAGTTAAGGGCGTTCGCTGACCGGCGTCTCAGTCACTGTAGGCGCCGCCGCTTCTGCCTCTTCAATCACCTTGGCCCGGCGTGCTTCCTGCAGCCAGTGCAGGGCAATCATCACCAGAGTGGGGATGCCCAGTAGCGCGGTGATCATGAAGAAGTTGTGGTAGCCGAACTTCTCGACCATGACCCCTGAATAGCCTCCGATCAGCCGCGGCAACAGCAGCATGATCGAGCTGAGCAGCGCGTACTGGGTGGCCGAGAACTTCAGGTTGGTCAGGCTCGACAGGTAGGCAACGAAGGCCGATGTCGCCATCCCGGAGCTGAAGTTATCCAGTGAGATGGTCAGGATCAGCATCTTCAGGTTCGGACCCATATCGGCCAGCATCAGGAACAGCAGGTTAGTGGCCGCCGAGGCCGCGCCGCCGACGAACAGGATTGGCAGGATGCCGAAGCGCACGATCAACAGACCACCAACACCGGCCCCCAGCAACGTCATGATCAGGCCGAAGATCTTGCTGACGCTTGCAATCTGGTCCTTGGTGAAGCCCTGGTCGATGTAGAACACGTTGGCCATGACGCCCATGACTGTGTCAGACATACGGTAAGTAGCAATCAGGCCCAGCAGCAGGAAGGCCTGCCAGCGATACCGCAGGATGAAGTCATTGATCGGCGTTAGCACCGGCGCCAGCCCACGTCGTCCTATTGAAGACAGGCAAAGCGTCGTCAGGATGGTGTAGAGAATGGCGCGCAGGAAGGCGCGGTCTTCCATCAGCAGGTCCATCCAGCTGTTGTCGTCGAACAACACGCTGGCGAAGTCTGTGTAGTAAAGCTGGGTAAACATCGCCGGCACCGAGACCAGCAGGATGATCAGCACGAACACCGAGGCCAGTTGATGCCCGAAGCCGTAGCGGGCGGCTGACAGGGTGGTGCGCAACGGCACCGGCGACTCGCGCATGACCAGAGTGGTTAATAGCGCAGGCAGCATCAGCAGGCCGAACAGCACGTAAGTGCCGGTCCATGCCGAGTGTTTATAGGAAAAGCCGGTGGAGCCGAAGCCTTCAGCGAAATACAGCGCGCCCGCAGTGGCCAGCAGGGCGGCAACGCGGTAGCCAGACATGTAGCTGGCAGCCAGTGCAGCCTGTTGGCTGTCTTCGGCGATTTCCAGGCGATAGGCATCGATGGCGATGTCCTGGGTCGCAGACGAGAAGGCCACGACGACGGCGATCGCGATCAACCACGACAAATGCTGTTGCGGATCGCAAAAGCCCATACCGATCAGGCCCAGCATCACCAGGGTTTGCGACAGCACCAGCCAGGAACGTCGCCGACCCAGCTTGCCCAGTAATGGCAGGCGCCATTGGTCCAGCAGCGGTGACCATACCCACTTGAATGCGTAGGCCAGACCGATAAGGCTGGCATAGCCGATGGTTTCGCGAGCGACGCCCGCTTCACGCAGCCAGACCGACAAGGTGGAGAACACCAACATGTAAGGCATGCCCGCAGCGAATCCGAGCAATAACATCACTAACGTCGAGGGGCTGGCATATGCGGCGAGCGCGGCGCGCCAGGTTTTACGGGGCATGGGCTGGAGTCTGCCTCAGGTTACGAAAACAAAGGGCGCACTCTAACCGCTGTGCTCTGTCGGGCGCCACCCATGGCGTTGCATATTGACCCGATTGTTCTGCACAGTCACGCCTTCGGCCCGCAATCGGGCACGTTGTTCGTCGCCGGACACGCTGCCAACGGGCAGGCTGACCCTCCCGCCAGCGCCCAGCACGCGATGCCAGGGCAGCGAGGTGCCATCTGGCAACTGGCTCAATGTCCTGCCAACCCAGCGGGCCGCGCGGCCCAGTCCGGCGAGCTCCGCCAATTGCCCATAACTCACCACTTTGCCTTCCGGCACTTGCTGCAGCGTGAAGTAGAGCGCTGTACGCCGGGCTTCGGCGGGGGAGAGCCCGGCGGGATCCCCATGATTTGGCGATAAATCGGCCACTGTTTATTCCTGTTTAGGCGACAGCAGGTCAGTAACATGCGGAACTACAGAAAATTCCTACAGTCAGTGATACCTGTGCTGAGGGCGGTATCGATTGCCCTGACGTTGTCCTTTTGGATAATGCCCGATTTTCCGCGAATTTGAGCCCTGTAGTTGCTTATGCTCCCCAGAACCCTGCTGTGCGTTGCTGTTGCCTGTGCCTCCTCTCCACTGCTAGCTGATACCGTCTGGTTGAAGAACGGTGACCGCCTGACCGGGACAATCCGGGTCTTTGACGGCGGCAAATTACTGCTGCAAACCGACTACGCGGGTGCGATCCCGCTGGACTGGAAACAGATCAAGACCCTCGAGAGCAGCCAGAAGTTGCTGGTCAAGCAAGACGCCTATACCGGCGAGATTGCCAAGTCGCTTCAACCGGCAGAGGACGGCAAGGTGACGCTGGCTAACGGCGAAGCCCCGAAAACCGTTGAACTGTCGAGCATCCAGCAGATCATGAAGCCCAAACCCGTGATCACCGACCTGATCTGGAAGGGCAATATCGACGCGGCACTGGATTTCCAGCGGGCGGAAAACGACACCGACGATTACAACATTGCGTTCAAGACCACGGCGCGGCATGGCCAATGGCGGCATAACGCCAAGGGCGAGTACAACCGTGAGACCCAGGATGATCGTGTCAGCACCAACAACTGGAGCACCGAGTACTCCGTCGACCGTTTCCTGACCGATAACTGGTTCTGGGATGGCCGCTTTACCTACAAGCGCGACTACGTCGAAGACCTCTCTCGTCAGCGCACGGTCGGTACGGGTCCGGGTTATCAATTCTGGGATAACGAACTGGGCGCATTCTCCCTGGGCTCGCTGATCAACCGCACCGATTACCAGTACTCCAATGGCCGCAAGGACGATTTCTATGCGGCCGCAGTGAAGTGGGACTACAACCGGTTCCTGATTGGCAAGAAGGTCGAATTCTTCACCAACGGCGAATTGGGCAAACCGCTCAGTGGCGTCGCCGATTACAGCCTGGATACCGAAATAGGCCTGCGTTACAAAGTCACCGAGTGGGCCTCGCTTAACCTCAAGGCCGAGAAAAACGTCATCAGCGGTGCCGACGAAGGCGACCTGAACAAGACCCGATATACCGCCGGGTTTGGGGTGAGCTGGTAAGTAAAGACGTTGTTGGAGCGGGCTTGCCCTGTACTCCGCGCCCTTAACACTGGTAACCGCCAGTGATAATTATTATCTTGTGCTCCAAGTGCTAAAACTTTTTTAGGACGCCCGTCCGTTTTCGACGCAGGCGTTGCAGGGAGTCACAAGATGAGCGTCAAAGCCGCAACGCAAGCCCGAGAACTATTGCTCAAGGAATACCGGGGTGTGCTCTCGACGCACTCCAAATCCATGCCGGGTTTTCCCTTTGGTTCGGTGGTCCCGTACTGCCTGGACGAACAGGGTCGACCACTGATCCTGATCAGCCGTATTGCCCAGCACACCCATAACTTGCAACTGGACCCCAAGTGTTCGCTGCTGGTGGGTGAGCGTGATGCCGAAGATGTGCAGGCCACAGGTCGGGTCACGGTAATGGCCGAAGCGACCAAGCTGGTGGACCCTGTCGCCATCGAAGCGGCCGCCCAGCGTTACTACCGCTATTTCCCCGAGTCCGAGAGCTATCACAGCGCCCACAACTTTGATTTCTGGGTTTTGGCACCGGTGCGTTATCGCTTCATTGGCGGCTTCGGCGCCATTCACTGGCTTGATGATGTCGCGCTGGCCAACCCGTTCGCCGGTGCTTCCGAGACCAGCATGGTCGAGCACATGAACGAAGATCACACCAAGGCCATCGCCCATTACGTCGAACTGAGCGGTCTGCCCCAGGCTGAACCTGCACAACTGGTCGGCATTGACAGCGAAGGCATGCACCTGCGCATCGGTTTGGGCCTGCACTGGCTGGCCTTTGCACAGCCTTGCAACACCCCGACACAAGTGCGCGAAGCCTTGGTTCAGCTGGCTCACGCAGACAAATGGCCAGTAAATGAAGCCCAGGAAGCTTGAATTAACGAGTTTGCGACGTCACGTAGGGTCTACTGGAAGGCATTCTTCCGCTGAGGAACTCAATTGATGCGCGTTTTTCTGCTTCTCTTTCTGTTATTCCCGGTGCTCGAGCTGTTCGTGCTGGTTCGAGTCGCCATGTCCATCGGATTCCTGCCGACCTTCCTGCTGGTGGTCGCAAGCTCCATGCTGGGTCTGTTCATCATTCGTACTGCCGGGTTCGCCACGGCATTGACCGCCCGTGCCAGCCTGGCGCGTGGCGAGTTGCCGGCCCAGCAGATGTTGCAGGGGCTCATGGTGGCCGTCGGTGGCGGCCTGTTGCTGTTGCCGGGCTTCATCAGTGACGTGCTTGGCATCATCTGCCTGTTGCCTATCACTCGTCGCGTGCTGGTGGACAAGGTACGTCGCCGGGCCGAAGAACAGGCGATCAGGCAGCGTGCCTTTGCTGAGGACCTGCATGCTCGCGGGCGTGCACCTGAGCACGACTTACCTCGCCCCGGCGCACGTCAGCCTGACGTGATCGAAGGCGAATTCGAACATCGTGACAAATAAGCCTGTAGCTCTGCAGGCGGCAGCCACACGGCACCTTCGGGTGCCGTGTGTGTTCTTGACGGCCGCAACCTGGTGTAAAAAAATTCAGGGCCAAGCCTTGTAATAACCTTGTCCGCCCTTATGTATGGGTCACCGCAAGGTTTCTGGCGCAGTTCGCCAGACCGTATTCAGCGGTTCGCCCGTCGAGCCGCTACCGGCCAGGCCGGATGTTTTACCGCCGGTGTCGTCACCGGATGTTCAAAAACCATAATTAGGAGATCGACAATGAAGCTTCGTCCTCTGCATGACCGCGTCGTAATCCGTCGCAGCGAAGAAGAATCGAAAACTGCTGGCGGTATCGTTCTGCCGGGTTCGGCTGCTGAAAAGCCAAACCGTGGCGAGATCCTCGCTGTTGGTACCGGCCGCGTGCTGGACAACGGTGAAGTGCGTGCGCTGGCCGTAAAAGTGGGTGACAAAGTGGTGTTCGGCCCGTATTCCGGCAGCAACACTGTGAAAGTAGACGGCGAAGACCTGCTGGTGATGAGCGAGAACGAAATTCTCGCAGTCGTCGAAGCCTGAGTAATCCCGCTGACTTCCGTTACTACCAAGTATTTAAGGAATATCGATCATGGCTGCTAAAGAAGTTAAATTCGGCGATTCTGGCCGTAAAAAAATGCTGGCTGGTGTAAACGTCCTGGCCGACGCCGTTAAAGCAACTCTGGGCCCGAAAGGCCGTAACGTGATCATCGAGAAGAGCTTCGGCGCTCCTCTGATCACCAAAGACGGTGTTTCGGTTGCCAAAGAAATCGAACTCAAAGACCGTTTCGAAAACATGGGCGCGCAGCTGGTCAAAGACGTTGCCTCCCGTGCCAACGATGACGCTGGTGACGGTACTACCACTGCTACCGTTCTGGCTCAGGCTATCGTCAACGAAGGCCTGAAAGCCGTCGCTGCCGGCATGAACCCGATGGACCTGAAGCGCGGCATCGACAAGGCGACCATCGCCATCGTTGCTCAGCTCAAGCTGCTGTCCAAGCCATGCACCGACACCAAGGCAATTGCTCAGGTTGGTACCATTTCGGCCAACTCTGACAACTCCATCGGCGACATCATTGCCGAAGCCATGGAAAAAGTGACCAAAGACGGCGTTATCACCGTTGAAGAAGGTTCGGGCCTGGAAAACGAATTGTCGGTTGTTGAAGGCATGCAGTTCGACCGTGGCTACCTGTCCCCGTACTTCATCAACAAGCCGGACACCATGGTTGCCGAGCTGGACAGCCCGCTGATCCTGCTGGTCGACAAGAAAATCTCCAACATCCGCGAAATGCTGCCAGTTCTGGAAGCAGTGGCCAAAGCTGGCCGTCCGCTGTTGATCGTTGCCGAAGACGTCGAAGGCGAAGCCCTGGCGACTCTGGTTGTGAACAACATGCGCGGTATCGTGAAAGTTGCAGCCGTCAAGGCTCCAGGCTTCGGCGACCGTCGCAAGGCAATGCTGCAGGACATCGCTGTCCTGACTGGCGGTACCGTTATCTCCGAAGAGATCGGCCTGAGCCTGGAAAGCACTACCCTGGAACACCTGGGTAATGCCAAGCGCGTCATCCTGAACAAAGAAAACACCACCATCATCGACGGTGCTGGCGTTAAAACCGATATCGACTCGCGCATCGCTCAGATCCGCCAGCAAATCGGCGACACCACTTCGGACTACGACAAAGAGAAACTGCAAGAGCGTCTGGCCAAGCTGTCTGGCGGCGTTGCGGTGATCAAGGTTGGCGCTGGTTCCGAAGTTGAAATGAAAGAGAAGAAAGCCCGCGTTGAAGACGCCCTGCACGCTACTCGTGCAGCCGTTGAAGAAGGCGTGGTACCTGGCGGTGGCGTAGCACTGGTTCGCTCGCTGCAAGCAATCTCTGGCCTGAAAGGCGACAACGCTGATCAGGACGTTGGTATCGCTCTGCTGCGTCGCGCTGTAGAAGCTCCACTGCGCCAGATCGTTGCCAACTCCGGTGACGAGCCAAGCGTTGTAGTCGACAAGGTCAAGCAGGGTTCGGGTAACTTCGGTTACAACGCTGCTACCGGCGAATACGGCGACATGATCGAAATAGGTATTCTGGACCCGGCTAAAGTGACTCGCTCTGCTCTGCAGGCGGCGTCCTCCATCGCCAGCTTGATGATCACCACCGAAGCGATGATCGCTGAAGTGCCTGAAGACAAGCCAGCAGGCGGCGGCATGCCAGACATGGGCGGCATGGGTGGCATGGGCGGCATGATGTAAGCCGTTTTACCCCTTAAGCTACACCCATAAAAAACCCCGCCTTGTGCGGGGTTTTTTGTTCTGTGGGTATGCCGCAGTCAATGGTTCTGGACACAAACCCGCGGGGGCGAATTTATTCGCGAGAGGCACGCACATCCAGCATCTCTGGTGACCGGCACACCGCATCGCGAATGAATTCGCTCCCACAGATTCCCCCCAGGCATAGCATCTCCCACATCAGGAGACCGTCATTCCTGAGACGTATTAACCCGCCGACTGCTCACCCGACAACGCCTCGACCTTCTTGGGTTCCGGCCTGTACAGCACGGCGTAATACGAGCCAAAGCTGATCAGCCAGCAGAATACCGCCGTCCATACGTTGTGGGAGAAGAAGTGCGCGCCCTGCAGCATCCGGCCGATGGAGAACACAGTGCCCAGGGTAATAGCCAGGATCAGGCCCGCCCTTGCCAGGCGTGGACGACGATCACGGAAGATGAAAAACAGTGCGAACAAGGTAAACCCGGTTGCGGCATGACCGCCGGGCCAGCAGCGGCCGGGCTTGTCGGTCGCTGGGCGTGGGCTCAGTAGCTCGCTGTAGGTTTCCTTGCCACCGAATTCAGACAGGCTCCATGGGCATTGCACGGCGGTGACAGCTTTCATCGGCGTCACGAAGCCCGTGGACAGCGCCATGGACAACACCAGGCAACCCAGCTCGCGACGCCATGGCATCCAGCGCTGGACGAAGAACGCACCGATGAAGCCGATGATCGCAAACACCGAAAACAGGATCACGACCTGCTTGGCACGATCATGCAGGATGTCTTCGAGGAAATAGCTGTGTCTGCCAATAAAATCGCCCGCGACCGGGTCATAGAGCCGTTTGGCTATGTCCATGTCCAGTGAGGTCAATTCCAGCAGGGCGAGTACGATGGCGGTGACGAGGGGCAGGCCCAGAAAGACCCGGAAATTGACGGGCCTGGAGTAGGGGCGGGCAAGAGCTGACGGCATGTAGAGTCCAGATCTGTGGAAAGAAAGCCACGGATCATACGCCGAGGCTCCGGTATTTTGGCGGTTGCTCTGTCCAGAGGCTGTGAACCGATAGTGAAAAAAACGTAAAGCCAGTCGGCGCTGGCCTTGACGCGAACTTCGCCTTAAGCTGCCCCCGCTTGCAGGCCATGCTTGTGGAAATGAACGATGACCCGACCCTGGTCGAAACTGCTTACGGAGAGAGTGCACCATGCGAATTCTGCTGGTTGAAGACAACCGCGACATCCTGGCGAATCTGGCGGATTACCTTGGTTTGAAAGGTTATACCGTCGATTGCGCGCAGGATGGTCTTTCCGGGCTGCATTTGGCTGCCACCGAGCACTACGACCTGATCGTGCTGGACATCATGCTGCCCGGTATCGACGGCTACACCCTGTGCAAGCGCCTGCGTGAAGACGCGCGGCGCGACACGCCGGTCATCATGCTCACCGCCCGTGACCAGCTGGACGACCGCCTGCAGGGTTTCCGCTCAGGTGCTGATGACTACCTGCTCAAGCCTTTTGCACTGTCCGAGCTGGCGGCCCGCATCGAGGCGGTTCTGCGCCGGGCCCAGGGCGGCGGACGTCGCACCTTGCAGGTCGCGGACCTGATCTACGACCTGGACACACTGGAAGTCACCCGCGAAGGTCGCCTGCTCAAACTCAACCCGGTAGGCCTCAAGCTGCTGGCGGTGCTGATGCAGAAAAGCCCCCATGTGCTGCGCCGGGAAATCCTGGAAGAAGCCCTGTGGGGCGATGATTGCCCGGACAGCGACAGCCTGCGCAGCCACGTCCACCAGTTGCGTCAGGTGATCGACAAGCCATTCGAGAAAGCACTCCTGCAGACCGTGCACGGTGTGGGTTATCGACTGGCTGAGGGTCGAGATGGAGTTTAAGCAAAGCCTCGCCCAGCGGATCATCATTGCATTTGCCTTGATGAGTGCGTTGGTCGCCGGGTCTTTCGCCATGGGTATCGTCGCGACGGTGCACCTGGTCGAAGAAAAACTGATTTCGGCAGGCCTTGGGGGCGATCTCAATCGGCTGTTGCTGATGGACAGCGTCAACGACTGGAATCATCGACCCGAGCCTGATCAGCTGTTTTATTTCAGCAATGGTCCGGGTGACTTCGAGCTACCCAAGGACCTGCGGCATCTGGAGCCGGGTTTCCATGAAGTGTTTCGTGGCGATCTTTCCTACCACGCCATGGTGGAAGTGGTGGATGGCCGGCGTTATGTCCTGCTTCAAGACCAGAGCGATTTCGAAGAGCGTGAACGGGTGCTGTTCGCTGTGGTGCTGGTCGGTTTTGTGCTGGCGCTGGCGCTGGCAGTGTTCCTGGGCTGGGTCCTGGCCCGGCGTGTGATGGCGCCGGTGGTACGTCTGGCTCGTCAGGTGCGTCATCGTGACCAGTTGCTGGGCCTTGCACCGCCCCTGGCGCCTGACTACGCCGCAGATGAGGTAGGAGAGCTGGCAACCGCCTTCGATGCGACATTGGGGCGCCTGCGTCAGGCGTTGACCCGTGAGCGGATGTTCACCAGCGACGTTAGCCACGAACTGCGTACGCCCCTGATGGTGCTGGCCAGCTCCTGCGAGCTGCTGCTGGAAAACCCGGCGCTTGATCAGCGGGGCCGCCAGCAGGTTCAACGAATCGCTCGCGCCTGCGAGGAAATGCGTGATCTGGTCCAGACCTTCCTGATGTTGGCGCGTACCCAAAAAGAGGATTCCGGCGCTACCCCTCAGGTCACCCTGGGGACGGTTGCGGATCAATTGATTGCCTTGTGGCGTGACCCTATCCAGGGCAAAGGGCTGGAGTTGATCTACACTGCGGACCATTCGTCCGATACGGGCTACAACGCGACGTTCCTCCACGCCGTGATGGGAAACCTGCTGCGCAATGCGCTGCACTACACCGATCACGGGTTCATCCACCTGCGCCTGCAAGACCATGGTTTCGTGGTGGAAGACAGCGGCGTCGGCATCCCGGAGGAAAAACGCGAAGCCATGTTCCAGCCTTTCGTGCGTGGCAATGAGCAGCGTGGAGAAGGTCTGGGGCTCGGCCTTTCGCTGGTGCAACGGATCTGTGAGAACCAGGGCTGGCGCGTCAGCCTCACCACCATGGAGCCCAATGGCTGCCGGTTTACGGTGGAACTGGACGCCGTGAAAGCATGACAAAAGGGCCGTGTTCGACGGCTTTGGTGCCAAAGAACTAGTTGTCATTAAAATGACTTTCTGCGAACTTATGGCCCAGTGCTATATCTAATCGGCTGTAAAAACTTGATACATTCACCGATCTAGTCGAACAGAATTTTCACTTGGGCATGACTTGGGGATCACAGGGTGTGAACTAATTTGGTCGCATCTACTTCAAGAGATGCGCCCCATGACCAAGCGAGTAGAACTCGAGTTTTCACGCAAGTATGATCGGGAACATGCCCGTCATTATCTGGAAAAACACCAGGACGGTTTTGCCCGGCAATGCTCGCATCGTCGTGATGAACAGCTGGCAAGACGGGCTCTTGCCTTGGCTGGCGAGCCTGGCCTGGTGCTGGATTTGCCATGCGGGGCGGGGCGTTTCTGGCCATTACTGGCGGAAAAGTCCAATCGCATAATCATCGGCGCGGATAACTCCCCCGACATGATCGAGACTGCCTGTAAGGCGCAACCGGCAGAAGTTGTAGAAAGGGTACGGCCCTTGCAGACATCTGCTTTTGATATCGAGTTGCCCGACAACGCAGTAGACAGCATTTTCTGCATGCGGCTGTTACATCATGTTGGTGACGCCGGGCATCGCAAGGCTTTATTACGAGAGTTTCAGCGGGTTACCCGCGACAGTGTGATCATCTCCCTTTGGGTAGATGGAAATTTCAAGGCATGGAGACGAAAGCGAACCGAGCGGGAACGTATGCACGAAAACGGGCAGGAAAGTTACCAGAACCGTTTTGTGTTACCCGTCGCTACCGTTGAGGCCGAATTTGAGCAGGCAGGTTTCCGCATTCAAGAGCGGTTGGACTTCCTGCCTTTCTACGCCATGTGGCGAGTGTATTTATTGCGCAAGAGGTAAAGGATGGCCGTTGAATTCGTAGCAGGATCGTCAGTTGCTGGTGGAGACCGCTTCAGCTACTTCTGGAACCAGCGCGGTGAGTGGGTGGAAGAGCCCAATCTTCGTCGCGGTGGTGAAAGTGGTGTACAGCGGGTTCTGTCTGAAAACGGGCGATTGCTCTACATCAAACGGCAAACCGGCCATATCTACCGCAGCTGGCTATACCCGTTCGGGCGTCCGACCGTGCTGCGTGAGCGTGATGCGCTCGAAGGTTTGCGTCAGCTGGAAGTCGGCGTTCCCAAGATGGTGTTCTGTGGTGCCGAGCGCGATAAAAATGGCCAGTGGCGTGCCTTGCTGGTGACGGCGGCCCTGGAAGGCTTCGAAGAAATCGACAAGTGGTACGCCGCGGGCGGTCCAGAGCGGTATGGCGACAAGCTGCATGAGCAACTGCTCGGGTTGCTGGCCCGGAATCTGGCGCGAATGCACCGCGGGCGTTGGCAGCACAGCTGCCTGTACATGAAACACATCTTCGTGCGCATCGTCGGGGAAGGTGCATCGGCAAGACCGGAAGTCGCACTGCTGGACCTGGAAAAATCCCGCCGTCGCCTGACCGCCTATGGTGCGGCTCAACACGACATGAAGCAGCTGCGTCGCCACTCGTCTTTCAGCACGGCGGACTGGAGCAAGCTGGTCTACCTTTATCAGACGGCGTTTGGCAGCGCTATCAAGGGTTTGGAGTAATGAAGCTAGAAATAGCACGAGGTTTGTTTTTGCTAGGCGCTTTGGGAGTGGCCTCCGTCGCCCTCGCAGCCTGGGAGCAGCCAGGACCGCAGGTCCTGAGCGCGGTGCATGGCCAGGGGCATTGCCCTTTGCCACGCATTGCCAAAGTTCAGGAGCAGATGCGTCCTGATCATGACCTGCTGTTGTTCATGTTCGGCCTGACCCAGGGCATGCGCCCCCAAAGTTGATCCCACCCCTAAACTGAAAAGCCCCGTTGATCGGGGCTTTTTTTTGCGTGCGATCAACATCCACAGGATTCTTGGCCTGCAACAAAAATCTATGGCCCACACAGAACCTGTGGGAGTCGAGCTTGCTCGCGAAGGCGTCAGGCCCGATACATCGTGGGTGGCTGATACACCGCAATCGCGGGCAAGCCCACCCCTACAAAGGTAGCGGCCAAACATAGAATCTCCCACCGTGGATTTTGGGGTCCGCACAAAATCAGCGGCATGCAGGAAAACCTGTTCGAGCGAGGCTTGCCTGCCCCTCCAACAGGACCACATCAAACCAGATGCAAATGGTTGTCCCAGAGCCCGGCAGGCAGTTCCAGCGGCTTGGCGGTCAGTTCGTTCTGGCGGCAGTCGTAGTAACGGCAACGACCTTGTCCCGAGGTGACGACAAAGCCATCGGCTACCGCGCCGACGCCTGCGCAGTCGGGTAAGGGGGCGTCGAGGCGCACGTGGCCGCTGTCCAGGTCCCAGATGAAGAAGCGGTTGCCGCGTGGAGCTGTCAATGCCACCAGCCTCAGCTCGCTGTGCACGGCGACGCTGGCGGTGTAGTGGTTCATCGCTTGCAACTGCTGCTCACCAACCGGAAATGCCACGAACGGCTGGCCCGGGCGTTTGATGGCCAGCAGTTCGGCAGACTCATGGCTGTCACCCATGAATTGCTGGCCTGCGACGATGGTGCCGTCGCTTGCGACGCCCAGGTGGCGCACGCTGTTCATGGGCTGGGCCAAGGTTTCCTTGCTCAGCAGGGTGCCGTCGCGATGCATCAGCACCAGGCTCGGCTGCATGGCATTGAGGTTCATCTCGACCCGGCTTTCCGCTTCGGTGCGAATGCCGCCATTGGCGACGATCAGGGTCTCGCCGTCAGGCATCCACGAGACCTGATGCGGGCCGATACCATGGGTCGACAGTTCGCTGGCGTGCACCAGCCGGTCATCAACAAAGCGATACACCCCCAGCAAGCCGCGGCCCGGATCGCTGGTATCATTTTCGGTGGCATACAGCCATTCGCCACTGCTGTGGATAACCGCATGGCCATAGAAATGCCGGTTGGGCAGGGACTCGATGGTTTGCAGCAACTGGCCGTTGTTGAGGTCGATCAGATAGCTTTCCGTGCCCGGTCGGCGTGCCACGAACAAGGCCAGCGGTCGTGTCGGGTGGTTGACGATGTCGTGGCAGCGTTGTCCCACCCGCGTCGCAAATACCTGAGTGCCGTCCAGGCGGTAACCCACGGCATAGTGGCCGCCGTCAGCGTCATCGCGGGCAGAAAGCAGCAATGGACTTTTGCCCTTTTGCCTGAACAGTGTCCAGCCACCCAGGGTGCAGGCACTGAGCAACAAGCTTCCCAGGGCTAGCGCCTGGCGTCTCAACATCATCGTGCTCCTCTTGCTCAATCGCCGTCGTTGGCGTTGAAGCCCAGTTGAATGTTCAGGGCCTTCGCCAGCTCACCTTCGTGCAGGCGATGGACCACGTTGAGGCTGTCATAGAGCGCGCTGAGCTGCGCACGACCTTCATCGGTGGCCAGCAGGTCAGATAGTGGCGGCGTGAGCGCTGACAGCAGTTTGCGACTGTTGGCGTAGGCCGCGTCGATTTTGTCGGCCAGGGGTTTCTGTTGCTCGGTCAGCAGCCCGCGCAGGCCATGGTTATCGATGCCGGCCCACACGGCCTGGGCGCTGCTCAGGCTGGCGCCCAGACTATCGAGTGATGCCTTGCTGCGCCAGGTTTCGGCCTGGAACGGTTGAGGGATGCCCTTGGTCTGACGGCCCAGCGGTGTGCCGAGTTTTTTCTTCAGCGTGTCCAGAGACGTGACCTGTACCCGCAGCAATTCAGCGATGGCTTCGTGGGAGTCGGCATAACGCTGGTTCGGGAACTTGCTCAGTTGGGCCAGCATGCCGTCATTGCTGTTCCAGCGGCTGAGGATTTCCTCGGCCAGGTTTTTCTGGCGTGCGCCAATGGCGATCAGCAGCGGGCAGTAACGAGCCTTTTGCCCGGCATCCGCCATGTCGATCCCGGCGTCGAACAGGATGTATTCGTAGGCCGACAATCCCTGCACAACAACGCTGGAAGTGGTCAACGCGTCGGCGCTGATCTGCGGTTGAGTGTTGACCAGTTGCTCGACCTGACGGCCCACCAGGTTTTTCTTGTCCGGCCAGAACTGCACCTGCCAGGCGCGATTGCCCTCAGCCAGAGGGCCGATCAACAGCGGTTGCAGCTCGGCCCAGGCCTTTTGCGCATGCAGGAAGTCGGCGCGGGCGGTGGCCAGTTCTGTGTTGCCATTGCAGAAAGACAGCGCGCTGATCGCCAGTTGCTGGTCTGCTTCAACCCAACGGCTGTAAGTCGGCAGGATCACCTGGCTGGCGATGGCTGCTGACGTCACAGCCTGTGGATCGGCAGGCGTACAGGCGCCCAGGGCGAGCGCGGCAATACTGGTGAACAACAGTTTGGGGCGGAACATGTCCGGCTCCTTGTTATATGAATGTTTTAAAGAGAGTTCAGGAAAGCCAGCAGCGCAGTACGTTGCTCGGCATCGAAGGCCAATACCTGTCGCTGCGCGGCCTGGGCTTCGCCGCCATGCCACAGCACGGCTTCCAGCAAATTGCGGGCGCGTCCGTCGTGGAGGAACTGGGTGTGGCCGCTGACGCGTTCTGTCAGGCCAATGCCCCACAGCGGTGGGGTGCGCCATTCCCGGCCATTGGCCTGGAACTCGCTGCGGTTGTCGGCCAGCCCTTCGCCCATGTCGTGGAGCAACAGATCGCTGTAGGGCCGTATCACCTGGTTGGCCAGTTCCGGTTCAGCGGCGTCGGCCCGGGTGGTGAACTGAGGCGTATGGCATTGCTGGCAACCCGCCTTGAAGAACAGGTTCTTGCCCGCCAGTACTTGCGGAGCATCGACATCACGTCGCGCCGGCACCCCGAGGTTGCGGCTGTAAAACAGGACCAGGCGCATGATGTTGTCGCTGACTTCCGGCTCGCCGTTCGGGCCATTGCCGTTCGGCGCATTGAGGCAGTCGATTTGCGCCGGGGTGCAATCGTCAACCGGCTTGAGGCTACTGGTCAGGCCCATGTCACCGGCAAAGGCGTGGGCGTTTTGTTGATTGATGTCTGGCTGCCCGGCTTTCCAGCCGAAGCGCCCGAGCACGACCTTTTGTTGTGCGTCATCCCAGACCCAGTTGGGGCGACCGTTGACGCCGGTGCTTTTCCCGTTGTCCGGGCCTGCGTTGGCAAGGATCGCTGCCTCGGGGATTGCCTCCAGTAAGCCAAGGCCAATCATCGGGGGGGCGATGCGGGTCGAGATCCGGGTTTCGGGGTGCATCGAGCCATAACCCAGTTGCGTGATGCGCAAGGTTGGCTGACGCAATTCAACGGTGGTGCCGTCCCTGAAACGCACGGGCAGGTAATCGTATTCGACGCGAACCTTGCCTTCAGGTGCGACGCCGGGGATCGCCATGTCCTGCAACTGGGCGCCGTAGACCGGTTCGGGCAATACGCCCAGGTGCTTGATCACTTCGGCATAGGCCGGGTCATCGGGGATGGAAAGCCGCACCAGCATCGAGACCGCATTGAGGGCGCCGGGCTCTGGCGGATGCCCACGACCGTCCTTGATGTGGCAGTTCTGGCAGGCGTTGGTGTTGAACAAGGGGCCAAGGCCGTCACGGGCGGTGGTGGTCGAGGGCGCAATTACCCAGGGATTGCGAAAGAAGCTGTTGCCGACGCTGAAATCCAGGCGTCGGCCCGGGGACAGGTTGGCCGACGGCATGGAAAACGCATTGCGATCGCTTTTGCGTACGGTTGCAGCGCCGCCAGATAATGCCTCTCCCGGCTCGGCCTTGGTGAAACGCGGGGCGTCATCGCACCCGCCCACGACCGAAGCCACGAGCAGTGCCAGCGATAGACGAAGCCGCGAAGCCAAATCAGAACTCGTGATCAGCGTTGTCCGGATTCAGGTCGGTGATACCCAGCTTGGCCGCAGCCTGTTCGATGCCACCCGTTTGCTTGACCAGGGCGCCAATGGCGTCGCGAACGATCTGGTTGCCCTGGGTGTTGCCCGGCGCGATCAACTGGTCGAAGTGCTCACCGTTGTTAGCGTGGTCAACCATCACCTGCAGCTTGGCCTGAGTGTTGTTCAGGTCTGCACGCAAGTCGGCGTCCACGGTTGGATCAACCTTGGCGACCAGTGACGAGAGGCTTGGCCCGGTGATCTTGGTGCCATCGGTGCGGGTGTACTCGCCCAGATAGACGTTGCGGATGCCCAGGCCGTTGTAGAAGTGGGAGTTATGGGTGTTATCGCTGAAGCAGTCGTGTTCGTCTTCGCTTGAGTTGGCTTCCAGTGCCACCTTCATGCGCTCACCCGCCAGTTCGCCAAGGGACAGGCTGCCCATGCCGAACAGCATTTTGCGCAGGCCGCTCTCGCCGGATTCAGCTTCCAGAGTGGCGCGGTAGTTGTCGGCAACGCCCGGCTTCCAGTTGTTGACCATTTCTTCCAGGTCGCTGACCAGCAGGTCGGTTGCGGACTTCAGGTAGGTACGACGACGGTCATTGTGACCGCCAGTGCCGCCCGCACCTTCGACGTAATCGGTGTAAGGACGCTCGCCTGCGCCTGCTTCGTTGCCGTGCAGGTCCTGGCCCCAGAGCAGGAACTCGATGGCGTGGTAGCCCGTGGCGACGTTTGCCTCGGAGCCGCCCAGTTCATTGAGGCTGGCGAGCTTCTCGGGGGTGAGGTCGCTGACGTCGATCTTGTCTTCGCCGACCTGGATCTCGGTGTTGGCAATGATGTTGGCGGTTGCGCCCGGATTACCCAGCGCGTGCTGGTAGTCGGGGGCCACGTAGTCGATCAGGCCTTCGTCCAGGGGCCAGGCGTTAACCTGTCCTTCCCAGTCGTCGATGATGGTGTTGCCGAAGCGGAACACTTCGCTCTGCATGTACGGCACGCGTGCTGCAATCCAGGCCTCGCGGGCTTTTTTCAGCGAGTTTTCGTTCGGGTTGGCCAGTAGGTCGTTAACGGCTGTACGCAGGGTTTTCGCAGTGGATTCGGCATCGCTGAACACGGCATAGACCATGTTGGTGTAGTTGGCGACGACGGCCTTGGTGGCGGCATCGTTGTCCTGTTCAGGGGCTGCTGCGGTTGCCGGTGTCGTGGCGGGAGCTGCTGCCGGTGCCGGGGCAGTTGCCTGTGGTGCGGTGGCCGCTGCCTTGTCCTTGCCTTCGCCACAACCGGCGAGGGAGATTGCGATGGCCAACAGACTAGCGGTTGCCAAGGGCATACGAATCATGACGGAATCCTGCGTCTAGAGAGTGGAGCGGCACCGGAGCACCAAAAAAAGCTGCGACATAATGCGAAAGCTTTGCATTCGGTGTAAAGGCCAAACGCCCCTGCAGCCTTGGTCCATGGGGCTGAGCTTGTAACAAGTGGTTTCAGAGTACGATGATCCCTCCTCGGCGCGGGAGCGATCAGTAAATCCCCTGTGGGAGTGAGCTTGTTCACGAATGCGTTAGATCACACCTGCGATGTTTCTGGACGGACGCTTTCGCGAGCAAGCTTGGCTCCCACCCATACCGTGCGGTAGCCGGGTTACAGGATCGCGGCGTTAGTGCGCTGCGCCTGTTTAAGGTAAGCCAGCAGTTCACGGGCGGGCAGGGGTTTGCTGTAGAGGTAGCCCTGGCCTTCATGGCAGCCCTCGGAAATGATGTAGGCCTCTTGCTCCGTGGTCTCCACACCCTCGGCGATAACCTGCATGCCCAGGCTTTTGCCCAGCTGGATGATGGCGCGCACGATGGTGGCGTCGTCATCGTCATCGATCAGATCCTGCACGAAGCTCTTGTCGATCTTGATCTTGTCCAGCGGCAGGCTCTTGAGGTAACTCAGCGATGAGTACCCGGTGCCGAAGTCATCGATGGCGATCAGTGCGCCCGACCGACGCAGGCTCAGCAGGTGCTGGGCGGCGGTGCTGATGTCTTCCATCAGGCCGGTCTCGGTGACTTCCAGTTCCAGGCTGCGCGGCGGCAGGCGGTAGATTTGCAGCAGGTTGTTCACGACCCGTGGCAACTCGGCGTGGTGCAGTTGCACGGTCGACAGATTGACTGCCATGCGCAGGTCGCTGAAACCCTGGTCGTGCCATTCGCGCAATTGCCTGCAGGCCTGGTCCAGCACCCATTCGCCGATGGCGATAATGGAGCCGTTCTGCTCGGCCAGCGGGATGAACAGGTCCGGCGGCACCAGACCATGCTCCGGGTGCTGCCAGCGAATCAGTGCTTCGACGCCTACTACCCGGTGATCACGATAGCTGATCTGCGGTTGGTAGACCAGATGGAACTGGTTGCGGATCAAGCCTTCGCGCAGGTCTTTTTCCAGTTCACGACGTCTACGCATCTCGCTGTCGACGCTGGCGATATAGAACTGATAGCGATTGCGCGAGCGGGTCTTGGCCAGCGTCATGGTCTGTTCGGCTTTTTGCAGCAGCTTCTCGGTGCTGTCGCCGTCTTCGGGGAACAACGTGATGCCGATGGTGGCGCGCAGGCGGATCTCCTGTTGATCCAGCGCAAAGGGCGCTTCTAAATCATCGAGGATGTTCTGCGCCAGCTCGGCCGCTTCGTAAGGCTGCTCGATGTCGGCCTGCACCAGCGCGAACTGGTCGCCGCCGAGTCGGGCCAGGGCGCCGAGTCGTCCGCTATGGCCGCGTAGACGGTCCGCCAGTGCCAGCAGCAGTTGGTCGCCGGTCTGGTAGCTGAATTGTTCGTTGATGCCCTTGAAGTCATCCAGGCCGACACACAACACCGCGACCCTACGTTGCAGGCGACCGGCATCGATCAGGATCTTATCCAGTTGCTGCTGCAGTTGCTGGCGGTTGGGCAGGCCAGTCAGGAAGTCGTACTGAGCCATGCGCAGCAGGCTGTTTTCGGCCTCGTGGCGCAGGTGCGTATTGCGTTCGATGGAAGCCAGCAACTGATTGGCGGTATTGACCCAGATGCCCAGTTCATTTTTCTCGTGGCCCCTGAGCAGCGGCAGTTGATGCTCGCTGGGGCGGTCCGGGTTGATCGTGGTCAGGTGCTCGATGATTTTCGACAACGGCTTGGTCAGCAGCCAGTGATAGACCAGGTACAGCACCAGCCCCATTGCCAGGGCGCGCAACACACCGGAGATGAAAATGATCACCGAGTTGACGATAAAACCTTCGCCATACGTGGCAGTGTCGAGGGTTATTCGCAGATCTCCGTAGTACTCGCTATAGGGGCTGCGGCCCACCAGTTGCGTGGTGAAGCTGCGTTCCTGACCCAGGATGATGTCTGTCAGCCAGCGCGTCGGCGAGGGCTGCAGGTCACGGGATTTTTCGGCGAGCAGTGCTTCGTCCGGATGGCCGATGGACGCCATGCGCACGGCCTTGTCCTGGAACAGGCCCTCGATGACTTGCATGCCCATTTCGCGGTCAAGGCTGTACACCGCCTGGGTCGACGGGTCACGGAACATGTCGAGGATGCGCTCGGCATCATTGGCAACAGCCTGGCGGGTTTTATATGCGTCAAACACGATCTGGGCGCAGCTCAACACCACCCCCACGACCAGCGCAGAAATCAGAACCACGCGCAGCATCTTCACCGACAAGCTGTTCTTGAGTTCCAGCTTCAAATGCTAATTCCTTAATCCGTGCTGGGAGCGTGCCACCGTTGTGATCGTCGGTCCGTAGCGGGCTGACGTACAAGCTTCGCTTCTGGGCGGCACCCGCATATTTCCTTGCATGACCCCGATGCTGAAGGCGAGGTCAGGCTATTGCTTTTATGTCGGTCGAAAGTATTCGGAACTTGAGCCTTTTTCTGTAAAACATCCGGACAGTGATATTAGTCCGCTATCGCTTCCTGACAATACCTGAAGTGCTGATTACGGGCGAAAAAAAACCCGGTATGACCGGGTTTTTTCGGGCTGGCAATGGATCAGGCAGCGAATTGCTTCGCTACGAAGTCCCAGTTCACCAGGTTCCAGAACGCTTCTACGTATTTTGGACGCAGGTTGCGGTAGTCGATGTAGTAAGCGTGTTCCCAGACGTCGCAGGTCAGCAGCGGGATGTCGCCGCTGGTCAGCGGGTTGCCGGCGCCGATGGTGCTGGCCAGAGCCAGGGAACCGTCAGCTTTCTTCACCAGCCAGCCCCAACCGGAACCGAAGGTGCCGATGGAAGTCTTGCTGAACTCTTCCTTGAACTTGTCGAAAGAGCCGAACGCAGCGTTGATCGCGTCAGCCAGGGCACCGGTAGGTTGACCGCCAGCGTTTGGCGCCAGGCAGTTCCAGTAGAAGGTGTGGTTCCAGACTTGAGCGGCGTTGTTGAAGATGCCACCCGAAGAAGTCTTGATGATTTCTTCCAGGGTCTTGCCTTCGAACTCGGTGCCTGGCACCAGGTTGTTCAGGTTCACGACATAGGTGTTGTGGTGCTTGTCGTGGTGATATTCCAGCGTTTCTTTGGAAATGTGCGGTGCCAGCGCATCGTGTGGATACGGCAGTGGCGGCAATTCAAAAGCCATGGTTTATCTCCTAATCAGGTCAGTTGCGGTGAGCGCAAGGCCGATCACGGGCGGCCAGACAGAACATGCGTCGGGGAGTTTGTACTCTTTGCGACGCAGACCCGGGATCATAGCACCGGCCCTGCGGCATAACCACGCAACAACTGTGTGGAATAGAGGTTCCAGAGCCTTTGCGTATTGATCATGACTATTTTCAATCGGTCAGGCGGCCCTGATCAGTTGCATCGCAACACTGAACATCATCACTGCTACCATCAGGTCCAGCAGACGCCAGGTAGAGGGGCGTGCCAACCAGGGGGCGAGCCATGCCGCGCCGATGGCCAGGGTCGAAAACCAGATCAACGATGCGCTGGCCGCGCCCATCACGTAGGCACCGGGCACCGTTTGTTGTGCACCCAGAGAGCCCACCAACAAAACCGTGTCGAGATAAACGTGGGGGTTGAGCAAGGTCACGGCCAGCGCGCTGAGCAATACCGCCCTACGCGATCGAGTACCGGCCACATCGCCCTGTTGCAGGCTTTGCCGGGAGCAGGCCCGACGCAGCGCCAGGCTGCCATACCACACCAGAAACGCCACGCCGACCCAGCGTGCGACGGCCAGCAGCAGCGGATTCTGCGCCAAGAGGTTCGCCAGCCCATACACACCCGCTGCAATCAGCAGGGCATCGCAGACGATGCACAACAGGGCGACGGGCAAGTGATGCTCTCGGCGCAGACTCTGTGCCAGTACGAAGGCGTTCTGGGTGCCAATCGCCATGATCAGCCCCGCGGCCACCAGTAGACCGTTGAGATAGCTTTGCCACATGAGAGTTGCTCCAACAGTTCTGTGCAGATCGCCGAGTTAATTCGTCTGCTCGGCCAATTGCCGCAACGTCGCCATCGCCTTCTGGGCATCGTCCTTACCCACGAACAGGTGGTCGTGGTAATAACCTGCGACCACGTTGCAACTGATCCCGGCCTGACCCAGGGCAGTGGCGAACGCGGCGGTCAGGCCCACGGCTTGCAATGACGAGTGCACGGTCAGGGTGATCCAGGCGGCGACGTATTCGAATGGCAGGTCCAGCGCTTCGGCTTGCCCGCGTTCCAGGATGACGGTCAGGCCTTCACGTTCGCGGAAGCTGCCCAATGCTTCCGTGCCCTTGAGCGGGCTCGCGTCCGCCAGGGTGCAGAACACATAGTCGCCCTTGTTCAGTTCCGGGCTCATGCTGCGCAAAAGCGTGCCGAGTGAAGTTTCGCCAGCCAAGATCGTTTCCTTCTTCTATTAGGTATGCAGGTTTAGGTGGCGATTGTGTTCTCTGGGGATGTATAAGAAAAACCAATATTGCTCATCGCTCATTAGAGAAAATGATGTTCGACTATAAATTGCTTTCGGCGCTGGCAGCTGTGATCGAGCAGGCCGGATTCGAGCGTGCCGCACAGGTGCTGGGGTTGTCGCAGTCCGCTGTTTCCCAGCGCATCAAGTTACTGGAGGCTCGAATCGGCCAGCCGGTGCTGATCCGGGCAACGCCGCCCAGCCCGACTGACGTAGGCCGGCGACTGCTCAACCATGTGCAGCAAGTTCGCCTGCTGGAGCGCGATCTGCAAAGCCAGGTGCCTTCCCTCGACGAAGAGGGCATGCCTGAGCGCTTGCGTATTGCCCTCAATGCCGACAGCCTTGCCACCTGGTGGGCCCCGGCGGTGGGGGATTTCTGCGCGCAGCAGCATTTGTTGATGGACCTGGTGGTCGAGGACCAGGATGTCGGCCTCAAGCGCATGCGCGCCGGTGACGTCGCGGCCTGTTTGTGTGGCAGTGAGCGGCCGGTGGCCGGGGCCCGCAGCGTATTGCTGGGCGCCATGCGTTATCGTGCGCTGGCAAGCCCCGCGTTCATCGCCCGGTACTTTTTGAATGGGCCGGGCTCAGATGGCGGCATCGCTGAACAGCTGGCGAAATCCCCGGCCCTGGTGTTCGGCCCGGATGATTTTCTGCAGCATCGTTACCTGGCATCGCTGGGCGTGGAGGGTGGTTTCGAGCATCATTTGTGCCCGTCGTCCGAAGGCTTCATCCGCATGACCGAAGCCGGGATGGGCTGGGGCCTGGTGCCTGAATTGCAGGTGCGCGAGCAATTGCAGCGCGGCAGCCTTGTGGAGTTGCTGCCCGAACGACCCATCGATGTGCCTTTGTATTGGCATCATTGGCGCAACGGCGGCCAGTTGCTTGCACAACTGACCGAGCACCTGACAAAAAAGACGAGTCAATGGTTGGTGCCGCTGAGCGGCCAGTGAGCGTCATCTCGCTATGGGTAAACGCACTCTGCTGTGTCAATGAATGAAAAACGTAACGGAGCGGTAAATGAAGATTCTGGTCACCGGCGCGAGCGGCTTTATTGGCGGACGTTTTGCGCGTTTCGCCCTGGAGCAGGGGTTAAACGTGCGGGTCAATGGTCGTCGTGCCGAAGGCGTCGAGCATCTGGTGCGCCGTGGCGCCGAATTCATTCAGGGTGATTTGTCTGACCCCGAGCTGGTGCAGCGCCTGTGCCATGACGTCGAAGCCGTGGTGCATTGCGCCGGGGCCGTCGGCCTGTGGGGGCGCCGTCAGGATTTCGAGAAGGCCAATGTCCAGGTGACGGAAAACATCGTCGAAGGCTGTCTCAAGCAACAGGTCCGGCGTCTGGTGCACCTGTCGTCGCCGTCGGTCTACTTCGATGGGCACTCACACCTGGGGATCAAGGAAGATGAGGTTCCCAAGCGTTTCAACAATCACTACGCCGCGACCAAGTACCTGGCCGAGCAGAAGGTTTTTGGCGCAGAAGAGTTTGGCCTTGAGGTCATTGCCCTGCGGCCGCGTTTTGTGACCGGCGCAGGTGACAACAGTATTTTCCCGCGGCTGTTGAACATGCAGCGCAAGAAAAGGCTGTCGATCATCGGCAACGGATTGAACAAGGTTGACTTCACCAGCATGCAAAACCTCAATGAGGCTTTGCTCAGCAGCCTGCTGGCGGCCGGGTCTGCGTTGGGCAAGGTCTATAACATCAGTAACGGTGCGCCGGTTCCGCTGTGGGACGCCGTGAACTATGTAATGCGCCAGATGCAAATGCCGCAGGTGACGCGTTATCGCTCCTACGGCCTGGCGTACACCGCTGCCGCCATCAATGAAGGGGCGTGCATGCTCTGGCCGGGCCGACCCGAACCTACGCTGTCGCGCCTGGGGATGCAGGTCATGAGCCGCGATTTCACTCTTGATATCAGTCGGGCCCAGCATTATCTCGACTATCAGCCCAAGGTCAGCCTGTGGACTGCGCTGGATGAGTTCTGCGGATGGTGGAGGGCTCAGCAATAAATAGCCCTTCAGTAAAAGTCCCGGCAACAAACTGATACAGCCCGGACGAGCATTTGATGGCAAGCGGCATGGTTATACTGCATCCCAATTTAATGGCTATTTCCTGAAGGGTTATTCATGCGTAACGATCCTTACGACGACGTCGATGACGTGCCGAACCTCAGCGCCAAAGACGATGACGACGACTTCGCTCCCAGCCGAAGCGCGCGTGAACGCACCTCCGTGCGCTCTCGCAGCACACCGGTGGTCAAGAAGGTGAAGAGCCCGACGACCGGGCCGTTGTGGGCGTTGGTGGGTGCGTTGTTCATCGCGTTCTGCGGTCTGGGCTGGTGGAGCTTTCAGCAGATGTCGCTGATGGAGCAGCAACTGGTCGCCACGCAGGAAAGTTTTGCACGCATCAGCGAAGAAGCGGCGGGGCGCCTGCAGGATATCTCCGGCAAAGTGGTCGCTACCGAGTCGGTCGCCAACAGCGGCAGCGAAGCCCTCAAGCAACAGTTACAGCAGCTGGAAGCCAAACTGGCGGATCAGAACAAGCTGCAGGAAGGCGTCGCCGGGCAGCAGACAGGGCTGGACCAGCGCCTGCAGCAGATGTCCGCGCAGACCACCCAGCAGGCAACCGCCAATGCTCAACTGCAGGAACAACTGAAAAGCCTCAGCACCGACCTGACTGCTCTGAAAGCCTCGCTGCCTGATTTGAAGGCCGCCCAGGCCCGTCAGGACAAGCTCGACAGTCAGATTGTCAGCTTGAGCAGCGATGTCGCTGCCTTGAAAAAACAGGGTAATCCGAACCAGGCCATCGAGCGCCTCGAGCAGGACCTGATTGTGCTCAAAAGCGAACAGGACAATCGTCCTGCCCAGGCAGCAGGGGGAAGCACCGCCGAGTTCGATACGTTCCGTGGTCAGGTCACGCGCAACATCAACACCCTGCAAAGCCAGATTCAGAACCTGTCACAGCAGATTAATGCACGGCGTTGACGGGGAAGCTCACTCCCATACAGGTTTAGCAACCGCCACGCAGAATTGTTTTGAATACAAAACCAATGTGGGAGCGAGCTTGCTCGCGAAGGCGTCAGTCCTGATACCTCATCGGCGACTGACACTCCGTATTCGTGAGCAAGCTCACTCCCACAGGGGGGTTGAGTCCAACCCAAAATCTGCGGGAGAACCTGTCACAGCAGATTAACGCACGGCGTTGACGGGGAAGCTCACTCCCATAGGTTTAGCAACCGCCACACAGAATTGTTTTGAATACAAAACCAATGTGGGAGATTCTATGGTTGTAATCAAGCCATAACCCGCCCTTTGGTTTGATATTCGCTCTGATTTTTCATCAGGGCGAAGGCCACCCGGGCGAGTTTTCGAGCCAGCATGACCAGTACCTGGGTG
>Ga0209901_1000181_pt1 | contig 35898 bp, 34 predicted proteins | sample OrgsoiDNA_201058_FD_185806 | JGI IMG/M metagenome (GOLD analysis project Ga0209901, IMG submission 185806) | Permafrost soil microbial communities from the Arctic, to analyse light accelerated degradation of dissolved organic matter (DOM) -... | ecosystem: Environmental > Terrestrial > Soil >...
AATATCCTGGTACATGGCAGCCTCTTTTTATGTCCATTTGCAGCAATAAGATGTTCCGTCTCGCAGTGTAACGGATCGCCGAAACACCGAGAAGCCATGAAGGGGTAATGAATCTGATAGTTTCGAATTTTAGCCCTTCGTGCTATCGGTTTGTGAGCCAAGTTGTAATTAAGATGTAAATACATTGATAAAGAATTGGACCTGAACTAAAACCATTATATCACCCTAACAGGTCAGACCTCTTACGACTCAGGAGCTTTATCATGATGGTTCTTAGCATTGTCGCCCTAATGGTTATCATCGGTGTGCTGTTTTATCACCGCGTCAACCTGCTGCTTAGCAGCCTGGTTGTCGTGGCCTTTACTGCCGCCATGGGCGCAATTAATTTATGGACCCTGTGGTTGCTGGTGCCGCTGGTGATCCTTTTGCTGCCATTCAATATCCCTGCGCTGCGCCGTTCGCTGTTCTCCGCACCGGCCCTGCGCACCTTCCGTAAAGTGATGCCGAGCATGTCACGTACGGAGAAAGAGGCCATCGAAGCCGGTACCACCTGGTGGGAAGGAGACCTGTTCAGTGGCACGCCAGACTGGAAAAAATTGCAGGATTACCCGCAGCAACGTTTGACCGACGAAGAGCAGGCGTTTATTGATGGCCCGGTGGAAGAAGCCTGCCGCATGGCGAATGATTTCGAAATCACCCACGAACTGGCAGATCTGCCGCCGGAGCTGTGGGCGTATTTGAAAGAGCACCGTTTCTTCGCCATGATCATTAAGAAGGAATACGGCGGTCTGGAATTCTCTGCTTATGCACAGGCCCGCGTGTTGCAGAAACTGGCCGGTATATCAGGCATTCTGGCAATCACCGTCGGTGTACCTAATTCCCTCGGCCCAGGTGAACTGCTGCAACATTACGGTACCGATGAACAGAAAGATCACTACCTGCCGCGTCTTGCTCAGGGGCTGGAAATTCCATGCTTCGCGCTGACCAGCCCTGAGGCAGGCTCCGATGCCGGTGCCATTCCTGATGTGGGTATTGTCTGTAAAGGCCAGTGGGAAGGTAAAGAGGTGCTGGGTATGCGCCTGACCTGGAACAAGCGCTACATTACGCTCGCCCCAATTGCTACCGTACTGGGTTTGGCCTTTAAACTGAAAGACCCGGACCATCTGCTGGGCGATACCACCGAACTCGGTATTACCTGTGCACTGATCCCAACGGATACCCGTGGCGTGGAAATTGGCCATCGCCACTTCCCGCTTAACGTGCCATTCCAGAATGGCCCGACCCGTGGCAACGACATTTTCGTGCCGATCGACTACATCATTGGTGGTCCGAAAATGGCAGGCCAGGGTTGGCGCATGCTGGTGGAATGTCTGTCGGTTGGACGTGGTATCACCCTGCCTTCCAACGCCACCGGTAGTTTGAAATCACTGGCACTGGCGACCGGGGCTTATGCGTATATCCGCCGCCAGTTCAAGCTGCCAATCGGTAAAATGGAAGGCATTGAAGAGCCACTGGCGCGCATTGCCGGTAATGCTTACGTGATGGATGCCGCCGCCACGCTTATCACCAACGGTATTATGCTGGGCGAAAAACCGGCCGTACTGTCAGCGATTGTGAAATACCACTGTACCCATCGCGGGCAGCGCGCAGTCATGGACGCCATGGATATCACCGGCGGTAAAGGCATTATGCTTGGTAAAGGCAACTTCGTGGCACGTGCCTATCAGGGCGCACCCATTGCCATTACCGTTGAAGGCGCTAACATTCTGACCCGCAGCATGATCATCTTCGGCCAGGGCGCGATCCGTTGCCATCCTTATGTGCTGCGTGAAATGGCCGCCGCAGAAAGCAATGACCTGCAGGACTTCGACCGCGCGCTGTTTGGTCATATCGGCCACGTCGGCAGCAATAAAGTACGCAGCTTCTGGCTCGGCCTGACCGACGGCCGCACCAGTGCCACACCGGCTAAAGACGCCACGGCGCGCTACTATCAGCACATCAACCGTCTGAGCGCCAACCTTGCACTGCTGTCGGATATTTCGATGGGCGTGCTGGGCGGCAGCCTGAAACGTCGTGAACGTATCTCGGCGCGTCTGGGGGATATTCTCAGCCAAATGTATCTGGCCACCGCTACCCTGAAACGCTACGAGGAAGAAGGTCGCAACAAAGAAGATTTACCGCTGGTGCATTGGGGCGTGCAGGACTGCCTGAATCAGGCGGAAATTGCCATCGACGATCTGCTGCGTAACTTCCCGAACGGCTTTGTCGCCGGGGTGATGCGTATGGTGATCTTCCCACTGGGCCGTTCGCACTGCGCACCGTCTGACCAGTTAGACCATCAGCTGGCGCGCATTCTGCAAGTGCCGTCTGCCACCCGCAGTCGCATTGGTCGTGGTCAGTTCTTCGAAGCCAGCGAACATAATCCAATTGGGCAGTTGGAAGCCGCTCTGGCCGACATCATTGCCGCTGAACCCGTGCATAAACGTTTGAGTGATGCGATGGGTAAAAAGCTCTCCTTCACCCGCCTGGATATTTTGGCGCAGAAAGGCCTCGATGCCGGTCACCTGACCCCAGACGAAGCCCGCATTCTGAGCCGCGCAGAAGAGAGTCGTCTGCGTTCGATTAACGTCGATGAGTTTGAAGCGGATGAACTGGCAGCAAAAAAGTCACAATCGGAAGTGAAAAAAGAGACCAAACCGCGCCACACTGAAGCGGCCTGATTTCAACTCTATAATTTTCAGAAACAAAAAAGCCTGGGTGCGATAAACACTCAGGCTTTTTCTTTAGGCTTTTTAAATCAGCCGGGGCGACTTAATGCTTAGCGCACTTAACTTTTTTTAGTTGGCGTTGGTGTCTGCGGGCGCACGCGGGCGGTCAGGCCCTTGAGGAAATAGCGCAAAACCTGATCGCCGCACGGACGGTAGTTCTTATGCCCTTCCTTACGGAAGAACGCGCTCAATTCGCCTTCGGACATCTTGAAATCCGCCGCAGCCAGCACGCTCAACATATCTTCGGTTTTCAGCTCAAACGCCACGCGCAGTTTTTTCAGCATGATGTTATTGGTCACGCGCTTTTCAACTTCCGGCACCGGGAAACGGTCATCTTTGCCACGCTTGAAGGTGATCAAACCATTAAGGAAATTAGCCATCACTTCATCAGGCACTTCCATATAGCCTTCTTCGTCATCTTTTTTCAGATAGCGCGACATGACGTCCGGACTGACGGGCGTACCGGTCGTTTTAAGGATTTCAATCAGTCTGCCTTCGCTTAAATTCAGCATGTGGCGCACGCTGCGCAAGACATCGTTATGCATCATAATTCTGTGTTCCTGTATGGAGTAAACCGAGGAAATGCCACCGGGCTTACACCCTAAATAATGTTCGCACCTCGAAGCCGCGCATTATACAGGAAACAGACACATTTAGCTGAACTGACGAATGCGGGCAATCAGCGATTCAATATCGTCGATTTGTGGCGCAGTCAAAATAAGCTTCTGCCCCAGACTCAGCGCATGGCGCTGGCAATCAGCACGCATAGCGTCATCTTTAATGCCGTCGAGATCGGCCACGTGTGCCAGGCCGATAGTGCGACGAATCAGCTCCGCGCCGCAATAGCCGACTGCGTCATGCCATACGACTTGCAGGAATTGGGCTGCGTAGCCCTCTTCGGCCAGCGCCGAATCCTGTGTTTCATCGCGGGCCAGCTGCAGGAAACGTTCAGAGAAACTGAGCCACAGCGCACGTAAATCATTCAGACGCTGCTCGCGTCCGTCAGCGGCTTCACGCACGGCGACCAGCCCCGGTAAACCACAATAATTGAGCAGTAAATTACCCATTGCCGAACCGGGATCAAATCCCAACGGGCCGTAATAGCCGAACTCGGCATCTATCGCCTTCAGTTTGCCGTCGGCGACAAAGATCGAGCCGCTGTGGATATCGCCGTGCAGCAGCGCTTCGGCTTTACTGAGGAAGCGGTGTTTAAGTGATGCCACCGCCAGCCGCAGCGCTCTATCCGCGCGCAGGGCGTCAACCTCTGGCTGTAAAACCGGATCAAAATTATTACGCTCGTGATCGACGTAAGGATCGGTGAAAAAGAGATCTTCGGTGATCTGGCAGAGTTCAGGGTTGGTGAAACGCGCCACTTCCGCTTTCTTAAACTGCGCATTCTGATAAAAATCGGACGTGTGGAACAGCGTCTGCGCCAGATATTCACCCAGTTGGCTGGCTGCCTGAGGATAATGCTTACCCTGAACCAGTTCACTGCGCCAGATGGCGTGATCGGAGAGATCTTCCTGCACCATCACTGCCAGTTCGGCGTCATGATGCAATACTTTTACCGTATGTTGCGGGGCAAACTTACCGTGTGCCACCAGCGTTTCAGCTTCGATGCGCGCGCGATCCAGCGTCAGTGGCCACGACTCCCCCACACAGCGCACATAGGGCAGCGCCTGCTTAACGATAACCCGGCTTATACCCGCAGTATCGCGGATTTTAAATACCAGATTCAGATTACCGTCACCAATTTCGTCAGCGGAAATCAGAGATTGTGGATCGCTCACACCGCCAAACTGACGGGCATATTCAACGGCATCTGCAGCAGTAAACGTGTAATAGCGGGACATCGCGACCTCTCAAATTCAATGCTTAATAAAAACGTCCAGACGTCTATACATCCGTCAGGCATGTTGGCAGAATAAGCAAACAGATGCAACTGGGCAACATAGGTTTAACTAACAATGAAAAACATCACAACCACCAGTTTACGAATTCGCGAAAACCAGCTGTGGATCCTCGACCAGCAGGCACTCCCCCAGCAATCTGACTGGCGCCCTTGCCCGGATGTCGCCGCGCTGGTTGATCATATCCGTGCCCTGCGCGTCAGGGGGGCACCGCTGATTGGTCTTTCAGCCAGCCTCCTGCTGGCACTGCTGGCCGAAGGTGGAATGTCACATACACGGCTACATCAGGCACTGGAAATCCTGCTTGAATCCCGCCCCACCGCCGTCAACCTGATGAACAATCTGGACCGCATGAAAGCCGCACTGACCCAAACTGATTTCGTCGCGGCTCTGGTTACCGAAGCACTGCGACTGGTGGATGAAGACCGTGCGCTGTGCGACAGCATTGCCGGTCACGGTGCAAAACTGGTGCAGCCCGGTAGTCGCTTGCTGACCCACTGCAATACCGGTGGCCTGGCCACGGCGGGTGTGGGGACTGCGCTGGGTGTTATCTCCCGCGCCCACCAGCAAGGCAACGTTGAGCAGGTGTGGGTCGATGAGACGCGCCCATTGTTGCAGGGCGGGCGTTTAACCGCCTGGGAACTCGGCGAACTGGGCATCCCCTATCAGCTGATTTGTGACTCTATGGCTGCCAGCCTGATGGCACAAGGGAAAGTGGATGCTATCTGGGTCGGTGCTGACCGCATCGCCGCCAACGGTGACGTGGCCAATAAAATCGGTACTTACAGTCTGGCCGTGCTGGCGAAATTCCACGGCGTGCCGTTTTACGTTGCCGCGCCGCACACCACCCACGACCCGAACTGCCCAAACGGTGCCGCCATTCCTATCGAACAGCGTGATCCGCGCGAAGTCACCGGTGTCTCAGGCAGTTTTGGTTCAGTACAGTGGGCACCGCTGGATGCCCGTGTGTATAACCCGGCATTTGACGTTACGCCTGCGGCATTAATCGGCGGCTGGGTGCTGGATACCGGCGTTATCAGCCCGGTGCAGGTTCAGCAGGGCTTCTTTCAGGCAGCATTAAAATAGCTACACGCATTGAGGGGCATGGTGCCCCTCAACCAGTAATTGTTAATACAATGATAATATTCATAAACGAATATGATGTTTTAATCATTTATCCTCTTTTCCCTCATCTGAAATGCAAATAGAAGATGTCAAAAAGGCATTTTCTGCTACTATCCTTCGTCCTTTTTATGAGTGTGGCTATTACCTGCACAGGGATTGATATCGTTGAGTAACCCTAATGTTATTCACTCATCAGCCGATAACGGCTGGTAGTTCTTTACGCCAAATGATTGGAAAAGATAAAGAGCGATATCTGTAAATAAAATTAATCTATAGGGATAAAGGGTAAGTTCATGATGAAAGCACTCTGTATTGCACTGGTTGCTGCGGCGACACTGAGCGGTTGCGCGACCGAATCTTCGCGTTCGCTGGAAGTGGCCAAAGTGGCCTCTTATAACACGCAATATAACGGCCCGCGCAGCCCCATTGCCGTGGGTAAGTTTGATAACCGTTCGAGCTATATGAGCGGCATTTTCTCTGACGGCGTCGATCGTCTGGGAAATCAATCCAAAACGCTGTTAGTGACCGACCTGCAACAGACCGGACGCTTCAACGTGCTTGATCGCACCAATATGGATGAGATCAAAGAAGAAGCCGGGATTAAAGGTCAGGCGCAGACGCTGAAAGGCGCGAACTATGTGATCACCGGTGACGTCACTGAATTTGGCCGTAAAGAAGTGGGCGACAACCAGCTGTGGGGAATTCTGGGCCGTGGCAAACAACAAATTGCTTATGCAAAAGTTAACCTTAATGTCATCAACGTGCAGACATCAGAAGTGGTGTACTCCTCGCAGGGTGCGGGGGAATACAGTCTGACCAACCGTGAAATCATCGGTTTCGGCGGTACGGCAAGTTATGACTCCACGTTAAATGGAAAAGTGCTCGATCTCGCGATCCGCGAAGCGGTCAACAATCTTGTGAATGGAATCGAAAGCGGCGCATGGCGTCCTGCTAAATAACATACGGAAATCATAATGAAACTCATCGAACACAAAAGTGTGTGGAAAAAAAGCGGTCTGGCAGTGCTGTTGTTATTGTTGGCCGGCTGCGCCACGCAGCCAAAACCGATTTATAACTGGGATAAATATCAGACAACGGTTTATCAATATTATCAGAGCGATAAAGTGAGCCAGGAAGAGCAGATAGCCTCTCTGAAAGAGTCTATTGAAAAATCCCGCGCCACAAACAAACTCGTTCCTCCGGGCCTGCATGCACAACTCGGTTTGCTCTATGCCAACACCGGCCATACCGATCAGGCCTTCCAGGAATTCAATACTGAGAAAACGTTATTTCCAGAATCAGCAGCATATATGGACTTCCTGCTGAAAAAAAATAAAGGGAGCACCAAATGAAACGTTTATTCCTGCTGAGCGCGGCGTTAATCACGCTGGCATTAACCGGTTGTGCCAAACCGGTTTCCTACGATTACACCGCGTTTAAAGAGAGCAAACCAAAATCCATTCTGGTGCTGCCACCGGTAAACCACTCCCCGGACGTGAATGCCAGCCACAGCGTGGCCTCCGTGGTAACCATGCCGCTGGCCGAAGATGGCTTTTACGTCTTCCCGGTTGCCGTGGTTGATGAAACTTTCAAGCAAAACGGCATGACGTCACCGGAGGATATCCGTTCAGTGAGCGTCGTAAAATTACGTGAGATCTTCGGCGCTGACGCAGCGCTGTATATCGATATCGCGGATTATGGCAACAGCTATAAGGTGATCACCAGCGAAGCCCGCGTCACGGCCAGCGCCAAACTGGTTGATCTGCGCAACGGCAAAGTACTGTGGACAGGCACCGCAATGGCCTCCAGCAACGAAGGCGATAACAATAACAACAGCCTGATCGGGATTCTGGTGACGGCCGCTGTCGCGCATGTATCCAATACGCTAACCGATAAGAGTCACGACGTCGCTATACTGACCAGCAGCCGCCTGCTCTCTGCCGGCACGCCTAACGGCATGTTGTACGGACCGCGTTCGCCTAACTATGGTAAGGATGCTGGGCGCTAAGACCTGATGGTTTTGAGCTGCCATTCAAACTGGCTGGCGGATTTCGGATTACGGTCCGAAATCCGCTTTTTTAATTCAAGGTCAAGGTCGTGGGCGTCGACCCACACCGGGCGGGTTTCGGATTAAGGTCCGAAATCCGCTTTTTTAATTCAAGGTCAGGGTCGTGGGCGTCGGCCCACACCGAAGACCTTGGGCTACCGCCCAAACCGGCCTTAAGAGGCGCCTATCGCCGCGCCTCTTAAGAATCTCCGGCTCTTTTAAAAACAGCAGCTGCGCGGGTCACAATGGCCGTGTTTCAGTCACCGCGGTTATCGCCGCAAAATGCCGCCGCTTAGGCGGTACCTTCGCTGCGGGTTTCGAGCCTCAGGTCTCGAACCACTTGCTCAGCGCCATTTTTGAATGCGGCCCGTACTTATTAAAAAGACAAAAGCAGACCAGGTTTTGTCTTTTATCTTTGGATTTATATAGCCCCTAAGGCGCAGTCGTAAATGGCACCGGATGATAGGTTCGAGACCTATGGCTCGAACCCGAAATACGGGAACGGCGAAGCCGTGACATTTTGCGCCGTGAACGGAAGTGGCTGAAACACGTGCCCTGCCAGCAGCGGAGCTGTCGGTGTCCCATGAAAAAGCCCGGGGGCCCAGGGGGCGGCGGCGACTGGCCGCCCCCTGGTCGGTGTGGGCCGACGCCCACGACCTTGAAGTTGAAGTTGAAGTTGAAGTTGAAGTTGAAGTTGAAGTTGAATTTAAAAAGATTTAAAAGCCTTTCTAAAAGGCTTACTCCCCCAATCTCGGATACCCATCCGCGATCTTATCCCCCGTAAAATGCGCCACCCACCCTTCGACATTATCGAACAGGCGAATCGCCGTAAACGATGGGGAACCGCCCATGTCGAACCAGTGGCGGGTGTTGGCGGGAACCGAAATCAGGTCGTTCTTTTCGCACAGGATCTGGAAAATTTTGCCTTCCAGATGCAGACAAAACAGACCGGCGCCGTCGACGAAGAAACGGACTTCATCTTCGCCGTGCGTGTGCTCAGACAGGAACTTAGTGCGCAGAACGTCGCGCTGTTCGTTGTCCGGACGCATACTGATCACGTCCCAGCTCTGGTAGCCCTTCTCGGCCACCAGCTTATCGATTTCATGCTGATAAGCACTGATCACGTCCGCAGGCTGCGGGTTTTCACCCAGCTCACGATCGGCCTGCCAGCGTTCGAAACGCACATTGATCTTGTTCAACTCGGCGGCAATCGCATCACCGTCACGGCTTTCCCAAACCGGTGCAGAAGGATCCTGGTCACTAAAAATCGTTAAAGCACTCATGGTCAACCCTCTTGTAAGAATGTTTCTAAGGCTATCTGATCAAAACGATTAACCTGCGGGTGATCGCTTAATGTATCGGCGTCACCGCGGATCAACTGACAGGTGTGCCATCCCGCTAAGCGGGCAGCATCCAGCTCCTGGCGAATATCCGAGAGAAACAGCAGATCTTCTGGCGAGAGGATAAGCTGCTCGGCGATATTCTGGTAGGACTCCGTTTCACGTTTAGCACCGACGCGGGTATCAAAATAGTCACTGAACAGCGGCGTCAGATCGCCTTCGTCGCTGTAGCCAAACAGCAGTGTTTGCGCCTCTACCGAACCAGATGAATAGACACCAAGACGCAGATTTTGCTGATGCCACGCCTTCAGCTGCGGCGCAACGTCCGGGTAGAGGTGCCCGCGGAAATCGCCATTTTCATAACCGCTGCGCCAGATAATTCCCTGCAACACTTTTAGCGGCGTAGATTTCACATCGCCATCCATATAGGCATAAAGCGTCTCAATAAGCGCTTCCACGTTAGCCTGCGGGCGATCAATTTCAGCCCGCAATGCATCAAGTGCGGCCGCCACCTCAGGCTCTTCTTGGTGGGAACGCAGAAACTCTCCCAGGCGCTCACGGGCATAAGGAAACAGAATCTGATGCACGAAACGAATGTCCGTTGTAGTGCCTTCAATATCGGTGATAATTGCGCGGATCATTTAGCCTCCAGCAGTCGGCGTTGCAGTTCACACTGGAATAAAAACTCCAATCCTTCAAGATGGCGACGCGCTTCGGCCACATCTTTGCCCCAGCAGGTCAGACCGTGACCGCGCAGCAGAAAACCGTACTGCAACGGCGTTTTTTCTGCGTGGGTAGCGATCTTCTGTGCCAGCGCATCAATATCCTGACTGTTATCAAAAATGGGAATGATCACCTGATCGAGATGCGTCGTCTGGCCACTGAGTGACTTCTGCATTTCATAGCCTTCGATCACCAGCGCGCCGCTGCGTTCCACGCGGGAAAGTACGGTGGAATTGACGGAATGAGTGTGCAACACCGCGCCCACCTGCGGGTAGAGACGATACAACAGCGTATGCAAGCCGGTTTCTGCCGATGGTCTGCGACCGCTGGCTGCTTTGCCGCTTTCAAGTTCCACCAACAGGAAATCTTGTTCGGTGAGCGACCCCTTATCTTTGCCGGATTCGCTGATCAGGCAATATTCCCCGCCTTCGCGTACCGACATATTACCGCCGGTTGCCGGGCTCCAGCCCTTTTGACCAATCCAGTGACAGGCCGCGGTTAATGCGCCCAATTGTCTGTTTTCTGACATGATGATCCTTGCAAGCCTTGCCCAGTGCGGCAGAGAGGGAATATTTTAGCCGATATAAAGCCTGGCTATGAGTTAGACGATAATGACATTTAGCCGTCTAAGCGTCTTGATTGCCAAATCTTAACATCGTGTTATATTGTCAGCAACATACGTCCGCAAGACAGGCCCCGCCATGAGCACAGCAGCGTTAATTCCCCAGAGCAAACTTCCCGCGTCAGGCGTCACCATTTTTACCCAGATGAGTGCCCTGGCACAGCAACACAACGCCATCAACCTGTCGCAGGGCTTCCCTGATTTCGATGGTCCCGACTTTCTGAAACAACGTCTGGCCCATCATGTCAGCCAGGGTGCAAACCAGTACGCGCCGATGACCGGTACTGCCGCACTGCGCGAAGCCATTGCGGCCAAAACTGAACAGATTTACGGCTACGCGCCGGATGCCACCAGCGACATTACCATCACCGCCGGAGCCACCGAAGCGCTGTATATCGCTATCACCGCGCTGGTTGGGCCCGGTGATGAAGTGGTGGCGTTTGACCCAAGCTATGACTGCTACGCCCCGGCGGTGCAACTGGCGGGCGGCGTGATGAAGCGTATTCAGCTTCAACCGCCTGAGTTTAAGGTCGACTGGGCGACCTTCGCCGATAGCCTGAGCGATCGTACCAAACTGGTGATCATCAATACGCCACACAATCCTTCGGCTACCGCGTGGAGCCACAATGATGTTGAACAGCTGTGGCAGCGTATCGCAGACCGCAATATTTTTGTGTTGAGTGATGAAGTCTACGAACACATCTGTTTCGCCAAAGAAGGCCACGCCAGCGTGCTGCGCCATCCGCAACTGCGTCAGCGCGCCATCGCGGTCTCTTCTTTCGGCAAAACGTTTCACATGACGGGTTGGCGCGTGGGTTACTGCGTGGCACCGGCGGCTATCACCGCTGAGCTGCGCAAAGTGCATCAGTATCTGACCTTCTCCATCACCACGCCGGTTCAGCTGGCGCTGGCCGATATGCTGCGTGAACACCCTGAGCACTGGCAGGAACTTCCGGCGTTTTATCAGGCGAAACGTGAACGCCTGGCGCAGGGGCTGGCGAACAGCCGCCTGAAAGTACTGCCGGGGGCAGGAACCTATTTCCTGCTGGTCGATTACAGCGACGTTTCCGATCTCGATGATGTTGCCTTCTGCCACTGGCTGACCGAACATGTGGGCGTGGCGGCCATTCCGATGTCAGTATTTTGTGCCGCGCCCTTCCCTCATAAACTGATCCGGCTGTGCTTTGCCAAACAAGAAGCCACGCTGGACGCTGCTGCGGAGCGCCTGTGTCAACTTTAAAACTTTCTCTGTTACAGCAACCTCTTGTCTGGCTGGACGGCGAAGCCAACCTCGCTCACTTTGACCGGCTGTTACCTGCGCTGACCGGTCGCGACCTGATTATCCTGCCGGAAATGTTCACTACCGGATTTGCCATGCAGGCACCGGACCGCGCCCTGCCGGAAAGCCGGGTGACGGCGTGGCTACACCAGTGGGCCAAACAGCTGAATGCCATGGTGGGCGGCAGCGTGGCATTGGCCACCGAAAATGGCGCAGTGAACCGCTTCATGCTGGTTGAGCCGGAGGGAAAAGTGCACTTTTACGACAAACGTCACCTGTTCCGCATGGCCGGTGAGCACAACTATTATGTAGCGGGGAAACGGCGTGAAATTGTTGAGTGGCGCGGCTGGCGCATTCTGCCGCAGGTCTGTTATGACCTGCGTTTTCCGGTGTGGTCCCGTAATCAGCAGGATTACGATCTGGCGCTGTACGTGGCCAACTGGCCTGCGCCGCGCAGCCGTCACTGGTCGGCACTGCTGACTGCCCGTGCTATTGAAAATCAGGCTTACGTGGCCGGGTGCAATCGCGTTGGGGATGACGATTATGGCCATCATTACAGCGGCGACAGCGTGATTATCAATCCGCAGGGCGAAGATCTAGCCCGCGCAGAACCGGGGGCCGCCATTGTGCTGAACGCAGAACTCTCGCTGGAAGCCTTACAGCATTACCGCGAGGCTTTCCCCGCGTGGCGGGATGCCGACAGCTTTTCGCATCAGGAATAAAACCGATCTCACCGCCAGCAACGACCGTAAAGAAGAGCAATAACCAAAATAATTTGAGTCGCAGGAAGGTAGCCCCTCCTGCGACTCAACGTATGAAACTTATTTAATTTCGCCGATGAAATCAGACTTGCCCAGCTTCACACCCAGATGACGAAGGATGTTATAGGCGGTGGTGACGTGGAAATAGAAGTTCGGGATGGCAAAGCTCATGACGTAGGTGTGAGCCGTAAAGTGATGCTCCGCATTGCGGCCTTTGACAGTGATGGGGCGTGAATCATCGCCATCCAGTTGTTCCGAATTGACGCTTTCGATAAAGCTGATGGTTTTGGCAATACGCGCATGCAGTTCAGCAAACGTGGTTTCGGTATCTTCCATAGAGGGCGGTGTCACCCCTGCCAGACGCGCGACTGCACCTTTAGACATATCACTGACAATCTGTACCTGACGTACCAATGGATACATGTCTTCTGCCAGACGGGTATTCAGCACGCTCTCTTCGGACTTTCCATTTTCCTTTGCCCAGGCGGCGCCTTTCTCCAACAATGCTGAAAGATTATGTAAACCACGAACAAATTGCGCTGCTGTGCTGCCATACAGTGATGCTGACATGGTGATTCCTTAATGGGTTATTAGAACAATCTACGCTGAGCTTAGCGCTTAACCTGCATAAGGACATGACGTTTTGTGTTGTTAGCGCAAGTGCGTGAGCGGGTTGTGATCGCGGGTACATTCTTCCCACTTTACAAATCCATCCCACACTCTGGATCGCTTCTTGCATTAAATCCCTCCGCGAAAAACATCTGACAGAGGCTTACTGATGACCATCACCTTTATTGCTCACTCCACGCCCGAACCTGCTTTGTACGGCGCGATGGCCGCGATACTTGCTGAACTGCGTGCGTTGCCGCTGTGTCACCTGCCCGTCACTCATGATGCAAAACGTTTTGCCAATGCCCGCCAGTACATCACCGCACAGGGGCATCAGTTGACCAGCGGGCTGGTGTGGCTGGAACGCCTGACCGGTCGCGATGCGGGCGCGGAATGTGATATTAACACCTTGATAGAACGTGCATTAAAGGAAGATATCGTGGTGCCCTCCGTGCAGCCGATGAGCCAGGAGCTGGCCCAACTTACCGCAGAGCATGGCATCAAAGTTGAATCATTGCGGGTAGTGAAACAACGGGATAAATTCCAGTTGGAAGATGCCGTCAGCGGAAAAATCCGCAGCAACGGCTGGGGGCGCGACGCTTTCGGGCGCTGGGCGCTGGGTTCAGTTTCACAACCCGTAATGCGCACCGGGAAGACCCTGCGCGTGGCATTGGTGGGAGACTTCGCCGAACACCGTGACAGCTACCCGGCAATGCTCGCTGCACTGGGAGATGCCGCTGATGCACTGGCATTGAGCATTGAGGTGGTTTACGTCACGCCAAACCTGATCGGCAGCCAGCTCGACTGCACGCTGTTCGACGTTGACGGCATTTTGTTGCCGGGCGTGCTGAACAGCGCCGGGGAAAACCCGCTGGCCGGACAGTTGGCCGTCGCAACCTGGGCGATAGAAAACCGCGTGCCGTTGCTGGGCATTAATCAGGGGATGCATCTGATGGTGGCCGCGCTGGGCCAGCAAGCGTTGGGGGCAGAGCGCGTGGTCATGCACGGCCCGTCGGCGCTAAATGCGTTGCAAACCAGCCTGCCGCTGGGGAATCCGCCGCAGCAGCGTTTGGGGAATCAGCCGGTGTACTGTCAGGCGGGAAGCCGCGCTGAACAGATGCTGGGCCATCAGGCCACCCTGCGCTATAACCAGCGCTGGAGCCTCAACCCGCTGTTGCTGGACGCGCTGTACAGCACCGGTCTGCGCATCAGCGCCAGTGATGAAAAAGGCACCGGCGCCGACGCCATCGAACTGCAAGACCATCCGTTCTTTGTCGGCGTGCAGGGGCAGCCAGATTTACAGTCGCGACGCGAACGCCCCAACCCGCTGCTGATGGCGTTCCTCAAAGAGGTTCGCCACGCTAACCAGCAGCGCGATGTCAGCCACGCCGCGCTCACGAAAAGCGTTCGGCTGAAGCATCCCTGCTTTTCGATGGGATGAGGACTAACAAAAACCGGTGACGGACGTCCAGGCCAGCGGCGTGGGACGGGTACTCTCGCGCTGTACGGTTGCTTCGATCAAGCCATAAGGGCGGTCTGCGGCGAAGAACACCTCGTTCGGATTATCCAGCCCGAACGTGCCCAGATCGACATTGAAATGGTGTTTGTTCGGCATGGAGAATTTGATTTCAGCGATGTCAGGACAGGCTTCCAGCACCGCTTTGCCCATGGCGTACAGAGTCTGTTGCAGAGCCAGTGAGTGAAGGTTAGCGAAGGTTGCCAAGAGGATGCTTTTCACTTTTTCATACATGCCGTTGAAATCCTGCTTTTCATTCAGATAGCGCCAGTGCGCCGTCACTGACGTTGCCAGAATACGGTCGTGCGCGTCGGGCAGCGTGGTGTATTTGTCGCGCTGGAACCCGTGGAACTCGGAACCGGTGGATTTCAGCACGACCAGATTGGTCAGCCCGGAAATCACCCAGATATTGTCGCCATCGACGGTGACGTTAGCAGTGCGCGTCTCCTGCCCACTGCGCACAAAGGCATGATTATGCGGCTCGTTATTCACGCTAATTCGCTGCCACTGGTACTGCTCGGCGGCCCAGTGTCCGCCCGATACCGCGTCAACGTTGGCAGTAAAATGACGCCCCAGTCGCAGCAGGAAATCTTCCGGTGAGCCGACGCCGTCGCGCGCAAAAGCGTAGACGGTATTTTTCTGCGTGTCGGTCGGCAGGCAGTGGGCGTTATCGCCATACAGATGTACATCGGCAAAATCACCGCGCAGCTGAGACGTAATACTTAAATCTTCAATCTCATGACGCTCACTGTCGCGGGTCACTTTGACTAAACGGCATTCCGCTTTGCCATATTGGTTGGCACCTAACACAATGTTGTCTGAATTAAGCAGCTCGCCTGAAGTCATCATTCAGCTTCCTCTATACGTTGACCAGGAATAGGGCGTTATTAATAACGGTAAATGGTAATGAGACTGTTCGGCACAAAGCATCACGTCGATAATGGCTAAGGGGTACAACGTCTCTCTGTGAGAGGAAGCAAAATATGCGCCAATATCGGCGTAAAGTCGGTAATGCCCTGATGCAACGCCCTGCGGGGTTAATTTCCCGACGCGACCATCGGCGTCAGTAATGCTTTTATTGATGAAGAGTGAATCATGTCCAGTTATTTTCTCCAGCCAGACGGTGACGCCCACCGCCGGTTTTCCAAGCGAGGTATCGAGAATATGGGTAGTGACATGGGTGCGCGCGGAATCAGTCATGAGTGAAGCACTCCTTAAATCGCAATAAGGTGATCTGGCGAAGCTGTTCTGCGGTTTCGGCCAGCTCTTCCTGCGGCGAGTTGAGCAAGCGCCGTTGCAGATTGTCGAGAATTTCCTGCGCACTGCGCCCTTTCGCGCGGATCAAAAACACCTGCCCGAAGCGCTGTTCATAGGCATGATTGCCCTGTTGCAGTGCATCGATACTCTGCTGTTGAGAAAGATTGAGCGTCGCCTGTTCGCCGCGTGAAAGCTGCGCTTCTTTACTGCCCCCGGCTGCACGTTCGCCAATGCGCGGGTGCGCCGCCAGCGCCTGAGTAATATCCTGGGGCTGCCATGCCTGCGCTGCCTGTTCAGCCACCATGAGTGCCTGCTCTAGCGAGGCAAAGGGGCGCGCGGCGCAGACCGTCTTCGCCCACGCAGAAATAGTCACCAGCGGACGGAGCAGGCCCATCGCTTCTGATTCAGATAACGCATTAAATTCCTCCAGCGTCATGCCTCCTCCCCGAAACTCAACACCGTATTGATATAAGCCTGAGTCGCAACCGCCACGTCGTCGGCCGTGACCGACTCCAGCGGATGATGGCTGATGCCGTCCTTACAGCGCACGAACAGCATACCGACCGGCCAGCATTCGGCGATGGCGATGGCGTCGTGACCCGCGCCGCTCGGCAATAACATCGGCGTCCCCTGCAACGGCGTCACGCAGCGGTTCAGGCGCTGCTGTAAAGCCGGATCACAAGCGGTGGCGTTGATGGCGTAAAACTGCTCGGCGTCGAAAGCGAGCCCGCGACGGGTGGCGATCGCCTGCCCTTCTTCCAACAGGTCAGCCAGTAATGTGTTGAGTCGGTCATCCTGCGGGCCGCGCACGTCGAGTGACAGATTCACCTGACCGGGAATGACGTTCACCGCGCCGGGCAAGGCTTCAATATGGCCGACGGTGGCGACTAAATCGGCGCCTCTGGCGGTGGTGATGCTTTCAATCGCCAGCGTCCATTCGGCGGCGGCCGTCAGGGCGTCCTGACGCTGGCCCATCGGCACGGTTCCGGCGTGTCCGGCCTGACCGGTGAAGCGGCAGTTCAGGCGGCGTGCGCCGTTAATGGCCGTCACCACGCCGAGCGGTAAATCCGCGCTTTGCAGACACGGCCCCTGTTCGATGTGCAATTCCAGATAGGCGCAAAAGGCCTCCGGCGCACGCCGAGATTGCAAAATATTCTGCGGATCCAGGCCGACGTTTTGCATGGCGCGGGCGACGGATATCCCCTGTGCGTCGGTGCGTTGCAGCCAGCCTTCCGGCCAGGTGCCGGTCAGGCCGCGGCTGCCGAGCAGCGTGATGCCAAAGCGGGTCCCCTCTTCATCGGCAAACCCCACCACTTCCACCGCCATCGGCAAACGAATACCGTTCTGATGCAGATGCGCCACCACTTCAATGGCGGTCAGCACGCCGAGCGGACCGTCGTAGCGCCCGGCATTGCGCACGCTGTCGAGGTGCGAACCGAGCAGCAGCGCTGGCGCGCAGGGATCGCGCCCTTCATAGCGCCCGCACACGTTGCCGACGCTGTCCTGCCAGACGCACATCCCCGCGGCCGCCATCCATTCGCCCACCCGGCGGTTGGCCTGTATATGTTCCGCCGAGAGGTAAACCCGGGTCAGCTGACCCGGCGTTTCACTGATGTCAGCCAGCGCGTCACAACGGGCCATCACCCGCTGTGCGGCGGTCAGCGTGGAAGCCTCAACCATTACTGACCTCCCGTGTAGTGGTCCCACGCGGCCTGAGAACCTGCGCCGTATTTTGAGGCAAAACCGAGGCGGTGCAGTACCGCTTCCAGCGCCACCAGCGTCTGCATCACGCAGTCTTTGCGGGCGTTATACCCCATGGTGCCGATGCGCCAGATTTTGCCAGCCAGTGGACCAAACGAGGTGCCGATTTCAATCGAGAAATCGTTGAGCATCATCTGGCGTACCTGCTCGCCGTGAACGCCCGGTGGGATCACGACGCCAAGCACGTTATTCATGCGGTGATTCAGATCGCCGAACACCTCCAACCCCATACCCTGAATACCGGCCAGCAGCGCGCCACCGTGCAGTTTGTGGCGGGCAATACTGTTATCCAGACCTTCTTCGAGGATCACTCGGGCACATTCGCGGGCGGCGAACAGCATGCTGGTCGCTTCGGTGTGGTGGTTCAGACGCTCCGGGCCCCAGTAGTCCATGATCATGCCGAGATCAAAATAGTTGGAGTAGATCATCTCCTCGTCGCCGTCGGCGTGCTCAGCGGTGCGGATCCCCTCTTCAACACATTTACGGCGGCGGATCTGCTCTTCAAAGCGCGGGCTGATCGTGACCGGTGAACTGCCTGACGGGCCGCCGAGGCATTTCTGTAAACCGGCTGAGACGGCATCAAGTCCCCAGGCATCGGTTTCCATCGGGTTACCGGCAAAAGAGGCCGTGGCGTCAGAGTAGAACAGCACGCCATGTCGGCGGCACATCTCGCCGAGCGGGTCCAGCGGCTGCAACATGGTCGTTGAGGTGTCGCCCTGCACGGTCAGCAGCCAGCGCGGTTTAACCAATTTGATGGCATCTTCAATCTGCTGCGGGTCAAACACTTCGCCCCATGGCACTTCAATCGTATGAACTTCGGCGCGGCAGCGGCGGGCAATTTCACACAGCAGATGACCGAAACGCCCAAACACCGGGACCAGCACTTTGTCACCGGGCCGGATACCCGACAGCAGCACTGCCTCAATACCGGCGCGCGAGGTGCCGTCGATCAGGAACGTCCACGGGTTGTCGGTTTTATACAGCGCCCGGTAGAGCGCCATCACTTCATTCATGTAGCCGGTCATGACCGGATCGTACTGGCCGATCAGCTGGCTGCTCATCGCCCGCAGCACGCGCGGATCGGCATTGATTGGCCCCGGCCCCATCAGCAGACGGGTTGGCGGGTTGATTTGTCCGAGTGTCGTAATATCCAGCATGAAGGATCCTTACCAGTGGATGAGATGTTGAACGTGTCAGACAGAGGCGTCTGTCAGCCCTCTGACGGAAGCAATAAACTGTTTTAATTCGGCGGTTTGCGGATGAGCAAACAGCGCCCGGCTTTCGCCCTGTTCCCACACGGTGCCCTGATGCATAAACACCACGCGGTCGCCCACTTCGCGGGCGAAATTCATTTCGTGCGTGACCAGCACCAGCGTCATGCCCTCTTTCGCCAGTTGCTCAAGTACTTTCAGCACTTCGCCCACCAGCTCAGGGTCCAGCGCCGAGGTGATTTCGTCACACAGCAGCACTTTCGGGTTCATCGCCAGCGCACGGGCAATGGCCACGCGCTGTTGCTGCCCGCCGGACAAATTGGCCGGGTAGTAATCCATACGATCTTCCAGACCAACTTTCGCCAGCATCTGCGTTGCCAGTTCCCGGCATTCGGCGGCGGATTTTCCCAGCACGCGGCGCGGTGCCAGCATGACGTTCTCCAGCGCCGTCATGTGTGGGAAGAGGTTGAAGCTCTGAAACACCATGCCCACCGAGCGGCTGATTTCACGTGCCTGCGAATCGCGATTTGTGATGGTCATACCGCCGAGCTTGATGCTGCCATCCTGATAGCCTTCCAGCCCGTTGATGCAGCGCAGCAGAGTGCTTTTACCCGAGCCACTGCGGCCAATGATGGAGATCACTTCGCCGCCGTCGATATCCAGATCCACACCTTTCAGTACGTGGTTCTGACCGTAATATTTTTGTACCTGGTTAATCGTGATCAGCGGCATTATTTGGTTTCTCCACGCAAGGTTTTCTCGAGGTAATGGCTGTACATCGAGAGCGGGTAACACATCAGGAAGTAGCCGAGCGCTACTAACCCGAACACTTTAAACGGCTCAAAGGTGACGTTGTTGAGCATGGTTCCAGCTTTGGTTAGTTCGACAAAACCGATAATTGACGCCAGCGCGGTGCCTTTGATCACCTGTACGGAAAAGCCGACAGTCGGCGCAATGGCAATGCGCAGCGCCTGCGGGGCGATCACCCGCCATAACGTCTGCCCAACATTGAGGCCCAGACAGCGGCACGCTTCCCACTGGCCTTTCGGTAAGGCGTCGATGCTGCCGCTCCAGATATCCACCAGATAAGCGCTGGTATACAAGGTGAGCGCCAGCGCGGCGGCGGTCCAGGGACTGACCTCAATGCCAAACAGACCGAGGCCAAAGAAGGCCAGAAATAGCTGCATCAGCAGCGGCGTTCCCTGAAACAGTTCCGAGTACAGACGCACAAAACGCGTCGGCCAGCGCCTTTTGCCCAGGCGCATCAGCAGCAGCGGTAACGTGACCAGCGTGCCGCCGATAAACGCGGTCAGCGACAGTAAAAGAGTCCAGCGCGCCGCCAGCAGCAGGTTGCGTACAATGTCCCAGTCGGTAAAGGTCATCATCAGCTGTAGCTCCCAAAGAAACGCCGCCCGGCGAACAGCAGCAGCTGGCGCATCGCCACCGACAGCAGCAGGTAGAACAGCGTGGTGACCAGATACACCTCGAAGCTCAGGAAAGTGCGCGACTGAATCAGGTTGGCGGCGAAGGTCAGCTCTTCATAAGAGACCTGCGATACCACCGAAGAACCGAGCATCACGATAATGCACTGACTGACCAGCGCCGGATAAATACGTTTGAGCGACGGCGGCAGCACCACGCGCAAAAACGTCTGTCGGCGGGTCAGCCCCAGCACCCGCCCCGCTTCCCACTGGCCTTTCGGCGTCACCTGAATGCCGGCGCGGATAATTTCGGTGCTGTACGCGCCGAGATTGATCAGCATCGCCAACAGGGCTGCCTCACCGGCGGTCATTTTCAGGCCGAGGGCAGGCAAACCAAATACGATGAAAAACAGCTGTACGACAAAGGGCGTGTTACGGATGGCTTCGACATAAATCCCCCATACCGTGCGCAGCGTTTTGTTATTGCCGCAGCGGATGGCGGCACCGAAGATGCCCATCGCGACACCGCCAACCGTTGCCATCACCGTCAGCTCAATGGTGGTCCATAAACCGGCCAACAGCTCCGGCATATATGGCCACAGCGCGCTAAAGTTAAGCTGATAGGTCATGAAAGATCCTCGTCAAACTGCAGATTACGCGCCGATGGAAGCCGGCAGCGGTGCCTTCATCCATTTTTCGGACAGCGTGTTCAGCGTTTTGTCTTTCACGCCTTCGGCAATCAGTGCATTCACTTTCTCTTTCAGCGCCGGTTCGTCTTTACGCAGGCCCACAAAACACGGCGAATCTTTCAGCATCACTTTGGATTCAGGCGCTTTGGCCGGGTTCATACGGGCAATCGCTGCAACTACTAAGTTGCCGGTCGCGATGTACTCCACCTGGCCCGACAGATAGGCCGATAGCGTGGTGTTGTTGTCTTCATAACGCTGAATTTTGGCGTCTTTCGGCGCCACATCGGTCAACGCAAGATCTTCCACCGCGCCACGGGTCACGCCGATGGTTTTGCCGGACAGCGCGCTCAGGTCAGCCAGTTTGTCGCCCTTCGCGCCAAATACGCCAAGGAAGAACGGCGCGTAGGCGTTGCTGAAGTCGATCACTTTTTCACGCTCGGCATTTTTACCGAGGCTGGAGATCACCAAATCCACTTTGTCAGTTTGCAGATAAGGCACACGGTTGGCGCTGCTGACCGGCACCAGTTGCAACTTAAGTTTCATTTTGTCGGCCAGATAATGTGCCATGTCGATGTCATACCCTTCCGGCTGCAGATCTTTACCGACTGACCCAAACGGTGGGAAATCCTGCGGGATGGCTACGCGCAACACGCCGCGCTTCTGGATATCCTGCAACTGATCGGCCATCGCACCCGATGCCTGCAGAACCAACATTGCCGCACCTGCCCACGCTAAAAGCCGCTTGTTCATGTTCATAGATTATCTCCGGTGGTTGAATTTGTGAAACGATAGATTCTTTTAACAGGCATTCTGCAACTAATGTGCCAATGCGTGCGCTGTTAAAAAAAGGGAGATAAGTCACGGATTGTTACGGTCAGGCAGGGATATGGGAAGGATCCCCTGCCTGACAGAGAGGCAGGGAAAGTGCGTTCAGAGGGCGAAGCCTGCACTGAAACCGGGCAAAGGCACCAAAACAGCGCGGCTCAGCGCTGTTCCAGTTCGTCCAGGTCGCTGTAGAGATCGGTGATTTGATGAATGCGCTGACGGCCAGAGGCCAGCATTTCATGCAGCAGCGCGTTGCTCAGCAGATTCGCCAGACTCATGGCAGCCGAGTAGGAGTCAAACGCTGACACGCTGTCGAGCACGGAAGCCAGATGCCAGCGGGCCAGTGGCAACAGCGGCTGCGCCTGCGGTTCGCAAATCAGCAGCACCGGTACGCCCAGCGTTTGCAGTTGCGTGAGAATTACCCGCGCGGCGCGCGGACGGCGGCGGAAGGCCACAAAAATCACCACGTCCTGCGGCGTCAGATCCACCAGCTCTTCTGCCAGCGTCTGGCCTGGCTGCGGCATCATTAACACGCCGGAACGCACCTGCAACAGCTGCTGGCGCAGGTGCAGCGCCACCGGATAGCTGTTGCGAAAACCGAGCAGACGCACCTGACGCGCCTGACTCAGCGCGGCGATCACAGCGCCAAAATGCTGCTCATCAATCTGGTTAATCCACTGGGTCAGGTTCGCCATCTCCTGCTTATAGTGACGCGACAACAGCGTGTTGCCCTGCACCGCGTCGCGGCTGTCGGTCAGCGGCATCCCGCTCTGGCGCAGGGTGCGGACCTCATCGCGCATATCGCGATAGCTCGGGTAACCCAGGCGTTTAAACAACCGGCTGACCGTGGCCTTGGAGACGTGGCTCAGACGCGCCAGCTCTGCGCTGTTATAGCTCATCAGGTCATCAATGTTGGCAAAGATAAAATCCGCCACCCGCTGCTCCTGCGGCGTCAGCGCCGGATAGTGGTCGCGCAGGCGTTCATCGATTTGTTTCATGTCCGACCCTTTTGTAACGTAAGTTTCAGCGGAACATACCTGCCGGACACCGGCCAGCGCAAGCTAAATTATTGCGGAAAGTTGGCGATCTCACCGATGTGGAACACCTCTTGCTTGCTCTTAGGTCTAAGGCAGCCAAAAAGACGCACTCCCTGCGTGTGTCGGCCCACAAAAAAGGTGTCAGGCATGATCAACAGTAACAGTTCACCGCTCGGTATGGCGGTCACCCCACATCATCTCGCCAGTCAGAGCGCGCTGGCCGTATTGCGCGAAGGCGGTAATGCCATTGAAGCGATGGTGGCAGCGGCTGCGACCATTGCAGTGGTCTACCCGCATATGAACGGTCTGGGCGGCGACGGCTTCTGGCTGATTGTGCCGCCGCAAGGGAGCCCGGTCGCCATCGACGCCAGCGGCGCGGCCGGCACCCACGCCACGCTCGATTTTTACGCCGGTGAGAGCCACATCCCGCACCGCGGCCCGAAAGCGGCCCTGACCGTGGCTGGCACCGTCGGCGGCTGGCAGGAAGCGCTGAAGGTCTCCGCTGAATTGGGTGGCGAGCAAAAACCGCTGTCGCATCTGCTGCGCGATGCGATCCGTTACGCCGCCGACGGCATTCCTGTCACTGCCTCACAGGAAGCCGCGACCCGGGCCAAGCAGCACGAATTGCAAGGCATCCATTCCTTCGCCGACGTTTTTCTGCCGAACGGCGAGGTGCCGCGCGCCGGTCAGCGTTTCACTCAGCCGCAGCTGGCCTCTACCCTTTCTATTTTGTGTGAAGACGGACTGGACAGTTTCTACCGTGGCGAATTGGCCGCCAACATGGCTGCCGATATGCATAAGCTGGGAATGCCGCTGACGCTGGACGATCTGGCGACCTTCCGCCCGCAGCGCCGCATTCCGCTGCGCCTGAAACACAGCAAAGGGGAAGTGTTCAACCTGACGCCGCCGACACAGGGGCTGGTGTCGCTGGCGATCCTCGGCCTGACCGACCGTCTGCCACTGGAGAGCATGGACGAAGGCGCCACCATTCACAGCGTTGTCGAAGCCACCAAGCTGGCCTTCGCCCTGCGCGACCGTTTTATTACCGACCCTAAAATGATGACGCAGGATGCCCAGAGCCTGCTTGATCCGCACTACCTCGATGCCCTCGCCACCCGCATCAGTCCCCATTGTGCCGCCGACTGGGGCAAGGGAAAAGGCCCCGGCGATACCGTCTGGATGGGCGTGATGGACAGCAGCGGGCTAGCGGTCTCCTTCATTCAGAGCCTCTATCACGAATTTGGCAGCGGCGTGGTTCTGCCGGGCAGCGGTGTGCTGTGGCAGAACCGTGGCGCGTCGTTCAGCCTCGACGCCGACCATTTGCTGGCACTGGCGCCGGGCAAACAACCTTTCCACACGCTCAACCCGGCGGCTGCCCGTTTGTACGACGGGCGCACCATGGTGTACGGCTCGATGGGGGGCGACGGCCAGCCACAAACCCAGGCGGCAGTGTTTATCCGTCACGTGGTGCAGGGCCAACCATTACAGCAGGCCATCAGCGGCCCGCGCTGGCTGCTCGGCCGAACCTGGGGCGAAAGTTCAGATTCTTTAAAACTCGAAGGGCGCTTCGGTCACGCCACGCAGGAAGGGCTGCGTCAGCGGGGACATGAGGTTGAGCTGCTGCCTGATTTCAGCGAAGCCGTCGGCCACGCTGGAGCCATCGTACGACACACCAACGGCATGTTCGAAGGCGCATTTGACCCACGCAGCAACGGCAGCGCCGCCGGTTTTTGATCAGCAAGGAGATACTATGAAAAACAGTCCCACCGTGACCGACTGGGCCGCGTACATCAGCCAGATGGAGTCCGTTCTGGCATTGGAACTCGACGACGTACGTCGTCAGGAAGTGCTGTTACAGTTCAGCCGCATCGCGCAAATGGCTGAACCGCTGATGGCGCTGCCGCTGGACTCTCGTCTGGACATTGCCGGGGTATACCACGCATGACATCCCCTGATGATCTGACCATCAGCCAGTTGCACCATGCGCTGCAAAGTGGCGACATATCGGCCACGGAAATCGCCATCACCACACTCGACGCCGTTGAACAGGCCAATCCGGTCATTAACGCGTATACCCATATCACCCGTGACCGCATGCTGAGCGAAGCCGCGAAAGTCGATAAAACTCGCGCCAGCGGTGCCACGTTACCGCCGCTGGCCGGTATTCCCTATGCGGTGAAAAACCTGCTCGACGTTACGGGCGAAGTGACGCTGGCCGGAGCCAGCCTTAACAGCAGTAATCCGGTGGCGAAGCAGGATGCCTGGACGGTATCACGCCTGGCCCACCAGGGGGCGATGCTTTCCGGCATGCTCAATATGGACGCCTACGCCTACGGATTCACCACCGAAAACAGCCATTACGGCGTGACGCGTAACCCGCGCGACATCAGTCGCATTGCCGGAGGATCTTCTGGCGGTTCTGCCGCCGCGGTGGCCGCCGGTCTGGTGCATTTCACGCTCGGCAGCGACACCAATGGTTCAATCCGCGTGCCCGCTTCGCTCTCGGGCATTCTCGGCCTGAAACCCACCTTCGGGCGGATTTCGCGCAGCGGCAGTCAGCCGTTTGTCGCCAGTCTGGATCACATTGGCCCGCTGGCGCGCTGCGCCGCCGATTTATCGCAAGTGTACGACGCCATGCAGGGCACGGATCCGCAAGATGCCTTTCAGGCCGATAAACCCACCACCGAAACGTTCAGCCGCCTGACTCACGGCCAGCAGGGGTTACGCACAGCGGTGCTCGGCGGATATTTTTCTACCTGGTGCGACGACGACGCCAAAGCCGCCGTACAACAAGTGGCAAAAGCACTGGAGGCGCAGGAGACAGTAGAAATACCGCAGGCCGAACTGGCCCGCTCGGCGGCGTTCCTGATCACCGCCTCCGAGGGCGGCAACCAGTATTTACCGCTGTTACGCAGCATTCCACAGCAGTTTGAACCGTTGTCACGGGAACGCTTATTAGCCGGGGCGATGATCCCCGCCGCGTGGTATGTTCAGGCCCAGCGTTTCCGCCACCAGTTCCAGCAACAGGTTTTACCGCTGTTCGCGCATTGGGATATTTTGATTGCGCCCTCCACGCCGTGCAGTGCCACGTTGATTGGTCAGGAAACGATAAGAATTAATGACACCGATCTGCCCACCCGCGCCAGTATGGGCATGCTGACACAGCCGATCTCTTTCCTCGGCCTGCCGGTGGTGTCGGTGCCACTGATGACCGCCAGCGGTTTACCGATAGGCTTACAGTTGATCGCCCCACCGTGGCGGGAAGACCTCTGCCTGCGCGCCGCCTGGGCGCTCGAGCAGCAGGGTTTGGTGAGGGTATTGACCTCACCGGTTACAGCATAAATTAACCAGAGAACGCAGAATGAAAACTGACAATATCGACCGCCCGGCCATTCTGGCTGAAATGAACGCGGCGTTTTATCGTTACGAACAGGCGCTGATCAGCAATGACACCGACGTGCTCGACGAGCTGTTCTGGCACGACCCGCGCACCGTGCGCTTTGGCGCAGGGGAAAATCTTTACGGCATCGACGCCATCCGTGCCTTCCGCGCCTCCCGCCCGGCCCAGGGGTTGGACCGCAATTTGATCAATACCACAATCACGACCTTCGGGGATGATATGGCGGTGGCGAGCACCGAGTTTACTCGTGCTGGCACTGACAAGATCGGACGACAACAACAGACATGGGTGAAGATGCCCAGTGGCTGGAAAATTGTTGCGGCACATGTGAGTTTGATGGTTTGACCGAACCATGGGCGGTTCAGCTTTTAGAAAGCTGATTAAATCTTCTTAACTTCAACTTCAAGTTCAAATTCAAATTCAAGGTCGTGGGCTCGCCGCCCACACTGGCCCAAAGGGTTTTAAACGAAACCCTTTGGAATCCTGCGTTTTTTTCTGCTGCAACACCGCAGCTGCGCTGGTCCCAAAGGCCGTGTTTCAGGTGCCAAAGTGATAGCCGCAAAATGTCGCCGCTTAGGCGGCGCCTTCGCTACGGGTTTCGAGCCTAAGGTCTCGAACCTCTTGCTCAGCGCCATTTTTAAATGCGGCCTTGGCTTTTTTAAAAGACCAAAACAGATCAGGTTTTGAATTTGAATTTGAATTTGAATTTGAATTTGAATTTGAAAAAGCCTCGGCCGCGTTCAAAACGACGTCGAATGAGCGGTGAGAAACAGCGAGAGGTTTTTATTCGAGCTGGTCCGAACCCGAAATGAGAGAACCGCGGAGCGGCGAAGTTTGCGGCTGTAACAGCGGTGACTGAAACACGGCCATTGTGACCAGCGTAGCTGCCTGTGCCACATGAAAGAGCCCGGGAGTCCAGAGGGCGGCGGCGACTGGCCGCCTTCTGGTCGGTGTGGGCCGATGCCCACGACCTTGAATTTAAAAGCGGGTTTGGGTGGCAACCCAAGGTCTTGATCTTGAATTTAAAAAATCGAAATTAAACACCGAAATGTTTAACCCAGTGATCCGCGATTTCCTGCCTGGTGCAGATCCACACCCGGTCATGTGATTCGACATAATCAAGAAATCGCTGTAAAGCCCGAAAGCGCCCCGGACGCCCGAGGATCCGGCAGTGCATGCCTATCGACATCATCTTCGGTGAGGTTTCGCCCTCTTCATACAACACGTCGAACGTGTCTTTCAGATAGGTGTAAAACTGCTCGCCGGTGTTAAAGCCCTGCGGGGAGGCGAAGCGCATATCGTTGGTTTCTAACGTGTACGGGATCACCAGATGCTGTTTGATTTCGCCACTGTCGAGTTTGACCGGCGTCCAGAACGGCAGGTCGTCGCCGTAGTAGTCGCTGTCGTACTGGAAACCACCGGACTGTGCCACCAGCTGGCGGGTGTTCGGGCTGTCGCGGCCGGTGTACCAGCCAAGCGGGGCTTTACCGAACAAGTCGGTGAGAATGGCGACCGCTTTTTGCATGTGCTCAGCTTCCTGCGCCTTGCTCATGTCCTGATAGTGGATCCAGCGCCAGCCGTGGCTGACTACGTCATAGTCGGCCGCTTTAATCGCACTGACAATGTCCGGGTTACGCGCCAATGCCATCGCAACCCCAAAAATAGTCAGCGGTAACCCGCGCTTTTGGAACTCATTGTGAATGCGCCAGAAACCGGCGCGTGAACCGTATTCGTAGAGGGAATCCATCGACATATGGCGGTCAGGGAAACTCGCCGCACCAATGATGTCAGACAGAAACTGCTCGGATCCGGGATCGCCGTGCAGAACGTTGTTCTCACCGCCCTCTTCGTAATTGAGCACAAACTGCACCGCGATGCGCGCGTTGCCCGGCCAGTTAGCATGGGGCGGGCGTCCGGCGTAGCCGATCAAATCACGCGGGTAGTTTTCAGTAAAGCGGTAGTCGATATCAGACATGCTGATCCCTCGTATTCAGATCCTTAAAACGGCCCGAAAGTGGCTTTGGCAGCGGGAAATCCAGATCGCCATGTTTACTGGTGGTCAGGCGCAGTGCCGCGAGAGATTCAATCATTTTGACCGCGGCGCTGACGCCGTCGATCACCGGGATCCCCAGCTCCAGCGTCAGTTCCTGTGCCAGATCCGCCATGCCACCGCAGCCAAGGACAATCGCCCCGCTGCCGTCGGATTTCTTGGCAGCAATGCACTGCTCGCGCACTTTCTGCTGCGCCAACCCGCTGCCATCTTCCAGCGATAACACCGGCAGATCGATGGCGTGCAACGCGGCGCAGTGACGCTCGAAACCGTACTGATGAAGCAGGTGCCTGGCGATGGTCAGGGTGCGCGGCAAGGTCGTGACGATGGAAAACCGGGTCGCCAGCAGGGTCGCCATATGCATGGCCGCTTCGGCAATACCGATGACCGGCGATCGCGCCAGCTCACGCGCGGCCAGCAGACCCGGATCGCCGAAGCAGGCGATAATATGACCGTCCACGCCCGCGTCGCGCCCGGCTTTCACCTGCTGCAAAACGCCAATGGCAGCAATGGCTTCATCAAAATGGCCTTCAATCGAGGGCGCGCCTTCGGTTGGACAGACTGCCACAATCTCTGTGCCGGGTGCGGCCACCTGACGCGCGGTGCCCGCCATCACTTCAGTCATCGCCAGGCTGGTATTCGGGTTGATCAATTGTATACAAAGCGGTCGTGGGGTTGTCGACATCAGCCAGGTTCCTTATTGGTTTGCGCATTGTGCCCGGCAAAGAGCTGCATAAAGTCCGGCGTTTCGCCGGAGTGTGGCTCAAAACGCAGGCTGGCGAGGATGTGATCAAAATGGTGCGCCATACTGTCGGCCAGCCCCTGAACGTCACGTTTTCTCAATAGATCGAGCAGATCGTCGTGATCGGTACAGCGGCAACCCTGCTGCCACGGCGCGCCCCAAGCGGCGATCGCCAGCGAAGATCGCAAGGTGAGCTGAGACACCGTTTCGGTCAACACTTTATTGCCGGAGACGGCCTGTAATTGCACGTGGAAGGCCGCGGAGAGGCGGATCGCCGCCGCGCCGTTTCGCTCGTCGTGCGCCCGTTTTTCCTCCTCCACCAGCGTTTTCAGCGCCGCCAGATGCGGCGGCTGGCAATGGGCGATCACCTGCGGCAGGTTGGCGCACTCCAGAATTTTTCGCGTGGAGAACACATCGCGGGACTCATCGGCATCCGGTGTGGTGACGTGCGCACCACGTTTGGGCAGCAGCGTCACCAACTGCACCGCCGCAAGGCGCTGCAGTACGCGGCGGATACCGGTGCGGCTGACAGAAAACGCTTGCGCCAGCGCCTCTTCCGGCAATTTACTGCCCGGCAAAAGCTGATGTTCAACGATCGATTTCACCAGCGCGTTGTAAATATGGTCGTCCTTATCCTCGGTAAAGTAGGCCGTATTCAGCCCGTTCCAACTGGTCATCGCTGCCACTCCGGTTTTCAATGGTGAGCCGTTTGAATGATTAATCGTATACGTGAAATCCAATTATTGTATACAAAAAAACAATTATGGCCTGGATCCTGCACTGCTTTCGTGACGGTTTTATTTTTGGATCGCCGCCTTTGCGGCTTCCCTCTTTCGACACGGTGTTTATGACAGGAGCACGATTTATGCCAAACCAGGAAATCTCTTCCGCCAGTGCCTCACCGGAAATGAGCGCGGGCATTATTAAACCGCATTACAGCCCGCGGCTGTGTAATGACGATTTAGCCCCGACCCGCCACCAAAACTGGAGCTGGTACAACATATTTTCTTTCTGGATGTCGGACGTGCACAGCATGGGCGGCTACGTGGTGGCAGCCAGCTTCTTCGCGCTGGGCCTGTCGAGCTGGCAGGTGCTGCTCTGTCTGCTGTGCGGGATCTGCATTGTGCAGGTGTGTGCCAATCTGGTGGCGAAACCCAGCCAGCAGGCAGGCGTGCCTTACGCGGTGATTTGCCGCCAGGCATTTGGCGTGTTCGGCGCCAATATTCCGGCGGTTATCCGCGGGCTTATTGCTTTCGCCTGGTACGGCATTCAGACCTATCTGGCGGCCAGCGCCCTGATGCTGGTGCTGCTGAAGTTCTTCCCGTCACTGACACCGCTGACCGTGCCGCACTGGCTGGGGCTGTCAGCCATGGGCTGGATCTGTTTTGGCATTATGTGGGTGTTGCAGGCGATGGTGTTCTGGCACGGCATGAGCGCGATTAAACGCTTTATCGATATTGCCGGTCCCGCGGTCTACGTGGTGATGCTGATGCTAGCGGGATGGATTTTGTATAAAACCGGGCTGAGCAATATCTCTTTCACCCTGTCGAGCAAGACGCTAACCGTTGGCCAGCAGGGCTGGGAAATGCTTACCGCGACCGCGCTGGTGGTCTCTTACTTCTCAGGCCCGCTGCTCAACTTTGGCGATTTCTCCCGCTACGGTAAAAGCATGAGCGAGATCCGCCGCGGTAACCGCTGGGGTCTGCCATTTAACTTCCTGCTGTTCTCCATTGTAACCGTGGTGATTGTGTCCGGTACCCAGTCGCTGTTCGGCCAGATGATCACTGACCCTATCGAAACCGTCAGCCGCGTGGGTAACAGCGTGGCGGTCGCACTCGGCCTGCTGACCATGATCATCGCCACCATCGGCATTAATATCGTGGCGAACTTCGTGTCACCGGCTTTCGACTTCTCTAACTGTTCACCGCAGAAAATCAGCTTCCGCTCGGGGGGCATGATCGCCGCCGTCGGGTCAGTATTACTGACACCCTGGAATCTGTTCCAGTCACCGGAGATCATCCACTACACGCTGGACGTATTGGGTGCCTTTATCGGCCCGTTATTTGGTATTTTGCTGGCTGACTATTATTTGATTAAGCGCGGCCACATGGACGTTGACGCCCTGTTCAACGCCACGCCGTCCGGCCGTTACTGGTATAAAAACGGTTTCAACCCGAAAGCCATTATGGCGCTGGTGCCTGCGGTGCTGATTGGCCTGTTCATCAGCTTTACGCCGGCGCTGCATCCGGTGGCAAACTTCAGCTGGTTTATCGGCGCGTTTCTGGCCGGTGGCAGCTACCGTTTCATCGCCCGTCATGACCGTGCGGCTAGCCCGTCAGTGGGCTTTATGAAAGCTGAAATGAGCAAGGAGTGATCCCTTTGATAACCCACCGCCGGAAGATTTCCGGCGGTATTCTTATGCCTTTGCACCTGCATTTTCATTTCCGCCCGCCGTTTGCCTTCTTTTGTTAATCACTCCCCCAACGAATTCACATAATATTCACATGTAACATAAGCTAATTATTAGCGTACTAAACATAATTATATAACGCGTCACCAGTGGCAGACTGGCTTCGGCTTGCTCGCCCGAAAATGGAGTTTTATTTCAATGGAAATCAATGTTAATGGACGTATTGTCCCGTTAAGCGATGTCAACGCCGACACCCCTCTGCTCTATATTCTGCGCAACGATCTTGGCTTCAATGGCCCCAAATATGGCTGCGGACTGGGCGAATGCGGTGCCTGCACGGTGCTTATCGACGGCATCGCTGCCCGCTCCTGCTCCATTCCGCTCTCCGGTGCGCTGGGGAAATCCATCACCACGTTGGAAGGGCTGGCGGTAGAGGGGAAACTGCATCCGGTACAGCAGGGGTTTATCGACGAACAGGCCGCGCAATGCGGTTATTGCGCCAACGGCATGATCATGACCCTGGTCGCGCTGTTTGATCGCAATCCCCACGCCAGCGAGGATGAAATCAAAAATGAGCTGGCCTACAACCTGTGCCGCTGCGGCACGCATCTGGAGATTTTACGCGCCGCGAACAAGGCCCGTGAACTGCTGGCCGCGAGGGCACAGGCATGAAGACGCTGGAATTAACCCGCCGCCGCCTGTTGCAATCGGGTGGCGTAGTGATGGTCAGCAGCCTGCTGGCTTCGCCGTTATCCGCCCTGGCCGCCGCGCCATCACCCGCCACGGGCGTGGCCGACCTGCCGCTCGATCGCGTGGACAGTTTTATTGCGCTGTCGGCCGATGGCAACGTCACCGCATTTAACGGCCATGTCGATTTAGGCACCGGCGTGCGCACATCGCTGGCGCAAATCGTTGCCGATGAAATTGGCGTGCGCTTTGACGATGTTACCATGATCCTAGGCGACACCAGCCGTACTCCGGATCAAGGCCCAACCATTGCCAGCAGTACCTTACAGGTCTCAGCCGTGCCACTGCGTCAGGCCGCCGCGCAGGTGCGTGAGAAGCTGACTGCACTGGCTGCCAAAGCCATGAACGTTCCCGCCAGCCAACTGCGCGCCGAACAGGGTTTTGTGTTTGTTGAGACACACCCCGCACGCCGCCTGAGTTATGCCCAGTTGGCGGAAGGACAGGATCTCAATCTGCCCCTGGATAAATCCGCGCCGCTGAAAAGCGTGCAGGAGAGCCAGTATGTGGGCAAGCCAGTACCCCGCGTGGATATTCCGGCCAAAGTCACCGGCCAGCTGACTTACGTGCACGATATGCGCCTGACGGGTATGTTGCATGGGCGCGTGGTTCGCCCCCCCTATGCCGGCGCCGACAGCAGCGCACCGCTCGGCGACAGTTTGATTTCGATTGATAGGTCGTCCATCGCGCATCTGCCAGGCATCGTTAACGTCGTGGTGATCAAAGATTTCATCGGCATTGTGGCGGAACGCGAAGAGCAGGCGATTGCCGCTATGCGTCAGCTGAAAGTGGAGTGGAAGAAGTGGGAAGGATTGCCGGATCTGTCGCTGGATAAACTGCATGACACCCTTGCCGCTACCCCAAAAACGGATCGTATACTGCGTGACGATATAGGCACTGACGCCGCACTGGCCGCGTTGCATATCCGCACCGACGCGGACTATGTCTGGCCTTATCATCTGCATGCGTCAATCGGACCGTCCTGCGCCGTTGCGGATGTGAACAGCGAAAAGGCGGAAGTGTGGTCCGGAACCCAGAACCCGCATGATCTGCGCAAGGATCTGGCTAAACTGCTCGGCCGCGCACCGGAGCAGGTGCACATCAACCGGATGGAGGCTTCGGGCTGCTATGGACGTAACTGCGCGGATGATGTCACCGCAGACGCCGTACTGCTGTCGCAGGCCACCGGGAAACCGGTGCGTGTACAACTGATGCGCGAACAGGAAGCTGGCTGGGAGCCGAAAGGTACCGGGCAGTTGATCCGCGTGCGCGGCGGGTTGGACTCGCAAAATCAGGTGGCGGCGTATGAACTGAAAACCAGTTATCCGTCGAACAATGCCGTCACGTTGCCGCTGGTACTGACGGGTAAGGTCGCCAACGTGGCCGATATACAGCAAATGGGGGATCGCACCGCTATCCCGCAGTACGAATATCCTCACATGCGGGTCATTGCGCAGGATACTGCACCCATTGTACGCGCCTCGTGGATGCGCGGCGTCTCTGCCCTGCCGAACGTGTTCGCTCATGAGTCGTGGATTGATGAAATGGCCTTCCTCGCCGGAAAGGATCCTATCGCCTATCGTCTGCAATACCTGAAAGACGAACGTGCCATTAAGCTGATTACCGCCCTGAAAAAACAGTGCAACTGGCAGGACGGCCCTGCGCACAGACAACCGGCGGCGGCGGATCAGGAGAGGGTTACCGGCCGCGGCTTCGCCTATGCCCGCTACTTCCACAGTAAATTCCCCGGTTTTGGTGCTGCCTGGGCCGCCTGGGTGTGCGATCTCAGCGTCAACCGCCGTACCGGTCAGATCAAGATAGAGAAGATTTTCGTCGCCCATGACTGTGGCCGGATAGTGAACCCTGCCGGCGTACGCCACCAGGTGCACGGTAATATTATTCAGTCCACCAGCCGCGTTCTCAAAGAGTTCGCCACCTTCAATGGCGCAGGTACCACCTCGCTGGAATGGGGCGGTTATCCGATTCTGCGCTTCGATGAGCTGCCTGATGTAGATATTCAACTGCTGGACTACCCGGATGAACCGCCGATGGGCGCGGGAGAATCGGCCTCAGTGCCAAGCGCAGCCGCCGTGGCGAATGCGCTGTTTGATGCGCTCGGCGTGCGGATGCGAGAAGTGCCGTTCACACCGGAGCGAATACTGAAAGCGCTGAGCACGGCCTCACAGGGAACGTCAGACCAGGTTAAAGGACATAACAATGACTAAGATAAAGAAAGTCGCAGGATGGGGTGGAGTGGCTGTCATTGCCGTCGTTGTGGCGGGGGCGATTGCCAGCTGGCAGCCGGAAATTCCTGCGTTAAAAACGCCGGGCAGCCAGACTTTCAGCACAGCGCAAATCGAACAGGGGCGTAAGCTGGCGGATCTGGGTGACTGCGCGGTATGTCATACGCGGGCGGGGGGGGAACGCAATACTGGCGGGCTGGCGATGGAGATCCCATTCGGGACGATCTACACCACCAATATTACGCCGGATGTGGAAACTGGCATCGGTAAGTGGTCTTTCGACGCGTTTAAACGGGCCATGCGTCTGGGTGTGGATCGCGAAGGGCATTATCTCTATCCGGCCTTCCCCTATACCGCATTTACCCGCACCAGCGATGCCGATCTTGAGGCGCTATATGCCTACCTGATGTCACAACCGGCGGTGAAATATCAGCCACCGGAAACGGCGCTGAATTTCCCGTTCAATATCCGGCAGGGGATCGTGACCTGGAACTGGCTGTTCCTGCAACCTGGGCCGATGGATACCGATACACACCAGAGTGCCGAATGGCAACGCGGCGCCTACCTGACCGAGGGACTCGGTCACTGCAGCGCCTGCCATTCTCCACGCAACCTGATGTTCGGGGAAAAAGGGGGGGAAGATCATCTGACCGGTGGCGTTGCCGAAGAGTGGATCGCCCCGTCGCTGGTCGCGAATTCTGATGCGCCGCTTAACTGGAGCCATGAAGATCTGGTGACCTTTATGCACAGGGGCTACTCCGCCAATCACGGCGTGGCGGCCGGTCCAATGGCGCCGGTCGTTAATGAAGGTTTGTCGCAATTGCCGCCGGAAGATCTTAACGCGATCGCCACCTATCTGACCTCATTCCAGCGCGGTGATAAAACCGCTGGCACGGCAGACAAGTTGAACCAACAGACAGAAACCCACGTCGAGCCGCTGACCAGTGAAGGCGCACGCTTGTTCTCAGGAGCCTGCATGGCTTGTCACGCGCAGGTAAAAGGCGCACAGATGGTCGGTGTGCGCCCTTCCCTTGCGCTCAACACTAATTTGTATGCAGCCACGCCGGATAACGCCATCAGGGTGATTCTGGACGGTATACAGAATCCGGCGAAAACCGATCTTGGTTTTATGCCAGCGTTCCGTCATAACCTGAGTGATGCACAAATTGCGGTGCTGCTAAATTATCTACGTGAAGAGTATGCCGGGAAAAACCCGTGGCCTGAACTGCAAAAAAGGGTAACAGAGGTGAGAGCGGAAACGGAAAGGAAGTAAAAACAACAAAGCCCTGAGTTATTGCTAACTCAGGGCTTCTGAATGTTGGCGGAACGGACGGGGCTCGAACCCGCGACCCCCTGCGTGACAGGCAGGTATTCTAACCAACTGAACTACCGCTCCGCGCTGTGTTCT
>Ga0209901_1000185_pt1 | contig 34848 bp, 32 predicted proteins | sample OrgsoiDNA_201058_FD_185806 | JGI IMG/M metagenome (GOLD analysis project Ga0209901, IMG submission 185806) | Permafrost soil microbial communities from the Arctic, to analyse light accelerated degradation of dissolved organic matter (DOM) -... | ecosystem: Environmental > Terrestrial > Soil >...
AGAGGAGAAAGCATCAACAACAAAATCCATGTCATCTTCAGACATAAAAAATCCGGGAACAGAAGGCTGTTCCCGGATTGTCTCTTACTGGCAGGATCGTTCAAGTACTCTTAAACGATCGGCATTAACCCGAAGGTGGCGTTTTTTATGGGCGAAACCAAAGCGTTACGCCGACTTCTTCGCCTTCTGCTTATGGTGTTCAAGCAGCGGTTTCAGGAAGCGTGCGGTATGCGACTCTTTGCATTCAGCCACGGTTTCCGGCGTACCGGCCACCAGGATTTCGCCACCGCCGCTGCCGCCTTCCGGCCCCAGATCGACAATCCAGTCTGCGGTTTTAATCACGTCCAGATTATGCTCAATCACCACGATGGTATTGCCCTGATCGCGTAACTGATGCAGGACCGCCAGCAGTTGCTGAATATCGGCAAAGTGCAGGCCGGTCGTCGGTTCATCGAGGATATACAGCGTCTGGCCAGTACCGCGCTTGGACAGCTCTCGCGCCAGTTTCACACGCTGGGCTTCACCACCCGAGAGCGTGGTGGCTGACTGGCCGAGACAGATGTAGGTCAGGCCGACGTCCATCAGGGTTTGCAGCTTACGCGCCAGTGCAGGAACGGCGTCGAAGAAATCACGGGCCTCTTCAATGGTCATTTCCAGCACTTCGTGAATACTCTTGCCCTTGTATTTAATCTCCAGCGTTTCGCGGTTATAGCGTTTGCCACGGCACTGGTCGCACGGCACGTAGATATCCGGCAGGAAGTGCATCTCGACTTTGATCACGCCATCGCCCTGACAGGCCTCGCAGCGCCCGCCTTTGACGTTAAAGCTGAAACGCCCAGGGTTGTAGCCGCGCGCACGCGATTCCGGCACACCGGCAAACAGTTCGCGCACCGGCGTGAAAATACCGGTGTAGGTCGCCGGGTTGGAACGCGGCGTACGGCCAATCGGGCTTTGGTCGATATCGATGACTTTATCGAAATGCGCCAGACCGTCGATTTCGCGATAAGGCGCAGCTTCGGCCAGCGTCGCACCGTTCAACTCGCGCTGTGCCAGCGGGAACAGGGTGTCGTTAATCAGCGTGGATTTACCCGAGCCGGACACGCCGGTAATACAGGTAAACAGGCCGACCGGCAGCGTTAGCGTGACATCTTTCAGGTTATTGCCCTTGGCGCCGGAAAGCTTCAGTACTTTTGTCGGGTCAGCCGGTACGCGATGTTCCGGCAGGGCGATTTCACGTTTGCCACTGAGGAACTGCCCGGTCAGCGACTCCGGTACTGCCATGATCTGATCAACGGTCCCTTCAGCGACGACATGACCGCCGTGTACACCGGCACCTGGCCCGATATCAATCACGTGATCGGCAGCGCGGATGGCGTCTTCGTCATGCTCAACCACAATTACCGTGTTACCCAGATCACGCAGGTGGATCAGGGTCTCCAGCAGACGTTCGTTATCACGCTGATGCAGGCCGATAGACGGTTCGTCCAGCACGTACATCACGCCCACCAGCCCGGCACCAATTTGGCTCGCCAGGCGGATACGCTGGGCTTCGCCGCCAGAAAGCGTTTCCGCCGACCGTGACAGCGACAGGTAATTCAGGCCGACGTTAACCAGGAATTTCAGGCGGTCGCCGATCTCTTTCATCACTTTTTCGGCGATCTGCGCACGCTGACCGGTCAGCTTCATATTGCGGAAGAAGTCCAGCGCGTGGCCGATACTGTAATCGGAAATCTCCGGCAGCGTGGTCTCTTCAACAAACACGTTGCGGGCTTCTTCGCGCAGGCGTGTGCCTTTACAGGAAGAGCAGGAGCGGTTGCTGATGTACTTCGACAGCTCTTCACGTACGGCGCTTGATTCCGTCTCTTTATAACGGCGCTCCATGTTGTGCAAAACGCCTTCAAACGGATGACGGCGAATCGAGGTGTCACCGCGATCGTTAATGTATTTAAACTCGATGGTGTCCTTGCCGGAACCTTGCAGGATGGCGTATTTCACATCGCTGCTCAGATCGTTGTACGGCGCTTCCACATCAAATTTATAGTGCTCACCCAATGAGCGCAGCATCTGGAAATAGTAAAAATTACGGCGATCCCAGCCACGGATGGCGCCACCGGCCAGCGACAGCTCAGGGTTTTGCACCACGCGTTCCGGGTCGAAGAACTGTTGCACGCCCAGACCGTCACAGGTCGGGCAGGCACCGGCCGGGTTGTTGAACGAGAACATGCGCGGTTCAAGCTCACTCATGCTGTAGCCGCAAATCGGACAGGCGAAGTTGGCGGAGAACAACATTTCGGCGGCTTTCGGGTCATCCATGTCGGCGACTACGGCGGTACCACCGGAGAGCTCCAGCGCAGTTTCGAAAGATTCTGCCAGACGCTGTGCGATGTCTTCGCGCACTTTAAAGCGGTCAACCACCACTTCGATGGTGTGCTTTTTCTGTAGTTCCAACTTTGGAGGATCAGAAAGGTCGCAGACTTCGCCATCGATACGTGCCCGGATGTAGCCCTGCGCCGCCAGATTTTCCAGCGTTTTGGTGTGCTCGCCTTTGCGATCTTTGATAATGGTCGCCAGCAGCATCAGGCGTTGGCCTTCGGGCTGCGCCAGAACGTTGTCCACCATCTGGCTGACGGTCTGCGCCGACAACGGCACATTGTGATCAGGGCAGCGTGGCTCACCCACGCGGGCAAACAGCAGGCGCAGGTAGTCGTGGATCTCAGTAATGGTACCGACGGTGGAACGCGGGTTGTGCGACGTCGATTTCTGCTCAATAGAAATAGCCGGAGAGAGACCTTCGATATGGTCGACGTCCGGTTTTTCCATTAAAGATAAAAATTGGCGGGCATAGGCAGACAGCGACTCAACGTAGCGGCGCTGGCCTTCTGCATACAGAGTATCAAACGCCAGTGAAGATTTGCCTGAGCCCGATAAGCCGGTGACAACAATCAGTTTGTCGCGCGGGATAATCAGGTTGATATTCTTGAGATTATGGGTGCGTGCGCCCCGAACTTCGATCTTATCCATTCATCATTCCCGGATTAACTTGATAGCTCACCATGCCGGTGACCGTCTATAAATCTGGTATTGCTGCGGTCAGCGAATCGGGCACAGAGAAGAACGTAACGCGCAATTATGACACAAATCACAGTCTATGCCACCTCAAAACCTGAATGTATATCCAGTACTCGATGTAACGGGTGTCGGGTTGCTAAACATTTTCTGATTCCGTATTGCAGGTATGATACGGAATCATCGCGTGCTAAAATTCCTCGTTTATACTGTATAGAATTTAACTCATCGGAGAGTCCACATGGCCAGCAGAGGCGTAAACAAAGTCATTCTTGTAGGGAATTTGGGTCAAGACCCGGAAGTCCGCTACATGCCTAACGGCGGTGCCGTTGCCAACATTACTCTGGCAACCTCTGAAAGCTGGCGTGACAAAGCCACCGGCGAACAGAAAGAAAAAACGGAATGGCACCGTGTAGTGCTGTTCGGCAAACTGGCTGAAGTGGCTGGTGAATACCTGCGTAAAGGCTCTCAGGTTTACATCGAAGGCGCATTGCAGACCCGTAAATGGACCGATCAGGCTGGCGTTGAAAAATACACCACCGAAGTGGTGGTTAACGTGGGCGGCACCATGCAGATGCTCGGCGGCCGTGCCGGCGGCGGCGCACCAGCAACGGGTGGCCAGGCTTCAGGTGGTCATGATTCTCAGAGCGGTCAGGGCGGTCAGGGCGGTTGGGGTCAACCTCAGCAGCCACAAGGCGGCAGCAACCAGTTCAGCGGCGGTCAACAATCGCGTCCTGCCCCACAGCAGAACAACGCGCCAGCGCAAAGCAATGAACCCCCAATGGATTTCGACGACGATATCCCGTTCTGATGGGTTGGCCTTCGGGCATCAATGTTAGAACAAACACAAAGCCCCGAAAGGGGCTTTGTGTTATGCAGCGTTTAACGTTTTCAGCATCTCAAACCGTCCTCACAGCCCCAAACACCCATCGCCACACCTGCGCACCAGACTGGTTCATTGCGCCGAATTTACGCCTTGTTTTAGCGCAATGTTTTCCGTTCTGGCGTAACGCCAATTTACCTTAAGATTGTATACAAGGCTTTGGCGGTAATTCCCCGTTGTGGTACAGAAATTGCTTTTTCCTTGTGAGGCTTCAAGGAGAAATACATGAAAGCGATCGTGATTGGTGGCGGTATTGGCGGTACATGTGCGGCGATTGCGCTGAAGCGTTTTGGTATCGAGACTGCGGTATACGAGGCAGTAAAAGAGATCAAACCGGTGGGGGCGGCGATTTCCATCTGGCCAAACGGCGTGAAATGCCTGAATTATCTCGGTATGAAAGACGCGTTGCGTGAGCTTGGTGGACAGATGCGCTACATGGCGTACAAAGAGTATCAGCACGGCCAGACCATGACGCGTTTTAGTATGGATCCACTGATTCAGAGCGTCGGTGAACAGCCGTATCCGGTGGCACGCGCTGAACTTCAGTCGATGCTGCTCGATACCTATGGTCGCGATAGCGTGCAGTTTGGCAAGCGGGTGACGCATGTCGAAGAGTCCGCTGACAGCGTGACCGCCTGGTTTGACGATGGCACCTCCGCGACCGGTGATTTGCTGATCGCAGCCGACGGTACGCACTCCATTATTCGCCAGCACGTTTTGGGTTTCGCTCCCGAGCGCCGCTATGCCGGTTATGTGAACTGGAACGGGCTGGTCGACATCGACGAAAGTATCGCCCCTGCCGATCAGTGGACCACCTTCGTCGGTGAGGGTAAACGCGTTTCCCTGATGCCGGTAAGTGGCAACCGATTCTATTTCTTTTTCGACGTGCCGCTGCCGAAAGGTTTGCTGCAAGACCGTGCCACGGTACGCGAGGATTTACAGCGCTATTTTGCGGGTTGGGCGGCACCGGTGCAGAAACTGATCGGCCTGATCAACCCGGAAACCACCAACCGCGTGGAAATCCACGACATCGACCCCTTTATGCAACTGGTCAAAGGCCGAATTGCGCTGCTGGGCGATTCCGGTCACAGCACCACGCCGGACATTGGGCAGGGCGGCTGCGCGGCGATGGAAGATGCGGTCGTGCTGGCGAATATGCTGCAAACCAATTCTCTGGGCATTGAAGATGCGTTGCTACGGTATCAGGAAAAGCGGGCAGACCGCGTGAAGGATTTAGTGCTGAAAGCGCGTAAACGCTGCGACGTCACCCATGGCAAAGACATGGCAGTCACCGGGCAATGGTACGAGGATCTGAAACAGGAGACCGGCGAACGTATTCTTTCCGGCATGTGCGACACTATTCTGGGCGGGCCGCTTGAATAGCGCTGAAAGACGATGCCTAAAAGCCCCTGTGCGGGCTTTTAGAACACAAATTTTGTCCCTTTCACCACAATCTGCGCAAACTGTAAATGATGCATAAACTCGCGTAAAATCAGCAGCGTCGCGGCGAAGTCATTGCCGTCGGGGATGCCTTCGAAACGGGCGGGGTGGCCGTTGATCACCAGGGCCAGTCGGTCAAATGTGCGCTCGACGGCATCGACTGACAGTGGCATAGATTCATTTTCTGCAACACCAGCCAAACGTGCAATAGCGCGGATATCGTTGTCGTTGCTCACCAGTCTGGCACCCGCGGGAATATCATGACGGGCACGCATGATCTCATCTTCGACCACCATAATGGCCGTTTCCATTTCCTCCGGCGTTGGCGGCGTGTGACGGAAATACCCCAGCGAGGTCAGCTGGGAACCTAGCGTTAACAGCAGTTGCGTCACGTCGCCGTTTTCTTTGCGCACCGTCACCTTGGTCTGTTCGCTGCCAATATGTAATAAAACCGTCGATGAGGTCATATGCACCTTTGTCTGAGTATGGGCCAGCGAGAGATCGGGGTACTCGGGTCCATCCCGATGAGGCAATTCTCGTGCACGGTTCATTCAGGCTTTACCCTCAGGCGTACTGCGCTTCGCCGTTGCCGAATGACCAGTTCTCTTTCGGGACTTCAACCAGACTGATAAACACATCTTCGAGACGCATCCCGGTTTGCTCGTGAAGACCATAGGCCACCGCGTGATAAAAGGCTTTCTTCATCTCCAGCGTGCGGCCACTGTTTAGGGTCAACTGGACGATAATGCAGTTCTGTGTGCGCTCAATCCCGAGGTAGTCGGGAGAGATCATCATCTCTTCGGGGGTATGTTCGGCGAAAATAATAAAACGGTCATTTTCCGGCACATTAAGGTGGCTTCTTAACGCGTTATAAATCACGTCACCGATGGCTTTACGGAAGGTGCTGGGTTTGCCTTCAATCATATCAACGCGAACTAATGGCATGGTTCATCCTTAAAAGAGTGCTTAATGAATGCAACGGCGTGCGGGCCTTGGTTGCGCCGCACGCCCTGTCAGGTATGAACAATTCAGGCGTTAAAGTCTAGCTGAATTTTCCGGCCCTCACATTCTGACTCAGTTCAGCACTTTTTCTGTTTTGTGAAAAATCCCCAGCCACCCAGGTCTGGCAAACATCACCAGATTGCCCAGCAGGATCATCCCCAGGCCGATGACGGCGTTGGTATGCCACTGGTAGCCTTCACCAAACGTCGAGACGGTCAGGGCAACCAGCGGGAACAGCAGCGTGCTGTAGGCGGCCTGACTGGCACCGATACGCCCGACCAGGCTGAAGTAAATTCCGAATGCCAGCACGGAGCCGAATACCGACAGATAAACCAGCGAGCCGAGGTATTGCGGCGTCAGGTCGATGGCGAATGACGCGCCCTGAGCCAGGCTCAGTACTCCCATCACCGCCGTGCCGTAAAACATCGCGTAGGTGTTGGTGGAGAAAACATCCAGGCCGCGCTGTTTGTGGCGGGTGCTGATCATATTGCCGAGCGAGAAGCCGTAAGTGCCGAGCAGACTCAGGCCAATGCCTTTGAGTAATTCCGGGGCGATGTGTGCAGCCGTTAAATCATGCCAGAACAGTGTGACAATACCCGCCATGCCAAGCAGCGCGGCAGGAATAAACGTTGGGCTGAGTTTCTGGCGGAAGAACAACATGCCGTTGATGGCGTTGAACAGCACCGACATCGAAAAAATTACCGACTCCAGCCCGCTGCTGATGTACGACGCCGCGTGGTAAAAACAGTAGAAGTTGAAGCCGAATACACAACAGCCCTGCGCGATACAGAACAGGTGATCGCGCAGCGGTAAGCGGCGCAGGCGGCGTGTTGCCAGCAGCGCAACCAGCATAATGATCGCCGCCAGCAGGAAGCGGTAGAAAATGGACACCGGAACAGGCACATCACTTTGTTGCAGGTAGATGGCAAACCAGGTGGTGCCCCAAATCAGGATCACAGAAATATATAACAGCGCGTTCATGGCATTACTCAGTAATAGAAAACAACGGGTTGGGTAGAAGTATCCCTAAAATCCTCGCTCGCTGCTTTCAGCCCCTTGCTGCCGGTTGCATATTCTTGCGCTTTTTTTTGCCCAGCCGGGCAGCAACATCTGGCTGTAAGGCCCACTCAAACGGTACACTGGCGCTCTTTATTCACTCAGACGGTACGCGATATGACCAAGGGATATCAGGCTTTCGAAACGCTCAGGAAGCACAACGCTGTGCTGCATGACAGCGTGGAGCTGGGCTCTGGCATTCAGCTCGCGGCCTGGTCGAATAAAAATGACTGCGTGACGCAGGAAAATCCTGATCACCATACTCTGAGTCTGTATGTCGCTGACGGCTACGAAACCTACCACAAGACGCGCGCGGGCTGGCGCAACGGCGGCGGGCCGGACCGTTTCTGCATCATGCCCAAAAACAGCATGTCGAGCTGGGATGTGCGCGATGATCTCTCTTTCGTGCACCTGTATTGCAGCGATCAGCATCTGCGGCATCTGGTAGAACAGACCTGGGAGCGCAGCCCGGCCAGCATCCAGCTGGAAGAGCGCACGTTCGCTGAAGATCCGCAGATAACGCTGCTTTATCGCCAGTTTTTACTGAGCAGCCAGTGGCAGGAAAACAGCAATCATCTGATGCTCAGTAGTGCAACCACGTTACTGATGGCGCATCTGGTAAAAAATTATACGCATCTGCAATGGTCGCTGCCGACGGTGCGCGGCGGCCTCTCTCCGACGGTGCTTAATCGGGTCAAAGAGTATATTCACGTCAACTTGTCTCAATCGCTGTTGTTGGCCGAACTGGCCGCTATTGCGGGGCTGAGTGAGTTCCATTTTGCCCGCATGTTCAAACAGAGTATGGGACTGGCTCCCCATCAATACGTGATGAATGCACGGCTGATCCAGGCCGAAAATCTGCTGAGCAACAGCGCGCTGGATATCACCGCCATCGGCCTTGAATGCGGTTTCAGCTCCACCAGTCATTTCAGTAACCGTTTTAAAGCCATGCGCGGTATGACGCCGACGGCGCTACGGCAAAAATAACCCGCACGCAAAACCTCATTCCCCCTGTCTTTATTCAGTGCTAGCTTATGATTCATTGATCGTTAATGAGCCTGAACCATGTATACCTCTGCCCCCGTTTTAGAAACCGAACGCCTTATTTTACGTGCTCACCGCGTGGACGATTTCGAGGCTATTGCCACGCAATGGGCCGATCCTGACGTGGTGAAATATATTGGCGGCACGCCGTCCTCACGCGAAACCAGCTGGAGCCGCCTGTTACGCTATCCGGGCCACTGGCAGATGATGGGGTTCGGTTATTGGGCTGTTTCTCTTAAAGATGGCACCTTCGTTGGCGAAATTGGCCTGGCAGATTATCAGCGGGATATGTCCCCCTCGCTTGCCGGGCTGGCCGAAATGGGCTGGGTGATTTCCCCTGCTTTTCACGGGAAAGGGTATGCGTTTGAAGCCGCGCGTCGGGTGCTGGAATGGGCGGATGCTCATCTGGATCGCCAGCTGTGCTGCATTATTGCGCCGGAGCATCTGGCATCTATTCGCCTGGCCGAAAAATGTGGCTTTGTTGCACAAAGTGACGCGTTATATCACGGTGCCGTGACGCGTATTTTCAAACGCAGCGGACCGCGCTTTTAATATCGGAAGTCATAACTGATCGGAAGTCATACCGGAAGTTTTTCTTTTAGTGAGGAGGGCTTGTGCTGAAAATATTGGGAAAGGCGTCGTCGATAAACGTGCGCAAAGTGTTGTGGACCTGCCATGAGCTCGGGCTGGATTTCGAACGCGAAGATTTCGGTGCAGGATTTCAGCCAACAGAGACACCGCAATTCAAGGCGCTCAATCCCAATGCAATGGTGCCGGTGCTTCTCGACGGTGATTTTGTCTTGTGGGAGTCCAACGTCATTTGCCGTTATCTGGTAGCAAAAGAAGGACGCAGCGATCTGTTATCGACCGATCCGCAAAACCGCGCCCTTACCGAGCAATGGATGGATTGGCAGGCCGGGGAACTGAATAACTCTTGGCGTTATGCGTTCCCTGCGCTGGCGCGCAACAGTCCGCAGCATACCGATCAGACACTGATTGATGCTGGTGTCAGTGACTGGAACCGTCATGTGCAGATGATTGAAGAGCAGTTACAGCGCAGCGGCGACTACATGCTTGGAAATAATTTTACGCTGGCCGACGTCCCTATCGGGCTGGCGGTCAACCGCTGGTTGATGACGCCGATGGCGCGCCCGGCGTTGCCTGCGGTCGCGGCTTACTATGAAAGACTGAATCAGCGGGAAGGTTTTCGCCTGTTTGGTCGTAACGGCATTGCCTGAACGCAAATAAAAACGGCGCAGAATGATCAATTCTGCGCCGTTTTACTGTCTAATATCACGCTTTCACGGTGACGAGATTATTTAAAATCGACCATCATCAATTCAGAAATGGACTGGCCACGTGTGCTGGTGACGCATTTATCAATATAACTTCTGAAGGGGGCCGGTTTAGGCATACCCATATCCATTAAACGCTGGTTATCAAATTTGACATTTAATTCGGCAAACCCGCCGTATAATTTAATGGCACGTAAGATAATCTTATCATTACATGGCCCCAGAATATCTTTGAACTGCTTTCTGATGCCGGTAAAATCCTGATAACTGATCTGTTTATATTCACCGATAATCGTATCAACATTGTTGGCTTTCGCGACGAAAGTATCAATTTCATGGAATGGCGTACACATCGCTTCTCCCGACGAAATATGATAGAAATCATGCTCGATATCTTTTTTAAGACATAAGTTCACCAGCACCATCGCGCAATAATCCACAGGAATGACGTCAACATTGTCATCCAGTGTACAGGTGAATTTCTTCAATTTTATTGCCATCAGGAACACCCAGAAAATACTGCTGGATGGACGGCAACCGAATTGTGTATGACCGACGATGATAGAAGGGCGTGCCACCACAAATGGCATCTGCGGGCATTCCTGACGGATCAGTACTTCAATAGCGCGCTTGGATGCAGTGTATTGCACCAGGTCTTCATTGTGCTCGTTATCAGGCATATCTTCGTAGAACACGCTGCCTTTATCAGGCATTGAGGCCATTGCGGTGCCGACGTGTACAAAGCGTTGCAGGCTTTTCACCTGTGCCATACGTTTGGCAAAGACCAGTGAGCCATCAACGTTCACTTTCCACAGCACCGGATTATTACCGAAGGATGCGATGGCCGCGCAGTTAATCACGTGAGTGACGCTGTCGAGACGCGGGTCATTAATAAAGTTTTCTGGTTCACCGAGATCTCCGATTAAAATTGAATCTTCGGTGATCAAAGAAAGTAATTTTTCACTTAACTCAAATTTCTTCAAATTATTAATGATTCGGCCAAGCCCTGCCTGTTTATCGTCTGCCCTGACTAATAAAAGTAATTGAACATCATCCATAGATTGCTGGCGGAGAATATGTTCAACCACAGCGCCACCGACAAAACCTGATGCGCCGGTAATTAAAATGTTTGGCATAACGATTACCTATATCGTGAAAGTAACCGCACAGTATCACCGCGACTGTAAACCGCATGTATACCAAGTCAGGTGATAAATAAACGTAAGGTAAACGAAAAGGAGTCGTAAATAACGGGAGTTATTACAGAATGAGAATGTGGATATATTCTGCTTTGCTTTATTACATCTGGTAATAAAGAGTATTAATTAATTATAGTGAAGCACTGTCAGGTGGGGCTTTTCACAAATTAGCAGGCTCAGGAATAATTTTTATGATTTTCCGTGCTGTTTTCCGCTGGCGTGAAGCTCACAGACAAAATCGGTTTTGTCTGACTGTCGTGGTTTTTGTTACGCTGGTTGCAAAGGCCCGTTTCAGGTGTGGCTGGTTCATGCACACTTTGCGCAGGAAGTAGGCACTGCTTCTGCATTAAGATAAACTGAAGCATAAATAGGTGCGCACCAAAAAATGAGAGCGCGCGGAGTGTTATAGTGAGCGTAAAGGATGCCGATAACGGGATGAAATCAGGAGTCTTCATCGGTGTCCCTGAAGGGAATATTAAGCTGGTGATTCCCTCGCGCGCGTAAATAAGGTACAAGGCTGCATGAAAATCCCAAATAGAATCCAACCTCTGGTGGATGACGGCCTGATAGACGATGTGGTCCGTCGACTGAAAAGCGGCAAAGAAGCCGACGTTTACACCGTGTTATGCGGTGGAGAGATCCGTTGCGCCAAGGTTTACAAGGAAGCCACCCAGCGCAGTTTTAAGCAGGCGGTGCAGTATCAGGAAGGACGTAAGGTCCGTAACAGCCGCAGCGCCCGTGCGATGCAAAAAGGCTCTAAATTCGGCAAGAAGCAGCAGGAAGAGACCTGGCAGACCGCTGAGGTCGATGCCTTGTTCCGCCTTGCCAATGCTGGTGTGCGCGTTCCACAGCCCTACATTTGCCTGGATGGTGTGTTGCTGATGGAACTTATCACCGATGCCGAAGGGTTAGTGGCACCGCGCCTGAGTGATGTCATACTGACGCCGGAAGAGGCGGTGGCCGATCACGACACCATGATCCGCAATATTGTACGTATGCTGTGTGCCGGTATCGTGCACGGGGATTTGTCAGAATTTAATGTGCTGATGGATGCCAATGGGCCGGTGATCATCGACTTACCGCAGGCGGTAGATGCTTCTGCCAACAACCATGCGGAGTCGATGTTTGAACGCGACGTGAACAATATGCGCAGCTACTACGGTCAGTTTGCCCCAGAGTTGCTAAAAACGCGTTTTGCCAAAGAGATCTGGGCATTGTACGAAGACGGCAAACTGACGCCGGAAAGCATACTGACCGGTGAATTTGCCGAAGACACGACCAAAGCCGACGTGGACTCTCTGCTTGATGAGATCATCGCCGCAGAAGATGAATATTACGACCGTCAGCGTGCGCTGAAGGAACGTGACTTCAACGACTGATTAGCAATAAATAAACGCCGGTTGTTGCCCGACATGCCCTAGTCGCGCATGACTGAATCGCGACCGCAAAAACCGGCGTTCTGCAAAATATGCTGGCCTTTATCCGAGAGAATAAAGTCTGCCAGCGGTTTGGCTTTCTCCGTGCAGGTTGCCAGCGCATAGTTAGCGCGCACATTGTAATCAGCCGGGATGTTAAACACCTCGAGTTGATCATTTTCTCTGAGCAGGGTGGCATAACTGGTATAGCCGATAAATACGTCGGCCTGGCCGGTACAAATCAGCCATTCCGCTGCCAGTTTCCCCTCCGGTACCTTAGGCGATTTCTCCCCCCCCACCAGACGCAATGCTTTATTGCGTAAAGTGGCTCCGGCATCAGGGTGGCGACGTTCAATCAGCTCGAACATCTGCCAGGTGTAGTCGCCTGAAGGATCACTTTGCGGAGTGGATGTCGCAAGGCGAAAGCGCGGGTCGAGTAAAACACTCAGCCAGTTGAGTTTTTCCAGCTCGGGCCCTTTGCGCGCAGTGACACACAGGCTGTTACCACAAAAGGTTTCGACGCTCAGGGCCTTGCCGTGCTGCTGGAGGCTCAGGGGATGTGCGGTATTAGCAGAAGCAAACAGATCCACTTTCTCCCCCTGTTCGATACGCTCGCGCAGCAATCCTGCCGGGCCAAATTCCGTTACCACGCTGTTGCCCGTTTCTTCCTTAAACGTATCGCACAAAGTGCTCCAGGCCAGTCGTAAACTTCCCGCTGCCAGCACTTTTATTGAATTCGGCATAACTCTCTCTCCTGTCGTAACCTCGCCTCAATTTGGCAGCGCCAGGGCTGAGGCTAGATCCCTGCACGCATCATTTCTTACTTACCCACATAATGGGTACGGTAGAAACGCTGATAATAATCGTCGGCCTGTTTTTGCATGTTGATGTCAGTAAATTTTTGCGGATAAAGCTTCTTTGCCATCCACAATTCACCGATAGCCAGCGCTTCCGGCATCGGATAGCCCCAGGCTTTAGCATATTCTGGCATCAGGTAGACGCGGTGGTTTTTCACGGCGTCGATCGCCTGCCATTTCGGATCTTGATTAATTTGATCCACCACTTCCGGATAGCGATCCTGCACGAAGATCACCTGCGGATCCCAGGCGATCACTTGCTCCATTGCCACCTGTTTAAAACCTTTGACCTTAGCAGCAGCCACGTTCATCGCTCCTGCATGGGCCATCATGAGCCCGGTATATTTACCCGAGCCATAGGTCGTCAGTTCAGGATTGGCCATGTAAGTGCGGATGCGCTGGTCAGTCGGAATATTGTGCAGACGCTGGCTTACTAACTGGCGCTGTGAAAAAGTATAGTCGATCAATGCCTGAGCCTGTTTTTGACGGTTTACTACCTCGCCAATTAATCGGATGCCGTTTTTCAGCCCTTCGTCATAGGCTTTATCTTCATTTTCCAGCGTTGGGTTAAGCTTACCGGCCTGATCTTTAGCGTCTTCGCGTAGCGAGATGGCGATGACGGCGATACCGGTTTGGCTTATCTGGTCAATCATCTCCTGTGGGGCATAATTGGTGACGAACACGACTTGTGGATGCAGCGCTACCAGGCTTTCCAGGTTGACGCTGGTGAGGTCACCGACCTGCGCTTTACTCTCCAGCGAAGGCGCGAGGCGCGTATAACCGTCTCCAAGCTGTTTTTTCCAGTTGTTCAGCACGCCGACGATGTCGTCGGTGGCGTCGAGTTGCACCAGCAGATTCAGCGTCTGATGCTGGAGTACCACCACGCGGTCGACTTTATCGGGAAGGGTCACTTGACGTCCAAGCTGGTCGGTAACCTGACGGGAGGCCCATGATGAAAAGGGAGCAAAGCTCAGCGCAAGGCCGAGCAAAAATAGGGAAATAAAAGCGCGCACGTGAATATCCTCTGATTCGTTATACATGGAATTATATAACGATACACTTCGTCAGAATATGATCAAAACCCAACCATTTTCAGGAATTGCAGGTTATTTACGTGCTTCAACCAGCATACGCACTGCCAGACCGCTGAGAACCGTAGCCATCAGCCAGCGCTGCACCAGCATCCACGAGGGGCGGCCCGCCAGAAAGACGGCAATATACCCAGCAGAGAGTGCAATAAGGGCATTGAAAGTCATGCTGATCAGGATCTGCGTGCTGCCGAGAACCAGTGATTGCATCAGGACATGTCCCTGTTGCGGAACAATAAACTGTGGCAACAATGACAGGTAAAGTACGGCGGTTTTCGGGTTCAGCAGATTGGTAAGCAGACCCATAGTGAGCAATTTTTTCGGACTGTCATGGGCTAAGGTTTTGACCTGAAAAGGTGAACGCCCGCCCGGTTTCACCGCTTGCCAGGCCATATACAGCAGGTATAGGGCGCCACACAAACGCAGGGCATCATAGGCAAAAGGTACCGCCATTAATAACGCAGTAATGCCCAGTGCCGCAAAGACCATATAAAACACGAAGCCAATGACGACGCCACCCAATGAGATTAGACCGGCCTTCGGCCCCTGGCATAGCGAACGGGAAATGAGATAAATCATATTGGGGCCGGGCGTTAGCACCAGACCAAGGGCAATCAACATAAAAGGCAACAGATGGGCGGCGTCAGGCATGGCATTCTCCGGGCTGAAGAGTCTGGTGTTTAAGAAATGATCAGCCAACAGATATAGAGCTTTTTGGACTATTTTGGCAAGCTTTCAGAAATCACTGCGGAGGGTTTTATGATAATCATCGCGCCACTGGATCCTTTCACTGCGGGCTTTGATGTTTTACTGGAAGAGAGCCGGCAGGAAGGTCAAAGAATGTTGGTCCGTTTGCGGGATAACTGGAATTCGGGTGCAAATCGCTTTGAGCTGCCGGGTGAGGTTCTCAAAGGGGTCTTTTATGTTGGAAACCGGGGCCCTGAGCCGCAGCTGGTGGCAACAGGCGGGCGTAATGTGGATCCTTACAGTAATGAACGGCATGCAGGCCGTATTCGCCATTTGTATGTCATGCCGTCGATGCGGCGTCAGGGTGTCGGGCAGTTATTGATAGAGCATCTGGTTGAAGATGCTTCACGCTATTTTAATTATCTGAACACCCATGCGCCCGAAACGGCCCATGCTTTTTATCAACGTCTGGGTTTCGAACCTGTCAGCGGAGATAACCACGTCACCCATCGGTTAGCGCTGTAGGATTTTTGCTGTCATTTCAATGACATTTTTTCGTGACAAACTGGGTGCAACGTTTTTTAAGCAGGGAAAAAGGATGATTAACCACGAGATGTCCGCGCGTCTGGCGAAGGCCAGCCAGATTGCAGCACAGGCTGCCGAATTAGCACTGGGTTATTTTAACCGCCGGGACGACATTCAGGTCAGCAGCAAGAAGGTGCAGGATTTCGTCTCGCAGGCTGATGTGGCGGTCGAACAGTTTATCCGCGCACAGTTGGCAGAGCATTTTCCACAGGACACTATCATCGGCGAGGAGTTAGGTGGTGCCTTAACCGACGCGGCCTGCTGGGTGATTGACCCTATCGACGGCACCTCTAATTTTCTGCGCGGTTCACCGCTGTGGGGCGTCTCACTCGGGCTGGTGGTAGATAAAAAACCGATGATTGGGGTGGTGGCATTGCCGGTGCTCAACGAACAATTTGCTGCCGAAAGCGGTAAAGGGATTTTCCGCAACGGGCAGTCTTTCACGCGTGACACTCGCTTTGGTGATGTGCAGATTGTGTCGCTGGGCGACAGCTCCGATGACAAACTTGATGAAGCCGCGGCGTTTTATCAGGGACTTCGGGCTGCCGACTGGTCAGTGCAATGTTACCGCTGTACCACCATTGGCATGGTATTCGCCGCGAAAGGCATTACCGACGGCCATCTGCAGCGGCGTACCACGCTGTGGGATATCGCGGGCGGGGCGGTATTATGTCAGGAAGCGGGGTTGGAAACCGTCGTCAACTTTGGTTCACAAAGTATCCGGGATCTTTCCATAGCAGCAGGAACTCCTGGATTAATGGTCACGGTAAGAGAGTTATGGGATTTAAAACCGCGCAGTTGACAACAATACGTTATCAATTCATATTGAATTTTAATTCATAAAAACAACATTTATATTCAATTTGGAGATCGGCATGTCCAGTCCATTAACGCCAGTAGAACAGCAGTTTTATGCTTACAACGAACACAATCTTGACAAGTTTGTTGCCTGTTTCAGCGACACCTTCAAGGGTTACCGTATGCCCGCTACCGAGCCTTCTACCGTTGGGAAAGAGCAACTGCGCGACTTCTACGCCAATCATCGCTTCAATAACCCCGCTCTGCGCGCCGAACTTATCTCCCGTTCTGTACTGGGAAATAAAGTCTTCGACCACGAAAAAATTCACGGTTTGAACGAACAACCAATAGAAAGCGTCGCCATCTTTGAAATAAAAGAAGGGCTGATCGAAACCGCCTGGTTCTACTTCGCATAAAGACAAAAGACAAAAGACAAAAGACAAAAGACAAAACAGGTTTTGAATTTAAAAAGCCCGGGCCGCATTCAAAAATGTCACCGGCAAGTCGGTGGAGAGACAACATTTTTACCGTTGGCTCGAACCCGCAGCCGGGAAGCCCGCCAGGGTTGACATTTTGCGGCTATCGGTGTGGCACCTGAAACACGGCCATCCCGATTTAGCGAAGCGCGCAGTTAAAGAGCCGGAGATTCTAAAGAGGCGGGGCGATAGGCGCCTCTTTAGGCCGGTTTGGGCGGCAGCCCAAGGTTTTGAGAAGCTCACCGCATTTTCGCTTCCCAATCCGTATCAGGATGCTCTGAAATCTGCTGCGGTGTCATCGGTCGGCCCAGCAGATAGCCCTGCAGCGCGTCACAACCCAGCTCCGTGAGGAAATCCTGTTGTTGAGTGGTTTCCACCCCTTCTGCGACCACTTTCAGATTCAGCGTTTGGCCCAGTGCGATGATGGCTTGCACAATACTGGCATCTTCGCTGCCGGCAATCAGGTCATTGATAAAGGCACCGTCAATTTTCAGCTCACTGGCTGGGAGGCGCTTCAGATACAGCAGGCTGGAGTAACCGGTCCCAAAATCATCAATCGAGGCTTTCACACCATAGTTCGTCAGCTGTTCGAGGATCGCCACGCTGGCGTCAGGGTCACGCATTGCGGTGGTTTCTGTCACTTCCAGCGTCAGCATTTTCGGCGGGATCTGATGCTTTTCGATAATGGCAATCACCATTTCTACCAGATTGGGCTGCTCAAACTGCAGGGCTGACAGATTTACGGCTACCGTCCAGCTGCTGTGACCCGCCAGATGCCAGATGTGCAGCTGACGACAGGCTTCGTTAATCACCCATTCGCCGATAGGAATAATCAGGCCGGTTTTTTCCGCCATCGGCAGGAACACGTCGGGGCTGAGCATGACGCCGTGACGCTCCCAGCGAAGCAGGGCTTCAAACCCGGTTACCGGGCCGTGCGGGGCAATAAATTTGGGCTGATAGTGCAGACGCAGTTCGTCATGTTCGACCGCCATGCGCAAATCATTGAGAAGTTGCAGCTGGTCTTGCGCATTGGCATTCATCGACGGCTGAAAGAAGCTGTGGCCATTGCGTCCCGAATTCTTGGTGTGATACATCGCCGCGTCAGCGTTGAGCATCAGTTCCCGCTCATCGTTTCCGTCCCCCGGATACACGGCGATGCCGATACTGACGGAAACCAGCAGTTCATAACGTGAGACCTGAAAAGGTCTGGCGATCAGATGCACCAGTTTATCAGCCAGCGTGGCGGCGTCATTGGGCTCGGCGATTTCGACCAGCAGCACGAACTCATCGCCGCCGAGACGTGCCAGCGTATCCTCCGCCCGCACCTCCTGACGCACTCTTTCGGTGACGGCGACCAGCAGCTGATCGCCTACGTGATGACCAAAGGCGTCGTTGACCGCCTTGAACCCGTCGAGATCGAGAAACAGCAGCGCAAACGACGAATCACCGCGGTCAGCTTTCTGAAAAGCCTGGCTCAGCCGGTCTTCCAGCAAAAGACGGTTGGGTAATTTGGTCAGGTTGTCATGCAGTGCAAGTTGCGTCAGCTCGCGGTTAGCTTGCGCAAGCGACGAGGCCAGCACCGACGTTCGGGCCTGCAGACGGGCGTCCAGCACCGAAATAATCAGTGTGATTGCCAGTACGGCCAACGTAACGACAATCACCAGCAGCGCGAGCCAGTTATTATTGACTCCGGAAAAGGCCGCCATGCTGTGGGTGTTGTGTGGGAAATTTGCCGCCGCCATACCGATATAGTGCATACCGACAATGGCTGCGCCCATCAGAACCGCCGCGCCGACGCGCAACATTTTGACATTAGGTGATTGCTGACGCAGATGAAACGCCATCCACAGCGCTGCCCCGGAGGCGACCACCGCAACGACCACAGATAAGACCACCCAGCCAGGGCTGTAACTGATGGAGGGCATCATGCGCATTGCTGCCATGCCGGTGTAATGCATCGCTGCGATCCCGCCGCCCATCAGCAGTGCGCCGGACACCAGACTTCGCGTCGGCAGACGCGCCCGGCAGACCAGCCACAGGGCGAAAGCTGAAGAGAGGATGGCAATGATCATTGAAAGCAGGGTGATGAGCGGGTCGTAGCCCATAGAGACGGGTAAGCTGAAAGCCAGCATACCGATGAAGTGCATCGACCAGATGCCGATCCCCATCGACAGCGCACCGCCAGCTAACCATAAACGTGACGCCTTTCCCTGTGTGGTTGCGACTCGTCCAGCCATGTCGAGTGCGGTATAAGAAGCGAGCATGGCAACGATGAAGGAAAATAGAATAAGGACATCGTTGTAATTACTGGAAAGCATGCAAAGACTCCACACAAAAACGGCTAATTTGAGCGCGGCGATGATGGCATTAAAAAATATTAAACGCTAATAAAATAGCGGTTTCGCATTAAATTTACTTAAGGTTGATTTCTCTGCGTTATAAAGAGGAATAGAGTCACAATGCTTATTAGGCTTATTTATTACAGGGTTTTTAACATCCGACAAAACGTTAGAGGTTGGGGTAGGCTATAGTTAAGTATTAATCAGACTAATCAGTGGGGAGCAGAATGTATGATCACCGTACACCATTTAAATAACTCGCGGTCCCAGCGAATTCTCTGGATGCTGGAGGAGCTGGAAGTTCCGTATCAAATTCAGCGATATCAAAGAGATGAAAAAACCATGCTGGCCCCGGAAGCGTTGAAGAAAGTGCACCCGTTGGGGAAGTCGCCAGTGCTGGTGGATAACGATCTGACGCTTGCCGAGTCGGGGGCCATTATTGAATACCTGCAGGAAACCTATGATGCTCAAGGTAATCTTAAGCCAACCGACCACTTTGCCCGCCAACAGTTTCGGTATTGGATGCACTACGCCGAAGGATCGCTGATGCCCATTTTGGTTATGAAATTGATTTTTGGCCGTCTCGGCAAACCGCCTATGCCCTGGCTTATCCGCCCGATTGCGGGAGCGATTGGTAAAGGAGTTCAGCAAAATTATCTGGATAAGCAACTGGCCACCCATGGCGCTTATCTCGAGAAGCACCTCACCGAGCACCGCTGGTTTGCAGGCAATGATTTTAGCGCCGCCGATATTCAGATGAGTTTCCCGATCGAAGCGATGGTATCGCGCGGCGGACTGGAAAAGTATCCCCATATCAAAGCCTGGTTATCAACAGTACAGGCACGTCCGGCGTACCAGAAAGCACTTGAACAGGGTGGTCCATACCATATTGGGGCCTAACTCTTATCCTATAAAAGCCATTTTATTTGCCATATTGAACCTGGGCGATGCTCAGGCTCTATACCTGTTGTGTGTCCGCTTCGTGTCTCGCGCGCTGCCCACGTTGAAAATGCCTGCACAATAACGCCTGCCTGGACAGGTTGTTAATTAATTCCATTTTTGACTGGCTATAGAAATAAACTTTATTGGATGTATGACTTTATTACTGACTCCCCCCTGATGCATAAAGCATAAGTGAAACCTATTACCCCTCGTCCGCCATTGCTCTATTATTAAGGCGGTGCAGGAGCGCGTCTCTGTCTTGTTTAATTTAACCCTTATCTTTTGCATATTTTCTTTTTACTCAATCATTTATTCCGGGCGTATTTTACCTGCCACCCTAACCTCTTTTTTGGACTGGCCTGGTTGATGTTGACGCGTTCCAACTTGCAGAACGTTAAAAATGCAGGGTTTGCGCAAATTTCACAGCCATATGCGTTATAAATGAACAAATAAGCCTAATTTGTCGTGAACGGGAGTTGAAAAGAGGGGGTTAATGGCTGGATAATCGTTTGCTTTGCAGTACCCGTGGTTTTTATTTCCGCCTTACGCGATGAGAGTTAAACGTTTGCCTTGGTTTTGCGCGTCGAACCTGCCTGTTTGTCGGCACGCATTTCACCGGGTAGGGAAGCGAACGTGACGAAACGGTTTCGTAATGACCACGCAGGCTTTTCAGCAAGACACTTCAGAGGGTTGCACATGTCTAGTCAACACAGCCAAACGGGCGGCACCGTGGTGCCTACCGGTTCGCTTGATGCTTTTTTTAAAATTTCTGCCCGCGGCAGCAATGTTCGTCAGGAAATTATTGCAGGTCTGACAACATTTTTGGCGATGGTCTATTCCGTCATCGTTGTTCCGGGCATGTTGGGCAAAGCCGGTTTTTCACCGAGCGCCGTATTCGTTGCGACCTGCCTGGTCGCGGGGTTTGGTTCACTATTAATGGGATTGTGGGCCAATCTGCCACTGGCCATTGGTTGCGCGATTTCCCTGACGGCTTTTACCGCCTTCAGCCTGGTATTGGGCCAGCACATTAGCGTACCCGTTGCGTTAGGTGCAGTATTCCTGATGGGCGTACTGTTTACGATTATCTCCGTGACCGGTATCCGTTCGTGGATATTGCGCAATTTGCCGATGGGCGTTGCGCACGGTACCGGCATTGGCATTGGCCTGTTTCTGTTATTGATCGCCGCCAATGGTGTCGGTTTAGTGATCAAAAACCCTCTCGATGGTCTGCCGGTGACACTGGGTGCCTTCACCTCTTTCCCGGTGGTGATGACGTTGCTAGGCCTGGCAGTGATCTTCGGCCTGGAAAAACTGCGTGTTCCCGGCGGCATTTTGCTGGTGATCATTGCTATCTCTATCATCGGTTTGATTTTTGATCCGGCTGTGAAATATCAGGGCCTGTTCGCTATGCCGTCGTTGTCTGACGCCAACGGACACTCGGTGCTGTTTAATCTCGATATCATGGGCGCGCTGAAACTGGCCGTGCTGCCAAGTGTGCTGGCGCTGGTGATGACGGCGGTGTTTGATGCAACCGGTACCATCCGTGCTGTAGCAGGGCAAGCTAATTTACTCGACGAAAACGGCCAGATCATCAGCGGCGGTAAAGCCCTGACTTCTGACTCTATCAGCAGCATGTTTGCCGGTCTGGTGGGGGCATCACCTGCAGCGGTCTATATTGAGTCAGCGGCCGGTACCGCGGCAGGCGGCAAAACTGGCCTTACGGCCACTGTCGTCGGCGTGTTATTCCTGCTGATGCTGTTCCTGTCTCCGCTCTCTTATCTGGTTCCTGCTTATGCTACGGCTCCGGCGCTGATGTATGTCGGTCTGTTGATGCTGAGCAACGTCACTAAACTGGATTTCACCGACTTCGTTGATGCTATGTCTGGCTTGCTGTGCGCGGTATTTATCGTGCTCACCTGTAATATCGTGACCGGTATTATGCTGGGCTTCAGCGCACTGGTTATCGGCCGCGTTTTCTCTGGAGAATGGCGTAAGCTAAACCTCGGTACAGTGATTATCGCGGTAGCGTTAGTGGCGTTTTATGCAGGTGGATGGGCTATTTAAGATTTTTGTGGCGAAAAAATTAAAATCAAAATCAAGGTCGTGGGCATCGGCCCACACCGGGCGAGTTTCGGGTTGCGATCCGAACTCGCTTTTTTAATTCAAGGTCAAGACCTTGGGTTGCCACCCAAAACTGGCCAAGAAGGCGCGCAGGCGCGCGCCCTCTTGACTCCCGCGCCTTTAAAAACGGCAGCTGCGCGGGTCACAATGGCCGTGTTTCAGGTGCCAAGGTGATAGCCGCAAAATGCCGCCGCGTTGCGGTTCCTTCACTTCGGGTTCCAACCCGCGTAATAAAGACACGCGGTTTTGCACCTCTCGTTCAGCGCCATTTTTGAATGCGGCCCGGACTTTTTTAAAAGACAAAACAGAGCAGGTTTTGATTTTGAATTTGAATTTAAAAAAGCTTCGGCCGTCTTCAAAATGTCACCGGCAAGTCGGTGGAGAGACAAGCTCTTGACCTGGATTTTGAATTAGAAATGCCTTTAAAGGGGAATCAGTGACCCCAACCACACCCTGTTCAGCACTGTCTGATTTAAAAAAACGTCTGTTTTGATCTACTATTCCTCAGGTACGTGTCAGACCCCGTCTGATTGAAATCATAAAAATAAGAGTCTAAGGAAAGCATGGAAATCTTTTTTACCATCCTCATCTTGATTCTGGTGGTGTCGCTCTCCGGTGTCGTAACCAGAATGTTGCCGTTTCAAATTCCACTCCCTTTGATGCAGATCGCTGTCGGGGCATTGCTGGCCTGGCCAAGTTTTGGTTTGCATGTGGATTTCGACCCAGAGCTGTTTTTAGTGCTGTTCATTCCACCGTTGCTGTTTGCCGATGGCTGGAAAACCCCAACGCGGGAATTTTTGCATCACGGGCGTGAAATCCTCGGCCTGGCGCTGGTGCTGGTGTTGCTGACTGTGGTCGGTATCGGTTATCTGATTTATTTGATGGTGCCGGGCATTCCGCTGGTGGCCGCCTTTGCGTTGGCGGCGGTGCTCTCGCCGACCGATGCCGTGGCCCTCGGTGGGATTGTAGGCAAAGGACGTATTCCTAAATCGATCATGGGGGTTCTGGAAGGTGAGGCGCTGATGAATGATGCGTCCGGCCTGGTGTCGCTCAAATTTGCTATCGCGGTAGCGATGGGCACCATGATTTTCACCGTCGGCGGCGCGTCGGTCGAGTTCCTCAAAGTGGCGATCGGCGGTCTGATGGCCGGTGTGGCGGTGACCTGGTTGTACAGTAAGTCGTTGCGCATTATGAGCCGCTGGAGCGGCGATGATCCGGCGACACAGATTGTTTTTCTGTTGTTACTGCCGTTTGCTTCCTACCTGATTGCCGAACATATTGGCGTGTCGGGCATTTTGGCGGCAGTGGCGGCCGGTATGACTATCAGCCAGTCGGGCATTATCCGTAATGCACCGCTGGCGATGCGCCTGCGCGCCAACAGCGTCTGGGCGATGCTTGAGTTTGTATTTAACGGCATGGTGTTCATCATGCTCGGCCTGCAACTGCCGGGTATTTTGGAGAACTCGCTCGATCAGGCAACCCATGACTCGTCTATTGTCACCTGGCATCTGTTTGCCGACGTCGGCATCATCTACTTTGCGCTATTGCTGTTGCGCTTTGTCTGGTTGTGGGTGATGAAAAACATCAGTAACCGTTTCCTGAAAAAGAAACCTCTGCTGTTTGGTAGCTACAGCACACGTGAACTGTGGGTGGCCTCTTTTGCTGGGGTGCGCGGGGCAATTACCCTGGCGGGTGTACTGTCTATTCCGCTGTTCCTGGCTGATGGCACCGCCTTCCCGTCTCGCTATCAGTTAGTATTCCTGGCCACCGGGGTGATCCTTTTCTCACTGATTGCCGGGGTGATTGCCCTGCCGTTCCTGCTTAAAGGCGTTGTAGTGGCTGACGGCACGGTTTATCGCGAAGAGGAACGTATGGCGAAGTCGATTGCAGCAGAAGTGGCGATCGAGAGCCTGCATAAGATGGAAGAGCGCCTGGCGGCGGATGCAGAAGAGAATATCGACGAGCAGACGCTGAAAGAGATCAGCTCAAGGGTGATCGGCACGCTGCGGCGGCGAACGGCTAATAAAGATGATATGGAAACGGCGCTGAAACTCGAAAATCTTGAGCGCCGCTTCCGCCTGACGGCGCTGCGTGCTGAACGCGGTGAGCTGTATCATCTGCGCGCCACGCAGAAAATCAGTAATGAAACCCTGCAAAAACTGCTGCACGACCTGGATCTGCTCGAAGCATTGCTGGTCGAAAAAGAAGTATGACGGTCTGCAACTGACTTCATTTCCTATTACCACGCGCACGTCATCCGGCGTGCGCGCCTTCTTCCCCTTCCTGCTGCCAATACTCCCTGCATAGTGCAATCCATGCCTGCGCGCTGTGTGACAGATAGCTTCCCTGATGCCATATGAGCCCAAGTTGCCATGGCATGGCGGGATCCAAAGGTATCCACATCAGACTGTTTTTATCCAGCCGCTGGCAGATGGGCTCGGGCAGAATGGCGATCCCCATATCCGTTTGCACCATGGCTGCGAGGAAGTCCCATTGCCCGCTGCGGGCAGCAATTTTAGGTTTAAAACCCTGAGTGCTGAACGCCTCCATCAGCATGCGGTAAAGCGCAAAATCTTCGTTATAAATCAGGATGCTCTCATCGGCCAGTTCGGTAATTGAGATACTGGTGCGGTTCAGCCACTTTTTGTTGCGCGGTACCACAACGCACAGCGGGTGGCTGAAAAGCGGCAGTGAAGCAATCGAGGGATCAACATCGGCGGGCAGGGCCGTCAGCGCCAGATCCAGTTCTCCGGAAATCACCGCCTGTTGTACCGTGAGGCCGCCAAATTCAGAAATAATCAGTTCAATGCCCGGAAACTGCTGACGAAATTCGCCGATCAGCGGTGCCATTTGCGTGCCAACCATCGGTGGGATCCCCAGACGCAGCCGTCCACGCTTCACCGTATTGATATCTTCCAGTTCAGCTTCCAGCTGGCGGAACTCTTCCAGAATGTTCAGGCCACGCTGATAAACTGCCTGGCCGCTGTCGGTCAGCCGCAGACGGCGCCCTTCGCGAACAATGAGAGTGCATTCGAGTTCATCTTCCAGATGACGCAGCATTTTACTGATGGTCGGTTGCGTGACGAACAGTTTTTCAGCCGCTCGGGTGAAGCTTTGCTGGCGAACGACTTCAACGAAATAGCGTAAGGTACGGACATCCATTATTGAGTATTCCATTTTGGAATCATTTGGATGATTTTAATTCATTTCTTTACCGGTTTCCTGCCAACGTATAATTCAACCTGTTCTTTATCTGCCCTCTGAGGTTATCCCCATGTTGTTGGCGTTGCGCACAAGAGCGCCGTCCCTGTTGAATCGCTGTCAGGTGCCTGTCCAGGTGGTACTGTATGCCGTGCTGTTCCTGATTGCTGACCGCCTGGTCACGCTGCTGCATTTACCCCTACCGGCCAATATTGTCGGTATGTTGATGCTGCTATTACTGATTATGTGTCGCATTTTGCCCATCAGGTGGGTGAAAGCGGGTTCGCGCTGGCTGCTGGCCGAGATGCTGTTGTTCTTCGTACCTGCCGTGGTGGCGGTGGTGAATTATGCACAGCTGCTGATGGTAGAAGGCTGGAAGATCTTTCTGGTGATTGGTATCAGCACGATGCTGACACTCGGTGCAACGTCGCTGGTGGTTGACCGTGTATACCGGCTTGAGCAGCGACTGGCTGCGCGAAAGGCACGTCATGACTGACTTTATCATCAGCATGGCCTGTTTTCTGGTGACACTCGGCCTCTATTTTGCCAATAAAAAACTCTATCGTCAGCGGCGTACCCTGTTATTTATGCCGCTGGTCCTGACGCCGGTGGTACTGGTCATTTTATTGGTGGTGACCCACGTTTCCTATCAGGACTATATCGGTGAAACCCACTGGTTGCTGTGGTTGCTTGGCCCGTCGACTATCGCCTTTGCCGTACCGGTTTACGAGAATATGGCAATTATCCGCCGCCACTGGTTATCGCTGACGGCGGGTGTGCTGACGGCCATCCTGGTGGCAGTATTCAGCTCGGTTTGGCTGGCGCGTTTACTGACGTTGCCGGAAGAGATCCAGCGCAGTCTGGCGGTGCGCTCTGTCACCACGCCTTTCGCTCTCGCCGCCGCCAAACAGTTGGGTGGGCAGCCCGATCTGGTCGCGCTGTTTGTGGTGATCACCGGGGTGTTTGGCATGGCGGTCGGCGACATTTTATTCCTGCGCCTGGCGGTGAAAAGCGGGATGGCGAAAGGGGCGGGTTTAGGTGCCGCCTCACACGGTGCGGGAACGGCAAAAGCCTATGAACTGGGTGCCGAAGAGGGCGTGGTGTCGAGCCTGGTAATGATGTTAGCGGGGGTTATCACGGTGGTGGTGGCGCCAGTGATTGGTGCGTATATGTGGTAGGCGACCACCTGCGCTTTTCAGCTTTTGGAAAAGCCGCTAAAACTTATTAATTCAAATTCAAATTCAAGGTCGTGGGCGTCGGCCCACACCGAAGACCTTGGGCTGCCGCCCAAACCGGCCTTAAGAGGCGCCTATCGCTGCGGTTCTTAAGAATCTCCAGCTCTTTTAAAAACAGCAGCTGCGCAGGTCACAATGGCCGTGTTTCAGTCACCGCGGTTATCGCCGCAAAATGCCGCCGCGTTGCGGTGCCCTCACAGCGGGTTTCAACCCGCGCAAAAAAAACGCGCGGTTTTATACCTCTTGTTCGGCGTCATTTTTGAATGCGGCCATGGCTATGTCATTTGGAAGAGCAATGCGGACAAATGAGAAAGGAATATGGGGAAAAATCAGACCGTTTTAGACTTTAAAAAGCTAAACTGGCGCGCTCAAAAATCTTGCTGAACGAAGCGGCTTCGAGACCTATGGCTCGAAGACCAAGTGAAGGAACCGCGAAGCGGCAAGGTTTTGCGCCACCCCTGAAGTATCAGAACAGGTCCTGCGTTCCAGCGACAGCGCGCAGTAAAAAAGCGAGGGGAGTGCAGAGGGGAAAAGCTTTTCCCCTCTGCTCGGTTTAGGTGCTGCGAATTAAGTAATCACTGTGAATAAGAAACCGAAATATTCACAATGCTAATTTTAAGCGGATTAAACACCGCTCAAGTGTTTAAGGTTAATGAATAACCTGTGAAAGGAACTCCCGCGTCCGGGCAGACTTCGGATTGGCAAAGAACTCTAACGGAGGCGCTTCCTCCACGATCTCCCCGCGATCCATAAAGATCACCCGGTCAGCCACCGTGCGTGCAAACCCCATTTCGTGGGTGACGCACAGCATGGTCATGCCTTCTTCGGCCAGGCCAATCATGGTATCGAGTACCTCTTTGACCATTTCCGGATCCAGCGCTGACGTCGGTTCATCGAACAGCATGATTTTCGGCTTCATGCACAACGAACGGGCAATAGCGACGCGCTGCTGCTGGCCCCCGGAAAGCTGGCCGGGAAACTTATGAGCGTGTTCGGCGATGCGTACCCTTTTCAGGTAGTGCATTGCCAATTCTTCGGCTTCCTTTTTCGGCATTTTACGCACCCAGCAGGGCGCCAGCGTACAGTTCTGCAATACCGTCAGATGCGGGAACAGGTTGAAATGCTGGAACACCATGCCGACTTCGGTGCGCACGCGCTCAATATTGCGCAGGTCATCGTTAAGCTCCGTGCCGTCCACCACGATGCGCCCTTGCTGATGCTCTTCCAGGTGGTTGATGCAGCGGATGGTGGTCGATTTCCCCGAGCCGGACGGGCCGCATAGCACAATGCGCTCACCGGACTTCACGCCCAAATTGATGTTTTTCAACACGTGGAATTGTCCGTACCACTTATTCACGTCTTCCAGCGTGATCATCATTTTTTTAGATGCGGTGACTTGATGGTCGCTCATGGTTTACCTCAGTGTGTGGAACGTCCGGTGTGAAAGCGTTTTTCCAAATGTTGGCTATAACGCGACATGCTGAAACAGAAAATCCAGTAAACGGCAGCGGCGAAGACGTAGCCTTCGGTCGACATGCCGAGCCACGCCGGATCGACGGTGGCTTGCTGCACGCTGCTAAAGAGATCAAACAGGCCGATGATGATCACCAGGCTGGTGTCTTTGAACAGCGCAATGATGGTGTTCACCAGACCGGGTATTACCATCTTCAGAGCCTGAGGCAAAATGACCAGCCCCTGGGTTCTCCAGTAGCCCAGCGCCAGTGATTCGGCTGCTTCTGTCTGGCCTCTCGGCAGCGCCTGTAAGCCACCGCGCACCACTTCGGCCACGTAGGCAGACTGGAACAGAATCACCCCAACCAGCGCCCGTACCAGTTTGTCGATGTTGGTCCCTTCATGCATGAACAACGGCAGCATCACCGAGGACATAAACAGCACGGTGATGAGCGGCACGCCGCGCCAGAACTCAATGAAGATTACCGACAGGACGCGCACGATGGGCAACCGTGAACGCCGTGCCAGTGCCAGTAAAATACCCAACGGCAATGCACCGGCGATCCCAACGGCGGCGATAATCAGCGTCAGCGTCAGCCCGCCCCACTGGCGGGTTTCCACCACCGGCAGGCCGAAGAAACCGCCATACAACATGAACCAGGTGAACACCGGGAACAGAACAATCCAGGCGGTGATATATCGACCGCGACGTGGCATAGCCCGAACGAACATAGGTGCCAGTGTCAGCAGCCCGACGATGAGCGTCAGGTTGATGCGCCAGCGCTCTTCGAACGGATACAACCCATACATAAACTGGCCGAAGCGGGCGTGGACAAAGACCCAGCATGCGCCCTGTTTGGTGCAGTCTGCACGGGTGGTACCCACCCAGTTGGCCTGCAAAAATACCCAGTTGAGCAGGGGAGGAATGACTACCCACAGCAGCCATAAACAAAAAATGGTCAGCAGGCTGTTAAACCCGCTGGAGAAGAGATTTTTACGCGCCCACAGGATAGCGGTACCTAGCGGACTGCCGGGTTTTACTACCGGCAAAGGCGAGGGAAGTGTGCTCATCGTCATTCGTTTCCCTTAACGTTCAACCAGCGCGATACGCCGGTTATAGATGTTCATTAAGAACGAAATCGCCAGACTGATGATCAGATAGACCGACATGGTGATCGCAATAGTTTCAATCGCCTGCCCGGTCTGGTTGAGCACCGTACCGGCAAACAACGACACCATGTCCGGATAACCGATGGCAGCTGCCAGCGAGGAGTTTTTAACGATGTTGAGATACTGGCTGGTCAGCGGTGGAATGATCACCCGCATCGCCTGCGGCAAAATCACCTGCCGCAGCGTCACCGGATTAGGCAGTCCGAGCGAACGCGCGGCTTCGTGCTGACCGTGGGAAACGGACTGAATACCTGATCGGATCACTTCGGCAATAAACGTAGAGGTATAGACCGACAGCGCCAGCGTCAGCGAGGCCAGTTCAGGAATAAGCACCATGCCACCGCGGAAATTAAAGCCGTGCAGGGCGGGAATATCCCAGTGCAGGGCGGGGCCGAAAAGCAGATGCGCCAGCGCCGGAAAAACCAGCAGCATGCCGAGTGCCCAAGGCCAGATACGCCAGACGCGGCCAGTGTGGATCTGCCGGAAATGGTTGTAACGCCGTAACGCCCAGATGCCAAATACCGCCAGCAGCAGGGCGACGCCGCTGGCCAGGCTACCTGGAGCCAGTTCCGGCGACGGAAGATAGAGCCCACGGTTGCTGATAAACGCCACGCCGAAGGCTTCCATACTTTGGCGCGGGCCTGGCAGGTTGCGCAGGACGGCGAAATACCAGAAGAAGATCTGCAACAACGGAGGGATGTTGCGAAAAATTTCGATGTAGACGGTTGATACTTTGCGAATCAGCCAGTTATCCGACAGACGTCCCAGACCGATGATAAAACCGAGAATTGAGGCGAAAACGATACAGAGCGCGGAAACCAGCAGGGTATTGAGCAGGCCGATGACAAATACGCGCGCGTAGGTGTCACCCTCCTGATAGTCGATAAGATGCTGAATGATGCCGAAACCGGCACCTCTGCTGAGAAAATCAAACCCCGAGGTGATGCCCCGGGTTGTCAGGTTGGTAATGGTGTTGTGTAGAAGGTAGCCCAGACTGGCAACCAGCAACACCACCGCCAAAATTTGGTAAAGCCAGGCACGAACCGCCGGATTGGTAAGCGATAACGCAGCCTTTACGGTTGGGCGTTGCGACATAATTAACCTCGACCTGCAGGTAAAACCGTGGAAGAGATGCACCGGGGAACGACCGGTGCATCAGCCTCCTTAAACCCTTTTCACTATCAGGAATGGCTTAACGAACGGGGGGGGCGTATTGAATGCCTCCCTGATTCCACAAGGCGTTCTGGCCACGTTTGATTTTCAGCTCGCTGCCTGCGCCGACGTTGCGGTCGAAGCTTTCGCCGTAGTTACCCACCTGTTTGACGATTTTTACGACCCAGTCATTAGGCAGTTTCAGATCTTCACCATATTTACCGGTTTTACCCAGCAGGTTGCTCATATCTGGTGTGGTCGGGTTAGCGGCTAACTGCTCAACGTTTTGCGAGGTCACACCCATCTCTTCGGCATTGAGCATGGCATAGAGTGACCAGCGCACAATCTCCAGCCAATCTTCGTCGCCACGTCGTACTACCGGGCCCAGAGGTTCTTTGGAGATCACTTCCGGCAGCACGATGAAGTCATCGGGCTTGCCAAGTTTAATACGCAGCGCATAGAGCTGAGACTGGTCAGACGCCAGAGTGTCGCAACGACCTGAGTCCAGCGCTTTGGCGCTTTCATCGGAGCGGTCGAAGGTGACCGGTGTGTAGGTCATTTTGTTGGCTTTGAAATAATCGGCGACGTTCAGTTCGGTATCAGTACCAGCCTGAATACATACGGTGGCGCCGTCGAGCTCTTTGGCGCTTTTGAGATCGGCTTTCTTGTGTGTCAGGAAGCCGATGCCGTCGTAGTAATTCACACCAGCGAAGATCATACCCATACCTGCATCGCGTGATGAGGTCCAGGTGGTATTACGCGACAGAATATCTACTTCACCCGATTGCAGTGCGGTGAAGCGCTCCTTGGCAGTCAGCGGGGTATATTTCACTTTTTCGGCATCACCAAAAACGGCAGCGGCAATGGCACGGCAAACATCAACATCGATGCCGGTGAACTTACCCTTTGAGTCAGCGTAAGAGAAACCAGGCAAACCATCGCTGATCCCACATTGGACAAATCCCTTCTTCTTCACCGCATCCAGCGTCGTGCCTGCATGTGCCTGACCCGCCAAAGTGGCAAAACTCGCTGCGGCAATCAGGGTTGAGAGCAATATTTTTTTCATAAATCGTCCTGTGAGACAAAACCGAAAATTATTATTGTGGGAGTGCACGGGGCACCCTGTCTGGTTATGGGGCATCGCCCTCTGTTCGGGACATTGCAAAGGGAGTGCCAACATGTGAAACGTCCATCAATCAAGTACCGGGAGGGTATTGCACAGTAACATTGACGGGCGCTATAGGATTTATTGCCCCAAACCAGTGCGTGGTCAATATGGCTGCAATAATGCGGTGCGGCTTATTTCACTATTTGGAACTGGATCTCAAGCTGGATGATGTAATGCAAATGTTATTGCATGGTTAAGTGATGGTTAATTGCGGGGAGATCTAAAAACTCCCAGACCGGGCGGCCTGAGAGGGAGAGCATTTTTATCAGCGTTTTATAGCAGCCTGAATGAGTGCCGCCACCAATGGGGGAAGCAGCCCCTTCAGCGCCGCACGTTCCGGCTGGAACAATGTGGCAACAAAGAAGGGATGGCCGGGCAATTCTACAGCACGGATCTCGCCGGTATGGTCATGACCGACCATACGCAGCGGCTGCGCTTCCAGCGCCGCCTGAAACTCAGGATTGATGCCATAGCGGCAGTGATAGCCCTCTTCCACCTCTAACGTGCCATAGGCTTTAGCGGGAATGCTGTCGACGACCAGCCGGATACCGGCTTTTTTCTCCACTAATTCACAAGCCAGCGGCGCAATGACCAGGCGGCCTTCGGTATCTGTTTCGCCGTGGCCTGCGTCCTGCCAGTCCATGACATTGCGGGCATACTCGATGATAGCGTGCTGGAACCCGCCGCAGGTGCCCAGGAAAGGCTTATTATTTTCACGGGCAAAGCGTATGGCACGCAGCGCGCCTTTGGTCGAGACATAAGGGCTACCGGGTACGCACCAGAAGGCATCGAAATCGGCTAATGACAGGTTGTCATTCAGCGTTTCAGTGGCGAGCCAGAGTGTATGGATGTCGAGGTCAAGTTCTTGTGCAGCAAGGTTTATTGCAAGGGGAATAGCTTGGTGGGCAAGGATAGCGGGATTGTGATCCCCGACCAACGCCAGACGGATTTGCTTACTCATTACTTCTCTCCTGGGCAGGTAAAAGGAGATGTTATAGAAAAGTGAATCCAGCGTCATGTGAATACTTTTTATCGGAACATGAAGGATTTCGATGATGTGGTGCGGACCCGGTTGCGGACATAAAAAAGCCCGACATTGTCGTCAGGCTTAGTGCAGATCGGCTTAAGTCGCTTATAAATAGAGCGACGGGGTGCCGTCCGGGCGGGTTTTAAAGCGGCGATGTAGCCACAGATATTGATCGGGTGCCCGCATGATCTCTTTTTCCACTACGCGGTTCATGTAGGCCGCAGCGGCCATTTCATCGTCAATGGGGTAATCTTTAAGTGCAGGCTGAATAACCAAATCGTAACCTTTCGCTTTGTCTTTGCGGATAAGTACCACAGTGACCAGCGCAGGTTTTGCCAGACGCGCCAGCATGTAGGTGCCGCTGGTGGTGGCAGCCTGGTCCACGGCAAACAACGGGGCAAACACGCTGCCGCGCGGACCGTAGTCCTGATCCGGTGCAAACCATACTGCTTCGCCTTTTTTCAGTGCGTGAACCATGCCGCGCAGATCTTTACGATCCAGCATGGCTTTATTGGAGCGCATACGGCCCCAGGTCTGCACGAACTCCATGGCTTTGTTGTTATGCGGGCGGTACATTGCCATCATCGGTTGGCACAGGCCCATGGCGCGGCCACCCAACTCCAGCGACATAAAGTGTATCCCAATGACCAGTACACCTTTGTTGTCCTGCTGCGCTTTTTTTAGATTATTCAGCCCGCTGACATCAAACCAGCGTTTTACCCGTGCATCTGACCAGAACCAGGCCATCCCCGTCTCCAGTAAACCCATACCCAGCGATTCAAAATTGCTGACAATACGATGTTCAATTTGCGCTTCATCAAGGTTCGGGAAGCACAGTTGCAGATTACGACGCGTGATTGATATACGGCGCTTAAGAAAACGCATTGATGTGCGACCAAGCCAGTTACCGAGGCGATACAGCGCCGGATAAGGTAATTGAACTAACAGGAACAAAACGCCCAAGCCGAACCAGGTCAGCCAGTAACGGGGATGCAGAAATGCTGCGCGAAAGCGGGATGGAGATGTCATATAAACTCAATCATCGGCATTAAGGAATCTGAGGTACCGCGTAAAGAGAAGCTCAACAGCGATACGGATTGTCTGGCAAAGATTGGGACAACGTAAGTGGGCGAATGTTTTGAACAGCACCAAACTTGACGCAATCTTTACACTAAAAGGCGGGATCGCGTTGCTAATGTCTTTCCGTAGGCGGTGAGCGGGGCGAATACGACTCTTGATGTGAAGTATATCACGGTCATATGACAATCCAGAGCGGGGGATGGTCTGATAACTCTGCTTTTTGGTGTCTATTTATGGACATTAATAAAACGTATTAAAAAACAACAACTTAACAGAATTTCCTGCACAAAATTTACACAACTTTTGATTTGAGCCTGTCTGATGCAATGGGGAGTGCGCCCAAATGAATAGGGCGCATTTTCATCCTGATCAGCGGTATAACGGATTTTTCATCACTGAGTAACGCCCGCAACCCATGAGGGCAATAACTATCGCCACCATAAAGTAGTAGACAATATCTTCAATTGCCCATGCGCCTACGGGAGAGAGCTCAAACGTGTGGCCGAGGCCAACCAAGAGCCAGGCCACGAACATCGTTACGGCGGCAACCAATGCAGCAGGGCGAGTAAATATGCCCAGAATGATCATGATGGGGGCAATGAACTCGCCCAACAGTACGCCGTAACCGACGAAACCCGGCACGCCGTGCGCTTCCAGCATGGTCTGAATGCCGCCAATACCGCCATGCAATTTATGCCAGCCATGAAATATGAGCAGGCCAAAAGTCAGACGTAACAGTAGGTTAGCCAGATCAGGCATCGTCAATGCTGCATTAAAACGGGTGATAGTTTTGCTTAACATGTGAGTACCCCAGAGTAGAATTGTTGTACAGATAAGCTACGACACATTCACTTAATCAATGTGGGAATTATTCTCATTCCGCTTGATCTGGGTTATGTTTTGCGCAATTTATTCTCTGGGAATTTTTCATCCCTCAATTTCGGCAACAAAAAAGGCGCTCCCCTTGCGGAAAAGCGCCTTTTATCAACAAGATACTGACTAGTATCAGTTCATGCCGTATTTTTTCAGTTTCTTACGCAGCGTACCGCGGTTGATACCCATCATCAGGG
>Ga0209901_1000189_pt1 | contig 33739 bp, 29 predicted proteins | sample OrgsoiDNA_201058_FD_185806 | JGI IMG/M metagenome (GOLD analysis project Ga0209901, IMG submission 185806) | Permafrost soil microbial communities from the Arctic, to analyse light accelerated degradation of dissolved organic matter (DOM) -... | ecosystem: Environmental > Terrestrial > Soil >...
GTCGTGAGCGTGCCAACGCCATTCGTGCCCTCAGCATGGATGCCGTGCAAAAAGCCAACAGCGGCCACCCCGGTGCCCCTATGGGCATGGCGGATATCGCCGAAGTGCTTTGGCGTGATTATCTGAAACACAACCCGAGCAACCCGTCGTTCGCCGACCGTGACCGCTTCATCATGTCCAACGGCCATGGCTCGATGCTGGTTTACTCGTTGTTGCACCTGACCGGCTACGACCTGTCCATCGACGACCTGAAAAACTTCCGCCAGCTGCACAGCCGCACCCCGGGTCACCCTGAATACGGCTACACCCCGGGCGTTGAAACCACCACCGGCCCCTTGGGTCAAGGGCTGGCCAACGCCGTTGGTTTCGCCGTGGCGGAAAAAACCCTGGCGGCGCAGTTCAACCGTCCGGGCCACAACATTGTCGACCACCACACCTACGTGTTCCTGGGTGATGGCTGCATGATGGAAGGCATTTCCCACGAAGTCTGCTCCCTGGCCGGTACTCTGGGCCTGGGCAAGCTGATCGCGTTCTACGATGACAACGGCATCTCCATCGACGGCGAAGTCGAAGGCTGGTTCACCGACGACACGCCAAAGCGTTTCGAAGCCTACGGCTGGCAGGTTATCCGCAACGTCGACGGCCATGATTCCGATGAAATCAAGACCGCTATCGACACCGCGCGCAAAAGCGCTCAGCCAACCCTGATCTGCTGCAAGACCACCATTGGTTTCGGCTCGCCGAACAAGCAGGGCAAGGAGGAGTGCCACGGCGCTCCACTGGGCGCAGACGAAATCGCCCTGACCCGCGCTGCCTTGAAGTGGACCCACGGTCCGTTCGAAATCCCGGCTGATATCTACGCCGAGTGGAACGCCAAGGAAGCCGGTCTGGCAGTTGAAGCCGATTGGGACCAGCGTTTTGCGGCCTACTCCGCCGCGCACCCTGAACTGGCCAACGAACTGATCCGTCGCATGAGCGGCGAGTTGCCCGCTGACTTCGCCGAGAAATCCGCTGCGTACGTCGCTGAAGTCAACGCCAAGGGCGAAACCATCGCCAGCCGTAAAGCAAGCCAGAACGCCTTGGGCGCTTTCGGCCCGCTGCTGCCTGAGTTCCTCGGCGGTTCGGCTGACCTGGCCGGCTCCAACCTGACCATCTGGAAAGGCTGCAAGAGCATCACCGGCGAAGACGCCAGCGGCAACTACCTGCACTACGGTGTTCGTGAGTTCGGCATGGGCGCGATGATGAACGGTATCGCCCTGCACGGCGGTTTCGTTCCTTACGGCGCGACCTTCCTGATCTTCATGGAATACGCCCGTAACGCCGTGCGCATGTCCGCGTTGATGAAGAAGCGTGTGATCTACGTGTTCACCCACGACTCCATCGGCCTGGGCGAAGACGGCCCGACTCACCAGCCGATCGAGCAACTGACCAGCCTGCGCACCACCCCGAACCTCGATACCTGGCGTCCGGCGGATGCGGTGGAATCGGCTGCGGCCTGGAAATACGCCATCGAGCGTAACGACGGTCCTTCGGCGATGATCTTCTCGCGTCAGAACCTGACTCACCAGAAGCGCGATGCTGCGCAACTGGAAGGCATCACCCGCGGTGGTTACGTGCTGCGTGACTGCATCGGCGAACCTGAGCTGATCCTGATCGCCACCGGTTCCGAAGTGGGTCTGGCTGTTCAGGCGTTCGACGCCCTGAGCGCGCAAGGTCGCAATGTGCGTGTGGTTTCCATGCCCTGCACCAGCGTCTTCGATGCCCAGGACGCAGGCTACAAGCAATCGGTTCTGCCGTTGCAGGTCAGCGCCCGTATCGCCATCGAGGCCGCCCATGCTGACTACTGGTACAAATACGTCGGTCTGGAAGGTCGCGTGATCGGCATGACCACCTTCGGCGAGTCGGCGCCTGCGCCAGCCCTGTTCGAAGAGTTCGGTTTTACTGCTGAGAATGTTCTGCGGCACGCCCACGACCTTCTTAAACGATTCCGCTGACGAGGTTGAATGAGTTGCCCCTCATAACGAGCCTCATCTCTTCACCGGACAGGCCGTCGGAGGGCCCATCTCCCCAAGCCAATCGGCATCGAACGTCTTCGCTGTCGTTGGCCGTGGGAAAGGTATGGAAACCCTCGACACCTTCGAGATGCGTGCGAAACTCGGACATCCACAGCCCGTTAAGTTCAGAGTAAATACTTAAATGTTCGATAAATACAGTTGGTTGAATGAGCCTGCAAACTGGTCGGTAGAAGATGATGTTCTTAGCCTGAAGACTGATAAAGCGACGGACTTCTGGCGAACGACCCACTACGGATTTGTAAGAGACAGTGGTCACTTCTTCGGGGTGAAGACGGCAGGTGGTTTTACCGCGCAAGTGAAGGTCTCCGGCCATTTTCACGAGCTATACGACCAGGCTGGTTTGATGGTGAGGATCGACGAGCAGCGATGGGTAAAAATCTCTGCGGAAGTGAATGACGGCGCGTTATTCCTCAGTACCGTCGTTACCGACACAGTTTCAGACTGGTCGACCGGCCTGTTCACGGGCAGCGCTGAAGGCTTCTGGCTTCGCGTCACCGTGGAGGCGGGTGTGCTTAAGGTCCAGGCCTCTACGGATGGTCAATATTGGCCATTGATACGCCTGGCGCCCTTTCCCGTGTCCGATCACTACTGGGTGGGCCCAATGGCGTGTACGCCTGAGCGAGCCGGGCTGGAAGTGACGTTCTCGGAGTTGTCTGTCACTGAGCCCAATGGTAAATCGCTTCATGATTTAAGTTGAAAGCTCACTATATCTTTGATGGCGGGGTGCCACGGAACGCATCTGTCCCTTGCGCTTCTGCCAACTGCACAGGCTTGCCGAGGCGCGCCGATTCATAGATGGCCTCCATGATGCGTTGGTCCTGCATACCCTCTTCACGCCCTGAGGCTATCCGTCAACCCGCAGCTAGCTGCTCTATACGCTCTAGCCAGGGCCTTTACATGGCGTCACTGGCGGACGTTTTCTTTCGACTGATTCTGACAGTTCGGCAAGATCACCCATATGGACGTCTGGAACGACAGCGCCGAGTGGCTGGTGGTGCCGGAGATTGCCAAGGGCTGAGAAGGGGCGTTGTGGATGGGCGCCTCTGCTTTAGTGTTTTGCAGAGGCGCTGGCTAATTTGCTTAGCTGGCTACGCCGGAATGCTCAGCTTCGACGATAACAACCCGCTCGAAGCGTCCGGCCAGAACCACGTAGCCGAAGATCCCGAGCAAACCGTGGGCGGCCACGAACCATAGGGCGGAATCGAACGAGCCTGTTGTGGCAACGAAGTAACCGATGACCACCGGGGTGATGATCCCTGCGACATTGCCAATACCGTTAAATACCCCGCCGCTCAAACCCACCATGCCTTTAGGCGCGGTGTCGGACAACACAGCCCAGCCGACTGCGGCGAGTCCCTTGCCAAAGAATGCCAGGGCCATCAACGCAATCACCATCCAGTTGGCATCGACATAGTTGGCCGAGACCAGGCTTGAAGCCAGCGCCATACCGATCACAAAAGGGGTTTTGCGAGCTTTCGACGGATGCACGCCCCGGCGGATCAGATAATCGGACACCACTCCGCCCAGCACACCGCCCGAGAAACCACAGATCGCTGGCAACGCAGCCACCCAGCCAGCTTCCATGATGGTCATGCCGCGGCCCTTGATGAGGTAAATCGGAAACCAGGTGATGAAGAAGTAGGTGAGGGCGGTGATGCAGTATTGCCCCAGGTAGACGGCCCACAGCGTGCGGTTGTTGAAGAGTTGAGCGACTTCTTTCATCTTCAGTTTTGGTTTGCTGGCTTTGCGCGTGGCTTCCAGGTCCACCAGTGCGCCGCCGTCGCGCATGTATTGCAGCTCAGCTTCAGTCAGGCGGGGGTCGCTATGGGGCTCATGGTACAAGGCAAACCAGAACACAGTCGCCAAAAGGCCTAATGCGCCCATCCAGACGAAGACATGTTCCCAGCCCAGGGTATGAGTCAGCCACGCCATGAGCGGGGCGAAAATCACAACGGCCATGTATTGCGCCGAGTTGAACAGTGCCGAGGCGGTTCCGCGTTCGCTGGTCGGGAACCAGCAGGAAACGATGCGATTGTTGGCTGGAAATGCTGGCGACTCCACCAGGCCAAGCATAAAACGCATACCGAACAGAGTGATGGCTGCCGTGGAGCCAACAAGACCGATCCAGCCCACGGTGCCTTGCATCATGGTGAACAACGACCACAGGAACAGGCTGCAGCCGTAAACCCTTCGCGCACCGAACCTGTCCAGTAGCCAGCCCCCAGGAATCTGACCCAGTGCATACGCCCAGGCAAAGGCGGAAAAGATCATTCCCAGCATGATCGGGTCCAGGCCCAGGTCTTTCACTACGCCTGTACCGGCGATGGACATAGTGGCCCGGTCGGCGTAATTGAGCACGGTGACGATGAATATCAGCGCGAGGATGACGAACCGGCGACGCCCGACATGGGCTTTTTCGAGCGGGATTGTCAGCGGTGCGGTCTTGGAGGTCATGGAGCTCTCCGACTTCCCTCGGGGGAAGATTTATTGTTGGAATGGTTTGCAGCGTGTGTATCTCAGCAGGCGACGGCTGTCGGTAGCGCAGACCCTGAAAAACAGGCCTTCAGGTTGGCTAGCACGATTTCGCCCATCGCCTGGCGCGTTTGTTCGGTAGCGCTGGCGCGATGCGGTTGCAGCACCACATTGCCCAGTGAGCGCAGGGCTTCTGGAACACGGGGCTCATCGACAAATACATCAAGCCCGGCGCCGGCGATGATGCCCTCGCTCAATGCAGCGATCAGGGCCTGCTCGTCCACCAATTTGCCCCGCGCAACGTTGATCAGGTAGCCCTTGGCGCCCAGTGCCTGTAGCACCTCAGGGGTGATGATTGCGCTGCCTTGATCGGCAGACGCCGCCAACATCAGCACATCGCTGCGGCGCGCCAGCTCGATCAGTTCGGGAACAAAGTGGTAGCCGCTTTGTGGCTGCTCGTGCAGGTCGGTGTAGCTCACGGTCATGTTGAACGCCAGTGCCCGTTTTGCGATGGCGTGCCCGACCCGGCCCAATCCAACGATGCCCAACTGAATGCCGGTGACTTTGCGCGCCAGCGGTTGAGCGACAGTGCCCCACTGGCCCTCACGCACGATGCGGTCGCCGGTGGCCAGGTCACGCAGGGTCATGATCAGCAGGCCCATGCCCATGTCCGCAACGTCATCGGTCAGGACACCTGGAGTGGTGGTCACCTGAACGCCACGAGCCGCTGCATGTTTGAGGTCTACCGCGTCGGTGCCAATGCCACTGATGGCGATCACTTGCAGCGCAGGCAGGCGATTCATGATCGCGTTGGACAGACCCTTGGCTCCGCCAGTGACGACGCCACGTATGCTGTCGCCCACCTGGGTCAAGAAGGCGTCCTGGTCGGCGGCCTCGTACAACCGGTGGACGGCATAGGCTTCCCGCAGTTGAGCATCGATCAGATCGGGTACAGGTTGTGTGAGCAGGATATTGATCTTCACGTCGCGTTCCTTGAGTTGTAATTATTTTTACGGGCGCTCGGCAGTCGCCTGTGTGTGGCTCAAGAGTAGGAAAACGATCGATGCTGGTCTAACATTGATACTGTATCGATCAATACAAGATTTGAATCATGGAACTCCATCAGTTGCGCTGCTTTGTGATGGTTGCCGAAGAGCTGCATTTCGGCCGGGCGGCCAAACGTTTGTTCATGACCCAACCGCCTCTGAGTCGCCAGATACAGATGCTGGAGCGCTCGCTGGGCGTCACGCTGCTTGAGCGCAGTAATCGCAACGTGCAACTCACGGTTGCCGGGCAACATTTCCTGCGCGATGCCCGGCACGTTCTGGCGTATACCGAGCAGGCCGGTACGGCGGCCCGGCGGCTGGCGCGAGGCGAAGCGGGGCAATTGCTGCTGGGGTTCACGGCGGTCAGTGGCTACAGCCTGATTCCCGGTCTACTGGGTCGCGCTGCTCAGTTGCTTCCGGATGTAGGTTTCGAGCTGCATGAAATGGTCTCTGGCGCCCAGTCCGAAGCGCTGGCGGCCAGCATGATTGATGTCGGTTTTGTCCGGCGAGCGGCACCCCACCTCGGCTTTGATTCCCATCTGATTTGCAGCGAGCCGCTGTTGGTCGCGATGTCGAACACACACACCCTGGCGCAGCGAGAGACGATTGCGGTGGCCGATCTGGATCAACAGCCTTTCGTGATGTATTCGCCGGACGAAGGGCGGTATTTCTACGATTGCATCGTCGGTCTTTTCGCCATGGCGGGCGTTGCGCCGCGCTATCTGCATTACCTGGGGCAGACCCACTCCATACTCGGCCTTGTGCGCGCGGGCCTTGGGTTGGCGATCGTACCGGCGGCGGCTCGCGAGCTTTACCTGGGGCACTTGCAGTTCCGCCCGCTTGAGGATGCTCAGCCCCGCGCCGAGGTGTACATGGTCTCCAGAAGCGACAATGACAACCCTGCGCTGGAGCCTTTCTTGCGTATGGCCCAGGACTATTTCCGCGCCTCGACGCGGTGACCTGTTGCGGCTCGGTCAGGTCACAGGAAGATGCAGCCTGACGTCCAGCACATCGGCGATTTGCCCGTCTTCGAGCCTGATGCGGCGATCGGCGAGGTGGAAGTAACGGTCATCGTGACTGATCGCCAACACGGTCTTGCCGCGTGCGCGGAGCTCGGGCAGCAAGGTCTGGTAGAAGACTTCCTTGAAGGTCGGGTCCTGATCTGCCGCCCACTCATCGAAGATATAGAAGGGCCTGTCTTCGAGGTAGGCGACTACCAACGCCAGGCGCTTGCGTTGGCCCTGTGACAGTTCGTGGGTGGAAAAGGCGCCATCGACGACTTTTACCTTGTGGTCCAGGTGCAGCTTTTTCAGCAGTTCGTTACCCAGTTGGTCGAGGCCTTTGGCCGGTAGACCCACCAGCGAATCGAACAGGTGGAAATCGGAGAAGATGGCGCTGAAATGCTGGCGATAGTGGTCGCGGTTGCTGGCGTTGACCACGTTGCCATCCATGCGGATTTCCCCTTGCTCGGCGACATACAGGCCTGCAAGCAGCTTCGCCAGGGTGGTTTTGCCGCTGCCGTTGCCACCCACCAGAAAGATCAGTTCGCCGGGCCCGAATGACAGGTCCATCGGCCCCAGGTGGAACATTTCATCGGCGCGTTCGTGGTAATAGCTGTGGCGCAGGCCGCGTACTTCGAGGCGATTGAAGGTGGTTGGCGCCGGGCCTGTGCTCGGTGTCTCGTCGTTTTGCATCAGCGCCACGGCGCTCTCGATACGCTCCAGCGCCACCCGCGCCAATTGCACCTGAGGCAGGTTATTGAGCAGGCTGTCCAGCGGCACCATGAGGTACAGAAACACCACCACGAAGCCCGAACTGGTATGGGCGTCGAGGCCTGCGTAGCGGGTAAAGAAGAAGGTGGTGATGCCAATGATCACGTACAGCAGAAACAAGCCGAAGTTGCTCGCCCCGGTGTAGATCAACATGCCACGCACGCGGGTACTGCGCACCGAGTCGAGGGTGGGGGCCAATACCTGGTCGACGAAATCGTCGCCGCGAGCGCGGTTGAGCTTGAGCTCCTTGGCTCCGGAGATCAGCGCACTGAAGTGCTTCAATGCGGCGTCTTGCTGTTGGCCGGCGGCGCGCAGATGAACCATCGCCCGGCCATGGGCCAGGTGGAAGGCCAGCGAACCCAGGCCGATGGCCAGCGCTACGAACAGCAGTGTGACGAAGGACAAAACCCCCAGGTAGATCAGGCTGCCCGCGACGATGGCACCGTTCATGGCAATCAACGGCAGGCTGGCAAACAGGGTGGCGACCAGGGTTGCATCGTCGCTGGCCAGCGACTGCAGGCGCGCGGCGCCGATGCTTTCAAGCTGGCGGTAGGGCGCACCGCGAATCTGCCGAGCCAGGTGGCGGCGCAGGTTGGCGAGGGTGGTCTGGGTCAGCTTGATGAAGATCGAGCTGGCGAACAGGCGCAAGCACAGCGCTATGGCGCACAGCACCATGAATTGCCCACCCAGCCCCGGCAGTTGCTCGGGCGCAGCGTTCAGTGCTGCGTTGAGCAGGGCAACCAGGGCGACCCCTGCCAGGCCGCTGAGGATGCTGGCAACTGTGGCCATTGCCAAGCGACCGCGGACTTGCCCGAGCAGGGTCGCGAGGACGTTTTTAGGTTGAACCTGGGTGGGACGCATGAGTTACCTGTCTGTTGGCAAGGACTGTCAAGGAAGAGCGCGGCTATAAAAAATCCATGGAGAGCTGACGTTAACCATCCCTCGCACACCGCTTCCGACCGTCTGGACCGGGAGTCTGCAGATGGCCATGCACAAACCCCATGGCGATGAATCCTCCTTTTAGGGTGAATGTTAAATTATGTTGCAAATAAGAACGATTGATATTTAAATTTCGCCGCGCCTGATTCTGATATTGATCCCGGAGCCAGGTAGCGGGGAGCAGCGTTACCACTTTTTAGGCGCCGATTGAGCGCCATGAAACATCGGGGGAAGCAATGAAAGCGGGTTTTCAAATGAATACCTTGGCGGTGCTGATGGGGATCGGCATCACAGCTATACCGGCTTTGTCGGCTAACGCTGATACCGGCACTGACGCCAGCACCAGCGATAGCGGCACTGTTTTGGCACTGCCTGCGTCGCGTATTCAAAGTGAACGCGATCAGGAAACCGCCGACGGTCCGGTACAGGGTTTCGTCGCCCGTCAAGGCGGCGCAGCGACCAAGACCGACACCCCGCTGCAAGAGACGCCGCAGTCGATCTCGGTGATCGGTCGCGAGCAACTGGATGACCGCAACGTCACCGACCTCAATCAGGCGCTGCACTACACTGCTGGGGTTAATACCTCCTACAGCAACGACACCCGCAACGACGCCTTCACCATTCGTGGTTTCAGTTCAGACTTTTTCTACCTAGATGGCACCCGGCTTCCGGCGATACCCGGCCGTGCGCTTGATCAGTTCCGGGTCGACCCGTACCAGCTCGAACGCATTGAAGTGCTCAAGGGGCCGGCGTCGGTGCTGTATGGCCAGGGCGAACCCGGCGGTGTGGTCAACATGGTCTCCAAGATGCCCACCGACTACACCCGTGGTCAGGTCGACGCGCAGGTAGGCAGTCATGATCGCTACCAGCTCGGCGTCGACGTGTCTGGTCCGGTGCCTGGTAACGACAACATCCTGTATCGCGTCATCGCCCAGGAAACCACCAGCCGCAATGAGGTCGATTCGGTCCACGGCACGCGCAGCTTGCTGGCGCCATCCCTGACCTTGCGTCTGAGCGACGCCACGTCCCTGACGCTGATGGCCAGCTACCTGCGCGACAACACCATGGACTCCAACAATTTCCTGCCGTACTACGGCACGGTGAAGCGCACCAATCTGGGCCAGCGCATTCCCACCAGCCTGGCTACCAGCAACCCGAACTACGAAAATTACGACAAGACCCAGTACTCGCTGGCTTACCTGCTCAAGCACCAGTTCAACGATGACTGGTCGTTCCGCCAGAACTTCCGTTATTCGCACACCGACCTGGATAACCAGGCCCTGTTTGGCTATGCGTTGAGCGCCGACCAGCAGACCATCCAGCGCGCGGCGATGAACCTTGCTTCAAGCTTCAACAACGTCGACTTCGACAACCAGATCCAGGGCCATATCACCACCGGCGCCGTCGATCACACGTTGCTGTTCGGGCTGAACGTCACCACGCAGAACTTCTTCGACAGCGAAGGCTACAGCTACGGCCACCCGCTGAACCTGTATGACCCGACGGCCTTGCGCGGCAGCATCAGCAAGCCGGATTTCAACGATACCCGGACCCATCAGCTCCAGACGCAGACTGGCCTGTACCTGCAGGACCAGATGAAGCTCGACAAGTGGGTACTGGTGGTCAGTGGGCGTCAAGACTGGGTATCGACCAAGAGCGAGGACAACCTGGCCAACACCCGTAGCGACCACAGTGACAATGCCTTCAGTGGTCGTATCGGCCTGATGTACGAGTTCGATTCGGGCCTGGCGCCGTACCTGAGCTATTCCACCTCGTTCCAGCCGGTACTGGGCACCAACGCTTATGGCGGTGCATTCACGCCGCTCACGTCCAAGCAATGGGAAGCCGGATTGAAGTACCAGCCTCCAGGGATGAACGCGACATTCTCGGCCGCTGCGTTTGACCTGCGCCAGAATAACGCCCTGACCGACGCCCCCGATCCATCCGTTATCGGCAGCGTCCAGGATGGCCAGGTCCGCAGCCGTGGTATTGAACTGGAAGCGACAGCCGAGTTGACTCGCAACCTCAAACTGCTGGGCGCTTATACCCTGCAGAACGTGGAAGTCACCAAGGGTGCTGCGACGGACACCAGCGTGGGTAACGCACCAACCGCTACGCCGCGTCACCTTGGTTCGCTGTGGCTGGATTACACCCTGCATGACGGCCCGCTCAGTGGTTTGGGCTTTGGTGCCGGTGCGCAGTACGTAGGCTCCAGCTATGCCGACCCGGCTAACACCGTCAAAGTGGACTCCTTTGCAGTGGTGGACGCGGCGATTCACTACACCTTGCCGGACTGGCGCTTCGTGCTGTCGGCCAACAACCTTCTCGACAAGCAGTACGTGTCTCGCTGTGGCAGCGTCACCCGTTGCCAGTACGGCGACCGTCAGGAAGTGCTGCTGACTGCCCGTCGCTCGTGGTAACCATTGCCGACGAGACACTGGCGCCGCTGTTCTCGGCGCCAGTGGAGCCTGCGACGGCTGCGTTGCGTGCCGAAGGGCTCTGTGTACAACTCGGCCAACGGCGGGTGCTGGACGGCTTGTCGGTGGCGTTCGCGCCAGGGCGCATCAGCGCCTTGTGCGGCCCCAACGGCTGCGGCAAGAGCACCTTGCTGCGCACCCTGGGCGGCTTGCTCAAGCCAGCGGCGGGGCAGGTCTGGCTCGACGGCCAGCTTCTGACGGGTTTTGCCCCGCGTGAGCGGGCGCAACGCCTGGCGATGCTGGCGCAGAACCCGCTGGTGCCCGAGGGCATGCTGGTCGAAGAACTCGTCGCCACCGGGCGCTATTGCTACACCGGCATCGCTGCCGGGCCTGGTCCGGCGGACCGCGCTGCCATCGAGCAGGCCATCGAACGCACCCACTTGCAGGCGCTGCGCAAGCGCGACTTGAGCCAGCTGTCAGGTGGTGAGCGCCAGCGTGCGTTCATTGCCATGGCACTGGCCCAGGGCGGACGGGTGCTGTTGCTGGACGAACCGACCACCTTTCTCGACATCCACCATCAGGTCGAGGTGCTGCGCCTGATTCGCGAACTGGCGCTGGAGATCAATCTGACGGTGATCTGGGTGCTGCACGATCTCAACCAGGCGGCTGTTTTCAGCGATGAAATGCTGCTGATGAAGGACGGCCGCCTCTGTGCCCGGGGTGTGCCCGAAGCGATCATGCAACCGCAGGTGCTGGAGCCCGTATTCGACACCCCCATGCGCCGGATCACGGTGGATGGCGACCCGGTGTGCCTGCCCAGGATGAGCCCATGAATATGGCGAACAGCGCGCTACCCAGCGCTGGCGTCTCACGCACCACTTCTTTTTTTGGCCTGCTTGCTGCCGGCCTTCTGGCGTTGACAGCGATGCTGCTGTGGAACGCTTTTTTTGCTTTTGGCAGTCTCTCGTGGAGCGCCCTGGCCGACCCCGACTCACCGGCGCGGATGCTGTTTGTCGACCTGCATTTGTCGCGGGTGCTGGCCGGTGTGCTGGCTGGTGTAGCGTTCGGTATGGCCGGTGCGCTGCTGCAAACAGTGACCCACAATCCGCTGGCCTCCAGCGACCTGTTGGGGGTCACCACGGGTGCTCAGTTGGGGCTGGTGGCGACCTTCATCTGGAGCGCGTTGCCTGTGGCGCCGACGCTGTTCATCGGCGGGCTGGCCGCTGCCGGCCTGACCTTTGCGGTCGCGGGCGGCTGGCGCGCGTCACCCCTGCGCATGACCCTGGCCGGGGCGGCTACCGCGCTGGCCCTTAACGCGCTGTTGATGCTGGTGTTGACCCTCAGTGATGATTCGGCGGTGACCCTGGTGCAATGGAGCACCGGCTCGTTGCAGCAGGTAGGTACCAGTGGCGTGTCGCTGGCCTGGGTGCTCGCCGTGCCAGTGATACTGCTGGTGTTGTGGCTGACGCGGGGTTTGAACCTGATTCGTCTGGGTGATGAACAGGCCAGTCTGCTCGGCCTGCGGCCACCCTTGCTGCGGGCTGTGTGCGTGTTGTTGGCGACCTGGCTGACCGCCCTGGCGATCGGTCGCGCCGGACCGGTCGGGTTCATCGGTCTGATCGCGCCCAACCTGTTACGCATGCTGGGGGTGCATCGGCCTTCGCATTTGATCCCCTTGTCTGCCCTGTGGGGCGCGGTGTTGTTGCTGGTGGCCGATGCCGTGGTGATCGCCGTGGGCGACGACGGGCGCCTGCCATTGGGGGTAATGACCGCTTTGCTGGGCACGCCGGTGCTGTTGTTGATCCTTCGCCGCACCCAGGCGCCCACTCCGGCTCGCATGTTGATGAGTCCGGCCCAGGTTCGCGAGCGTCTGGGTTCGCCGCAGCGCTTGTTTATTACTGCGAGTCTGGCTCTGCTGGTCACGGCGTGGGTCGCGGCCAGCCATGGCTCCAGCGCACACTCGTTGCTGTCACTGCTACAAGGCACGCTGCACGGCGACAGCAACGCGCAGATGATCCTCGGCCTGCGCCTGCCTCGTAGCCTCATCGCCATGCTCGGCGGCGCGCTGCTGGCGGCCAGCGGCATGCTATTGCAAGGCATGACCCGAAATCCTTTGGCTGGCCCGGAGATGTTCGGCGGTACGGCGGCGGCCAGTCTGGCGATGCTGTTGATGATGTTATGGGTGCCGACGGCGGCCGATTCCATGGTGTGGTGGGGCGTTCCGCTGGCCTGGGCAGCCTCTGCTGCAGTGCTGGGTTTGGTGGTGGGCCTGAACTGGCGCATCGGCCTGGAGCCCATGCGCGTGACCCTGACCGGACTGGCCTGCGCCGCGTTGCTGGCGGCGGCGCTGAACCTGGTGTTGCTGCAGTTTCACGTGCACATCACTCAGGCCCTGAGCTGGATGGTCGGCAGCACCTACGCCCAGGGCTGGGGCACGCTGCTGTCGATGTTGCCGTGGGCCTTGCTCAGCCTGCCGCTGGCCTGGCGCGCCGGACGCTGGCTGGAGTTGCTGGCATTGGGCGACGCCTCGGCGGCTTCCCTGGGCCTTGACGTGATGCGTGCGCGGCTGGCCCTGCTTGCCGTAGCCAGCCTGATGACTGCCACCGCTGTGGCGGGCACGGGACCGGTGGCCTTTGCCGGCCTGATCGCCCCCCACGCGGCACGCATGTTGGGTTTGCGTGGCCAGCGCCAGCAGATTGCGGCAGCCATGCTGATCGGCGCGTTGTTGCTGGGCATTGCGGACTGCCTGGGCCGGGTGGCGTTCGCGCCACGTGACCTGCCCTTGGGTATTCTGACCGCCGCCATCGGTGCGCCGTATTTTCTCTGGCTACTGGCGCGCAGCTATTTGCGCAGGACTGCTTGATGGACTTCCCCACTTTGCTGGCGCAACCGGCGCTGGCTGAACTGCGCGAATACTGCACGTTCGTCGATGACGGACAACGTTGGCTATCCGGGCGGGTGCTGGCCGATCCCGATGCCTTGGAACGGGAATTGGTCCGGGCCGCGGAGCTGGACCGTCAGGCCGGACGGCGTCCGGTCAGTTGTGCGGCGGCGTTGTCGACGCGGCGGCGCAACCTGCATACCCGGGCCTATGCCTCGGAATGGTCGATCTATCTGGCCGGGACGCTGTTGTACCTGGTGACGGTGCCTGCCCTTTTGGTGCAAGCGGTACCGGACGTGTCCCTGGACAGCCTGTCGTTCGAGCCCGACGGCTATCCCAAACGCTTGTTGCTGGCGCCGACCCTGCAACCGGCGCCCGACCTGGCCGCCCGTTATGGCGTACTGCTGGACGAGGTGTTTCCGACAATGGTGGAGTCCTTGCATCGGGCCAGTGGCCTGAGCCGCGATATCCTCTGGGTCAACGTTGCGACGCGCATCGATTCGGTATTTCTTACGTTGGTCGAGCACATGCCGAGCATGGCCGAAGTCATCCTGGCTGAACGCGAGCAACTGCTTGGCGCAGCGCGGACCCTCGACGGCCTGGCGCCCAACCCTTATCGAGCAGCCTTCATCGAGCATCATTCAGTCCATCCGCTGGCACCTGATCCTCTGCAAGTGCGGCGTAATTGCTGCCTGCGTTATGCCTTCGACGACCATTTTAAATACTGCACGACCTGCCCGCTGTTGAAAAAATTGCCCTTTGCCGAACGGCAAGCACACTTCGAGCATCTTGCCGAACACGCTCATGACGATGACGATGACGATGACGATGACGATGACGATGACCATGACCATGACCATGACCATGATTTTCAGGATCACCACCATGACCATTGAGATCGACACTACCCGTCGTCTGTTATTGACCGCCGCGCTGGCGTTGCCGTTGGCGGCGTGCTGGGGTGGTCAGCGTGGCGTGGTGAGGACGGCACTCGGCCTGCGCTCCCCGGTGTTACCGGACGACGCCCGCAGGGTGGTGTCGCTGGAGTTTGTGTTCACCGAAGCCCTGCTGAGCCTGGGGCATACCCCGCTGGCTGCCGCCGATCCCGAGGTCTACCGCAACTGGGTCGGTATCGGTGCCGACCGCATGGGTCAGGTTGCTTCAGTGGGCACCCGGCAACAGCCAGACCTGGAAGCGATTGCAGCCTTGCGGCCCGACCTTATCGTCGGCTATGGGCAGCGCCACGCACGTATCGCTGAGCAACTGGCGGCGATTGCGCCTACGGTGGTCTACGACCTGGAACCGGAGCCAGGGCAGGGCGATGCGCTGCTCAGGCTGCGGCAAGTTTGCGACGATCTCGCCAGCCTGGTCGGCGCACGCGAGCCTGGCGCCAACCTCGCCGCACAACTGGACGCCGCACTGGATGCGACCCGCCAGCGCGTGAACAGCCTGAAACTGAGCGGTCGCTCTACCGCGCTGCTCAGCCCGCTGACCGGCGACGGCAGTTTCTGGGGCTTCGACCGCCGCAGCTCGGTCGGCGCATTGCTCGATTACGTCGGTTTGCAGAACGCGTGGGCGACCACCTCGGCGCGACGCATGGGGGTGCGTTTGTCGCTGGAAGCCCTGTATGCACAGCAAGACTGGTTGCTGTTATTGATCGATCGCCCCGATCAGGCGCTTTACCAACAACGTTTATGGCGCGACGTACCGGCCGTCAAAGCCGGGCATTGTGGTTTTCTGGAGCGCAATACCTGGACCTTTGGCGCGCTGGCGACAACCACTACCTTTGCGTGGCGGGTAAACGGGGCGTTGGAGGCCATGGGGTGAAATACAAACGGGGACATTGTTGGCACAGGGCGGACGGTTAGTTCTTGCCTGTGAAGGCGGTGGTTCAGGTCCGAAGATATTTGCTGACTGCACCGGCCTCTTCACGCCCTGAGACTATCCCTCACTGACACCCTCGAGGTCGAACCCCGGTATAAGCCTGCCCTTGGGCAGCGATGTCGCGCGTACGTCGTCATTGGGGTAGAGGTGGTGGCAGAAACCGGGAAGGTCGTCGCCCCTGGCAAGTCGGTCACGCATTTTCCTCCCTGCATTGTTCTCACCCACCTCATCCCACATCGCTTCGCCCCGTGCCGTGGTGGCGCCATGTCGGCTGCCCGTCAAGGCTGCAAGGCCGCCGATGACCCCGGCTCGCAAGCTTGCACCCGTTGATGTGATGCAGCCCGCGGCTGACGTAGGCATAAAGCGTTTGTCGCGATACGCCGAGATGCTCGGCTGCCTGGGCGGCGGACAGGTAATGGGGCATAAGCGCATCTCTCGAAGAGTAGTTGATTTATATAATCAATATTGACGATTAAAACAACGAGGCGGATCTTTTCCCTACTTAACCCCTATCGGATAACCATCATGTCCAGCGGTGAATTGATCAAGACGGCAGATTCCACGGCGTCGGCGCCCTTTGACGGATATCTGCAAGCATTCTGGGAGGCAGTCGGCGGAGATCCCCGGCATCTGGCCCAGGTGACAGTGACCGGCAGTGGTTCAGCGCCTTGCGCATTTGCCTATACCGACTTCGCCACGGCCGCCATCGGTGCGGCGAGCCTGGCGGTGGCCGAGTTCGTTTCCCTCAATGCGGGCAGCGTGCCGTCGGTAAAGATCGACCGGCGCCTCGCGTCATTCTGGTTTGGCACTTCGCTGCGTCCGCAGGGGTGGGTATCTGCGCCTCAGTGGGACGCTATTGCGGGGGATTACCGGACGGCTGACGGCTGGATTCGTCTGCACACCAACGCACCCCATCACCGGGAAGCCACGCTTGCGGTCCTGGGTGTAGTGGGTGAACGGGATGCCGTTGCACGTGCGGTAGCCGGTTGGCTCGGCAGTGAGCTTGAGGCCACCATCGTTGAACGCAATGGCTGTGCGGCCGTCATGCGTAGCGTGCAGGCGTGGGCCGATCATCCCCAGGGGCAAGCGGTCTGGAATGAGCCACTGCTGCACCACACCTTGAGCACAAGTGGCGCGAAGCCGACATGGCCCGTGTCCAAAGAGCGTCCCTTGCGCGGCGTACGGGTACTGGACCTCACGCGGATTCTTGCAGGCCCCATTGCCACACGCTTTTTGGCAGGTTTTGGTGCCGACGTGCTGCGCATCGATCCTTATGGCTGGGAAGAGCCCGGCATCGTGCCAGAGGTGGTGCTGGGCAAGCGATGTGCGCGTCTGGACCTCAAAGATGCCACTGACCGCGCCACGTTCGAGCGCCTGCTTGGTCAAGCAGATGTGCTGATTCACGGTTATCGTCCCGACGCCTTGGCTCGCCTCGGGCTGGGCGTGGAGCGGTGTCGTGAGTTGAACCCGACACTGGTCGACGTCGCCCTCGACGCATACGGCTGGACCGGCCCGTGGCGCGAGCGGCGCGGTTTCGACAGCCTGGTGCAGATGAGTACCGGCGTCGCAGAGGCCGGCATGCGTCTGGCGCAAAGCGATCGTCCGGTGCCATTGCCAGGGCAGGCGATTGATCACGGAACCGGGTATTTGTTGGCCGCCGCAGCAATCCGCGGGTTGACCACCCGGCTGACCACAGGCGCCGGTTGCGCCGCCCGTGCATCGCTCGCCAGGACGGCAAAGTTGCTGATCGAGTATTCCGGTTCGCAGGGTGACCTCACCCCGCTGGTCCCGGAGCAGCAGGATGATCTGACCACGCAGCTTGAGCACACGTCATGGGGTCCTGCATATCGTCTCAAACCGGCGCTGTCCATCGATGGCACGCAGATGCAGTGGGATTACCCGGCGGGTGCGTTGGGTTCGGCGACTGCTCAGTGGCGATAAGTAATCGACGCCAAGAGTCGACGTCAGGAAAATACGCAGCATTGCTGTGCCACGCGCACGATTTCCTGATGTAGTGCTGAACGCGGTTGTTTGTGAAACACCGCGCAGTAGTCCACACGCTGGACCGGCGGTATGACATTGAGCAGTTGCATGCGGCCTTGTTGCAAAGGCTGTGTAAACAGGTCGACCGGCAGGCAGGCCAGGCCTGCGCCGGCTTCGACCAGACCGCCCAAGGCCATCACGTTATCGCCGCCGTTGAATCTACCCGGATCGAAACCGCTGCGTAGAAAGGTGTGGGTTGAAAGGGTTGTAATGATGGAGTTGCTGTCCTGCTCCAGGATGGGCCACTGCGCCAGATCTTTAGGCGTGAGCTCCTGGCCGGCCTGAAAGCAACCCGACGGCCCCATCCATTCAAACCGCGCTTGTCCGATTTCGATACTGGCGAGCAACGGAGATACGTCGGATTTGGGCATGAGGCAGAAATCAAGTTTGTTGGTCAATACATGGTTGTGAAGGGCGGCCGATGAATGCACCTGTGGTGCGATGATCTGCTCGGGATATAGCTGGCGCATGGTCTGCATGAAGCTCTTGAACCAGGTCAGTGCTATGAGCTCTGTAAGGCCAATACGCAAGGGCTGGGTGGGCGAAGGCTTTTCCTTCGCCATGGTCTGCAAATCCTGCACTTCTTCAAGAAGGTTTTGGCACAAGGCAAACAACTCAAGCCCCTTGGGCGACAGCGTCGCCTTTCTGCCTGTGTCCCCCTCAAACAGTGGGGCGCCGGATAACCGTTCCACCTCCTGAAGTCTTTTTGTCGCGGCCGATTGTGTGATGTGCAGGCGGTTGGCGGCGCGTTGTACGGTGCCCAGTTTTCCTGTCCAGTAAAAAGTCTCGATCTGTTTGAGCGTCAGCATGAGGTCTTATCTTTCCCGGCCCGGATGGTGTTTGCGTCCTGGTAGCGTCGGTTGTAATTGCACAATTGCTTCGCCATCGAGATCAGGTGTCGGGTCAAGGGCGGTGACAGTTCTGAGCGCATGACCGCAACGTAATAGGTGGCGGGAGTGGGCGGCGACACCGAGATCTCATTTACCGCACCCATGGCCGATAGTTCTGCGGACACCGCCAAAGGGAGGTAGCCGATGCCGAGCCCCGCGGTGGTCATGCCTCCCAACGCGGCGTAACTGTTGCAGGTCAGAAGTTCGGGAGGTTGCACGTTATGGTGTTGTAGCCATGCGGCGACCACCTTGCCTGTCGCCGAATCAGCTTCTTGAACGAGCATCGGGAACTGAGCCAGTTGCGCAATAGTGCAGGATCGCGGGATATCAATCGCTGCGGAGGCATACCAGCGGCAATCAAGTACCCCCATGGGGAACCGCAACAACGTTGGAAACTGCTCGGAGTCGGGCACCAGGGCGAGTTCGAAACGTCCCTGAGCAACTTTCTCGTACAGGTCCAGGGCATTACTTGCGACCTCGAACTCGAAATGTACTTTCGGGTACGTACTGCGTAACGCATCCATGAACTCAGGCAGCCAGGTAAGCGCTGCTATTTCCGTCACACCAATACGCAATTGGGTAATCAGTCTGTCTGGCGTAACGAACTGGTCGATGAGCACATCACGCTGAAAAAGGATGCTTCGGACTTTGCTCAGTACTTCCATCCCATGATCCGTCAACTGAGCGGTGCGACCGCCACGATCAAAAAGCGGCGACGAGAACCGGTTTTCAAGTGCCAGCACATGGCGGGAAATCGCAGATTGCGCAATGCCGACGTGGGCAGCCGCCGCCTTGAAAGAGCCCAGATTAGCCACGGCGACAAAAGCTTCCAGCTGCAGCAGCGTGATCGTGGAGGGCATGGATAGATCTCGATTTGGAATGAAAACTGTTGATTAACTATCTCTATATTTTATTACTTTAGCATCCCATAATTAATTTTCACTGACCAAGTGATGATTCGGCGTCAATCCCGGCGCGATGGTTAAGGAAGTTTGCATGAAGACCCTGACTCGAATTTCAACCCTGTTGCTGGCCGCCGGCGCATTAGCCTGGATGGCGCCTTCGTATGCCGATCAATTGGCAGATATCAAAGCAAAAGGCGTGCTGGTATGCGGTGTTATGCCCAACGTTGAGCCGATGGGCTATATGGATATGAGCAAAGGCGTGGTCGTGGGGTATGACGTTGACTTTTGTCGCGCCGTTGCAACCAGCCTGGGTGTGAAGCTTGAGCTCAAGGTGGTCTCTTCCGAGGCGCGGATCCCGGAATTGCTTGAAAAACGCGTCGATATCTTGGCTGCCATCCTGGGCTACACACCTGCGCGAGCCGAGCAAATTGATTATTCGCAGGCTTACTTCGCCAGCAATCAGATCCTGGCAGTGAAAAAAGGTAGCCCCTTGAAGGTACGCGATGATGTCGCCGGCAAACGGGTGTCGACAATGAAGGGCTCCAGCAACCTGGTCCTCATGCACCGTGAAATTCCAACCGCCAAAATGGTGAGCTATGACGATGCACCCTCTGCATTCATCTCGATGGCTCAGGGCAAGGTCGATGCGTTCGTGCTGTCGGAAGTGATGTTGCGCCGCTTCGCCGCCAAGCTGGGCGATGGCAATTCGATCGAAATCCTCAAGCCAGCAGTGGGTGTCGAGTACTGGGGCCTGGGCGTGCGCAAAGGCGAGCCGCAGTTCCTGGCAGCGGTCAACGATGCGCTAAGTCACCTTGAGACGACAGGGGACGCGCAAAAGATCTTCGATACCTGGCTGGGGCCGAACACCCTGTACAAGATGACACGTGATTTCAGGGTCAGCCCCATCCAACCCTGATCTTGCCTGCGGAAGTGCTGATTATGTATCTCGACTTGAATTTTGATGCGCTATTGGCGCAGCCGTTCTTTGACGAGCTTGTGCACGGCGCGCAGTTCTCTCTGGCGTTGTTTGCTGCGTGCTGGGTACTGGCGGTAGGGCTGGGTATTTTGCTGGCAGTCGTGCGGATATCGGGTTTGCCATTTGCCGAACGAGCGGTGGCGATCTACGTGTCCTATCAACGGAACGTGCCAATGCTGGCGCATCTGTTTCTCTGGTACTTCGGTATTTCGACGTTGTTGCCAGCTGACGTGCAAAGCTGGATTGGACTGCATGGCGGAGAGTTCATTTTTTCCACGATTGCGATTGGCTTATACATGGCCGCTTACTTTTCCGAAGATATTCGCAGTGGTTTGCGTAGCGTTCCTGGCGGCCAGACTGAAGCGGCGCGCTCACTGGGGATGGGGTTTCTGACGTCCATACGCTATGTGGTTTTGCCACAGGCCATCAATATCTCGCTGCCGACGTTTACCAATCACACCATTGTGCTGTTCAAAAACACCAGCCTGGCAATGGCTCTGGGAGCGGCAGAGATGACTTACGCGGTGCGTGAGGTAGAAAACGAAACCTTTCTTACCTACGAAACCTACATTGTTGCCACTGTGTTTTACCTGGCGATTTCTCTTCTTCTCATGGCTGCCGGCGCTGTCGCTGCCAAACGAGTTCGACTACCGGGGCACTGACCAATGTTTGAAGTTATTGAGACCAATGCTCGCTTCCTCCTGATCGGGTCCTATCCCAATGGACCGCTGGGAGGCCTGGCGCTGACACTGATCCTTTCACTCCTGGGGCTTGCGCTTGCCTTTCCCCTCGGGCTGATGCTTGCGCTATGCCGTGTAGCACCTTTTGCCGTATTGCGCATTGTCAGTGGGATATTTGTGTACGTCATGCGCGGCATCCCACTGGTTATGCTGATTTTCTGGAGTTACTTCCTGGTGCCACGTCTGACCGGGCATGCCGTCAGTGCATTCACCGCCTTGTTGGTGACATTGGTGCTGTATCAGTCGGCCTATCTTTGTGAAGTGATTCGCGCCGGTATCGATGCCTTGCCCAAGGGACAGTTTGAAGCGTCCCGATCGCTGGGGATGACGTATGGTCAGACCATTCGGATGGTGATATTGCCCCAGTCCTTGTTCAACATGTTACCTAGCTTGCTCGGTCAGTTTGTCGGTTTGGTCAAGGACACATCAATCGGCTATGTGATTAGTGTCAATGAGCTGACATTTTCAGCTCAGCAAATTAACAACAGTCTTCTTACACGGCCATTCGAAGTCTTCTTCCTGTTGGCGTTGACCTACTTCGTGGTGTGTTTTTCGTTGACCGCAGGGGTCAATTTCCTTGAACGTCGTATAAGCAGGAAAAGCGTGCCGACGAATGCGGCATTGGAGGTGGTGAATGCTAGCGCTGTCTAAAGTTAATAAGTGGTATGGCAACTACCATGCCCTCGTGGATATCACCGCCGACGTCCAGCGTGGAGAGGTGGTTGTTGTTTGCGGGCCCTCAGGTTCAGGGAAATCCACACTGATTCGCACCATTAATCGGCTGGAGAGTATTCATAAAGGTTCGATCACCCTGGACGGCACGGATGTCCACTCCAAACTGCAGAATGTAAATAAACTTCGCAGTCGAATCGGTTTTGTTTTTCAGCAGTTCAATTTGTTTCCCCACCTGTCGGTCATTGAGAATATTTGTCTTGCGCCCATGAAAGTATTGGGCAAGAGCAAAACGGAAGCGCGTGACCGTGCGGCCTCGCTGTTGAGTCGCGTTGGACTTGCCAACAAGGCTGATGCCTACCCTCAGCAATTGTCCGGCGGTCAACAGCAGCGGGTGGCAATCGCCCGTGCGCTGGCGATGGACCCACCCGTAATGCTATTCGACGAGCCCACCAGCGCCCTGGACCCTGAGATGGTGGGCGAGGTGCTGTCAGTCATGAAGTCGCTGGCCAAAGATGGCATGACCATGATGTGCGTGACTCACGAGATGGGCTTCGCGCGGGAAGTCAGTGATCGGGTTTGGTTCATGGACAAAGGCGCGATTCTGGAGTCCTCCGATCCCGATACGTTTTTCACAAACCCCGAGCACCCCAGGGCAAAAAGTTTTATTTCCGATCTACGCCACTAAGGCTTAAGCATTCGCTGTAAACGAATACTGAACTTTCTAGGAAAATGATTTCATGACGCCTGAACTAAGACTTCAAGAGCTGAAGTTGTCGCTGCCGGCTGCCCTTTCTCCGCGCGGCAATTATGTTTCTTATCGCCGGGTAGGCGACATGCTTTACTTGTCCGGTCACGGTCCCCGCCTGGCAGATGGCACCTGCCGAACAGGAAAACTTTACAACGAAGAGGACGTCGCACGTGGTTATGACGCTGCGCGGTTGACCGCACTCAATCTATTGGCGACGGCCAAGTTAGCACTTGGCGAATTGTCACGGGTGCAGGCGGTGGTGTCGGTATTTGGCATGGTTAACGCAGCACCAGACTTTGTTCTGCATCCCAACGTCATTAACGGTTGTTCAGATGTATTGGTTGAAGTGTTTGGGCCCCCTGTCGGGCGGCATACGCGCTCGGCGGTGGGCATGGGCTCTTTGCCGAGTGACATGTCTGTGGAAATTGAAATGATCCTGGCTGTTAGTTAATCGCTGGGCATAGATCGAATTATCAAACAGAGGTATCGGTATGGACTTGCAACTGGCTGAGCGGGTAGCGATTGTTTTGGGGGGCGGTGGTGGTCTGGGCGGCGCAATTGCGCAGTCTCTGGCTGGCGAAGGCGTCAGGGTTGCGGTAGCCGACCTGGATCTGGAGGCAGCCATGCGTACCGTTGCCACGATCAAGGCCATAGGCGGCAATGCGATTGCATTAGGTTGGGATGTAAGCGACCTGGCCAGCATCGACACTCATGTCGGCAGGGTCGAAAAGGAGCTGGGCCCAGTCGATATCCTGGTCAACAACACGGGTGGGCCGCCCCCGACGACGGCCCACGGTCAAAGTGCCGAGTTGTGGAGCAAACACTTTCAAAGCATGGTGCTGTCCGTCATAGCCATTACTGATCGTGTGCTGCCTGGCATGCGTGAGCGCGGCTTCGGGAGGATCATCACCAGCACCTCTTCTGGTGTCATTTCCCCTATTGCCAATCTGGGCCTGTCCAACGCCTTGCGTCTGTCTCTGGTTGGCTGGTCCAAGACGCTGGCGGGCGAGGTAGGTGGTCACGGCGTGACGTCCAACATCATCTTGCCAGGCCGGATCGCCACCGACCGTATTCGTTTCCTGGACGAGCAAAAGGCCAAGCGTGAAGGCCGTACCGTGGACGAGGTCTCGGCTGCCAGCACCGGCTCCATCCCGCTTGGGCGTTATGGCGAACCCCATGAATACGGCGATGTGGTGGCGTTCCTGTCCAGCCCTCGCGCCAGCTACATCACAGGTTCAACCATCCGCGTCGATGGCGGTTTGATTTCCAGTATCTGATAACAATAACTCTAGAGAGAGTTTGCTATGACTATGACTACGCTTGCTCTTGACGCGCAGATCAGCTCCTCCTTGTCCACTATTTCAACTGCCACGTTAACGACCGTTTTACTCAAACATGGATTGCGCAATGTCTGGATGCGTGGGGCGCAGCCTATTCAAGCGGGACAGCCGCGCATTGTGGGACGTGCGTTCACACTGCGTTTTGTTCCGGCGCGTGAAGACCTGGCCACACCAGCATCGTGGAGCAACCCGATTTCTACCCGGGCAGCGATCGAGGCCATGCCTGAAGGCTGTATCGCGGTAGTCGATGCAATGGGCGTCACCGATGCCGGTATTTTCGGAGATGTGCTGTGTGCCCGCATGGAAAAGCGCGGCGTGGCTGCCCTGGTGACGGATGGTGCAGTGCGGGATATCGCGGGTGTGCTTTCTGTTGGTTTGCCAGTCTGGTGCCAAGGGGCTTCGGCGCCGCCCTCGGTCGCGGCGCTAACGTTTGTCGGCTGGCAGGAGCCAATCGGTTGCGGCGGTGTGGCGGTATTCCCCAACGACGTGGTTGTGATCGATCAGGACGGTGCGGTGTTGATTCCCGCTGCGTTGCTCGAAGAGGTCGTGAGTGCTGCGATCGAACAGGAGCAACTGGAGACATGGATCATGGAACAGGTCAATCGGGGTGTGGCTTTGCCGGGATTGTATCCGCCGAATGAGGAAAACCGGCAAAGGTACGAGGAGTGGACCAGGAGTAAAAATGATGTCTGATACCACGATCTCAACTTCATCTCAGCCGGCTGATGGCAGCACGGTAAACCCTGCACAACCGCCGTTCACTGTCGAGACACCCTGCTTTGTGGTGTTGGAAGAAGTGGTGATGCGTAACTTCTGGCGGACTGCGCGTATCGCCGGAGGTTTGGAAAGGCTGATGCCGCATGTGAAGACGCATCGCGCGGCCTGGCTGATCGAGCGTCTAGTGGCCCAGGGTGCCACGACCTTCAAGGTTGCCACGCCCGCAGAACTGGAGATGGCCGTGCGGGCCGGAGCACGTTACGTGGTGTGGGCCTATCCGACCTCCAACGCTGCTGCCGTGCGACGTGTAGTGCAGTTCGCCAGTCAACATGCGGACGTGCGGATCGAGGCGCTCATAGACTCTGCCAAAGGGCTGGAGGTCTGGCGTGCGGAACTCGGTAATCGGGGCAGCGCAAACATTGGCTTGCGCGTAGACCTTGATCCGGAATTTGGACGTACCGGCCTACCTATCGGAGAGCCTGCACTGCACATGGCGCAGGCGCTGAAGGCGCTCGACCTTTTTGCTGGCTGGCATTGCTACGACGGTCATATCGGCGGCCCTGACCGTCAGCAAAGAATTCAGCGTGTTGGCTACATAGTGGAAAAAGTCCGGGCGCTCCTGAAGCTGGCCTCTGCACAGGCCCTTGACGGCGACTTGATCGCAGGTGGCAGTTACTCTTTCGATCTGTGGCCCGAAGACCTGGCGCGTTGGGTTTCGCCTGGAAGCTGGGTCTATTCCAGTTCCCGCCATCAGGCCGAGTTGCCTGAGTTCGAATGGGAAATTGGTGCCTACGTATTGTCCACTGTACTGTCTGTCCGTGAGGGTACGGCCACGCTCGATGCCGGTTCCAAGGCCATTTCTCCTGATGTGACGCAAAGTTCACGCTTCAAGGGACCGGGATCAATTCTGATGATGAAGGAAGAGCACTCCGTCATCACGAATGTGGATCTCGTTGCTGGTCAGCAAGTGGCGTTGATTCCAGGGCATGCCTGTACGGCGGCCTACTTGTATCGGGAAGCCTTGGTGCTCGATAAAGATGGTACCTGGGTTTTTCGGGGCCAGTTGAGCGCAGCGCGTTGATGCCAGTCTTGTATTACTGACGTTGGAGCGAGGCTTGCCCGCGAAGCCGACCCCGCGGTGGTTCGGACATCACCGTTGTTCGCGAGCAAGCCCGGCTCCCACAGGATCTGCGCTTGCTGCAGATTTTTTGCTTGCGACCGACCCTGACACACTTGACGCACCCGCCACCGGCGCATGAAGATGGAAGCCTTCTTCAGGGTGTGCTTCTTCATGTACGCAACGTCTAACGTTAACTTTTCCGTCATTGGCTTGAACGCCAAGGCGCAAGGTTGCGTTGCGCACGCCCTCAAATCGAAGAAACAGTCGCTCATGTGACCGGGGCGCGCTGTCCCGTCAGATGAGCTGACAGGACATTGAGCGCGACGAACCTCTGGCTCCCGCTTACCCCTCTCTACGCTTCTGACGGTGACTCAATCGGTCAACCATCAGGAGAATCTGCATGTCATCGTTTCAAGGAATCTGGGTCCCCGTGGTCACGCCGTTTCACAACGGAGCGATCGACTTTGTCGGGCTGCGTCGGCTGGTTACTCATCTGCTGGAAAAAGGCATTGATGGACTTGTGGTCTGTGGCACCACCGGCGAAGCCGCAGCACTGAGCAAGCAGGAGCAATTGGCGGTACTGGATGCGGTGCTGGAGTGGGCTCCGGCTGAACGGGTGGTGATGGGTCTGGCCGGCAACAACCTGACTGAACTGCTGCACCTGCAAAGCGAAATCCAGAAGCGCCCGGTGGCCGGTTTGCTGGTACCGCCGCCTTACTACATCCGTCCGTCCCAGGCGGGCCTTGAAGCGTTTTTCAACACTGTCGCCGATGCGTCCCGGGTGCCGGTCATTGTGTACGACATTCCGTATCGCACTGGCGTCGCCTTCGAGCTAGGGACCCTGTTGAACATCGTCGCCCATGAGCGGATCGTCGCGATCAAGGATTGCGGCGGTAATCAGGCCACCACTCTGGCGTTGCTGCGCAGCGGCACGGTCGATGTGCTGTGTGGCGAAGATCACCAGATATTCACCGCCTTGTGCCTGGGGGCCAAAGGCGCGATTGCAGCCTCGGCGCACATTCATCCCGAGCAGTTCGTGACGTTGTATCAACAGATCCGTGATAACCGGCTAGCCGAGGGGAGGGCGACCTTTTTCCAACTACTGCCGTTGATTCAAAGCCTGTTCCTGGAGCCCAACCCTGGCCCGGTGAAAACCGCGCTCGCCCTTGAAGGCCTGATAGGCGACGAATTGCGAGCGCCGATGCAACGCAGCAGCGAAACCATGAGGTTGCATCTCAAAACAGTTATCTAAGACCGTTGGAGCGACTACAACCTGAACTGCGCCCTGAGCAGTTCTGCTGTTTTTATCTGTGCATTTATCGAACAAATATTGTGCTGATTGGTGCGTGGTTGTGACGGGCCCGGCTTCCTAAACTGGGCCGCAGTTACCCACTCTGCAAACAGGATGACGCATCATGACTAACGCCGCTGTGTTCAAAACCACTCAATCCAAACGCTCTTTGTCCACCCTGTTCAAGTCCGCCGCCGCCAGTCTGGGCCTGATGATGGGCCTCGGTCAGTTCGCGGTCGCTGCCGAAGGTCCGTTCAATCAGCACCCGACCATTCGCGCGATGTTCGGTGCCATGCCGACAGATCAACTGGACCCGAAAACCACCGCTCTGCTGGTGATCGATTTCCAGAACGAATACTTCACCGGTCGCATGCCGATCCCGGATGGCATGAAGGCCCTGGAAAACACCCAGCGTTTGATCGCCTTTGCTGACAAAGAACACATTCAGGTCATCAACGTGCAGCACATCGCGCCAGCCGGTGCCGCCGTGTTCGCGCTTGATGGCAAGACCGTGGATTTCCACCCGCTGATGAAGCCGCGTCCACAGGACAAGAGCCTTCAGAAAACTACGGTCAGCGTGTTCGCCAGCACCGATCTGGACGCTCAGTTGAAGAAAGCCGGTATCAAGACCCTGATCATCAGTGGCCTGATGACCCACGCCTGTGTTGCCGGTGCCGCCCGTGACGCCGTGCCGTTGGATTACAACGTTGTGGTAGCATCCGACGCCACTGCAACCCGCGCCATCACCCGCGCCAACGGCCATTCCGTGAGCAAGGACGAGCTGCACAACGCGTCGCTGGCCGAGATCGAAGACACCTTCGGTTCGGTGCTGACCACCTCGCAGATCGTTGAGCTGCCGGTTCGCTGAGTAACCTGATCATCTGCTGAGCGCCCGCTTCATGAACCAGTTGTCTGCCATGCGCGCCTTTCGGTGCATCGTCGAAGCCAAGGGTTTTTCTGCCGCAGCAGAACGCCTGGACACCACTCACTCGACGATATCGCGGCAGTTGCAACAGCTGGAGATTGAACTGGGCGTTCAACTGATCAACCGCAACACCCGACGCTTCAGCCTGACCGGCGCCGGGGAGCAGTACTACGCGGCATGTGTCGATATTCTGGATCGTATCGACGCAGCGTCCCAGGCCATGGCCCAAGGGCATCAACGCCCGGAAGGCCTGCTGCGGGTCAGCGTGCCACTGGTGGTCGGCACCCTCGATTTGCCGCACTGGCTGCCGGGTTTCCAGAAGCGTTACCCCGATATCGAACTTGAACTGTGCTGCGACGATCAGTTTGTTGACCTGGTCGCCGAAGGCTTTGATGTTGCCATCCGCATCGCCAGCGCGTTGGGTGACACTACGCTGATTGCCCGCACCCTGACGGTTTCAAAGCTGGTGCTGGTGGCGTCTGCTGCTTACGTTCGCAACCATGGTTTACCCCGTACCGCCCAGGAACTGGACAAGCATCGCCTGCTGACCTTTGTCGGTGCGACCTCGGACTGGGAACTGAGTTCGGCCCGGGGCGCATCGGTCAAGGTCGTGCCAACGGGGCAGTTCAAAACCAATACCCTCAGCGCGTTGCACGCAGCGTCGCTGGCGGGCGCGGGTATTGCCTGCTTCACCCAGGCCACCGTGCGCAACGACCTTGCGCAAGGCCAGCTTGTCTCCATCCTGCCCAACTACTCATTGGGCGAACGGCACTACTACGCGATCTACCCCCAATCCCGGCACCTTGCACCCAAGGTCCGGGCGTTTGTCGATTACATGGCTGATTACTACAAGCTGGATGTGAAGGGCGGCGTTTGAGCCAGCGTGAACGATGACGAAAATCCTGTGGGAGATTCCCCGTCGTCCAGACGCCGCGCTGTCGCGCAGCAAACACGGTCTGTGTAGGAGCGGACTCGTCCGCGAAGACGTCGGCACAGGCGATATCTTTCGCGCCTCAGACATCGCCTTCGCGGACGAGTCCGCTCCTACGGTAGATTTTCGTCGTCTGAAATCATCAGTTAAATCAACGAATTAAATTTTGTTTGATGAGAGCCGAAGTGGGAGACAGTTCTGGACATCGACGCACTGAGCGAGGCCGAAGGTGAGCGTTGGGTCTGGAAGGGCGCCAGCTTTTTGCGACCGGAAAACCGGCGTTGCCTGATCGTGTTGTCTGCAGGCGGTGCAGATGCCTGCGTCATCCGCGAGTTCGATCTTGTTGAGAAAAGCTGGGTGGAGGATGGCTTCCAGTTGCCCGAAGCCAAGGGCGGTCTGGACTGGATCGATCAGGACACCGTCTATGCGTTCACCGATTTTGGCGACGGCACCCTGACCAGTTCCGGCTACCCACGCATGGTCAAGCAGTGGAAGCGCGGTACCCCGCTCAGCGCTGCGAGTATGGTCTACGAAGGTCTGCCGGATGACATGTACATCGACGCCACACGTGACGACACGCCGGGTTACGAGCGCGACTTTGTCAGGCGTTCGCTGGCGTTCTATAGCGATGAGCTTTACCTGCGGGGCAAGGACGGCACGTTGACGAAGATCGACGCGCCGGATTCGGCCCAGAAATCGGTGCGCAAGGACTGGTTGTTACTGGAGCTTCGCGACGACTGGCAGGCGGGTGAGGGCTATTCATCCGGTTCGCTGCTGGCGATCAGGCTGGATGACTTCATGGCGGGCAAGCGCGAATGTGAAGTGCTGTTCGCGCCCACCACCAGTAGCTCCCTGGCCGGTAGTGACTGGACCCGAAACCACCTGATCCTGAACGTGCTCGATGACGTCAAGAACAGCCTCCGGGTCTTGACCCCGGGCGACAGCGGGTGGATACGCAGTGAGTTTGTCGGTGCACCGGGCATTGGTAAGGTGGATGTCTGGGCGGTGGACAGCGACGAAAATGATCAGGTCTGGCTGGTTACTGCGGACTACCTGACACCGGCCACGTTGTCGCTGGCTGAAGTCGGCCAGCCGCCGCAAGCGCTGAAGGCGATGCCGGCGCTTTTCGACTCAGGCAACCAGGTCCCGGAACAACACTTCGCCGTGTCAAAGGACGGCACCCGCGTGCCTTACTTCCTGGTACGCCCGAAGGACCTGAAGCTGGACGGCACGGCGCCGACCCTGTTGTATGGCTACGGCGGTTTCGAGATATCCCTGACCCCTGAGTATTCTGCGGGTCTTGGGCGCGCCTGGCTTTCGAAAGGGGGCGTCTACGTGGTCGCCAATATCCGTGGCGGCGGTGAGTACGGTCCGCGCTGGCATCAGGCGGCCCTGAAGGAAAATCGTCATCGCGCTTTCGAAGACTTCGCGGCCGTGGCCCAGGACCTGATCAGTCGAGGGATTACCTCGCCTGAACATCTGGGGGTGCAGGGTGCAAGCAACGGCGGTCTGCTGACCGGCAATATGCTGACCCAGTACCCGGAGTTGTTCGGCGCTGTGTTGGTCAAGGTGCCGCTGCTCGACATGAAACGCTACCCCCATCTGCTGGCGGGTGCTTCATGGATGGCGGAGTACGGCGACCCGGATGAGGCACAGGAGTGGTCCTATATCCGCACATTCTCGCCGTACCATCTGTTCGAGCCAGCCAGGACCTACCCGCCGGTGTTCTTCATGACTTCGACCCGCGATGATCGTGTGCACCCCGGCCATGCCCGCAAAATGGCTGCCAGGATGATCGACGCCGGTAAGGATGTGACGTACTACGAAAACATCGAAGGCGGCCATGGCGGCGCGGCCAATAGCAGCCAGGCGGCCTACATGGGTGCCTTGACGTACAGCTTTCTGTGGGAGCGGCTGAGCGGGAAAGGAGCCTGGTCAGCAGGGCTGAACACACATCTACCGTAGGAGCGGACTTGTCCGCGAAGGCGTCGGCACATACACCGTCATCGTTGCCTGACATATCGCTTCGCGGACAAGTCCACTTCTACACAGGTTTGTCTCTGGCAGTCACTTAATAAGCCGGGCTCAACTGCTCGCCTTCATCCCACAACTTCTGAAAATCCTGGGTATAAGTTTTCGCCAGGTCCGGGACGCCGTGCAGCAGCATGGCGTTCTCGGCGTTTTTCTGTGCGGCAGCCTGGGTGTAGTTGAACGAGCCGGTTTCAACGTCCTGATCGTCAATCACCATGAACTTGTTATGCATGATCGCGTAGTGCCCGTTCAGGCGCACCGGCACATTTTTGTTGGCCAGGAACGTGACGGCGGAGTATTTGCCCTTGTTGCCTTTCTGGTCGGCAACCACCCGTACATCGACGCCGCGTTGTTGAGCATTCACCAGGGCAGTGGCGATGGGTTTGCTGGTGAACGAGTAAGCAGCCACGACGATTTTATGTTGGGCGTGGTTGATGCCGCTGAGTACCACATCCTGTGCAGACTGCGAACCGATCTGGGGTGAGAAGCCAACGTCGATGTCGCTTTTGGCCAGGGCGCAGGGCACCAGTGCAAATGAAAAAAGGGTGCAGATAAGGGCAGCAGAAAAGCGCATGGAAAATCTCGTGCAAGGTTTTTTGAAGCCGCAGGCGGTCATGCCTTTTGGCGCGGCGCAGGGTAACAGGACTGATACACCGCAGACACTTGCTGGCATTGGGCCAAGAACGCTGTCTCCAAAAAAATCGATCAGCCGCGATCACTATTTCTGGTTGGACTTCCCTCTCAGCGCTCCGCACATTGCAGTGTCATTTTGATGCTATCTATGGATACGGGAGTCGCCGCCGATGAGCCTGCAGTTGAAGTTTGGCCACAAGATACTGCTGACCGCCGCGGCAGTGACGGTGGTGGTGTTCTGCCTTTTCGCCCTTTATAACGACTACCGACAAGCCCGTAGCATTCAGGACGATCTGCATAACACCATGCAGAATCTGGGCAACGTGCTGGGTGCCAACATCAACAGTTGGCTGTCGGGTCGAACGCTGCTGGTGCAGGGCGTCGCTCAGGCCATGGCACTTGACCCAACGGCTGACAACGTCGCGCGCCTGTTGGCCGAACCGGCCATGGCCTCGACCTTTGTGGCCAGCTACATAGGGACTGCCGACGGCCACTTTGTCATCAAGCCGGACCGCACCATGCCCGATGGTTACGATGCTCGCCAGCGCTCCTGGTACACGGATGCAGTCAGCACCGACGCACCTGTCCTCACCGAGCCTTACATCGGTGCCGGTACGGATTACCTGGTGATGACCCAGGCGGTGCCGGTCAAGGGGCCCAGCGGGTTGATCGGTGTGCTGGGTGTGAACCTCAACCTCGACAAGCTGGCGAAGATCATCAATGCCGTGGACCTCAATGGTCTGGGCTATGCGTTTCTGGTCAGTGCCGACGGCAAGATACTCGTGCACCCGGACAAGAACCTGGTGACGCATAAACTCCAGGACGTCTTCGCCGATCACCCGCCGGTTATCAGTACTGATATCAGTGAAGTGACGGAAAAGGGCAAGGCCCGGATCATCACCTTTACCCCGGTTGCCGGGCTGCCTTCGGTGAAGTGGTACATCGGGCTGTCAGTGGACAAGGACAAGGCGTACGCCGCGCTGCATGATTTCCGGGTGTCTGCGCTGATTGCCAGCCTGATCGCGGTGTTGGTCACCGTGGCGTTGTTGGGGCTGATCATCAAGACCTTGCTGCGTCCGTTGAACATCATGGGCAAGGCCATGCAAGACATTGCCGAGGGGGAGGGCGACCTGACCCGGCGCCTGAGGGTCGTGTCCCATGATGAGTTCGGTAATCTGGCGCAGTCGTTCAACCGTTTCGTCGAGCGGATCCAGCACTCGATTGCCGAAGTGCTGGGCGCCAGTACCCAGCTCAATGCGCTGGCCATCCGGGTCAGCGAGGCGTCGAATTCGTCCATGAGCAGTTCCAGCGTGCAGGCGGCCCACACCCACAGCGTGGCTGCGGCCATCAACCAGCTCGGTGCAGCCGCCGAAGAGATCGCCCGCAGTGCCGCCCATGCCTCGCACCGGGCCACCCAGGCGCGGGAGCAGACCCACGAAGGGCGTCAGGTGGTGGAGCAGAACATCCAGGCCATGTCGCAATTGTCGTTGCGGGTCGGGACCTCCAGGGAGCAGATCGAGACCCTGAACAGCAAGACCGTGAACATTGGTCGCATCCTGGATGTGATCCGCGGTATCTCCGACCAGACCAACCTGCTGGCGTTGAACGCCGCCATCGAGGCCGCCCGTGCCGGTGAGGCCGGACGCGGTTTTGCCGTGGTGTCTGATGAGGTCCGCAGCCTGGCCCATCGCACCCAGGCGTCAGCACAGGAAATCCATCGGATGATCGACGAGCTGCAAAGCGGTGCCGGGGAAGCCGTTTCAGCCATGCTCGAAAGCCAGCGCCACAGCGACGCCAACGTGCAGGTGGCCAACAGTGCTGGTCAGCGCCTGGACAGCGTGCTTGATGGGATTGGTGAGATCGATGAACTGAGCCTGAGCATGGCCACCGCCACCGAAGAGCAGACCTCGGTCATCAGCGGCCTGGACCGCGACATCACCCACATCAACGCGCTGAACCGGGACATGGTGGGTAACCTGGAAGCAACATTGCAGGCGTGCAACGAGCTACAGGATCAAGCCCGACAGCTGCAACGGCTGGTGGGTAGTTTCAGGATTTGACGCGTAAACCTGTGGGAGCGAATTTATTCGCGAAGCGCCATTACATTCAGCGTCATCGGTGCCTGACACACCGCATCGCGAATGAATTCGCTCCCACAGATTGAACTGACCCCCAAAAGTTGGACACCAATCCTGACTTTTGGGGTGTTCACCATGGGCAAATATTCCACGCAGTTCAAAACCACAGCGATCAAGACCTACATCGATGGCAGCGAGGGCTTTCGCAAG
>Ga0209901_1000191_pt1 | contig 33537 bp, 26 predicted proteins | sample OrgsoiDNA_201058_FD_185806 | JGI IMG/M metagenome (GOLD analysis project Ga0209901, IMG submission 185806) | Permafrost soil microbial communities from the Arctic, to analyse light accelerated degradation of dissolved organic matter (DOM) -... | ecosystem: Environmental > Terrestrial > Soil >...
TGACCAACGCGTCGTGGAAGCACTTCTGGCTCAACGAAGGCTTCACCACCTATGTGACCACGCGCGTCGTCGAAAAACTGTACGGCAGCGAAGTGGCCGACATCAACCTGCAAGTCGAGCAGGAAGAGGCGATGGCGTCGCTGGCCGAGATCCCGCCGGCCAAGCAGGCGCTGATCACGCGCGACCCGGACACCGATCCGCACACCTACACCGACGGTGAGCTGGTCTATCCGAAAGGCGCGTGGTTCCTGCGCACGCTGGAGCAGCGCGCCGGCCGCGACGTGTTCGATCCCTTCCTGCGCGGCTGGTTCGACCAGCACGCGTTCCAGTCGGCCACCACCGACGACTTCCTGGCCTACCTGCACAAGAATCTGCTGGCAGCGCATCCCGAGGTGATGAGCGAGGCCGAGATCAACGAGTGGGTGTACGGACCGGGCATCCCGCTGTCGGCCAAGCACGTCGTCTCGCCGCGCCTGGCCGCAGTGGACGTGCAGCGTGCCGCCTGGCTCAAGGGCGAGACGGCGACCAAGGATCTCGACACCAAGAACTGGATCGCGCTTGAATGGATACACTTCCTCGACGACATCGACGGCAAGGCGACGGCCGCGCAACTGAAGGAATTGGACCAGGCTTTTGCGCTGGGCAAAAGCGGCAATGACGAAATCGCGTTCCGCTTCTTCCTCAGCTCCGTCAAGGCCGGCTACAACGTGCGCGAACCGCTGAACGCCTTTTTGCTGAGCGTCGGACGGCAGAAATTCGTCGTGCCGCTGTACGCCGCGCTGCTGAGTAATCCGAATGAAAAGGCGTGGGCGCAGGCGGTCTACGTCCAGGCGCGTCCGCACTACCATCCGGAGACGCAGGCGTCGGTCGACAAGCAGTTCGCGAAAAAGTAAGACGTTTTCGATAACAGAGTAAATAATATAAATCGTTTATAAGGTTTAACATGATTTCGACCACCCGCTTTGCCGCCGGCCTGTTGCTGGCTTTTTCTTCCTGCGTCTATGCCGCCGATGCCGTCCCGGCCTACAACCTGGACACCGACGTCAACACCATCCTGAAAACCTTCGACGTCCCCGGCATCGCCGTGGCCATCGTCAAGGACGGCAAGGTGGTCGTGGCCAAGGGCTTCGGCGTGCGCAAGCTGGGCGCGCCGGCGCCGGTCGACGGCAGGACGCTGTTCGAAATCGCCTCGAACTCCAAGGCCTTCACGGCCGCCACGCTGGCGATGCTGGTCGACGAGGGTAAGCTGAGCTGGGACGATCCGGTCACCAAGCACCTGCCGGGTTTCCGCATGTACGACTCCTACGTCACCGGCGAGATGACGGTGCGCGACCTGCTGACCCACCGCAGCGGCCTCGGTCTGGGCGCCGGCGATTTGCTGTGGTGGCCGACCACCAATTTCAGCACCAATGAAATCGTCGAGAAGCTGCGCTACATCAAACCGGCCACCAGTTTCCGCAGCCGCTACGCCTACGACAACCTGCTCTACATCGTGGCCGGCCAGATCATCGCCGCCAAGACCGGCAAGCCGTGGGGCGAGGCGGTGCGTGAACGCATCCTCACGCCGCTGGGCATGAACGACACCACCACCGACATCACCGCGATGACGGCCAGCGCCGACTACTCGGCGCCGCACAGCAAGATCGGCGAGCACGCCGCCGTCGTCAAGCCGATGCCGGTCGCGAACGCGATCGGCGCCGTCGGCATCGACACCAGCGCCGAGGACATCGCGCGCTGGATGACGGCGCTGCTGGCCGGCGGAAAAATCGACGACCATACGCGCCTGTTCAGCGAGGCCGCGGCGCGCGAACTGTGGACCGAGCAGACGCCGATGAAAATCCCGGAACCGGCCACGCCGGCGCTGGCGCCGCTGAAGCCCAACTTCAACGCCTACGGCCTCGGTTTCAACCTGCGCGACTACCACGGCCGCAAGCTGGTGATGCACGGCGGCGCGCTGCAGGGCTTTTATTCGCGCGTGCTGATGGTGCCGGAGGAAAAACTCGGCGTGGCGATTTTGACCAACGCGGAAAACAATGGCGCCATCAACGCGCTGCAGTGGCGCATCCTCGACGAGTACATGAAGGTGCCGGCCAGCGACTGGATCAAGATCATCGCCGAGCAGGACGCCAGGCAGCACGCCGAGGAATTGGCGCGCCAGGGCCAGGCCGTCGCCGCGCACGCCGCCAAGTCGTCGCCGTCGCTGCCGCTGGCGGCCTATGACGGCGACTATCAGGACCCGTGGTACGGCATCGTCAGCATCAAGCAGCAGGGCGGCAAACGGGTGTTGAGCTTCTCGCGCACGCCCGACCTGACCGGCGAGCTGGAACACTATCAGCACGATACCTTCATCGTGCGCTGGAAGGAGCGCAATTTCGGCGCCGATGCCTACGTGACGTTTTCGCTGAATCCGGACGGCAGCATCGAGCGCATGAAGATGGCGCCGGTTTCGACCGAGACGGATTTCAGCTACGATTTCGCCGATCTCAATTTCACGCCGGTGAAGGCCAAGCCGCAAAAATAAGGGCTGGCGGCCGCACGGACGACCTACCCAGTCCGACGTCCGGGCGGGTGAGTGTCCTACGTGCGGCCGCCTGAGGTGTGGAAAAATATCTGCTCCAAATGATAAAACAGGGAGCGGATATGAAAACCACATTTGCGGTCGCCATCGCGGCCATGATCATCAGCGTGGGCGCCGGCGCGCAGACCTCGGCCACGCAGAACGGCCAGTCGAACGGTCAATCCAACACCACGCCGAATCCGCCTATCGGCACCGGCACCATCGACAACGACCAGGGCACGCCGGGCGCCGTGCACAACGGCAGCAGCAACAACACCAGCAACAGCAGCATGGCCCAGTCGCGCAGCTCCAAGGCACTACGTAGCAAATCCAGCGGCACCTCGGGCACGGCCGGTTGCGCCGGCGGCACCGGCAACAAGGGCGGCGCGTCCAACGCCGGCAATGCCGACGGCAGCGCGGGCGGCAATCCCGATTGCCGCAGCTCGTCGGACCAGACCAAGCGCAGCGTCCCGCGGGCCAGTGTCGGCCAGACCAACGCCGGCACGGCCAACGGCAGCGACAACGATCCGGCCAAGAAGTAAGGCCAGTCCAGGTCTCATGGAGCGTCGGGCGGCCAGTCCGTCCGGCGCTCGGCCGCCATCGCGCGCGGCCGGCCCTCCCAACGCCCTCCCAACTCCGTCCCGTAACCTTCCTCCGCTCGCTGGCCGCTGCTCAAAACCTCGGCGGCGCTGCGCTGAAGTGGTACGATGTCGCCCGCGTATCAGGGACCAGGCGTCGCGCCGGTCCTTCCGGACGGCCATGCGCCGCGCCGGCGCGCGCCTGGCGCCACGCCGGAAATCACCACTTATGAAGGAATATAGATGTCTATGCAACGAGTTATGCTGCGCGCCAAGCTGCACCGCGTCACGGTCACGCAAGCGGACCTGAACTACGAAGGTTCCTGCGGTATCGACCAGGATTTGCTGGAAGCGGCCGATATTTGGGTCAACGAAAAAATCGAACTGTACAACGTCAACAACGGCGAACGCTTTTCGACCTACGCCATTCCGGGCCTGCGCGGCAGCGGCGAAATCTCGCTCAACGGCGCCGCCGCGCGCCGCGCCCACCTCGGCGACCTGCTGATCATCTGCACCTACGCGCCGATGACGGAAACGCAGATCGCCGACTATAAGCCGAAAATCGTCTTCGTCGACGAAAACAACAAGATCACCGGCTTGAAAAAATAAGCCGATGGTGCAAAAAGAGACGGCGCCCGCAACGGCGCCGTTTTTTTTTACCGTCCGGCGCGGCGATGGGGATAAGATGGTTTCAGCGCTGGCCGCCGGCAAGGGCGGCGCGCCATCTACCGGGAGACGCGCATGAACTTTGGCAATCTGAACATCGGCAAGCGTTTGGGGATAGGCTTCAGCGTCATCCTCGCCATCCTGATCCTGATCACCGGCCTGGGCATCTACCGCCTGCAGGGCGTGGCCGGCGCCACGCGCGCCATGATGGCCGTACCGGTGGCCAAGGAGCGCATGCTTGGCGATATGTACCGCCACGTCTTCGCCGGCATCCGCCGCACCAGCGCCATCGCCAAGAGCGAGGACCCGGCGCTGGCCGAATTCTTCGCCGCCGACACCGCCAACTCCACCCGCATCGTCGGCGAGCTGCTGAAAAAAATCGAACCGCTGGCCACCGACGAGGACCGCGCCATGCTCGACTCGGTGGCGGCGGTGCGCAACAAATATATGGCGGCGCGCAACGCCATCGCCAAGGCCAAGGCGGCCGGCGACGCGGCCACCGCGCAGCGCCTGATGCAGCAGGATTTTTTGCCGCTGTCGGTCGAATATGAAAACGGCTTGCAGGCGCTGCTCGACCACCAGCGCAAGATCATCGACATCACCGCCGAGGACAACGACGCCGTCGCCATCCGCAGCCGCAACCTGCTGATGCTGCTGGCGGTGCTGGTGGTGGGCTTCGGCATGGTGTTCGCGTGGTGGCTCACGCGCGGCATTACGCGGCCGATCAACCAGGCCGTGGCCGTGGCGCGCCGCGTCGCCGACGGCGACCTGGTCGACCACGACCACACGGCCGCCACCAGCTACGCGGCCGACGAGCCGGGCCAGCTGCTGCAGGCGCTGCACGACATGTCGACCAACCTGGTGACCATCGTCGGCGACGTGCGGCTGGGAACCGACAACATCGCCACCGCCTCCTGCCAGATCGCCGCCGGCAACCTGGACCTGTCCTCGCGCACCGAGCAGCAAGCCAGTTCGCTCGAAGAAACCGCGTCGTCGATGGAGGAGCTGACGTCGACCGTCAAGCAGAACGCCGACAACGCGCGCCAGGCCAACGTGCTGGCCGCGTCGGCGTCGGCCGTGGCGGTGCGCGGCGGCGCCGTGGTGTCGGACGTGGTGCGCACCATGGCCTCGATCGACGCCTCGTCCAAAAAAATTGTCGACATCATCGGCGTCATCGACGGCATCGCCTTCCAGACGAATATCCTGGCGCTCAACGCGGCGGTGGAGGCGGCGCGTGCCGGCGAGCAGGGGCGCGGCTTCGCCGTCGTCGCCAGCGAGGTGCGCAACCTGGCGCAGCGCTCGGCCGGCGCGGCCAAGGAAATCAAGGCGCTGATCGACGATTCGGTCGGCAAGGTGGCGGACGGCACGCGGCTGGTCGGGCAGGCCGGCAGCACCATGAGCGAGGTGGTCGACAGCATCCGTCGCGTCACCGACATCATGGCCGAGATCAGCAGCGCGAGCAGCGAGCAGACCCACGGCATCGAGCAAATCAACGAGGCCATCGCGCAGATGGACCATGTGACGCAGCAGAACGCCGCGCTGGTGGAGCAGGCCGCCGCGGCGGCCGAGGCGATGCAGGAGCAGGCGGCCAAGCTGGCGCTGGCGGTCTGCATCTTCAAGCTCGATGAAACGGGACAGCGGCCGGCGCCGCGCCTGTCCGCGCCACGCCGCCCGGGCCGCGTCGCGCTGGAACGCGCCGTTTAGTCCTTGCTGCCGATAACGCGGTAAATCGCCGCGCCGAGCAGCGCGCCGGCGATCAGCGCGACCCGGAACAGCCACAGCTGGCTGGTCGCCCCGTCGCCCACGTACAGCGCCATCACCATGTCCGACACCGGGCCGGCCAGCGCAATCGGGCGCGCCACGGGCGCGGCGCCATTGATTGTAACCAGGCAATGCTGCAATGGCGCCAAGAAGGAAAGTCCATGAATGATGGTGAAGATGAAAATATTTCTTGTCGGAAGTAATTTATAGCCTCACGGAACGCTAGTGCATATACAATTGATCACACGCCATAGTGTGGTTTATGTGTTTTTTATTTGAATTCCGGTTCCGGTAGTCAGAGAATATACGATAGAGTTTCACTACTGCAGCATCACGGCAGCACGAATTTTGAGGGGTGGCGTTCGGTGAAAAATCTCTTCAGTCCAAGTGGCGCGATACCGCTGGCGTTGGCCGTGGCCGGCGCGCTCGGCACGCTGGTGGCCGGCGGCCTGCAATGGCTGCCGATATTGTGGTCGCTGCTGCTGCTGGTGGCCGGCGTCGCGCTGGCGCTGCGCAGCGGCGTCGCCGACACCTCCCAGCACGACATGATCGAACACTACCTGGCCGCGCGCGAGCAGTTCAGCGAGCAGGTGATGCCGGTGTGGAGCCGCCACATCGAATCGTCGCGCAGCCAGATGGAGGAGGCGGTGGCCGAACTGGCCGGGCGCTTCTCCGGCATCGTCGACAAGCTCGATCGCGCCGTCAAGGTCTCCAGCATGGAGCAGCAGGGTGGCGGCAATATGGTGAGCATCTTCGCCAGCAGCGAGAAGCAGCTCGGCTCCGTGATCGCGTCGATGAAGTCGGCGATGGAATCGAAGCAGGCCATGCTGGCCCAGATCCGCCAGCTGCAAGGCTACACGCGCGAGCTGCGCGACATGGCCGAGGGCGTGGCCAGCATCGCCGCCCAGACCAATTTGCTGGCGCTGAACGCGGCCATCGAGGCGGCCCGCGCCGGTCCGGCCGGACGCGGCTTCGCCGTCGTCGCGCAGGAGGTGCGCAACCTGTCGAACCGCTCCGCCGAGACCGGCCGCAACATCGCCGAGCGCGTCGGCCAGATCAGCCACGCCATCGTCGGCGCCTGCCAGGCCGCCGGCGAATCGAGCGAACAGGAAAACCAGTCGATGGCGTCGGCCGAAGGCATGATCGAAGCGGTGCTGCGCGACTTCCGCGGCGTCACCGACGCGCTGGTGCATTCGTCGGATTTGATGAAACAGGAAAGCGTGGCGATCCAGGGCGAGGTCTGCGAAGCGCTGGTGCACCTGCAATTCCAGGACCGCGTCAGCCAGGTGATGGCCCACGTGCGCGACAACATCGAACTGCTGCCGGCGGTGCTGCGCGATAACCGCCAGCGCTACGACGCCGAGCAGGAGCTGGCCGCGCTCGACGCCGACGCGCTGCTGGCCGAACTACAAAAAACCTACGCGATGGCGGAAGAACATGCGATCCACCACGGCACGCCCGTGGTGAGAAAAAAGGTGGCCGCAGCGGCGGCCGCCGCTCCCGCGGACGACGAGGTAACCTTTTTCTAAGAGGACGACAAATGGCAAAAACGATCATGGTGGTGGACGACTCGGCCTCGCTGCGGCAAGTGGTGGGGATAGCGCTCAAGGGCGCCGGTTACGACGTCATCGAGGGTCGCGACGGTGTCGACGCGCTGTCCAAGTGCACCGGCCAGAAAATCAATCTGGTGGTCTGCGACGTCAACATGCCCAATATGGACGGCATCACCTTTGTGCGCGAATTCAAGCAGCTGCCGAACTACCGCTTCACGCCGGTCATCATGCTGACCACCGAGTCGCAGGAGTCGAAGAAAATGGAAGGCAAGGAGGCTGGCGCCAAGGCCTGGGTGGTCAAGCCCTTCAAGCCGGAAGTGCTGCTCAACGCCGTGCAGAAGCTGGTGCTGCCGTAAGTTCGACCGTCGGCGCCGGCCACGGCTGGCGCGATCTCAGCGACCTACATCCGGGGAGTTCCCATGTCAGACGAACAGAGTAGCGACGGCGTCGCCCGTCTTGCCATCGACGGCGAGATGACCATCTACCGCGCCGCCGATTTGAAGCAGCAACTGGTCGAGGCGGTGCGCAAGAGCGCCGTGCTGGAAGTCGACCTGGCCGGCATCAGCGAGTTCGATACCGCCGGCCTGCAGGTGCTGATGGTGGCCAAGCAGGCCGCCGCCGCCGCCGGCCACCAGCTGCACCTGGTGGCGCACAGCGCGGCCGTCATCGAGATCTTCGAGATGCTCGATGTCGGCGGCTTTTTCGGCGACGCGCTGCTGATGCCTGCGGCCGCGCGCTGAGCTCGCACAGATCGCGGCAAGAAGCGCCGCACGAAAACGCAAAAAACGCGTAAAAAACCGACCATACCGCCGCATACTAGAAGCACCGGAGACCGCCATGAATCTGGACGACGCGCTGCAAACCTTTATCGCGGAGAGCCGCGAACTGTTGGAAGACATGGAGAACGCGCTGCTCAACGTCGAGCATAGCGACGACCAGAGCGACGCCATCGGCGCCATCTTCCGCGCCGCGCACACCATCAAGGGCTCGGCCGGTTTGTTCAGCCTCGATCACATCGTCGCCTTCACCCACGTCGTCGAAAGCCTGCTCGATGAAGTGCGCGACGGCCGCGTGACGCTGGGCGAAGAGATGACCGTGCTGCTGCTGTCGTGCTGCGACTTCCTCTCCGGCCTGATCGACGGCCTGGCCGCCGGCGAGACCGAAGCCAACGCCCACACCAGCGCCGCCGGCGACGCGCTGGTCGAACAGCTCAAGCGCCACATGAGCGGCGGCCACGACGCGCACGGCGCTTCCGCCTCCTCCTCCACGCCGGCCGCCAGCAGCATGGTGACCGCGCATGCGTCGTCGCACGCGCCCGACCTGGAACGCATGGGCGGCGAGCAGGGCGCCAAGGACCACTGGCATATCTCGCTGCGCTTCGGCCCCGGCGTGCTGCAGAACGGCATGGACCCGGTCGCCTTCCTGCGCTACCTGTCCAAGCTGGGCAGGATCGTCGGCATCGCCACCGTGCCGGACGCGCTGCCGCCGGCCGACGACATGGACGCGGAGCTGTGCTACCTCGGCTTCGAAATCGCCTTCGACAGCAGCGCCACCAAGGAGGCCATCGAGGGTGTGTTCGAGTTCGTCCACGACGACTGCGTGATCCACATCCTGCCGCCGTTCAGCCACACCTCGCAATATATGGACTTGATCAAGGCGCTGCCGGAGCAGCCGGCGCGGCTGGGCGAAATCCTGGTCCGCTGCGGCAGCATCACCGCGCGCGAACTGGAACTGGCGCTGCAGCTGCAGCACGACTCGACCGAGCCGGCCACCCAGCAGCAGCTGGGCAGCATCCTGGTCGACAGCGGCAACGTGCCGCCGGTGGTGGTGGAAGCGGCGCTGGCCAAGCAAAAGCAGGTCAGCGAACAAAAGGCGCAGGAGAGCCGCTCGGTGCGCGTCGATTCCGACAAGCTCGATCGGCTGATCGACCTGGTGGGCGAGTTGATCATCGCCGGCGCGCGCACCAATATGATAGGCCAGCGTTTGCAGAACGTCGAGCTGCAGGAATGCACGTCGACGCTGTCCGGCCTCGTCGAGGAGGTGCGCGACGCGGCGCTGGAACTGCGCATGGTGAAGATAGGCGCGACCTTCAACCGCTTCCAGCGCGTGGTGCACGACGTGGCGCGTGAGCTGGGCAAGGACATCGGCCTGGTGGTCGACGGCGAGGACGCCGAACTGGATAAGACCGTGGTCGAGAAAATCGGCGACCCGCTGATGCACCTGGTGCGCAACGCCATGGACCACGGCATCGAGCCGGCCGACGTGCGCGTCGCCAACGGCAAGCCGGCCAAGGGCATGATCAAGCTGAATGCCTTCCACGAATCGGGCAGCATCGTCATCGAAGTGAGCGACGACGGCGGCGGCCTGCGCAAGGAACGCATCCTGGCCAAGGCCATCGAGCGCGGCCTGGTCGACGCCGACCGCAAGATGACGGATTCGGAAATCTATAATTTGATTTTCGAGGCCGGCTTTTCCACCGCCGAAAAAGTCACCAACCTGTCCGGCCGCGGCGTCGGCATGGATGTCGTCAAGCGCAACATCACGGCGCTGCGCGGCAGCGTGGACGTCAACAGCAAGGAAGGCCAGGGCGCCACCGTCACCGTGCGCCTGCCGCTGACGCTGGCCATCATCGACGGCTTCCTGGTGCAGATCGGCGGCTCGGTGTTCGTCATCCCGCTCGACATGATAGAGGAGTGCATCGAGTTCGCCAGCGAGCCCGGTCAGGACTATTGCAACCTGCGCGGCCAGGTGCTGCCCTTCATCCGGCTGCGCGAGCTGTTTGGCGTGCAGGGCGCGGCCACGCGGCGCGAAAGCATCGTCGTGCTCAAGTACGGCAACCAGCGCGCCGGCCTGGTGGTCGATACGCTGCTGGGCGAATTCCAGACCGTCATCAAGCCGCTCAGCGCCATTTTCAGCGAAGTCAAATGCATCAGCGGCTCGACCATCCTGGGCAGTGGCGAAGTGGCGCTGATCCTCGACGTGGCGGCGCTGATGCACGCCGTCGGCGGCAAGGGCGCCGTGCAACTGGCGGCCTGACAAAACGCCGGGCTTAGTGGGTAGGTAGTCGATCAACAGAGAGCGGCGCCGCGTGTCCAGCGTGCGGCGGCCGCCGAGAGGAGAGCATGAACCAAGTCGTCAGCCAGTCCCATCGCGCCGTGGCGCTGCAGGCGGTCGCGCCGCGGCCGACCCAGTTCCTGACCTTTATGCTGGGCCAGGAGCAGTACGCCGTCGGCATCCTGCACATCAAGGAGATCATCGAATACGGCAGCCTGGCGACGGTGCCGATGATGCCGGACTGCGTGCGCGGCGTGATCAACCTGCGCGGCGCGGTGGTGCCGGTGCTGGACTTGTCGGCCCGTTTCGGCCGCGCCGTCAGCAGCATCGGCAAGCGCTCCTGCATCGTCATCGTCGAAGTCGGCGAGGGCGACGGCGAAGTGGACGCGCAAAGGCAGCCCAAGCAGGTGCTGGGCATGCTGGTCGACGCCGTCAACGCGGTGGTCGACATCAACGCCGCCGACATCGAGCCGGCGCCGTCGTTCGGCACGCGCATCCGGCCCGACTTCATCGCCGGCATGGGCAAGTGCGGCGGCAAGTTCGTGGTGCTGCTCGACATCGAGCAGGTGCTGGCCAGCGAGGAAATCGCCACGCTGGCGCGCGCCTCGGCCGGCGGTCGCGCCTGACGCGGCAAGGGGACATCATGCCTGTCATCGCACTCACCGATAGGGAGTTCAGCCAGTTCCAGCGCTTCATCTACGACGCGGCCGGGATCTTCATGGCCAACGGCAAACAGGCGCTGGTCAGCGGCCGCCTGGCCAAGCGGCTGGCCCACTATCAGCTGTCGAGCTACAGCGACTATCTGCGCCTGCTGCAAAGCCGCGACCAGGCCGACGAGCTGCAGATGGCGGTCGACCTGTTGACCACCAACGAGACTTACTTTTTCCGCGAGCCGAAACACTTCGCGCTGCTGCGCGAGCTGGCGCTGGAGGCCAAGGCCAAGGGCCGGCCCATGCGCGTGTGGAGCGCGGCGTCGTCGAGCGGCGAGGAACCGTACAGCATCGCCATGGTGCTGGCCGACGTGCTGGGCGACGCCGCCTGGGACGTGCTGGGCAGCGACATCAGCACCCGCGTGCTGGAGCGCGCGCGCAGCGGCCACTATCCGCTCGAACGCACCTCGCAAATCCCGCCGGCCTACCTGAAGCGCTTTTGCCTGAAGGGCCAGAAGCAGGAGGAGGGCACGCTGCTGATCGAGCGCGGCCTGCGCGCGCGGGTGCAGTTCCAGCATCTGAACCTGGTGCAGCCGCTGCCCAAGATCGGCAGCTTCGACCTGATCTTCCTGCGCAACGTGATGATCTATTTTAATCTGGAGACCAAGCGCCAGGTGGTGGCGCGGCTGCTGGCGCAGCTCAAGCCGGGCGGCCACTTCTTCATCGGCCACTCCGAAACCCTCAACGACATCAGCGACGCCGTGCTGCCGGTGGCGCCGTCGATCTATCGCAAGCCATGAGCTTCACCAAACTCATCGACGTGTTCCTGATGCCCGGCGAATGTTTCGTCGGCGACGAGCGCTATCGGGTGCGCACGCTGGTCGGCTCCTGCGTGTCGATGACCTTGTGGCATCCGCGCCTGCGCATGGGCGCCATCTCGCACTTCCTGCTGCCGGGCGTGAGCCGCCGCACTGGCGCCGGCAAGTCCGGCACCTACGGCATCGATTCGGCCGAGATGATGGTGGCCGAGTTGCTGCGCCTGGGCGTGCCGGTCAATCAGTGCCAGGGCAAGATCTTCGGCGGCGGCGCGATGTTCCCGCGCCATGGCAACCAGGTCGACATCGGCCGCCAGAACGGCGATTGCGCGCGCCTGCTGATGAAAAAATACGGTGTCCACGTGGTGTCCGAGGACTTGTTCGGCGAGGGACACCGGCAGATTATTTTTACTCTCAAAAGCGGCGAGGTATTGTGCCGGCAGGTGCCACCGAATGTGGCGTCGCCGGCCGGCCGTGTCAAGGAAAATGCATGAGTGATATCAAGGTCATGATCGTCGACGATTCGGCCGTGGTGCGGCAGGTGCTCAGCGCCCTGCTCAACGCGGCCGCCGGCATCAGCGTCAGCCACGCCGTGGCCGATCCGCTGTTGGCGATGGAACGCATGAAAACCCAGTGGCCGGACGTGATCGTGCTCGATGTGGAAATGCCGCGCATGGACGGCATCACGTTTTTGAAAAAGATCATGACCGAGCATCCGACGCCGGTGGTGATCTGCTCGACGCTGACCGAGAAGGGCGCGCAGACCTCGATGGAGGCGCTGGCCGCCGGCGCCGTCGCCATCATCACCAAGCCGCGGCTGGACCTGAAGCAGTTCCTGCACGACAGCGCCGACGAGCTGGTGTCGGCGGTGCGCGCGGCGGCTGGCGCCAACGTGCGCCGTCTCGGCAACCGTCCGGCGCCGCCGCAGGTCACCGTCAAGCTCAATGCCGACGCCATCCTGCCGCCGGCCGACAGCAAGGCCATGGTGCAGACCACCGAGCGGGTGGTGGCCATCGGCACGTCCACCGGCGGCACCCAGGCGCTGGAGGAGGTGCTGACGGCGCTGCCGCGCGTCTGTCCCGGCATCGTCATAGTCCAGCACATGCCGGAAAAATTCACCGCCGCTTTCGCCGCGCGGCTCGACAGCGTGTGCCAGGTGCGCGTCAAGGAGGCGGCCAACGGCGACCGCGTGGTGCAGGGGCTGGCCTTGATCGCGCCGGGCGGCAAGCACATGCTGCTGCGCCGCACCGGCGCCTATTATTTCGTCGAGGTGGTCGACGGTCCGCTGGTGAACCGCCACCGGCCCTCGGTCGATGTGCTGTTCCGCTCCGTGGCGCGCTGCGCCGGCGCCAACGCGCTGGGCGTGATCATGACCGGCATGGGCGACGACGGCGCGGCCGGCATGCTGGAAATGCTCAAGGCCGGCGCGCGCACCGTGGCGCAGGACGAGGCCAGCTGCGTCGTCTACGGCATGCCCAAGGAAGCGGTCAAACGCGGCGGCGTCGAAAGGACCGTGCCGCTGAATATGATCTACCGCGAAATCCTGCAGCAACTGGCCAGCTTCCACAACTGAGGATGTGATGTCGACTACCCAGCCGCCCATCCTGCCGCCCTGCTTGCCGAACGACCATCCGTGGCGCGGCCAGAACGTGCTGGTGGTCGAGGACAGCATCGTGCAGCGCGCCTTCCTGGTCGACATGCTCAAGCAGCTCGGCTTCGGCGCTATCCTCGAGGCCTCCGACGGCAACGAGGCGCTGGCGCTGCTCGAACGCGAGGGTGCCGAGGCGATGTTCCTGGTGCTGACCGACCTGGAGATGCCGGGCATGGACGGCATCGAGCTGACCTGCCAGCTGACCGAGCGCCATCTGGCGCAGAACCTGATCGTGGTGTCGGCGCGCGATCCGCGGCTGCTGGAGATCATCGAGAGCATGGGCTCCGAGGACGCCGACGTCGGCCTGCTCGGCACCCTGCTCAAGCCGGTGCGCATCGAGGCGCTGGAGGCCTTGCTGCAGCGCGCCGGCCAGGGCCACGCGGCGGCGCAGCCGGCGCCCGAGATGCCGTCCGAGCGGGAGCTGGCGCTGGCGCTGGAGCGCAATGAATTCCTGCCGCACTTCCAGCCCAAGGTGTCGATGCAGAGCGGCCAGCTGAAAGGCGTGGAGGCGCTGGCGCGCTGGGCGCACCCGCAGCGCGGCCTGCTCGGCCCGCATCATTTCATCGCCGCGCTGGAAGGCACGCCCTTGATGACCGACTTCACGCTGGCCATCGTGCGGCAGGTGCTGCGCCGGCTGCTCGACTGGCGCGTGGCCGGGCTGCCGCCGATGACGGTGTCGGTCAACCTGTCGGCCGACAACCTGGCCGACCGCGGCTTCATCGACCGCCTGACGGCGCTGGTGCTGGCTTCCGGCGTGGCGCCGGCGGCGCTGGTGTGGGAGGTGACGGAGACCAGCGTGATGCAGCAGCTGTCGCGCTCGATGACCAATATGGGCCGGCTGCGCTTGATGGGCTTCGGCCTGGCGATGGACGATTTCGGCATCGGCTATTCGTCGATGCAGCAGTTCGCGCGCTGCCCGTTCACCGAGCTGAAAATCGACCGCGCCTTCGTGCACGGCGCGGCGCGCTGGCCGAACCGCCACGTGGTGCTGAAGAGCGCGCTGGAACTGGGCCAGCGGCTCGGCGTCGACACGGTGGCCGAGGGCGTCGAGACGGCCGACGACTGGCATCTGCTGCGCGACCTCGGTTGCGACATGGCGCAGGGTTATCTGCTGGCCAAGCCGATGCCGGCCGAGGAATTGACCGGCTGGATCATGCACGAGCGGCGCCGCCTGCGCGCGCTGGCCGGCGGCGAAGGCCGCAGCGGACGGGAAGAACAATGAGGACCAGGTAAGTGCCACATCATCAGGCAGGGCAGCGGGAAAATGGAACGTTAAAGCAGGGGCAGTTCACTAATAAGCCGTGCAGACACGGCGTCGCAATCATAAAAATGTCTTTTACTGGGAGTAGTTATGTTTTCGCATCTGACCGTTAAAACCAAAATCGTCACCCTGCTGTGCGTGGCCGTCCTGGGGCTGCTGCTGGTGGTGGCGTTCGCCTTCATGGGCCTGAGAAAGGAAAGCGAGCTGCTGAACGAAATCGGCAAGAACAATATGCCGTCGATACAGGCGCTGCAAACCATCAGCGAGCGCCAGACCGCGCTGCGCTCGGCCAGCCGCGGCGTCGAGAACGTCGCCGCCTATCCGGAGGAGCATGGCGAGATAGACCGTCTGCTCAAGAAAAAGATCGAGTTCAATGGGGATATCGACCGCGCCTGGAAAATCTACGACGCGCTGCCGCAGCAGCCGGAAGAGGCTGCGGTGTGGAAGCAGTTCGTGGTGCAGTGGGACACCTGGAAGAAGCGTGACACGCTGGTCAGCGACACCATGGGGGAGATCAACCGCACCCAGGACATGGCCAAGCGCAAGGATATGTTCGCGATCATCCACAAGGCGCTGCTGGAGAACAAGGAGAATTTCACGGCGGCGGAAGCGAGCCTGAACAAACTCGTCGAGCTGAACGTCAAATACGGCGACGACGCCGTCAAGGCTGCCGATGAAGCCTCGGCCCGCGCCACCAGCCAGATGTACATCGCGTCCGCCGTGGCGCTGCTGCTGTTGATCGTGCTTGGCCTGATTATCCTGACCGGCATCCTGCGCCAGCTCGGCGGCGACCCCTCGTATGCGGCGGAGATCGTGCGCAAGGTGGCCGACGGCGACCTCAGTGCCCAGGTCACGCTCCGGGCCGGCGACGAGAGCAGCCTGCTGTATGCGATGAAGACCATGATCGACAAGCTGTCGCAGGTGGTCATGGAAGTCAACAACGGCGCCGAGTCGCTGGCCAGCGCGTCCGAGGAAGTCAGCGCCACGGCGCAGTCGCTGTCGCAGGCGGCCAGCGAGCAGGCCGCCGGCACCGAGCAGACCAGCGCCTCGGTCGAGCAGATGACGGCCTCGATTTCGCAGAACACCGAGAACGCCAAGGTCACCGACGGCATCGCCAGCAAGGCCGCGGCGGAGGCGTCCGAAGGCGGCGAGGCGGTCAAGTCGACGGTGGCGGCGATGCAGCAGATCGCCAAGAAGATCAGCATCATCGACGACATCGCCTATCAAACCAATCTGCTGGCGCTGAACGCGGCCATCGAGGCGGCGCGCGCCGGCGAACATGGCAAGGGCTTCGCCGTCGTCGCCGCCGAGGTGCGCAAGCTGGCCGAGCGCAGCCAGGTGGCGGCGCAGGAGATCGAGCAGGTCGCCAGCAGCAGCGTGCAGCTGGCCGAACGCGCCGGCCGCCTGCTCGACGAGATCGTGCCCAACATCCGCCGCACCTCCAACCTGGTGCAGGAAATCACGGCGGCGTCGGAGGAACAGTCGGCCGGCGTCGGCCAGATCAACAGCGCCGTCACGCAGCTGAGCCAGACCACGCAGCAGAACGCCTCCAGTTCCGAGGAGCTGGCGGCGACGGCCGAGGAGATGAGCGGCCAGGCCGAGCAACTGCAGCAGACCATGTCCTTCTTCAAGCTGGCCGGGCGCTCCGCCTATGTGCAGCCGGCGCCGCGCAGGCCGGCCAAGGGCCTGGTCAAACCCGGCTTTGGCGGACGCCGCAAGATGAACGAGATGAGCGATCCGGACGAGGCACACTTCGTCAAATTCTAAGGAGTGGCCATGAGCGCATTGCCTATGTCCGATCCGCGCCAGCTGGCGGCGGCGACCGGACAGTATCTGACTTTCCTGCTCGGCGCCGAGATGTTCGCCATCGGTATTTTGGTGGTCAAGGAAATCATCGAGTACAACGGCGTGACGCCGGTGCCGCAGATGCCGCCCTGTATCAGCGGCGTGATCAACCTGCGCGGCGCGGCCGTGCCGGTGCTGAACCTGGCGCGCCGGCTTGACCGCGAGCCGGCGCCGGTGAGCAAGCGCACCTGCATCATCGTGCTGGAAATCGCCCGCGAGCAGGACGCCTTCGTGATCGGCGTGCTGGTCGACGCGGTCAGCGCCGTGATCGACATCGCGGCCGCCGACATCGAGCCGGCGCCGACTTTCGGTTCGGCCGTGCGCGCCGAACTGCTGCAGGGCATAGGCAAGGTGCGCGACCGCTTCGTGCTGCTGCTGAACGTGCAGCACGTGGTGTCGGCGCAGGAGATCGCGGCGCTCGATCATGTCGAGGCGCCGGTCGGCGGCGCCGCTGCCGCTGCCGATATGGCATAAGGCCCGCCGTTACAGGCTCGCCGTGTTTTTTTGACCATCTTGGGTATGCGTCCATGTGGCGCCGCCGCGACGCTGCGCCGATTATTTCGGGCTTGAACGGCTTCCCTTCGATGCATCTGCACCGCTGATAGTTTTGGTGAGAATTGGCGGGTTTTTATAGCCCACAATGGTACGACGCCGGTCCCGGCATCTACCAGGAGTCGTTATGTTGAAGCGGATGAAAATGGAAACCCGGCTGCATCTGGGCCTGGGCAGCATCGTCGTGCTGGTGGTCCTGCTGGGACTGACGGCCTTCGCCAACCTGACCGCGCTGCACGACAGCTGGACCCAGTTCGAAACCGTCACGCTGGTGCGCAAGGACGCCGTGCTGTCGGCCGTCATCGCCGAGGGCGACGCGGTGCACCACTTCAAAAACTACGTGCTGCGCGGCAGTCCCGACTACATCACCCAGTTCCGCGCCGACCTGGCCGCCATCGACAAGACCGTTGTCGCCTACCAGGCCAGCGGCGCCGTGTCGCACGAGGAGCAGGCGCAGCTCGACCAGCTCCTGGTCGGCACCAAGGCCTACGGCGACAGCATGACCGAGCTGCAGGCCATGCGCGACAAGGGCGCCAGCGTGGCGGAGCTCGACAAGGCCACCAGGAACGCCGACGGCATCATCGCCGCCGCCAACCAGAAACTGCTCGACTTGAGCGGCAGCGACACGCGCGCCAGGTCGGCGCAGATGACCGCCGTCTCCGACACCGCCAAGCGCCTGATCCTCGGCTTCGACATCGGCATCGCGGCGCTGGGCTGCGTGCTGGCGGTATGGCTGGCGCGCAGCCTGAGCGGCATCGTGCGCGAAGTGCAGATGGTGGTCAGCCAGCTGGCCAGCGCCTCGCAGGAAGTCAGCGCCACGGCGCAGACGCTGTCGCAGGCGTCGAGCGAGCAGGCCGCCAGCGTCGAGGAGACCAGCGCCTCGATCGAGCAGATGACGGCGTCGATCGCGCAAAACGCGCAGAACGCCAAGGTCACCGACGGCATGGCGACGCAGGCCGCGATCGAGGCCAGCAAGGGCGGCGAGGTGGTCAAGGCGACGGCGGCGGCGATGCGGCAGATCGCGCAAAAGATCAGCATCATCGACGACATCGCCTATCAAACCAATTTGCTGGCGCTGAACGCGGCCATCGAAGCGGCGCGCGCGCACGAACACGGCAAGGGTTTCGCCGTGGTGGCGGCCGAGGTGCGCAAGCTGGCCGAGCGCAGCCAGGTCGCGGCCCAGGAAATCGGCCAGGTCGCGTCCAACAGCGTCGAACTGGCCGAGCAGGCCGGCCTGCTGCTCGACGCCATCGTGCCCAACATCCGCAAGACCTCGGACCTGGTGCAGGAGATCGCGGCGGCGTCGGAGGAGCAGTCGTCCGGCGTGCGGCAGATTAACGGCGCGGTCGGACAACTGAGCCAGACCACTCAGCTCAACGCGGCCAGCTCCGAGGAACTGGCCGCCACCGCCGAAGAGATGAGCGCCCAGGCCGAGCAGCTCGACCTGCTGATGGCCATGTTCAAGCGCCACGTGATCGAGGAGCGCCCACAGCGGCCGGCGCCGCGCACGGCGGCGGTGAAAACGCCGGGCGCGCGGCGCGACAAGCAGCCGTCGCGCAAGCTGGCCTTCGGCGCCGAATCCGGCCCGGACGAAAGCCACTTCACCAAGTTTTAAAACCGCGCCGGCGCGCCGGCATGCCGGTATACTCCGTGTGTGGATGGACTATCTCAGTGCGAGGCTGCGATGCGGTGCATACGGAGAGGGGCGGCGACAGTGGCGGCAGCATGGCTATGGGCCGCGCTGCTGCCCGGCGTTGCCGGCCATGCCGCGCCGGCCGAGCCGATGCGGATACTGACGGCCGACATCCCGCCGCTGGCCTACGTCCAGGAAGGCCGGGTCATGGGATTTTGCGTCGACGTGGTGCGCGAGATCCAGCGCCGCACCGGCGACAGCACGGAAATCACGGCCATGCCGTGGGCGCGCTCCTACCGGCTGTCGCGCAGCGGCGCCAACGTGGTGCTGGTCTGCCCCAAGCGCATCCCCGAGCGCGAACAGCAATTCCTGTGGGTCGGACCGCTGCGCGCCTCGCAGACCAATTTCTATGTGCGGCGCGGCGCCGGCGTGCACCTGGCCAGCATGGATGATGCGCGCAAGCTGTCGGGCGTGCTGGTGCAGCGCGACTTCTATTCCCACCAATATTTGCGCGGCGAAGGTTTCGACAATCTGGAGCCGGTCAATTCGGCGCTGTCGATGCTGCGCATGCTGATGGCGGGACGCCGTCCGGCGATGGTGATCGACCGCGACTCGCTGCCGGCGCTGCTGGCGCAGGCCCACGTCGACCCGGCCGAGGTCGAGCTGGCGCTGCCGATGCTGGCCATCAGCAGCTACCTCACCTTCTCGCGCGGCGCCGACCCGCAGGTGGTCGCGCGCTGGCGCACGGCGCTGGAGCAGATTAAGAGCGACGGCACGTTCGCCCGCATCGAGCAGCGCTGGCTGCCGCCCACGCCGCCCATGCTGCCGGCGCCGCACCGACCCTGATGCTAGGTCGCGGTATCGATGCGCTGCAGCGCGGCGTCGAAATCGAATTCATCGATCGCTTTTTCCACGGCGGGACCTTGTCCGGCCAGCGACGCCAGCAGACTGTCGCGGTGCTGCTCGAAATAGTCGGCGGCCTTGCTGTCGCCGCTGCCGAGATATTCGCGCAGTTGTTGCAGCATGTCGGGCGTGGCCGGTTCGGCCAGCGATGCCGGCGCGGCCGGCGCGCTTGCCGGTAGTACGCGGCGCAGCGCGGCCAGCTGGTCGGCCACGGCGGCGCTGAACTGGCGCAGCGGCGCTTCGAGGGCGGCGCTGTGTCCCTGCGCGGCGCGGATCGCGTACTCCAGTTGTTCGGCGCTGGCGGCCAGCGCATCGGCGCCGAGGTTGGCCGCCACGCCGCGCGCCGAATGCGCGGCCCGCTCCGCCGCCTGCCAGTCGCCGGTCGCCAGCAGGGCGCCGATGTCGGCCGCGCCGTGCACCAGGCTGTCGGCGAAATCGCCCAGCAGCTTGCGGTACAAGGTCGCGTTGCCGGCGAGCCGGCGCAGGCCCGCCGCAGCGTCGATGCCGACGATGGACAAGCCGGCCGGCCCGGCCGCGAATGCCGGCTTCGACGAGGAGGCGATGCCCATCTGTGCTGCTGGCGTGGCCGGTGACGTCGAGGCGTCGGGAGTGGACGTCGGCACGGTCGTCGTCGATGTCATCGTTGCCGCCGTTGCAGCGGCAGCCGGCGTCGTCGTCGCAGCAACGGCCGGGTCCGCATTCGCATCCGCAATCGTAGGCGTTGTGGCCGCATCCGCAATCGTTGCTGCCGGGTCTGCGTCCTTAGCAGCACCAGCATCCGCCGTCGGCGCGGCAGCCGTCGCCACCGGCGGCTGCGGCCGCCAGCGCGTCAGCGTGGCGAACAACAGCTCCGGATCGATGGGCTTGGCGATGTGGTCGTTCATGCCGCCGTCCAGGCACAGCTGGCGCTGCTCGGCCATCGCGTGCGCCGTCATCGCGATGATGGGCAGCGTCGCGCCGTGCGGCAGCGCGCGGATCGCGGCGGTGGCGGCCAGGCCGTCCAGTTCGGGCATCTGCAGGTCCATCAGCACGATGTCGTAGTGGGCGCCGGCGCTGACCTTGTCGAGCGCGATGCGGCCGGTGCCGGCCACGTCCACCGTCGCCCCGGCGCCTTCCAGCAGCTCCACCGCGATCTGCTGGTTGATGGCGTTGTCCTCGGCCAGCAGCAGGCGCAGGCCGTCGAGGCGCCGGTGCGACTGGACCTGTGGCGGCGGCGCCGCCGCGTGGCCATACACCTGCATCAGCGTGTCGTACAAGGTCGAGGCGTTGACCGGCTTGACGAGGAAGCCGTCCAGCGCGATGCGGTCGGCCTCGCCGCGCACGTCCTCGCGGCCGTAGGCGGTCACCATCACCACCGCCGGCGCTGGCGCGGCTGCGTCGGCCTTGATCCGGCGCGCCGCCTCGATGCCGTCCATGCCCGGCATCGACCAGTCCATCAGCACCAGCTTGTAGGGCACGCCGTCGGCGGCGGCCTGGCGCACCGCCGCCAGCGCCTCCTCGCCGGAGCCGACTTCGTCGGCGCGCAGCGACCAGGCGGCGCAGTGGCCGGCCAGGATGCGCCGCGCGGCCGGATTGTCGTCGACGATCAGCACGCGCAGGTGGTTCAACTCGTCCGGCAGCACGCGCGGCGCGACCTGGTCGCCACGGCCGAACCAGGCGTTGAAGCGGAAGGTGCTGCCGACGCCGGCCTCGCTGTCGACGCTGATGTCGCCGCCCATCAGTTCCACCAGCCGCTTGGAGATGGTCAGGCCCAGCCCCGTGCCGCCGTATTTGCGGGTGGTCGAACCGTCGGCCTGGGTGAAGGGCTGGAACAGGCGGCTGCGCTGTTCGGGCGTCATGCCGATGCCGGAGTCGCGCACGGAAAACAGCAGCTCGACGCGCGCGCCGGCCTGGCGCAGCAGCTCGATGCCGATCAGGATCTCGCCGCGCTCGGTGAACTTGACGGCGTTGCCGATCAAATTGGTCAGCACCTGGCCGAGCCGCAGCGGGTCGCCGACCAGCGCCGCCGGCACGTCGGGCTGCAGCTCGAAGACCAGCTCCAGTCCCTTGTCGGCGACCTTCTGGCCTATCATCGTGGTGACGCTGTCGGTCACCCGTTCAAGCAGGAAGCCGGTGTGTTCGAGGTCGATCTTGCCGGCCTCGATCTTGGAGAAGTCGAGGATGTCGTTGATGATGCCCAGCAGCGAGGTGCCGGCCTGGTGGATCTTGCCGACGTAATCGGCCTGCTTGCGGTTCAGGTCGGTGCGCAGCGCCAGGTGCGACAGGCCGATGATGGCGTTCATCGGCGTGCGGATTTCGTGGCTCATATTGGCCAGGAACATGGATTTGCTGCGCGTCGCGTCCTCGGCCGCGCGTTTGGCCGCGACCAGCGCCACGGCCGCGTTCTGCTCGGCCGTCACGTCCGACAGATAGCCGTGCCACAGCGCGCTGCCGTCGGCGTTGCGCAGCGGCGTGGCGCCGATCTCGATCCAGCGCAGCTCGCCCCTGGCGCCGCCGCGCGGCGTGAATTGCAAGCGGCCGTGATGGCCGCGGCCGAGCTTTTCCTCGGCCAGCATGCGCTGCCACAGCGCCGTGAAGGCGACCTGGTCGAACAGTCCGAACAGCGCGCGCGGATCGGCCATCACCTCGTCCGGGCTGACGCCGGTGATGGCGGTGACGGCCGGGTTGATGAACTCGAACACCAGCTCGCCGTCGCGCGGCGAATAGCATTGGTAGACCGCCAGCGGCAGGTTGTCGGTCATCTGGCGCATGCGTGCCTCGCTTTCGTCGCGCAGCTGGGCCTGGGCCAGCGCGGCGCGACGGCGGCTCTCCAGCAGCAGACCGCCCAGCAGCACCGCCAGCGCCACGCCGCCGCCCAACAACAGCTGCTGCCACAGCGGCAGCCATTCGCGCTTGTCCTGCAACACGGCGACGCGCCAGCTGCCATCGTCGTCGGCCCAGTCCAGCGGCGACAGCATCACCGCCTGCGTCGCGCCGTGCCAGCGCACATCGCTGCCGTCGAGCAGGAAGGGCAGCAGCGCCGGCGTCGCGGGCGGAGTGGGCGGCGGCGCCTCGGCATCAGGCGGAGTCGCATTTTGAATCGGGGCGGCGGAGGGCGACGTCGAAGCCGACGCCGCAATCGCAGCCGAAGCTGGCGCTGAAGTTGGCGTCGCGTCGGCAAACAGCTGGCCGAATTGCTGGCCGGCGTGCAGCGCCGCGCGGCGCGCCGTCGGCAGCGGCGCGGCCAGCCGCAGCACCCATTCCGGTTCGCTGGCGGCGAACACCACGCCGTCCGGCGACAGCAGCAGCGCGGTGTGCTTGCCGCGTCCCAGCAGGGCGTCGATCGGCGTCATCGGGATCTTGATCACATAGGCGCCGCTGACCGGCGTGTGGCGCGTCGGGCCGCTGTACACGGGGGCGGCGAAATACAGGCCGCGCTCGTGCGAGGTGCCCCCCACGGCCGGATAGACGTTGGCCTGGCCGGCCAGCGCGCGGCGCCAATACGGGCGGTGCGCCAGATTGCGGCCCAGCCCCGGCGCTGCGCCCTTGTTGTTCAGATAGGCCAGCGTGTCGCCGTCGCCGTTCAGCACGAAGGCGTTTTCGGCCTCATACTGTTCCAGGATGCTGTGGAAATCCTCGACCAGTTCCGGCGCGTTGCCGACCAGCTGTCCGGTCAGCAGGCGCTTGACGCTGTCCTCGGTCTGGCCCATCAGGATGGCGCCGCCCATCACCTTGCCGTCGCTGCTGTCGGCCTGCACCTGGCGCGCCAGCTCGCGCGCCTCGACCGCCAGCGTCATGCGGTTCTGGCGCTCCGCCAGCTGATACTGCACCAGCGTGGCCAGCAGCGCGGCGGCGAGCGCCGGCAGCGACCATTTGAGCCAGGGTGTACGCGACGCGCGGGTCAGGGCCTGCATGGCGTCAGGCGGCCGGCAGGCGCACGGTCAGGCGGGTGCGCGCCACGTCGTCGGCCAGCTCCAGCGTGCCGCCCTGCACGCCGATCAGCAGGCCGGCCGCGTACAGCGCCAGCGCCGCGTCGTCGTGCGCCGGCTTGCTGCCGGCCAGCGCGGCGCGCAATGCCGGCGCCAGCACGCCGGCATGTTCCAGCGTCAGCACGCATTGCGCCGCCTCGATAAGGGCGGTGACGGTGATGGTGGTGTGCACCGGGGCGGCGGCGCTGCGCAGCAAATGCTCGAACAGCGCCAGGCACAGCACCGGATCGGCCATCAGCGTCACCGGCTGCTCCGGCAGGATCAACTGGCGGTCGCCCAGATTGTCGTGCGCGGCGCGCGCCAGCAGGGGATTCAGCGGCACGGGCGCGCGGTGCGGCAGGCAGACGCCATGCTCGATGCGGCGCACCTCCAGCGCCAGGCTGGCCAGGCGCAGCGTGTCGCGCGCGGCCACGTCCAGCGCCTGCAGCTGCGCGTGGCGCGCCGGCGCGGCGGCGAGATTGGCGTCGGCGTCGGCCAGCAATTGCGCGCTCAGGTCGAGCAGCGTCGCCAGCGGCGCGGGCAGGTCGTAGCGCGTCAGCTGTTCGAGTTCCTCGCGCAGCGCGGCGTTGTCGGCCAGCGCGGCGTTCTGCCGTCGCAGCTCGGTGAGCATGCCGGCCAGCCGCAAATGGGTGCGCATGCGCGCCTTCAGGATGGCCGGGTCGACCGGCTTGGTCACGTAATCGACGGCGCCCAGTTCCAGCCCGCCGACGATGTCGTCGGCCTGGTCCTTGGCCGACAAAAAAATCACCGGGATGGCGGCGGTGGCCGGATTGGCCTTCAGCTGGCGGCAGACTGTGAAGCCGTCCATCTCCGGCATCATCACGTCGAGCAGGATGATGTCCGGCGGCTGCGCCACGGCCATCTCCAGCGCCTTGCGGCCGGTGATGGCGACCTTGATGCCATAGCCCTCTTCGGCCAGCATGCCGGCGATGACCTTGATGTTGGTGGCCATGTCGTCGACCACCAGCACGGTGGCTTCCTTGATGCGCTCATCGACCGGACGCTCCATGCCGATCAGCGGCGAGGCGGCGCGCGCCGGCGGCAGTTGTGGCGGCCGCGCCTGGCCACCGCGCGCCTGCAACAGCGCCTCCAGCTTGGCGTGGAAGCTGGCCAGCGTGAAGGGCTTGATCAGGTAGGCGCTGACGCCGGCCAGCGCCGCCGCGCGCAGGTCGTCCGGGTTGGCGTCGCAGGGCAGCAGCATGAAAGGCAGCTTGGTGTCGGGCAGGTTGGAGCGCACCCAGCGCAGCAGCTGCAGGCCGTCCATGCCGGGCATGTCGAAGTCGCAGATCACGGCGGCGATGCTGCGCTCGCGCAGGATGCGGCAAGCTTCCTCGCCGCTGCCGGCCAGATACACCTGTTCAAAACCCAGCTCACCGAGACTGTTCTTGATGGCCATGCGCAGTTGCTGGTTATCGTCGACGACCAAGAGTGGCAGGGAGGTGTCCATAGTCGTATCCGGTACGCGATTGGAGAGTATGCCGGCCGGCACTGGCCGGTCGATGCCGCATTATTCTGACATACATATCTTTATCGACGCAAAAAAGTGCGGCGTCGCGACCCGCTCCGCGCAGCGTGCGGACAGTGTCGCGGACACCCGGCCGGACACAGGGCGGGAGCGCCGGCCGGACACTTGCGGACACTTTCCGGACACCGTGCCCGCGCCGTTTCCCCAGCTGCCGACTGTCTCCTTTGACACACAAGGCGTCTATCCTCGCTCTTGATTTGCTGCTAATGTTGCTGGCGAATTGAAAAATAAAATTAACAATTTGAGGTGGCGGTCATCAAGCAACAGCAGCAACCAGTGCGGCCCGGCCGCGACTTTATGCCTTAGCGTTTTTTGGAGATACTATGGAACGACGTTCATTTCTCAACATGGGTGGCCTGGCTTTGGGCGGCTTGCTGCTGCCGCCGTTCGGACGCGCCATCGCGGCCGAGGAACTGCTTAAACCGGTCGCCGTGCAGTTCAAGAAAATGCTGGCCGATACCGCGATGGGCGCCGCCACGCAAGCCGGCGCCACTTATTGCGACGTGCGCATCGGCCGCTACCTGAACCAGTTCATCACCACCCGCGATCTGAACATCGAGAACGTCACCAACACCGAATCGGCCGGCGTCGGCGTGCGCGTGATCGCCGGCGGCGCCTACGGCTTCGCCGCCACCAACGACATGTCGCCGGACGGCGTGGCCGCCGCCGCGCGCCAGGCGGTCGCCATCGCCAAGGCCAACTCGAAGTTGCAAACGGAACCGGTGCAGCTGGCGCCGACGCCGGGCGTGGGCGAAGTGGCGTGGGCCACGCCGATCAAGAAGGACTGGCGCCTGGTGCCGATCAAGGAAAAGGCCGAGCTGCTGATCGCCGCCAACAAGGCCGGCATGGAAGGCGGCGCCAGCTTCATGCAGTCCTTGCTGTTCCAGGTCAACCAGCAAAAATATTTTGCCTCCACTGACGGCTCCTACATCGACCAGGACATCCACCGTTTGTGGATGCCGGTGTTCGCCACCGCCGTCGATCACGCCACCAACAAATTCCGTTCGCGCCAGGGCCTGTCGGCGCCGGTCGGCATGGGCTATGAATACCTGGATGCGCGGCCCGAGGACAAGGTCAAGGCGGCCGGCGGCGTGTGCACGCTGTACAAGCATTCCTATGACTTGATCGAGGACGCGCGCGCCTGCGGCAAACAGGCCAAGCAAAAGCTGACCGCGAAATCGGTCGAACCGGGCAAGTACGATCTGGTCTTGAGCCCCGAGCACTTGTGGCTGACCATCCACGAATCGGTCGGCCACCCGACCGAGCTCGATCGCGTGCTGGGCTACGAAGCCAACTTCGCCGGCACCAGCTTCGCCACGCTCGATAAATGGGAGTCGAAGAAATTCAAGTACGGCTCGGAGCACGTCAACATCGTCGCCGACAAGACCACGCCAGGTTCGCTGGCCAACGTCGGCTACGACGACGAGGGCGTGGCCTGCGGCCGCTGGGACATCATCAAGGACGGCGTGTTGGTCAACTACCAGGCCACGCGCGACCAGGCCCACATCATCGGCCTGAACGCGTCGCAGGGCTGTTCGTACGCGGACAGCTGGAGCAGCGTGCAGTTCCAGCGCATGCCCAACGTGTCGCTGCAGCCGGGTAAAAAGAAGCTGACGCCGGACGAAATGGTCAAGGACGTCAAGAAGGGCATTTACATCGTCGGCGACGGCTCGTTCTCGATCGACCAGCAGCGCTACAACTTCCAGTTCGGCGGCCAGCTGTTCTACGAAATCAAGAACGGCAAGATCGGCGCGCAAATCGAGGACGTGGCCTACCAGTCCAACACGCAGGAATTCTGGAACGCCTGCGTCGGCATTTGCGATGAGCGCGACTGGCGCATGGGCGGTTCCTTCTTCGACGGCAAAGGCCAGCCGGAGCAGGTCAGCGTGGTGTCGCACGGCGCCAGCACGGCGCGCTTCAACGGCGTCAACGTCATCAACACCGCGCGCAAGATCGCCTGAACCTAAAGGATTTCAAGATGAAGATGTTGAATCAGGAAGAGACAAAACGCATCTGCGACAAGGTGCTGTCGCTGTCCAAGGGCGACCAGTGCGAAGTGAAGGTGACCGGCAGCCGCACCGGCAATATCCGCTACGCGCGCAACGCCGTTTCCACTTCGGGCTTGATCGACGACGTGCAGCTGGCGGTGTCGGTCGCCTTCGGAAAAAAACAGGGCGTGGCCACCATCAACCAGTTCGACGACAAGTCGCTCGAAGCGGTGGTGCGGCGCGCCGAGGAACTGGCGCGGCTGGCGCCGGAAAATCCGGAGTTCATGCCGTCGCCGAGCAATCAGGTTTATAAGCCGTCGGCCACGTTCAGCAAGAGCACCGCCGACATCGATCCCGAATTCCGCGCGCAAGTGGCGGCCTACAGCATCGAGAACAGCAAGAAAAACAAGCTGGTGGCGGCCGGCTTCTTCAATGACTCCACTTCGTTCGAAGCCATCGCCAACTCCAACGGCGTGTTCGGCCACCAGATGCAGACGGCCAGCGACTTCACCATCACCGTGCGCACTGAAGACGGCCGCGGTTCGGGCTGGGCGCGTCGCGACGCGGGCGACATCGGCAAGTTCGACGCGCGCGAGGCGTCCGACGTGGCGATCGAAAAAGCGCTGCGCTCGGTCGACGCAAAAGCGCTGGAACCCGGACGCTACACGGTGATCCTGGAGCCGGCCGCCAGCGCCGATTTGATGGCGTATATGTTCAACGGCTTCGACGCGCGCAGCGCCGACGAGGGCCGCAGCTTCCTGTCGAAAAAGGGCGGCGGCAACCGCATGGGCGAGAAGCTGTTCGACGAGCAGGTCAACATCTGGGCCGACCCGTGGAACAAGGACGTGCCGGTGCTGCCGTGGGACAGCAACACCATGCAGGCGCGCGAGCATACTGAGATCATCAAGAACGGCAAGGTCAGCGCGCTCGATTATTCGCTGTACTGGGCCAAGAAGATGAACCAGCGGCCGGTCGGCTCGCCGGGCAATATCATCATGGCCGGCACCGACAAGTCGACCGCGGAGCTGATCGCCAATACCAAGAAGGGCGTGCTGGTCACGCGCACCTGGTATATCCGCATGGTCGATCCGCAGTCGGTGCTGCTGACCGGCTTGACGCGCGACGGTACCTTCTACATCGAGAACGGCAAGATCAAGCACCCGATCAAGAACTTCCGCTTCAACGAAAGCCCGGTGGCGATGTTGAACAATATCGATGAACTGGGACGGCCGGAGATTCTGGCCGGCGACGAGTCGCAGTACCAGCAATTGATCCCGTCGATGCGCGTGCGCGACTTCAACTTCACGTCGTTGTCGGACGCGGTGTAAGCAGTCATGCCATAGGCCGCCGCCACCGCGTTTGCGGCGCGGCGGCGCTTTATTTTCAGGAGTTTCAGTGGAACGTCGTTCATTCTTAAAAATCAGCGCCCTCGCCGGCGGCACGATGTTGATCCCGGTCTTCGGCAACGCCATCGCGGCCGAGGAGCTGCTCAACCCGATGGCCGTGGCCTTCAAAAAATCGCTGGCCGACACCGCACTGAACGCCGCCACCAAGGCCGGCGCCACCTATTGCGACGTGCGCATCGGCCGCTACCTGAACCAGTTCGTCACCACGCGCGACCTGAATGTCGAGAACATCGTCAACACCGAATCGAGCGGCGTCGGCGTGCGCGTCATCGCCAACGGCGCCTACGGTTTTTGTTCGACCAATCTGATGACGCCGGACGCCGTGGCCGACGCCGCGCGCCAGGCCGTCGCCATCGCGCGCGCCAACGCCAAGCTGCAGGACGCGCCGATCCAACTGGCGCCGGTCAAGGGCGTCGGCGAAGTGGCGTGGGCCACGCCGTTCACCAAGGACTGGCGCACGGTGCCGATCAAGGACAAGGCCGAGATGCTGATCGCGGCCAACAAGGCCGGCCTCGACGCCGGCGCCAGCTTCATGCAGTCCTTGCTGTTCCAGGTCAACCAGCAAAAATATTTCGCCTCCACCGACGGTTCCTACATCGACCAGGACATCCATCGCCTGTGGTCTCCCGTCACCGCCACCGCCGTCGATAAAGCCAGCGGCAAATTCCGCACGCGCGACGGCCTGTCGTCGCCGGCCGGCATGGGCTATGAATTCTTCGACGTCAAACCGGAGCACAAGGTGCGCGCGGCCGGCGGCGTCACGCAGCTGTACAAGGGCGGCTACGACTTGATCGAGGACGCGCGCGCCTGCGGTCGGCAAGCGCGCGAAAAGCTCACCGCCAAATCGGTCGAGCCGGGAAAATACGATCTGGTGCTCAGCCCCGAACATCTGTTCCTGACCATCCACGAATCGATAGGCCACGCGACGGAACTCGATCGCGTGCTGGGCTACGAGGCCAACTACGCCGGCACCAGCTTCGCCACGCTGGATAAATGGGAATCGAAAAAATTCAAGTACGGTTCGGAGCACGTCAACATCGTCGCCGACAAGACCACACCGGGTTCGCTGGGCTGCGTTGCTTACGACGACGAGGGCGTCGCATCGAAGCGCTGGGACCTGATCCGCAACGGCATCCTGGTCAACTACCAGGTCACGCGCGACCAGGCCCACATCATCGGGGAGAAGGAATCGCAAGGTTGTTCGTTTGCCGACAGCTGGAGCAGCGTGCAGTTCCAGCGCATGCCCAATGTGTCGCTGGAAGCGGGCAAGAAGCAGCTCACGCCCGACGAGATGGTCAAGGACGTCAAGAAGGGCATCTACATTCTGGGACGCGGTTCCTATTCGATCGACCAGCAGCGTTACAACTTCCAGTTCGGCGGCCAGCTGTACTACGAAATCAAGAACGGCAAAATCGGCCCGATGCTGGAAGACGTGGCCTACCAGTCGAACACGCAGGAATTCTGGAACGCCTGCACCGCCATCTGCGACCAGCGCGACTGGCGCATGGGCGGCTCCTTCTTCGACGGCAAAGGCCAGCCGCCGCAGGTCAGCGCGGTGTCGCACGGATCGAGCACCTCGCGCTTCAACGGCATCAATGTCATCAACACCGCCCGCAAGATCGGCTAACGGAGAACACGCAAGATGAAACTGCTGAATCAGGAAGAATCGAAACGGATCTGCGACAAGGTGATGGCGCTGTCGCACGCCGACGAATGCCGCGTGTCGCTGAGCGGCAGCCGCACCGGCAATATCCGCTACGCGCGCAACAGCGTCTCCACGGCGGGGCTGGTGGAGAACACGCAGCTGACCGTCAGCGTCGCTTTCGGCAAGCGCCAGGGCACCGCCTCGATCAACGAATTCGATGACGCGTCACTGGAAAAAGCCGTGCGCCGCGCCGAAGACGTGGCGCGGCTGGCGCCGGAAAATCCGGAATTCATGCCGGCCATCGGCAAGCAGGATTTCAAGGGCTCCAATACCTACAACGCCAACACGGCGGCCATCGATCCGGACTTCCGCGCCGACGTGGCGGCGCAGGGCATCAACGCCGCGCGCAAAAATAAATTGGTGGCGGCGGGTTTCTTCACCGACTCCACCGGCTTCGAGGTGATCGCCAATTCGAACGGCTTGTTCGGCTACCAGCAGCAGACCAGCCTCGATTTTTCGCTGACGGTGCGCACCGAGGACGGCCGCGGCTCCGGCTGGTCGAGCAGCGCGGCGTATGACGCCAAGCGCTTCGACGCGCGCGCCGTGTCCGACATCGCGATTGAAAAGGCGCTGCGCTCGGTCGACGCGAAAGCGCTGGAGCCGGGCCGCTACACGGTGATTTTGGAACCGGCGGCGACGTCGGAGCTGATCGGCCGCATGTTCGGCGGCTTCGACGCGCGCCGCGCCGACGAGGGCCGCAGCTTCCTGTCGAAGAAGGGCGGCGGCAACCGCCTTGGCGAGAAGCTGTTCGACGAGCAGGTCAACATCTGGGCCGACCCGTGGGACAAGGACGCGCCGGTGCTGGCCTGGGATGCGCAATCGATGATGCCGCGCCAGCGCACCGATGTCGTCAAGAACGGCGTCGTGTCCTCGCTCGATTACTCGCGCTTCTGGGCGCAGAAACAGGGCAAGGAAGCCACTGCGCGCCACGGCAATATGATCATCGCCGGCGGCACAAAGTCGCTCGAAGAGCTGATCGCATCGACCAAGAAAGGCGTGCTGGTGACGCGCACCTGGTACATCCGCATGGTCGATCCTCAGTCGGTGCTGCTGACCGGTCTGACGCGCGACGGCACCTTCTACATCGAGGACGGCAAGATCAAGCACCCGATCAAGAACTTCCGCTTCAACGAAAGCCCGGTAGCGATGCTGAACAACATCGATGAACTGGGCCGCTCGCAGCTGATCTCCGGTGACGAGGTGCCGTACCAGATGATGATCCCGCCAATGAAACTGCGCGACTTCAATTTCACCTCCTTGTCGGATGCGGTGTAAGCCGCGCGGTTGATGGCCAACTACGATTTTTATTTCACGCGCCTGACTTACGAGTCGGGCGACTGGGACGTGGATATCCGCATGCCCAGCAACGTGCTCAATTCGCTGGTCGAGTACACGACCTTGCGCGTCGATCCGGTCGAACGCATCGTCGCGCTGTCGGACCCGAAGATGCTGGAGGCGCCGTTCTGCTATTTCGCCGGCCACAAGCTGGTGCAGTTCACGCCGGCCGAGCGCAAGAACATCGAGCGTTACGTGAAGGGCGGCGGCTTCCTGTTCGTCGACGATTGCAACCACGACGTCGACGGCCTGTTCGCGAAATCGTTCGAGGCCGAGATGGCGCGCATCTTCGGCCCCAAGGCCTTGAAGAAGATCGCCAACAACCACGCCATCTATTCGAGCTTCTTCCATTTCGACGGACCGCCGAACACCAGCGTGGAGTTGAACGGCTGGGGCGACGATCTGGTACACGATTATCTGAAGGCGATCGAGATCGGCGGCCGGCTGCGGGTCTTATACAGCAACAAGGACTACGGCTGCGAGTGGGATTACGACTTCCGCAACAAGCGCTGGCTGGTCATCGATAACACCCGCTTTGCGGTCAATATTATTCAATATGCGTTGGGAGCCTGATTGTGTCTGAAAGCGATGTGCGGTCCTGGAGTGAAAACGAAATCGGTGCGCTGAGCGCCAAGGTGGTGGCGCTCAAGGCCAGCATGGCGAAGGTCATCATCGGCCAGGAAAACGTGATCGATTCCTTGATCATCTGTTTGCTGGCCGGCGGCCACGCGCTGGTCGAAGGCGTGCCGGGACTGGGCAAGACGCTGCTGGTGAAGTCGCTGGCGCAGGCCACCGACATGCAGTTCCGCCGCGTGCAGTTCACGCCCGACCTGATGCCGTCCGATATCGTCGGCACCGAGATACTGGAAGAGGATCACGCGACCCGCAAGCGCGAGTTCCGCTTCCAGCAAGGGCCGGTGTTCACGCAGGTGCTGCTGGCCGACGAGATCAACCGCGCGCCGCCGAAGACGCAATCGGCGCTGCTTGAAGCGATGCAGGAACGCAGCGTGACCTTCGCCGGCCAGACGCATATGCTGCCCAAGCCTTTCTTCGTGCTGGCGACGCAGAATCCGATCGAGCAGGCCGGCACCTATCCGCTGCCGGAGGCGCAGCTGGACCGCTTCCTGCTGCGCATCGATGTCGTCTATCCGACCGAGGAAGAGGAGATCGCGATGGTCTCCGCCACCACCCACGCCGGCCTGGCCGATGCCGAGCCGGTGATGGACGTGGCGACCTTGCTGCGCCTGCAGCAGCTGGTGCGCGACATCGAGATTGGCGACCACCTGCTCAAATATGCGACGCGGCTGGTGCGCGCCACGCGTCCCGCCATCACCGAGGTGGCCAGCGTGAAGAAGCACGTCGGCTGGGGCGCCGGTCCGCGCGCGGGTCAGGCGCTGGTGCTGGCGTCGAAGGCGCGCGCGCTGATGCACAACCGCCTCGCCGTCACGCGCGACGACATCGCCGCGATGCTGCTGCCGGTGCTGGCGCATCGCGTGCTGCGCAATTTCGAAGCGGAGGCCGACGGCGTCGCCATCGCCGACATCCTCACCGCGCTGCGCGAGCACGTGCGTCCAGAGTAAGCCTCGATGCTGCAAACGTCCGCGCTGATGGCGCACACCACGGACCTGAACCTGATCATCCGCCACGTATTGGCCGGACTCGGACATGGTATTCACGCCGGCCGCGAACGCGGCGCCGGCGTGGAGTTCTCCGAGTACCGCGCCTACGCGCCGGGCGACGAGTGGCGCCGCGTCGACTGGAAACTGCTGGCGCGCGCCGACCGTTATTACGTGCGCGAAGCGGAGCGCGACAGTCACGTCGCCATCTGGCTGTGGCTCGATGCGACGGCGTCGATGGCCGAGCCTAGCCGCGAGATCAAGGGTGTCGACAAGCTGTGGTTCGCGCGCTCGATGCTGGCCTGCCTGGCCGCGATCGCGCAGCGTCAGGGCGATGCGTTCGGACTGGTGGTGTGCACCGGCGGCCGTGTCGAGTTCACGCCGGCGTCGCGCGGGCCGCGCCAGCTGCAACGCGTGCTGGCGCAGCTGTCGCGCACCAAGGCCGATGGCGTGCTGCCGAGCGCCGAGGTGTTGAAATCGAATCTGCATTTCGCGCGCTCGCCAAGTTTGATTTT
>Ga0209901_1000193_pt1 | contig 33287 bp, 30 predicted proteins | sample OrgsoiDNA_201058_FD_185806 | JGI IMG/M metagenome (GOLD analysis project Ga0209901, IMG submission 185806) | Permafrost soil microbial communities from the Arctic, to analyse light accelerated degradation of dissolved organic matter (DOM) -... | ecosystem: Environmental > Terrestrial > Soil >...
AGTCAGGATAGTTGCTCCGCATAAAGCCGCTTTTGCAGGCTTTTAGCCGGGTTGGAGGTTTTAGATGGATGATTTAACACCGGAAGACGATCTTAAGCCAGACACCAGCGATCGCCGTCCACCGCGCTCGCGTAAACCGGCTCCTTCTGCACCAAAACTTGCAGTATCACGTCAACACCTGATGATTGGTGTGGGCATTTTGGTACTGATTTTACTGATCGTCGGTATCGGCTCCGCTCTTAAAGCTCCAACACAGCACGAAACCAATAACGCACCGGGCAACGGCCCTAAAGACATTAATCTGTCTGGTTCGGGTAATGATGCTGCGGCGCCTGCACAGCCTTCAGCTCAGGCGCAAGAAAACACCGCTCAGGCCAGTAATACCTCCCAGGCGAATAATGGTCAGCAGCCACAACAAAATGTGGGTATGCCACCTATTTCCCCTACACCGACGGATGCCCAGCCGCAACCTGACAATGGTCAGGTAAAAGAGCGCGTGGATCTGCCAGGTGACATGTCTGATGCACTCTCTTCGCAACAAGGGCAGGTTAACGCCGCTGCGCAGGATGGCATGAGTGCAGGTACGCAATCCTTGACGTCGTTGCCGACGGCACCAGCCACCGTTGACGGTGCAGCGAAAGGCAAAGCGCCAGTCGCGACGCGTACCCCTCAGCAGACGGCGAACACCAAACCAGCAGTGACCAAACCGGCTAAGACGCATACCACCGCGCCAGCCCATGAATCCAAAAAACCGGTACAGGCGAAGCCTGCGACTGCGGCATCCCATCCGGCCAAAGAAACAACGAAACCTGTTGCGACGGCAAGTGCAGCAACCGGTTCTGGTGGTGCTATCAAAGCTGCTCCGGGTAGCCACTTTACGCTTCAACTCAGCGGGGCTTCCCAGTCCACTAGTCTGAATGCGTTTGCTAAACAGCAGGGTCTGAAAAACTATCTGGTTTATCAGACATCCCGAGACGGCAAGCCGTGGTATGTGTTGGTAAGCGGTAATTATGCGTCATCGGCCGAAGCCAAAAGCGCCATCTCCAGCTTACCTGCTGAAGTACAGGCTAAAAAACCGTGGGTTAAGCCTGTACATCAGGTACAGCAAGACCTGAAAAAATGAATCTGATCTCAACGCGATTTGCTGTCTAAAAACAGGGTACAATCCGCGGCTGTGAATTGTATAAGTAGCTAACTGACGGCATGAAGAAAAACCGCGCTTTTTTGAAATGGGCTGGTGGCAAATATCCGCTGGTTGATGACATCAAACGTCATCTTCCAGCAGGAGATTGCCTGATAGAGCCTTTTGTTGGTGCGGGATCGGTATTTCTGAATACCGATTATAAATCGTACATTCTGGCCGACATCAACAGTGACCTGATTAACCTCTACGATATTGTGAAAACACGCACCGATGAATTTGTGCGTGATGCCCGCGTTTATTTTTCCTCGGAATTCAACCAGTCAGAGCGGTTCTATGAGTTGAGAGCGGAATTTAATCAGAGTAGTGATACCTATCGCCGCTCGGTCCTTTTTCTCTATCTCAACCGGCATTGTTATAACGGCCTGTGCCGTTATAACCTCAGCGGTGCGTTCAATGTGCCGTTTGGCCGCTATAAAAAGCCTTACTTTCCTGAGATTGAGCTCTACTGGTTTGCCGAAAAAGCGCAGAATGCACGCTTTGTTTGTGAGCATTATCAGCAAACCCTGCTGAAAGCGGAGTCCGGTTCCGTGGTGTATTGTGATCCTCCCTATGCGCCATTATCGGCGACTGCGAATTTCACGGCATACCATACCAACAGTTTCAGCATGGACGATCAGCGTAATCTGGCCCGCCTTGCGTATCAGCTTTCGTCAGAAAATGACGTACCTGTGCTGATCTCCAACCATGAAACGCCGTTGACGCTGGAATGGTATGCGCAGGCGACGTTGCACCGCGTTTCGGCGCGTCGGACCATCAGCAGCAACGTATCGCAACGCAGTAAAGTGAACGAACTTTTGGCGCTCTATCGCTGATCTGCGCGCAGCGCAGGCCAGCTCGTAACCCTCTTGTATGGAGAAGCGGATGAAAAAGTTTTTGATTGCCCCGTCCATTTTATCGGCTGACTTTGCCCGTCTGGGTGAGGACACGGCTAAAGCATTGGAAGCTGGCGGAGACGTCGTACACTTTGACGTAATGGATAACCACTACGTACCTAATCTGACGATAGGGCCGCTGGTGTGCCAGTCGTTGCATAATTATTTGCAAAAAACCGGGATTAGCGCACCGATTGACGTCCATCTGATGGTCAAACCGGTCGATCGCCTGATTCCTGATTTCGCCGCTGCCGGTGCTACTTATATCTCTTTCCATCCGGAAGCCTCTGAACACGTTGATCGCACCCTTCAGCTGATTAAAGAGCACGGCTGTAAAGCCGGTCTGGTATTTAACCCGGCAACGTCGCTGAGCTATCTGGATTACGTGATGGATAAACTTGATGTGATCCTGCTGATGTCTGTTAACCCGGGCTTCGGCGGTCAGTCGTTTATTCCTGGTACTCTCGATAAGCTGCGTCAGGTTCGTAAACTGATTGATGACAGCGGTTATGACATTCGTCTGGAAATTGACGGCGGCGTGAAAGCGGAAAACATCGGTGAGATTGCCGCCGCAGGCGCAGATATGTTTGTCGCCGGTTCTGCCATCTTTAACCAACCGGATTACCGCACGGTCATTGATCATATGCGCAGCGAACTGGCGAAGGTTTCCCATGACTGAGTCAATGCAACCGCTGGGCGTCGCCTTTGATCTCGATGGCACGCTGGTTGACAGCGCACCGGGCCTTGCTGATGCGGTCGATATGGCGTTTAAAGATTTCGGCCTGCCTGCTGCTGGTGTTGAGCGCCTTAGTACCTGGATTGGCAACGGTGCCGATGTGATGGTTGAACGCGCAGTACGCTGGGCCGAAGGTGATACGTCGCCGGAGTTCTGCCAGAAAGTACGTGACAGATTTGATCATTACTATGCCGACACCGCGGCCAGCGGAAGCCGGTTATATCCTCAGGTCAAAGAGACCTTGGCAGCGCTGAAAGCGCAGGGTATGCCAATGGGTTTGATTACTAATAAGCCCACGCCTTTTGTCGCACCGTTACTGAATTCGCTCGATATTGCGGAGTATTTTACTGTCGTTATTGGCGGCGATGATGTTACCCAGAAAAAACCGCATCCGGCGCCGATGTTTCTGATGCTGGCTAAGCTTGGCCTGCGGGCCAGCGAGCTGGTTTTTGTCGGTGATTCGCGTAATGATATTCAAGCGGCACAGGCCGCCGGTTGCCGCTGTGTCGGTTTGACGTATGGCTACAACTACGGTGAAAGCATCGCGCTGAGTAAGCCCGATCGCGTCCTCGAACATTTCGCCGACCTCTTGCCCACTTTTGGGCTGTAATCCTTAAAAGATCAGGAAGCATAATCATGAGTAAACCCATCGTATTTAGTGGTGCACAACCGTCTGGTGAACTGACCATTGGCAACTACATGGGTGCGCTGCGTCAGTGGGTGAAGTTGCAGGATGACTATGAATGCATTTACTGCATCGTTGACCTGCACGCCATCACCGTGCGTCAGGATCCTGCGCAGCTGCGCAAGGCGACCCTCGACACGCTGGCGTTGTATTTGGCTTGCGGTATTGACCCGCAAAAAAGTACCATTTTTGTGCAGTCCCACGTGCCTGAGCATACGCAACTGAGCTGGGCGCTCAACTGCTACACCTATTTCGGCGAACTGGGCCGTATGACACAGTTCAAAGATAAATCAGCGCGTTACGAGAATTCCAGTAGTGAGAATTCCAGCATCACTGCCGGTCTGTTTGACTACCCGGTGCTGATGGCGGCTGATATTCTGCTTTACCAGACTAATCAGGTACCGGTGGGTGAAGACCAGAAGCAACATCTTGAACTGAGCCGCGACATTGCTAACCGCTTCAATGCGCTGTATGGCGACGTGTTCACCGTGCCTGAGCCTTTTATTCCGAAATCCGGCGCACGTGTGATGTCATTGCAGGAGCCGACCAAGAAGATGTCCAAATCGGACGATAACCGTAATAACGTTATCGGCCTGCTGGAAGATCCGAAATCTGTGACCAAGAAAATCAAACGTGCAATGACCGACTCCGAAGAGCCGCCAGTGGTACGTTATGATGTCGCGAACAAAGCTGGGGTATCGAACCTGCTGGATATCCTGTCCGGCGTGAACGGTAAAACCATCGCCGAGTTGGAAGCCGAGTTTGAAGGCCAGATGTACGGCCACCTGAAAGGCGCGGTAGCGGAGGCGGTGGCTGGCATGTTGACTGAGTTGCAGGAGCGCTACACTCGTTTTCGTAATGACGAAGCACTCTTGCAGCAGATTATGCGTGACGGTGCTGAGAAAGCCCGCGCCCGCGCGCAGGTGACGCTGGCAAAAGTCTACGAAGCCATTGGTTTCGTGCCGGCTTCCTGATAAATGTTCTTCTGTATCGAAAACCACGCCCCTGGCGTGGTTTTTTTATGTCCGCATTATGACGAAACCTACCATCAGGAACCGGCACTGAAGTTATAGGTGAAGGTGGCATTATAGCGCCAGTCGCGTTTGTCATTATCCACCGGCAGATCGCCAATAGGTCGCGCCGCCTCAACGGAAATAGTGTAGTGGCGGTTATCTCCAAACATGACACCCAGTGCATAAGAAGAAAGGGTCTGTTTCGGGAGACCTGCCTGATTAAAACCGGTGTGCGCGGCATCAACGACCGTATAGGGCTGAATGGTTTTAAGCCAATCCCCCTGTTCCAGAGTGTGGATGTAACGCATTTCTACCTGCCCGCCGACGCCATAGTCCCCTGAGGCATCGCTGTCCGGGTAACCCCGCCCGTAGTGCAACGCACCAAAGTTCACCCGTTCCGGTTCGGGTAAATCGTTATCTGACCAGTCACCTTCTACCGACGTACTCAGTCGCCATTTTTTGTCGAAAAGATAAGCCGCGTCACCGTTGAACTTCCAGCGGGTAAAACTGAGATCGGCATTGGGTGTTGTATTGGTCGCCCCAAGTCCATCGATACCCTGACGCACATTGAAGCGGGCGTTCCAATAGGCCTGATCAAATTCGCGATAACCCGCCAGAGTAATGTCCGCTGCCGGGTAGCGAAGGCGTTGGTTGACGTCGGGTAACTGAACCTGTTGTTGACCCTGCGTTGCCCACAGGTCGTAGGTATATTTTTTGTCCGTATAGTCCAGCCCGCCGCTGAGCGTCCACTGTTTTTTACGGGTTAATTCTAGCGGATAGCTGAATACCACGCCCCCGTTGTACTGGGTTTGAGTATTTTTAGCACCGACGTCTATCCCGCCAGGCAGCGCCAGAATCTGGTTATAGTCTTTGTCCTTCTGCTGGTAATAGCTGCCTTTAAGCTGCATCAGCAGGCCGTCGTCACCAAGATATTGTTGATAGTTCAGACCGGCATAGGTTTTACGCGTATCGCTCTCAAGAGGGATCAGGGTGGCAATTCCTAATTGCTCGCCGTAGGTACTAAGGCCGCTCAGCGTGGCATTAACAATGGCCGAACTGTCGCCTCTGCGCGTATCCACGGCGGTCTGCACGTTCCAATTGCGTGGTCGTAATGCATCGACATTTAGCGTCGTGGCGCCGTAAATATTATTGGGATTGTTGGCGGAGGCGGTAACTTTGGTATCCGGCGTGCGGTTCATCAGTATTGTGTAACGTTCGAAGGTAGCCTGCGTCAGCGGTTTTTCAGCCATGATGTGTTGTGACAATTTGCTCAGCCAGCGTCCCACTTGTTGATTGTCACTGTGGATCTGTGTATCCGAAATATACCCCTCTACCAGTCCCACTTTTACCACGCCATCCTGGAAATTATCGGCAGGGAGGTAGGCATAGGAGAGAACAAAACCGTCTTTGTGATAGCGCTGGGTGATGGAATCGGTTGCCGCCAGTAACTGTGATAAAGGAACTTTTTTACCCACGTAGGCGGTGAAAGGCGCGGCCAGAGAATCCAGCGGATATTCTGTTCCGCCCACAAACTGAATATGTTTGACGTCAATCAGCGTTTGGGGAGTGAGACCGGGGGACGTTTTGGGCACCGGCAATTCAATTTTCTGCGATTTTGGCGGTGGTTGAGAAATGGGTTGTGCCAGTTTGGCTGGGTTATTCGGGTCAATCAACGTTGGGAACATATCTGCCGAACTGTAACCAATGGCAGAACCCAATAAAGCCACTATGCAGGATTTTATTCTCATAAATATTCCTTTGGGTGCACAGGCAAAAGTTGGAACTCTGGAAATATCGGCCCGCTCCCTGTGATGTCGGGTGTGCGGGCCTTTTTGTTACGACGTGTTATTGGGTTTTATGAACGTTCAGGCCAGCTCCCAGCCCGGTGGTCAGGCCTCCGACGGTAGTTTGCAGGCCGGCAACCAGACCGCCGGCCGGTGTTGCTGACGCGCCAGCACCGGCGGATATGCCGCCTGAGTTATTGGCCGTGGTAGTGCTTGTGCTGCTGGCCGGAACCAGAATCGTGCCTGTTTTAGACACTGCCTGCCCGGTATCCGTAACTGCCGTACCCAGGCCCGCAAGTGCCGGCGTGCTGCTGGTCAGCTGTGTACCCGCCGAGCTCACCGTGGTACCTACCTGATTGAGCAAGCCGTTAACTGGTGCGCCGAGTCCGGTTGTGCCTCCCAGAGTCTGGGTCGTCGTTTGTACCTGAGCGACAACTGGCGTGACGATACCTGTTGCTGACGTTGTTACACCGGAAAGTGCGCCGCTCTGGACGTTTTGTGCCAAGCCGTTACCGGTGTTGGTGACCAGTGTACCGACGTTATTCACCAGTCCACCGGTTGCTCCCGTCACACCCCCGAGCGGCGTTCCCGCTGTATTGGTGGTCAGTGAAGTGCCCAGACCTGATACTCCTGTACCCAAGTCAGCCACGGCTTTTGGTACACCGGCAACGGTGGTACCGATTGCGTTAGGGTTGGTCCCGAGCTGGCCGACGCCATTTTGCACGCCGTTGCCCACGTCGGTGACAGCTTTACCGGTGCTATCGATAATGCTGACGGTGCCATTACCAACAACCGGGATATTGCTGATTGGAGTCTGACTGGCGATGCTGCTGACTTGCGTACCCAGGCCACTGACTGCGCCGCCCGCATTACTCAGGATGGTGCCGGTAGCCAGCGTGGTGGATGTTGTTCCGCTGCCGCTGCCGCTGCCGCTGCCGCTGCCGGTTCCCGTCCCAGTGCCAGTTCCCGTGCCTGTCCCGGTACCATTACCTGCGGTGGTGGTGCCATCACCTGTGGTAGTTGTTCCCGTTCCTGAGCCTGTTCCTGTGGTTGACGTTCCGTTTCCAGCCGTTGTTGTTCCGTCACTTCCAGACGCCGTTCCGTTACCGGTCGTTGCTGAACCGGTCGTTGAGGTTTTTGCAGACTGAGATGAACCCCCGCCACCGCTACCACTACAGGCAGCCAGAGACAGGGCGATCAGGATTGCCATGGCAATCTTGTTTAGATGACCAACATGAATGATAGGGCGCATGATTTGACCCTCCACGGGCGAAGGCGCCACGGTTGGCGCTCTTTAAGTTTAAGTGGAAGGTTCTGAATATTCCATTTGGGATGGTTTTATATTTTTAATAACGGCGGTTATTATCTTTGTTTCAGCCCTTATGTGCTGTTGGATGATTTCCTCTGACGCATAAGAAAGGGACGTGAAGAAATATTCACGCACCTGAATTGATTAAATAATGTTCTGAATTTATACCCGTCAGCGGGTCTCAGATAACGTTACTGAGGGCACTCATTTACCACGGTTTCGCTGGCAAACCAGTTGAGTTGTTTACGCAGGCTGACAACTGAGCCAACAATGATCAGGCTGGGGCTTTGTACCTGTTCGGCCAGAGTGCCTAACTGCGTCAGTTCCCCGGTTACGACCCGCTGTTGCTTCGTCGTGCCGTTTTCTACCAGTGCCACCGGTGTGCTGGCGGGCAGGCCATTTTCCAGCAGGTGGCGCTGAATTTCAGTGGCCTGTGTCAGCCCCATATAAAACACCAGCGTCTGCTGACTTTGCGCCAGGCAGGCCCAGTCAAGATCGCCATCCTGCTTGGCATGGCCGGTGATCAACCGTACGCTCTGCGCGTGGTCGCGGTGCGTCAGCGGGATGCCGCTGTAGGCGGAGCACCCTGATGCGGCGGTGATCCCCGGTACCACGGAGAAGGCGATGCCTTCGGCTTTGAGTGCTTCGAGTTCTTCGCCTCCACGCCCGAAGATGAACGGATCACCGCCTTTCAGGCGCACCACGCGTTTACCCAATTTGGCCTGCTCAAGCAGGATCTGGTTAATTTGCTCCTGCGGCACACAGTGGTGGCCCGCGCGTTTACCGACAAAAATCCGCTCGGCGTCACGGCGCACCAGATTCAATACATCCTCTGAGACCAGCCGGTCATACACTACGACGTCCGCCAGCTGCATCTGTTGCAGGCCTTTGAGCGTGAGCAGCCCCGCATCGCCCGGGCCGGCACCGACCAAAATCACTTCACCATGATGCTCAACCGGTTCACTGAACAGAGCTTCGATATAGGCATCGCTCTGTTGTTGGTCATTGTTGGCCAGCGACTGCGCCAGACGGTGATGATTGAACAGCTTTTCCCACCAGCGGCGGCGCAGGGACATGTCAGAGAAATGCTGTTTAACGCGATGACGCAATCCACCGGCCACCTGTGCCAGTTTGCCCAGATGCTGCGGCAAAATGGCTTCGAGACGCTCGCGCAGCAGGCGCGCCAGCACCGGCGCATTCCCCCCGGAGGAGACGGCAATCATCAGCGGTGAGCGGTCAATAATCGACGGCATGATAAAGCTGGCACTTTGCGGTGCATCTACCACGTTACAGAATACCCGACGCTGCTCGGCGGCAACGCTGACGGCCTGATTCACCTGCTCTGAATCGGTCGCGGCGATCACCAGCCACATCTCATCCACCAGTTGGGGTGAAAACGCGCCGGTCAGCAATTTGGCTTTCCCCTCGGCAGCCCAGACGTCGAATTGCGGGGTAAAACTCGCGGCGTTAACCGTCAGCTTTGCCCCGGCATCAAGCAGCAACCGGGCCTTGCGCTCTGCGACTTCACCCGCGCCGACCAGCAGACAGGCTTTATTGTGTAACTGGCAAAACAGCGGGAAATAGTCCATCGCAGGGACGCTCCTAAAGGTGAATTTGTACGTTGCCGTCTTTTACGCGTGTTTCAAACGCCGGGATGGAGTGACTGTCGTCTTCCATACACAGGCCGTCGGTCAGGCGGAAATGCTGCTTTTTCAGCGGACTGGCAACCCATAGTTCGCCCTGATGCTCGCCGATAATGCCGCGCGACAATACGCTGGCCTGTGCGAAAGGGTCAATGTTAGAAAGCGCAAATATTTGCTGGTTGGCGAACGGGCGGAAAAGCGCGACCTGCTGGTCGCCTGCCAGTGCGCAGACGCCGCAGCCTGGCAGGATTTGGTCGATGGAACAGAGTGTCAGCCACTGGCTCATAATACTTCCTCCCCGGTGTTAATCACGGTAACCGGAATACGTTCGTCCGGGCGTGCCGGCCGGTGTTGCAGACGTTCGCCAACAAACTGTACGTTCGGGTCACGTTGTTCGCTGTTGATGAAATGGGTGAAGCGGGTTTGCGCCGATGGATCATTGAGCGTTTCCTGCCATTCACAGACGGCGGAATCACGCAGGCGTGCCAGTTCGGCTTCCAACTGATCGTTCAGGCCCAGCTTGTCGTCGACAATCACTTTGCGCAGGTAATCGATCCCGCCTTCCAGGCTCTCCAGCCACACCGAGGTGCGCTGCAGTTTATCGGCGGTACGGATGTAGAACATCATGAAACGGTCGAGGTATTGCAGGATCTGCTCGTTATCCAGATCCGCCGCCAGCAGGTCGCCGTGGCGTGGCTTCATACCGCCGTTGCCGCAGACGTACAGGTTCCAGCCATTTTCGGTGGCGATGATCCCGACGTCTTTGCCCTGTGCTTCAGAACATTCGCGGGTACAGCCGGAGACGCCAAATTTCATTTTGTGCGGCGTACGAATGCCCTTGTAGCGGTATTCCAGGCTGATACCAAAGCCGAGGCTGTCGCCGACGCCATAACGGCACCAGGTGCTGCCAACGCAGGTTTTCGCCATGCGTAACGCTTTGGCGTAGGCCTGACCGGTTTCAAAACCAGCATTGATCAATTTTTGCCAGATGGCCGGTAAATCATCTTTCTGCGCGCCGAACATGCCGATGCGCTGTGAGCCGGTGATCTTAGTGTAGAGATTGTATTCGGCAGCAATTTCGCCAATCGCCTGCAGGCCCTGCGGGGTAATTTCACCGCCTGGTGAACGCGGGATAACGGAGTAGGTGCCGTCTTTTTGCATATTGGCGAGGAATACGTCGTTGGTGTCCTGCAATTTGGTGTGCTGTGGTTTGAGCACGAACTCATTCCAGCACGACGCCAGCAGTGAACCGACGGTCGGCTTACACACTTCGCAGCCGTAGCCTTTGCCATATTTTGCCAGCAGCTGATCGTAGGATTTAATCCCTTCGACGCGGATCAGGTGGTAAAGCTCCTGACGGGAATAGGCAAAGTGTTCGCAAAGATGGTGATTGACTTCAATGCCTTGCTTGCTCAGTTCGGCGTTCAGCACCTGCGTCACCAGCGGAATACAGCCGCCGCAGCCGGTACCGGCTTTGGTGGCCGATTTCAGCGCCGCGACGGTATGACAGCCACCCTGAACCGCTTTAATGATGTCGCCTTTAGTGACGTCAAAACAGGAGCAGATTTGCGCGCTATCAGGCAGGGAATCCGTGCCGATTGTCGCACCGCCGCTGCCAGCGTGCGCAGGCAGGATCAGTGCATCCGGGTTTTCCGGCAGTTCAATATTATTCAGCACCAGCTGCAGCAGATTGCCGTAATCGCTGGTATCGCCAACCAATACCGCTCCGAGCAGCGTTTTGTTGTTTTCGCTGACGATAAGACGTTTGTACAGTGCCTTGCTTTCGTCGAGATAGACATAGCTGCGCGCACCCGGCGTACGGGCATGGGCATCGCCGATACCGGCGACGTCAACGCCCAGCAGTTTCAGCTTGGCGCTCATGTCGGCACCTGTGAACAGATTGTCACGGCCGAGCAAATGGTCGGCGGTCACCTGCGCCATTTTGTAGCCCGGTGCAACGAGGCCGAAAGTACGCTGGTTCCATGAAGCACATTCGCCGATGGCGTAGACATCCGGGTCGCTGGTCTGGCACTGATCGTTGATCACGATGCCGCCGCGCGGGGCAATCTCGAGATCGCACTGGCGGGCCAGTTTGTCCTGCGGGCGGATACCCGTAGAGAAGACAATGAAATCGACTTCCAGCGACGTGCCGTCGGCGAACGCCATGGTTTTACGTGCGCTGCTGCCGCCCTGAACGATCTCTTGGGTATTTTTTGCGGTATGCACCTGCACGCCCATGCTTTCGATTTTCTGGCGCAGTTGATTGCCGCCCATCACGTCCAGCTGTTCGGCCATCAGGCCCGGTGCAAATTCAATCACGTGAGTTTCAACGCCGAGGTTTTTCAGTGCGCCTGCGGCTTCAAGGCCGAGCAGACCGCCGCCAACCACTGCGCCACGTTTACTGCGGCGGGCGCAGGCCTCGATGGCGTGCAAATCTTCGATGGTGCGGTAGACGAAGCAGTCCTGACCGTCAGAGCCCGCGATAGGGGGTACCCAGGGGTAGGAGCCAGTGGCGATGATCAGTTTGTCGTAATAGAGCGTACGGCCGCTGCTGGAGTGAATGACTTTCTCTTCGCGGTTCAGCGTGATAGCGCGCTCGCCGATTAACACTTTTACGCCATGCTTCTCGTAGAAGCCTTCGCGTACCAGCGAGAGTTCTTCTGCGGTGTGGTGCGAGAAGTAGGAGGAAAGATGAACGCGGTCGTAGGCCACGCGCGGCTCTTCACAAAATACCGTGATATCGAACTGGCCGGGTTCGGCTTTATCCAGTAAATCTTCGATAAAGCGATGGCCGACCATGCCGTTACCAATAATCGCGAGTCTGACTTTGCTCATGTTTGCCTCAATATTGATTTCTATCGGCACAACATAACGCGCGTGAAGGTGGGGGTATTGATACAAATCAAGCGTCCCCCAATATACCTCTTAGGTGGTATATTTCTGATTTTATTGGGTTTTTATCTAACCTTTCGATTTATAAACACTTTCAGGCTATTGTTCTGTTATTGCATTCTTTCCACCGTCTTTCTGAAACCATGAGGTCGCGCGTGCCGAAAACCCTTTTGCGTACCATTAAAAATGTCCGGATGCCTGACCGTGAGGGGCTGTGGCAAATCGAGATCGAAGACGGCATTGTCCGCCAGATCCTTTCCCAATCGCATAATGATGAGCAGGGCGAGCACATTCTGGACGGCGAAGGCGGGCTGGCTATCCCGCCCTTTATCGAGCCGCATATTCACCTTGATACTACCCAGACCGCCGGGAAACCCTCCTGGAATCAGTCCGGTACGCTGTTTGAAGGTATTGAACGCTGGGCCGAGCGCAAGGCGCTGCTGACCCATGAAGACGTTAAACATCGTGCCTGGCAGACACTGAAATGGCAAATCGCCAACGGTATTCAGCACGTGCGTACCCACGTGGATGTGTCGGACCCAACGCTCACCGCGCTGAAAGCCATGCTGGAAGTGAAAGCGGAAGTCGCGCCGTGGGTTGATCTGCAAATTGTGGCATTTCCGCAGGAAGGGATCATGTCCTATCCGAACGGCGAGGCCCTGCTGGAAGAGGCGCTTAAGCTTGGCGCTGACGTGGTGGGTGCCATTCCGCATTTTGAATTCACCCGCGAATATGGCGTGGAGTCCCTGCACAAAACCTTCGCGCTGGCGCAGAAATACGGCAAGTTGATCGACGTGCACTGCGATGAAATCGATGACGAGCAGTCGCGCTTTGTCGAAACCGTTGCCGCGCTGGCGCTGCGTGAAAACATGGGCGAACGCGTCACCGCCAGCCACACGACTGCTATGCACTCCTACAACGGTGCGTACACGTCGCGACTGTTCCGCCTGCTGAAGATGTCGGAAATTAACTTCGTGGCCAACCCGCTGGTGAATATTCATCTGCAAGGCCGCTTCGATACCTATCCAAAACGCCGGGGCATCACCCGGGTGAAAGAGATGCTTGATGCCGGAATCAACGTCTGTTTCGGCCATGACGACGTTTTCGACCCGTGGTATCCGCTCGGCACCGCCAACATGTTGCAGGTGCTGCATATGGGGTTGCATGTTTGTCAGCTGATGGGTTACCAGCAAATTGATGATGGCCTGAAACTGATCACCACCTACAGCGCCCGCACCATGAATCTGCAAGGCTACGGCCTGGAATGCGGCAACGACGCCAATCTGGTGATTTTACCTGCACAAAGTGGTTTTGATGCGGTGCGCAGGCAGACGCCGGCACGCTATTCCATTCGCCGCGGCGTGGTGATAGCCGAAACTCAGCCTGCGCAGACGGTGATACACTTGCACGATAGTGAGCCAGTGGATTTCAACAGCTAGAGGGTGAATATTATCCTGGCGGCGGGGCGACCGACTCACGATTGACGATTTTCGGCACGAACTGCTGGCGGATGAGTTCGCCATCCAGTGAGAGTTCGTCCAGCAGCAGACGGGTGGCGAACTGTGCCATGGCGGTGATCGGGAATTGCACGCTGGTCAGCGCCGGGCGGACAATGTCGGCGCGCTCACCGCTGTCATAGCAAATCAGCGAAATATCCTGCGGCACCCGCAGGCGATGTTCGCTGATAGCCAGCAGTGCGCCGATCGCCATATCTTCGTTACAGCAATAGATGGCGGTCGGCCTGACGGCTTGTCGCAGCAGCGTATCGGTATGGCGAAAGCCGCTGTCGATATCATAGTCGCCTTCCAGCGTCGCGAGAGGCGCGATACCGGCTTTATCCAGGGCATCGGTAAACCCCTGCCAACGCTGATGAGCGGAAAAACGCGCCAGCGGCCCACTGATGCAGGCGATCAGCCGGTGCCCGGCATCGAGCAAGATTTGCGTGGCGAGCCGGCTGGCAAGGGCATGATCAAAACTGACGCAGCGCGATTCCAGGCCTGGCACCGTGCGGTCAAGCAGGACGAACGGATTGCTGTCATGCGCCAGCTGCTGAAGACGTTCATCCGTAATGTGGCGGACGTGCAGAATCAGACCATCGCAGCGCAGGCCGAACAGCCGTGAAATAGCCTGCTGCTCATTTTCCTCACTGTCACGCCCCTGCGTAACGACCAGCTGTTTGCCCTGTGACTCGGCTTCGGTCTGAACCACGTCCATCAGCGCGCCGAAAAATCCGCCGCGATAGGACGTGGTAACCAGCCCGAGGGTGTTACTGTGACTCGACGCCAGCGCACGGGCTGCCGGATGCGGGCTGTAACCCAGCATCGCGATAGCCCTGACCACGATTTCACGCGTGGCCGCCTTCACCTTCTGGTCGCCGTTGACCACCCGTGAAACGGTGGCCCGGGACACTCCGGCATAGGCTGCGACGTCTTCCAATGTCACCATACTGGCTCCTGTAGCCCCGCCAGTCAGGGGCAGGGAAAGATCATCTGAACTGAGGTAAATACGGCGCGTTAAGCTGTAAAACCTCATCGAAGAGTTGTTGTGCCAGTGCGGCATCGCCGACGAGCGGATTGGTCATCAGGGCCAGCAGGCCGCTTTGTTTGTCCCCATGCACCGCGCAGTCGATAGTCAGACGCTCGAAGGTTTTTACCTGATCGGCCAGCGTATGCAATACCGGTGGCAAGCGTCCGAATACCAGCGGTGAGGCGCCGTTGGCGTCGATAATACAGTTGGTTTCTACCACGGCGTCGTCGGGTAAGCCATGAATTGCACCGTGATTTGATGTATTTACCACCATCTGCGTGCCGAGATTATTATGGATTGAGCGGATCAGTTCCAGTGCCACTTCGGAATAGAACGAACCGCCGCGGAAACTCAACTGCTCCGGCTTGGTATTCAGATGCGGATCGGCGTAGAGCGCAAATAACTCTTTCTCAACGTTCATCACTTTCTCAGCACGGGTTCCGCCGTCGGCGGCCTGTTCCAGCTCTTCAGCCAGCATCGCGCGCGGCAGATAGAAATAGCGGTGATACGGGCAGGGAATCACTCCCAGCGCGCGCAGCAGTTCAGGCTTCCACGGCTGCTCTTTGATGTTATTCATGGTCAGCGTGGCGCCATCGCACAGCATATCCAGCACCATTTGGGTGACGTCTTTGCCGTTTTGCAGTACGCGGTGTACCCAGACCATATGGTTTAGACCGGCGAATTGCAGGTGGATCTCATCATCTTTTGCGCCGAGCATTTTAGCGATCATATGGTGCATGGTGATCGGTACATTGCACAGGCCGATGATTTTGGCTTTGCTGTGACGGGCTACCGCTTCGGTCACGATACCGGCCGGGTTGGTAAAGTTGATGATGAACGCGTCTGGCGCCAACGCTTCAACTTTACGGGCGATCTCCAGCAGTACCGGAATGGTGCGCAGCGCTTTAGCAAAACCGCCAACGCCGGTCGTTTCCTGACCAATTAAACCGTATTTCAAACCCAGACGTTCGTCGGCGGCGCGGGCAGGCAGCTGGCCGACGCGCAGCTGCGTGAGCACAAATTTTGCATCTCTGATGGCATCATCCAGTGCAAAGTGTACGCTGACATTCACATATTCCAGTCCGGCGCGGGCCAGCATCCGGCGGGTGAGATCGGCGATGATGCCTACTTTTTCACGTCCAGCTTCCACATCCACCAGCGCCAGTTCGGTCACCGGTAACTCGTTGATGCGCTGGATCAGACCTTCGACCAGTTCTGGCGTGTAGCTGCTACCGCCGCCGATGATGGCAATTTTAAACGGATTCATGCGCACCTCCGATAAGCTCCAGCGCCTTGTTCAGCACGTTGTCGCCGCGCATGGTGCCGTAATCCATCATGTCGATCACCGCCACGGTTTTGCCCAGCGGCTGAGCAATATCAGCCAGGCGTGCCAGTTCGTAACGCACTTGTGGCCCGAGCAGCACCACGTCAGCTTCGTCAATAATGGCTTCAAACTCTGCCACCGGCACCGCGCGCACGTTGACGTCAAGGCCGCGCGTTTGCGCTGCGCTCAGCATTCGCTGGACCAACATACTGGTCGACATTCCTGCGGCACAACATAGGACAATCTTCTTCATGTTCGACTCCTGGCTGTAATAGAAAGAGTGATTCAGTGAAATTCGGTCTGTTGAACAGAAAATGAGAGCGCTCTCATTTTTATATCCTAGCCTGAAGATGAAGTCAAAAATTGGACAATATGCAAAAGCGCGATCCAACTCGAAATATTTGCGGTATAAACTCGCGCTGCTACGTAAATTAAAGTAAAGCTCTGGCGCTATGGTTAGCGCCTCTTTAGAATCAATAAGATCAGTTGTTTGTATTCTGGATAAAGGAACCGTCATGTTTAAACGTACTTTAGTGACCTTCACCGCACTGCTGTCCCTGGCCGCATTGTCGCCTGCTGCGTTGGCTGCTGCACAGCAACACGTACTGCTGACAACCTCCGCAGGGAATATCGAAGTAGAACTCGACAGTGCGAAGGCACCGGTTTCTGTGAAGAATTTCGTTGATTACGCCCAAAGCGGCTATTACAACAACACCATATTCCATCGCGTTATCCCGGGCTTTATGATTCAGGGTGGCGGATTCACTGCTGATATGCAGCAGAAGAAAACCAACGCGCCGATCGCCAATGAGGCAGATAACGGCCTGCGCAACCTGCGCGGAACCATCGCTATGGCCCGTACCGCCGATAAAGACAGCGCCACCAGCCAGTTCTTCTTCAACGTGGCAGATAATGCCTTCCTCGACCACGGCCAGCGTGACTTTGGTTATGCGGTCTTTGGGAAAGTTGTAAAAGGCATGGACGTTGTGGATAAAATTGCTCAGGTAAAAACCGATAACGTCGGTCCTTACCAGAACGTGCCGACCACGCCGGTGGTGATTCTGTCTGCGAAAGTGCTGCCTTAATTCGTTAGCATCTTTTATCAGAAGGCAAAAACCTCCGTTATTTGACGGGGGTTTTTTATTGCCTGTTTTTCGCCGCTAACTTGACGCTCCCTGCGCGGACTAATAGGTTTTAATCAGCGGGCACTTACACCCGATTTCAAAGGACAAACAAATGAGTGAAGCACGTCTGATAGCTAAAGCCATGCATGATGGCAAACCAACTCAGGATCTGGTCATTTTGCCCGCGCTGGCTAACCGTCACGGTTTAATCACCGGCGCGACCGGCACCGGCAAAACCGTCACTTTGCAGAGAATGGCCGAGCAGTTCTCGCGCATCGGCGTGCCGGTGTTTCTGGCGGATGTGAAAGGTGACTTGTCCGGTATTGGCGCTGAAGGCGTTGTCTCTGACAAACTCAATGCACGATTGCAGGGTATTGGCGTCACCGACTGGCAGCCGCAGGCCTGCACTATCATTCCCTGGGATATCTTTGGCGAGAAGGGCCACCCCATCCGCGCCACGGTCTCTGACCTCGGGCCGTTGCTGCTGGCACGTCTGCTGGATTTAAACGAGGTGCAGGGAGGTGTGCTCAATCTGGTATTTAAAATTGCTGATGACAACGGCCTGCTGCTGCTTGATATGAAAGATTTGCGGGCGATGGTGCAGTTTGTCGGCGACAACGCCAAGCAGTTCCAGACACAGTACGGCAATATTTCACCGGCCTCGGTGGGCGCAATCCAGCGCGGGTTAATGTCGCTCGAAAGCCAGGGCGGCAATCAGTTCTTCGGCGAGCCAATGCTCGACATTAACGATCTGATGAAAACTGACGCCAGTGGTCACGGCATCATTAACCTGCTGGCGGCAGACAAGCTGATTAATCAGCCGAAACTCTATGCCGTATTTCTGCTGTGGTTGCTGGCGGAACTGTTCGAGCATCTGCCGGAAGTGGGCGACCCGGAACAACCGAAGCTGGTGTTTTTCTTCGACGAAGCGCACCTGCTGTTTACCGACGCGCCTGCTGCCTTGTTGACCAAAATCGAGCAGGTGGTTCGGCTTATCCGCTCCAAAGGCGTGGGCATCTATTTTGTTACTCAGAACCCGCTGGATATTCCGGACAGCGTGCTGGGTCAGCTTGGCAATCGCGTGCAGCATGCGTTGCGGGCCTTTACTCCACGCGACCAGAAGGCAGTGAAAGCGGCGGCACAAACGCTGCGCGCCAATCCGGCTTTCGATGCCGAAACGGCCATTTCTGAACTGGGCGTCGGCGAAGCGCTGATCTCTTTCCTTGATGAGAAAGGGCGTCCGAACGTGGTTGAACGGGCGATGGTGATTGCACCTGAATCGAAAATGGGGATGTTGGGTGATGACGGCCTCAACCGTGCGCTGAATAAGTCACCGCTGTATGGGCGTTATGAAGATGCCATTGATCGCGAATCCGCGTACGAGAAAATCACCGCGCAGGGTTTCGGCACGGTGAATCAGCCGCAAGCCTCTTCCCCCCAAAACTCTGCGCCGCAGAAGCCGGTTGAAAATCAGGCCAGCGGCGGCCTGATGGGGGGACTCAATGACATTTTGTTCGGCACCACCGGCCCGCGTGGCGGGAAACATGACGGGGTGGTGCAGTCAGTGGCGAAAAGTATGGCGCGTGACTTAGGGCGACAGATCCTGCGCGGCGTACTGGGCTCCATCATGGGCGGGCGGAAAAAATAACCGATATTTCAACGAGCGGCATGAGCTGAACCGCGTCAGCTTTTGCTGCTTATTTCCTTCCCTAATTCACATATTTATCTGCAAAATCCTGCCTGTCACATCACATTCTGTTACCCCCTGCACGTTATTGCCGCTTGTTTTGAGCAAAAACCAATCAAAGCGAAGGCTGTCACGTTTTTCACTTACCGGGGTTTGTAGGCTGAATTGCTTTCAGCTTAATCAATTCAGCAAAGGGTAAGGATAATGAAAAAAATCATCGTAACAAGTGTGGTAATGGGGCTGATGTCATGGCAGGCCGCGGCACAATCTTTCGTGCTGACCGACGCTGATGCCGATATGGACAAAGGCGACTGGCAAGTCAACAGCCAAAAGCTGAAACTGGCCGGTGCTGATTTCAGCATTGAGCAGAAAGTCCTGCACGGCGGTAAGCAGGAGGGATCCAAAGTCCTGACCATCACCAGCAAAGGGTTGACGATCGCGCTCAGCCCGACCCGTGGCATGGATTTACTGCATGTCACGGGAGGAAATATTCGCCTCGGTTGGGATTCGCCGGTCAACGAAGTGGTTAATCCGGCATTTATCAATCTGGAAAGCCGCAACGGTGTTGGCTGGCTGGAAGGGTTCAACGAGATGATGGTGCGCTGCGGCTTTGAGTGGACCGGCCACCCGGTAATGGCCGACGGCATGATTTATACGCTGCACGGGCGGGCAGGGAATACGCCTGCATCCAAAGTGATCGTTGATATTGCGGATAAGGCACCGTACGAAATCACTGTGCGCGGGCTTTTAAAAGAGCACACCTTCAAGAAAGCCAAACTGGAAACATGGACCGAGCTACGCTATGTACCGGGGAGCCACTCCTGGACCATTCACGACACATTGACTAATCAGTCCGACTATCCGCACGACTACCAGATCATTTACCACAGCAACTTTGGTCAGCCGATCCTTGAGCAGGGTGCGCGGTTCGTCGCGCCGGTAAAATCCATTTCGCCGTTTAATGACTACGCTAAAAAAGGCATGAACGATTGGCAGACCTACGCTGGTCCAACCAAAAACTTCGATGAGATGGTCTTCAACATGGTGCCTTACGCTGATGCGCAGGGTAAAACGCTGGCAGGTGTGGTCAATAAAGCGGGTAACAAAGGCGCTTCGATTGAATTCAATATCCATCAGTTACCGCTACTGACCCTGTGGAAAAATACCGACACCCTGAAACAAGGTTATGTCACCGGTATTGAGCCGGGCACTAACTATGCCTATCCGGTCACGATTGAGCGTGAGCAGGGGCGTGTCAAACAGCTGCAACCGGGGCAAAGTACGGTGTTTGAGCTGACCTACTCGCTGCTGCCGGATGCCAACGCGGTAAGTCAATTTGAGCAGCGGGTGAAAACCATTCAGGGCTCGCAAAAGACGCAAACCAGCGATAAGCCTATGGCTGTCGAGTAAACGTATTGAAACAGGAGTGCTAATCAGGCGCCCTGGTGGCGCCTTTTTGTTCAGTTTCTTTCGGGCCTCTTTTCCCTGTCTATACTTAACCCCTGAAGAGAGAAGCCAAAACCTACGCCAGAGGAGTTGAGATGAGTACCAAGCTGACCCAAAAACAGAAAGAAAAGCTGTTCCGTGAGCGACAAAACCCCAACTTTATGGCCAGCAATCTGCTGGATGGTTTGCAGATTGACCTTATCCGGCTCAGCGATGAGCAAATTGCCCAACGGCTCGAAGATTTGAGGGCACATTATGAACGATAAGTTGAACGCAGGCGTCGATCCCTATCTCTATCCCGGCATCCATGTGCTGAAAAATAAGCTGGAAATCCACGAAGCCAACCGTCTTGCTCAGGCCGAAATGGCGTTTACTGCACTGCGCGCTGCCACCATTACACTCGGACAACCGGCGATGGGATTACCCCATCTTTGTGCCATTCATCAGACGCTGTTTCAGGATATCTACGACTGGGCCGGCCAACTGCGCGAAATGGATATCTATAAAGAGGACACTCCGTTTTGCCACTTTGCCTATATCGAGAAAGAGGGCAATGCGCTCATGCAGGCGCTGGAAGATGAAGATTATCTGGCTAATCTGCCGCTGGATGCATTGTGCAAAAAACTGGCTCACTACTATACCGGTATCAACCTGCTGCATCCGTTCCGCGCAGGCAATGGTCGGGCCCAGCGTATCTTCTTCGAACAGTTGATTATCCATGCTGGCTACGATATTCAGTGGTCGCAGGTCGGCCAGGTGCGCTGGCTCGAAGCTAACAAAGCCGCCGTGTTTGGTGATGAAAAACCGCTGACCGAAATTTTTAAAAAAGTGGTCAGTGAAATCGACAGCGGCAACTGAGGGCGAAAGTGGGTAGAATCGTCCGGGTATTTTCATCGACTCAAAACCCGGATTATCATGCTACTGCTGATCGACAACTACGACTCGTTTACCTACAACCTCTACCAATATTTCTGCGAGCTGGGCGCTGAGGTTCTGGTTAAACGCAACGATCAGCTCAGTCTCGCTGATATCGAACAGCTCGCTCCCTCCCATCTGGTGATCTCCCCTGGCCCCTGCACGCCGGACGATGCGGGGATCTCTCTGGCTGCTATCACGCACTTTGCCGACCGGCTTCCTATTCTCGGCGTCTGCCTTGGGCATCAGGCGATGGCGCAGGCATTTGGCGGGAAGGTGGTGCGGGCGCGCCAGGCGGTCCACGGTAAAACCTCGTCGATTCGTCATACTGGACAAAGTGTGTTTCGCGGCCTGAATAATCCGCTGACGGTAACGCGCTACCACTCCCTTATTGTCGCGGCACAAAGTCTGCCAGCGTGCTTCACGCTCACCGCCTGGACCGAGCGTGAGGGGCAGCCGGACGAGATTATGGGTATCGCCCATAAACAGTTTCCGCTGCATGGCGTTCAGTTCCATCCTGAAAGTATTCTCAGTGAGCAGGGGCATCAGTTGCTGGATAATTTCCTTAAGATTTAATTGCTTAACCTCTTCGTACAAATTAGTTCCCAACATAGACCGATTTTTGTTTGCTTGCGTGTGATTTATTATGCATATTTTATGACTATATTTTCACATTCGTCGCGGGTGTGGATGAAGATTTATAACGATGAATTACGTGTAATAACACGTGTAACAGCTTGAAGGGGATAAGGTTAATGGCAGAAAAATCAGCGGTAGGTCGTGACGTATTTGATCGGGTAATTTTGCCTGTTTTTGCACCTGCGCAGTTTATTCCTGTCAAAGGGAAAGGCAGCCGGGTATGGGATCAGCAAGGCACCGAGTACGTTGATTTCGCCGGAGGCATCGCGGTTACCGCTCTGGGCCATTGCCACCCCGCGCTGGTGAAAGCCTTGCATGAACAGGGCGAAACCCTGTGGCATGTGAGTAACGTGTTTACCAATGAACCTGCACTACGCCTGGCGCAGAAGCTGATCGATGCCACCTTTGCTGACCGCGTATTTTTCGCTAATTCCGGTGCTGAAGCCAACGAAGCGGCCTTCAAGCTGGCGCGTTATTACGCCTCGCACCGCCATAGCCCTTACAAAAGCAAGATTATCGCTTTCCATAACGCTTTCCATGGCCGCACGCTGTTCACCGTGTCCGTTGGCGGTCAGCCGAAATATTCTGACGGCTTCGGTCCTAAACCGGCGGACATTGTCCACGTACCCTTCAACGATCTTGATGCAGTGAAAGCAGTCATTGATGACCACACCTGCGCCATTGTAGTCGAACCCGTTCAGGGTGAGGGTGGCGTGACGCCAGCGACTCAGGAATTCCTGCAAGGTTTGCGCGATCTTTGCGATCAGCATCAGGCCCTGTTGGTTTTCGACGAAGTACAAAGCGGTATGGGCCGCAGCGGTAAGCTGTTCAGTTATATGCATTACGGCGTGACTCCTGACATCCTGACCACTGCTAAAGCGCTCGGCGGTGGTTTCCCGGTGAGTGCGATGCTGGCAACCGAAGAGGTCGCTGCGGTGATGGAACCCGGCAAACACGGTACCACCTATGGCGGCAACCCGCTGGCCTGTGCTGTTGCAGAAGCGGCACTGGATATCATTAACACGCCAGACGTGTTGGCTGGCATCAGCGAGCGCCGCGAGAAATTCATTCAGGGGCTCGACGCTATTAATCAGAAATATGGCGTGTTCAAAGAGTTCCGCGGTCAGGGGCTATTGATTGGTGCCGAGTTGTCCGACACCTACCAAAACCGCGCCGGTGATTTCCACAAAGCCGCCGCAGAGTGTGGTCTGATGATTTTGGTTGCCGGTCCGAACGTCATCCGGTTTGCACCATCCCTGGTGATTGAGTTCGCAGATATCAGCGAGGGGATGAATCGCTTTGAGAAAGCGATTGGTAAAGTTTTGGCGGGCTGAGCGAGCCCCGGACGCTTTTAAATTCAAATTCAAATTCAAATTCAAATTCAACTTCAAGGTCGTGGGCGTCGGCCCACACCGACCAGAGGGCCGCAGTCGCTCGGCCCTCTGGACTCCGAGCTTTTTTAAAAACAGCAGCTGCGCTGGTCACAATGGCCGTGTTTCAGTCACCGCAGTTACAGCCGCAAAATGCCGCCGCTTAGGCGGTGCCCTCCGTTCGGGTTACAACCCGCGCCAAAAGACGCGCGGTTTTCCACCCCTTCGTCGGCGTCATTTTTGAATGCGGCCTAGGCTTTCTTAAATTCAAAACCAGACAGATTTATTGTCTTTTATTCTGTTTTTTATCTTTTGACCTACATAGCCGCTAAGGCGCAGTCAAAAATGGCACCGGATGAGAGGTTCGAGACCTGAGGCTCGAATCCCGAAATTCGGGGACGGCGAAGCCGTGACATTTTGCGCCTCACGCGGAAGTTTCAGAACATGTCCAATAACCCAGCGATAGCGCGCAGTTAAAAAAACGCAGGATTCCAAAGGAGGTTCGTTTAAACCTCCTTTGGGCCAGTGTGGGCGGCGAGCCCACGGTCTTGAAGTTGAAGTTGAATTGGCAATTGAACAGCCGAAACTGTTCAGCTCTCCCTGACACGCCGTGTCAACCAGATCCCGTGATGTGGCCTCTGCTTCCACGCCAGTGACGAAATGGTATGCATCACGCGTAAATGCGAAAGCACCTGCCGCAGATGGCGTTCCATCTCCGTGATGGGCATGTCGGGGTGTAATTCGGGAGTGGCGGACAGACTGCTTTCGCTACTGGGGCCATCGTAGGTCAGGCGCTGCTGGCAGCTTTGCAGGGCGATTTCGCAGCGTTGCAGATAATCTATCGCCAGCTGTGGCGTCAGCATGTAGTGCTCGCGGGCGAGAATCGTCATGGCGTTGATGTGCTCGACGATAAACTGGCTGTGTGTTACCCATAAGCGCATGTCCGCCAGATAACGTGAGTTGAATCCGGGCTCCTGCATTGCCTGATTCAGTGATGTGAACAGCGTATTGTGCGCCTGATTGACCTTCATTCGGGCGTAAGCCAGCTTCACCGGATCGGGGTTCTCCTCCAGTAATAAACGGATCGCATCCTGATCGCTTTCCAGCGCCTGCCAGGCATTCTGGCGCAACAGACCACTCTGCCACTGTGGCCATAACCACAGCGTGCTGCCAAACGCCAGTGCACAGCCAATCAACGTATCGATAAGCCGCGGAACCAGGAAATGCGCACCGTTCATCGCCAGCAGTTGCAGGGTATATACGGCGGTTACCGTCATACCGACCATAGCCAACCCGTAGTTTTTGCGCAGTACGGTGTAAGAAACGACGGTGATGAGCAACATACATAACAACGTAATAGTTTCGGGCATCTCAAGTTGCAGCAACCCGGCGGCGATCAGTAAGCCAATCAGAGTACCAAGCGCACGGTGCTGGATACGCACCCGCGTCGCGTTGTAACCATTCTGGCTGACCAACATTACCGTGAGTAAAATCCAGTAGGGTTTAGGTAAATTGAAGAACAGCCCAAGACTGCTGCCGATCGCCAGCGCAACGCCAAGACGTGCCGCATTGCGCAACGCCACCGATTTAAACGACAAATAACTTTTCAGCGCGGCCCAGAAGGGCAGACGGGTTTGGGTCTGCATCAGGTCGCGCCGATAGAGTGGGCGCTGAGTGCGCAGCAGACGGGCAATGCGGCTGAAGTGGTAATAACAGAACTGCCCGACTGGATTATCCCGATAGCGTGAGGCGATTTTCTCCAACGCGGCCAGTTCATTGGCCATGGTGAAGCGCTCGGAGCGGCGGTGGTAGAGAATATCGTCGGCCAGTACTCGCAATCGGGCGGCAATCACTTGCGCATTACGGCGGATCACCGCTTCGGCATGACTCTCCTCCACCAGCTTTTGCACTTCTTCTGGCAAATGCAGGCTGACGGTAATGTGTTCCTGCAAATCCAGCGCCACCTGAAAACGCTGAAACAGCCGCTTATGCTGATGATGGTGGCCGTTATTGGGCAACATATGCAGTTGCTGGTAGAGCAGGGCAATGAGGTCGATGACCTGCTGCTGGCGTTTTAGCAGCGGCGGCAGGGCGGTTTCAGGGTCGGTATGCTGAGTCAGCAGGCTGTATTTGGCTTCGAAATAATCCGCCAGTTGCAGATAGAGCTGGCTGAGACTTTCGCGCATCGGCTGCTCTTCAGACAGACGGAACCACACCCAGTTAAACAGCCCGTACCAGGCGGTACCCACGATATACAGCAGCGGCGCATGCCAGATGGGAACCACGCCTGCCATACTCAGCGTGAAGATGGTGGCGACCAGGGCACCAGGCAATAAACGTGCGTGCAGAGGGCTGATTTCGCCGGTAATGCCCAGCACCAGAGCGAGTGCCAACATGATAAATGGCAGCGGAATATGCCAATTTACCAGCAGCAATTGCAGCAGCAGACTGCTGAAAGCAAAGAGAGAGCCACCGACGATCAGGCGTTTGAAAAAGCGCTTATGTGGCGTATCAAGGCCGGAGATATTGCAACAGGCGGGGACCAGCGAAAATAAGAGCCCCATTTGCAACTGGCCGAACATCCAGCCAATCGCCACGGGAATAGCCAACACCAGCGTTTGGCGCAGGGCATAGTTGACTTCGGGATGGTAAAAAAACCGACGCCATAACGTCATGCGTTGCTTCTTCAGCCGCGCTATCACTGTCTTTTCCTATTTCCCAATAAAAACGGCGCGACAGTTGCCTGCCGCGCCGTTTCTCAGGGAATTAACGGGTGCCGTAAACGACAATCGTTTTACCGTGTGCGGAGATCAGGCTCTGATCTTCCAGCATTTTGAGAATACGGCCGACCGTCTCGCGTGAACAACCGACGATCTGACCAATTTCCTGACGGGTAATTTTGATCTGCATACCATCCGGGTGGGTCATCGCATCCGGTTGTTTTGCCAGATTCAGCAAGGTTTGCGCGATACGGCCTGTCACGTCGAGGAAGGCGAGGTTACCCACTTTCTCTGAAGTCACTTGCAAGCGTGTCGCCATCTGAGCAGAAAGGCGCATCAGAATGTCCGGATTGACCTGAATCAGCTGGCGGAATTTTTTATAAGAAATTTCAGCCACTTCGCAGGCAGATTTGGCACGAACCCATGCACTACGTTCCTGACCTTCTTCGAAGAGTCCCAGCTCGCCGATGAAGTCACCTTGGTTCAGGTAGGAAAGTATCATCTCTTTGCCTTCCTCATCTTTAATCAGGACGGCAACCGACCCTTTCACGATGTAGTAAAGCGTTTCGGCTTTTTCACCTTGGTGAATCAGCGTACTTTTGGAAGGATACTTATGTATATGACAATGAGACAGGAACCATTCGAGAGTAGGGTCTGTTTGTGGCTTGCCGAGAACCATTAGCTATTATCCTCTGTTGTTATCGCTGCCCAAAATCACAGGGCTCAGAGTTCCCTGTACGGCGTCTTAAAAATACGCGCCCTTTTAGCATAAGAACTGTCCAGTAATGCTGCAAGCGGGAGTCGGAATGAAACAACGTTATCATGGTTGTAGCACCGTGGTTTCATGTGAAAACCACAAACCCATCACCGCAATTTACTGAAAAGTGTGTATCGGCTTTGTTTGTAGCACAGGTTTGCGCGGGTGTCTTCTGTTGTCTCGCTTCAGCATGATGGCGATCGGGTTACGTTGCCGGTTTTTTTCGAAAAGGGTAGTCTGGAAGAAATTTGGCGAAATATTTACACCAGGAGTAAGGCACATGCAGGCACGGGTAAAATGGGTTGAAGGGCTGACGTTTTTGGGTGAGTCGGCGTCAGGTCACCAGGTTTTGATGGACGGCAACGCAGGCGATAAAGCCCCCAGCCCGATGGAGATGTTGCTGATGTCGGCGGGCGGTTGCAGCGCCATCGACGTCGTCTCTATTTTGCAAAAAGGCCGTAACGATGTGCAGAGCTGCGAAGTGAAACTGACATCAGAACGACGTGAAGAGGCGCCCCGCCTGTTCACTCATATCAATCTGCACTTTATTGTTACCGGCAAAGAGTTGTCAGACAAAGTGGTTGAGCGCGCCGTGTCCCTCTCCGCTGAAAAATATTGTTCAGTCTCTCTCATGCTGGGTAAGGCCGCTTCCATCACTCACAGTTTTGAAGTGGTTGAGCCGGAATAAGACTTCACCAGCGGTATGCCTGACAGTGGGCCCGCAGCAAATCCAGAAATCGCCGCGCTGCAAAGGTCAGCGGCGATTTCTGCGAATAGAGTACGCAATATTCCGCCTGCGGCAGGCTATCAATGGGCAGCAGATGCAGCTTGTCTTGTAATCCGAACGGGGTGCCCATCGCCCGCGCCACAATAGTCAGATAGTCTGACTGCAATACCAGATTTAACCCACATACCACCGAGTCGGTGCGTACCGGCGTTTCTGCCGATTGCTGATAAAACATTCCCATCGACAGCTGGAGCTGCTGGTAATACCCCATATCTGTTTCGGGCAGCACCCAACGGGCGGTCTGTAACTCCTCAAGCGTCGTGGCGTTTTCCAGCGGATGCCCACGCCGTGCAAGAATACCGAAGGGTGCGCAGAACAAGGGTTCTCGAACTAAATCCTCCAGCGGAAGCCCAGGGCCGGTAGTCCCCACGGCAAAATCCAGTCGGCCTTCGCGCAGCGAAGGGAGCAGCGTCGAGAGTTGCCCCTCTTTAATCATCAGTTTGGCCTGCGCAAAGGCGCCCTTGAACTCATCGGCCAGGGCCGGGAATACCGTCATCGCAATAAGCGAAGAGCAGCCAATGGCGACCGAACCCTGCGTGTACTGGTTCATCTGCTGGATTTCATCGGCGGCGCGTTCGAGCTCTTCCAGAATAAACTGCATACGCTGCGCAAAAGCCCGTCCGGTTGCTGTCAGGGTCAGTCCTTCATTGCCACGCAGTACCAGCTGGGTGTCGAGGGTGTGTTCAAGCTCGCGTAGCGCACGACTGACAGCAGGTTGGGAGAGATCCATAGCGCGTGCTGCCCCACGGATACTGCCACTGCGGATCACCTGCTGGAAAACCTTCAACTGCTGCAATTTTGGCAAATACCGCATCTCTCCCCCTATCAGTAAAAAGCATCACTTGTCTGAAAATTACATCTTATCGCAGAGCTGTAAAGCTGATAGCGTCATTTGGTTGTAAATAACTCATTGTAATAAAACAAATAAGTGATGCATGTCGCATTTTAGATTTCTTCCGACAGTGAAAAAAACTGGACGGGTGATAACAGAAAGGGATATCCGCTATGAAAAGTCGTTCCCTGATGATTTTTTTGCTGTTCGTGGGCTACGCCGTGGTTTATATCGATAAAACCGTGATGGGCTTTGCGCTGTTGCCCATAGAAAAGGAATTTAATCTTAAACCTGAGCAACTTGGCTACATTACCGGCGTGTTTTTCCTCGCCTATTCCTTGTTCCAGATCCCTGCTGGTTGGCTCAACGATCGGGTCGGGTTCAAAAAGGTGCTGATCCTGTCGCTGTTTATGCTCGGCGGTTTCGCGCTGTGCTTTGGTTTGCTCGGATTTGGCTTCGGTCTGCTGGTGACTTTCCGCTTTCTGGCAGGGGTTGGACACTCGGGATATCCCACGTCATGTGCGAAAGCCGTGGTAGCCAATTTCCCCCTCAAGCAGCGCACATTCGCGCAATCTATTTTGCTCTCTTCAGCTGGTCTGGCGATGACCGCCGGACCGCTGATTGCGGTCTACAGTCTGGACTCTCTCGGCTGGCGTGGCTCTTTCTCGGTATTGGGGCTCCTCGCGTTTGCCATCGCGATTTGTATCGTAATTTTCGTGCCTAAGCCGCCGCAGGCGCTTAACCGGACATCGGCTTCGGGCAGTGGCAGCTACCGCGCATTGCTGAAGAGTCCGATTGTCTTGCTGCTGTTTGTTTCTATTTTCTGCATCAACATTCCTTCATACGGCCTGATGGCTTGGTTGCCGAAATATCTGGTGCAGCAGCGCGGCATGTCGCTGGATACCTCAGGGCTGGTGGTGGCGACCGGCGGTTTAGGGATCTGGATCTCTTCGCTCGTGACCGGCTGGCTGGTGGGGCGTTATATGCAGGGTAAAGAGCCTAAAGTGGTGTTTTGCAGCTCAATGCTAAGCGCCGTCTGCATCTGGATGGTGTACACCACCACGTCGGCGATGAGCGCCGGGCTGTTCTTGTTCCTCGGCTATATTTTCCTTATGACCTCATTTGTGACGGTATTTACTCTGCCGATGAAACGCCTGCCCACCGACGTGATGGGGGCGGCGATGGGCATTATTAACACCGGTGGCACGTTAGGTGGCTTTGTTGCCCCTATAGCAATGGGATATTTGATCACCGTGACGCAAAGCTATTTTTCGACCTTTATTTTTCTGGCGATGGCCATGGTGGTATCGGGGCTGGTGATACTGCCGCTGGCCCGCCGCTCCCAGGCGTTGTTACCTGACGCGGCTTAACGGAATATGACTGAGGAAATGATCATGACAGTGTGTTTTGAAACCTTACTTAGCGATGTTAAACAGAAAGTTATCGACTGGCGCAGGCATATTCATGCCCATCCCGAGCTCTCTTTCCAGGAGGAGGCCACTGCCAATTATATTGCCGGTGAGCTGGCGACCTTCGGCCCTCTTAAATTAACGCGGCTTACGCCCAACAGCGTGGTAGCTGACTTACAGGGCGCACATCCGGGCCCGACCTATGCGCTGCGGGCAGATATAGATGCGTTGCCGATTCAGGAAGAAACCGACGAACCTTTCTGTTCGACGGTGCCGGGGGTGATGCACGCCTGTGGTCACGATGCTCACGCTGCGATGCTGTTGGGCGCAGCCTGGGTGCTGAGCCATTGTCAGGCCGATTTGCACGGTTCGGTACGTTTTATCTTCCAGCATGCCGAAGAGTTGCCGCCGGGCGGCGCGCAGGAGTTGGTGGATTTAGGCGTGCTGGATAATGTGGAGAAAATCTTTGGTCTGCATGTCCTGCCGAACTTCCCAACGGGTGATGTCGGTTTGAAAGAGGGCGTCTTCTGCGCTTCAACCGATAATTTCGATATTCTGATCCACGGTAAAGGCGGTCACGGCTCGATGCCGCATCTGTGTATCGATCCGGTGGTGATTGGGGCTGAAGTGGTGACGTCGCTGCAAAATGTAGTGTCACGCAGGCTGGACCCGTTGCTGGTGCCGGTGCTGACCATCGCGACTTTCCAGACCGGAGAGAGCTACAACGTGATCCCGGAGCGCGTGCGACTGGCCGGTACGCTGCGTACCCATAACAGCGTGGTGCGTGGGCAGGTGCCTCACTTGATGGAGCAGACAGTGGCTGGTATCACCTCCGCCTATGGCGCAACGCACGAGATCCGCTGGACACGTGGCTACGTGAATGGCGATAACCACCCAGATGCCTGCGTGATTGCTCGGCAGGTGATTACCGACACTCTGGGTCAGCAGGCGCTGAAAGAGATCGCCCAACCGATGTTTGGCGGCGAGGATTTCTCTTCTTATCAGCAGAAAGTACCCGGCTGCTTCCTGTTTATCGGCAGTGGTAATGAGGCTATCGGCGCGACCTACGGCGTGCATCACCCGCGCTTCAAGCTCGACGAAGAGGTGTTACACATTGGCGTTAAACTCCACGTCGGATTTATCCGCCAATTGTTGATGAACGCCGCGTAACGCGGTTACTCGATCTTCATCCCTTCGATCAGGCGCTGCACCAGCGGCGCCATGATCAGCTCCATCGCCAATCCCATTTTCCCGCCCGGCACCACTAACGTATTGATGTGCGAGATAAAGGAACCCTGCAACATTGCCAGCAAGTAGGGGAAATCAATATCGTCGATGCCACGGAAATGAATCACCACGAAACTTTCGTCCAGTGACGGAATGGCTTTGGCGGCGAACGGGTTAGAGGTATCCACCGTCGGTACGCGCTGGAAGTTGATATGTGTACGGGAGAATTGTGGGGTGATGTAGTTGATATAATCGTCCATCGAGCGCACCACGGAATCCATCACGGCTTCGCGCGAATGCCCGCGCTCGCCGGTATCACGCACCAGTTTTTGGATCCACTCCAGGTTAACAATTGGCACCACGCCGACCAGCAAATCTACCTGTGCGGCGACGTCAATCTTGTCTGCCACGACGCCGCCGTGCAGCCCCTCATAGAATAAAACGTCGGTCGGTTCCGGCAACGCCTGCCAGGGTGTAAAGGTGCCCGGCACCTGGTTGTAAGGCACGGCTTCATCATAAGTATGCAAATATTTGCGCGAGCGGCCGCTGCCATTTTTACCGTACTCTTTGAAGCTCTGTTCCAGTAAACCAAAGTCATTGGCTTCCGGGCCAAAATAGCTGATGTGGCGACCGAGGTCACGGGCCTTGCGGATCGCTGCGTCCATTTCAGGGCGGGTAAAGTGGTGAAAGCTGTCGCCTTCCAGCTCGGCAGCGCGCAGGCCAAGCTGTTGGAATATTTTACGAAACGCCAGACTGGTGGTGGTGGTTCCTGCACCGCTCGAACCGGTGACCGCAATAACGGGATGTTTGGCTGACATAATGCGCTGTTCTCCGTAAAGGTGATGCTGGCAGACGTGCGGCGGTCTTTTCTTTGGTCGAAGACGTGGCGTCAACGCTGCGCATAATTACGCCTATTGTTACCATATTTATTCGTTCAGTGACAGGCGTCTTCCCACTCCAGATAGCGGATAATTTGCTGGCTCAGCTCCAGTCGTTCTGATGTTCTTCTTCGCCCGCGCGAAACTGGCCGCGCGGCATAATGTTCAGAGTTTCGTGCAGTTCGGACCACACCAGCACCACGTCACCACTCTTTAACTGGCGTCTGACATCTTCTACTTTTTGATCCAGCGTGCGTTCCTGCTCGCCGTAATCGGTGCCTTCACGCAACACGAAGGCTTCGATTACGTTGGTGAGGATCTCAGCATCCAGTTCTTTCCAGGGAATAATCACTCAGTCTTTTCCTTTAAATAGGGGGCGATCCACGCGGGAATACGTTGTTCGAGCCACATGGTCGGATTGCGCAGACTGCCGGAGACAAAACCCACGTGGCCACCGTGCTCGGTTAACTGATACTCGACGCACGGCGGTAAGTCTGTGAGCTGCGGGATAACGTCCGGCGTCATAAACGGGTCATCTTTGGCATGGATGATCAGCAGCGGAATACGTACCTGTGACAGCATCGGCAGGCCGCTGCACCGGCGGTAGTAGTCCAGCGCATCGGCAAAACCGTGGGCTTTCGAGGTGATGGCATCGTCGAACTCACGGATGCGTCGCATCGATTTCAATTCAGCCAACGTCACTGGCAGGGTGCCGGGATACTTCGCCAGTTTACGTGAAGCGTTCAGTTTGAGCTGGTCGAGCAAATAACGCTGATAAAAGCGCGAAGAGCCGCGTTCGAGCCGGTAGGCACAGGGCTCGAGCATCAGCGGTGCCGAGACCACGACTGCTGCGTTGAGTTGACATTTTTCGCCCTCCTGTCCGAGATAGCAGGCCAGCATGTTCCCACCGAGCGACACGCCTACGGCACCGGTCGGTACATCGCCGTAGGTTGCCCGCAGCCAGTTGAGGAAAAAGCGCGCGTCTTCGGTTTCGCCGGAGTGATAGATGCGTTGCATCTTGTTCGGTTCGCCGCTGCAACCGCGAAAATGCATCACCACGCCGAGCCAGCCCTGTTCACGCCAGGCGTGCAGCAGCCCGTGGGCGTAGGGGCTGTAGAAGTTCCCCTCCAGCCCGTGAAACAGCACCATACGGGGTTTATGGCGCGCCTTTGCCGGGTCTTCGCTCCAGGCTAAATCGACAAAATCACCGTCCGGCGTGTCCAGTCTTTGCCAGTGCGGTTTGAGCATTGCATGCCGCCGGACCAGCCTTGGCAGCAGCGTTTGCAGGTGCGGATTACTGGCTCCGCGCAGAGGGCGAAAGGATTCATGCATATGATGAATAATTTTCTCGTTAACAGGTCTTGTGCGATCAATATCACACTGATAGCTTCAATCCTATCGCACATTCTTCGGGTCGGAGTACCCAAATAAATGGAACTTAGTTTATTCTTTTCGATGCTTGGTTTTTTGTGGGTTGCGGCTATCACGCCTGGCCCGAATAATATGCT
>Ga0209901_1000209_pt1 | contig 30792 bp, 22 predicted proteins | sample OrgsoiDNA_201058_FD_185806 | JGI IMG/M metagenome (GOLD analysis project Ga0209901, IMG submission 185806) | Permafrost soil microbial communities from the Arctic, to analyse light accelerated degradation of dissolved organic matter (DOM) -... | ecosystem: Environmental > Terrestrial > Soil >...
GAAGCCGTGACATTTTGCGCCGTGAACGGAAGTGGCTGAAACACGTGCCCTGCCAGCGGCGAAGCTGTCGGTGTTTCATGAAAAAGCGCGGAGTCCAGAGGCCCGCGCGACTGCGGGTCTCTGGTCGCTGTGGGCCGACGCCCACGACCTTGAATTTGAATTTAAAGATTTAAATCTTTAAATCTTTAAAAGCAGGTTTGGGCAGCAGCCCAAGGGTTTAGCGGGCGTGGGCAGCAGGCCCACAGCTTAAAAATTAAGCCCCTGATCTTGCATACCCGCACTGAGCGGCGGCGCCGCAACATCAAGCGTTATCCAATTTGAGGTGACGTGCTGTGATTTGCTGTCCACCACCGTGACTGACAACCGGTAGCTGTTACTGGCTCCCGGTGAGCTGTCCCACGGCGGGATGATCACACTCCAGCCGTCGGTATCGCGGTTATTGTGCGGCGGTGTCAGGCTCAGCGCCTGCGTGTCGCCCTGCCAGCTTAAGGCAGTCAGGCTGTTAAACGCCCTGACCTGTAATTTCAAGGCTAACGTTTCGCCGGGCTGTAACGTCCACGGCGGCGTGGCGAGGAATACCGAGAGGGTTTTACGCTGTTTGAACTCCATCACCGGCATTGAATTACGCTCGACGATGTCCATGCGGCTGCCGCGCAGTGAATGCGCGTCTGCGACATAATCGGAAGAGAGTTGCTGTGCCAGCGGCACGCCCAAACGATAATTGAGCGACAGCTGCACGGTGTCCTGATTATCCCCATCCTGCCCGGCCTGATGAGCGGCTTTGACCGTCACCAGCGGCACCGGCGTGTAGTTGACGCCAAACGTCATGGCCGACGGATTGATCTGCCGCGTACCGTTGCCGAGTAAATCGACCTGGTTGCCAAAATACTGTTCATAACTCAGGGAAGCACCAATCTGACGATAGAAAGGCAAATAGCCTTTGGTGGTGATGTCGTAACCCCGCGCCTGCCGCCGCAGCTGAACTGACGTGCTGTTGTCTGGTGTATAAGAAGAAAATGGATGGTAGTAGTTGGTAGAAAAATGCAGGTAATCAGTCCAGGCTTCAACTCCCAAACTGCCGCGCGTCAACTGATGCTCAAAATCGTTATCGACAAAAGCGTTGTAGCCCAGCATCCATGGACCTTCGTTCCAGCGCTGGCCTAAGCCGAAATTCCCCACCGTGGCATCGGTGGCGCTGGTGACACCAACCTGACTGTAGGTCAGCAGATTTTTACCGTTATACAAAGGGCTGAATAACTGCCCAGAGCTGCCATCCAGATTTCGCCCACTGACATCCAGCGACATACTGGCAGTACCCAGCGGCGACAATAAGCTACTGGTCTCTTTTTGCACCAGTTTTGCCGCCTGGGTCAGCGCCAGCGTTTCGGCTTGCTCCCGCAGCGGGTCTTCGCTGTCGCTGGAGGTGCTTTGCTCACCGAACTGTTTGAGCGTGGTGGCAATTTTGGTTGCGGCGGTACTGGCTGAGGTGGAGGGCTTGTAATAAGCACTGCCGAGGCTGGGTATTTGGTTCGGGTCAGCGACGGGTGCACGGGTATTGAACAGCGAATTAGGGTTGCCTGCCGGGGCAGAAAGATCGACCTCTGGGGAAAATAGCGGATAGGCATCACCCGTCAGCGCATGAGCGCTGGCAGCATAAAACGCCGAACCTATTAACACACACAGGGGTAAGCGCAGCGTAGGGGGAATTCGCTTTATTAAACCGGGAATAAAATCCGTGACGTCCGTCATATCCTGCACAAATAATGAGTGAGTTTCGATCTTACCGCACGGTTGACAGATTTCAACCCTGAATGCCGCTTTATCTCCCCAGTACCTTGTTTTTGGTAGATTCTGGCCGGTAATGACCACCCGGCGTCGCTCAGGTTAAACCTGATACTGCCCCCTGCCTGCTTTAACAATTTGTGTGGTTTTCATGCCAGATGAAGTAAGTGTCTGCGCGGCTTGACTAATACATCCACCCAAACGCACACATTTCATAACATTTTTAACATATAACCACATTCTCTTTACAAGGGCTTTTCATCTATCCTAATGACGTATGTTTGATGTGGCTACGCCACCCGAATGCAAATTTTTATTTGCAGTGCGTGACTATCATCACAGTTCAATGACGTTATCAGCACGACGTCTCCCACTCGCCAAACAGCACAGACTGGTTGGTGAGAAGTGCGCATTCTATAAAAACAAGGGAACATAGATGAGCAAAAAAACCTTGCCCGGCGTCACGCGTCGGCAAATCCTGACGTTCACCGCCGCCTCTGCGGTGCTTGGCGCCGCCAAAGCCGCCAATGCCGTTACGCTCAAAGGTACGCCCGTGTGGAGCCCCTTTGACGCCAGTCCGCCACCGCAAATTGAAACCGACGGTTGGGTGTTTTTCACCGACGCCGAAGCTTCCGCGCTGGAAGCCATTGTTGACCGCCTGATTCCGGCCGACGACCTGAGCGTCGGAGGCAAAGATGCCGGTTGCGCGGTGTTTATCGACCGCCAGCTGGCCGGTTTTTACGGCACCTACTCCCGCCTGTATATGAAAGGCCCTTTCCAGCCCGGCACCCCGGAGCAAGGCGACCAGTCGCCGCTGGTGCCGCAACAGCGTTACCGCCTCGGGCTGGCCGGTCTTGAGCAATATACTCAGGCCGAGCATAAAAAATCCTTCAAAGACCTGACCGGCGAACAGCAGGACGAGATCCTGAGCGGTCTGCAGGCCGGAAAAATCGCTCTGAATGGGATCGATTCCAAACTCTTCTTCGATATCGCCCTGAAGAACACCATGGAAGGTTTCTTCGCTGACCCGATTTATGGCGGAAACCGCAACATGGTGTCCTGGAAAATGCTCGGTTTTCCGGGTGCGCGCTACGACTACCGTGAATACGTCGGCAAACATAACCAGAAGTTAGATCTGGAACCGCTGAGTATCTCCGGTGGAGATGCATGGAAGATGAAAAGCTAGGGGCGAAGAGAAAGATTATGGCAAAGAAATTACCCAAAACTGATGTGGTGGTGATTGGACTCGGCTGGGCCGGATCCATCATCGCCAATGAACTGGCCGACGAAGGCCTGAACGTGGTGGCGATTGAACGTGGCCCATGGCGCGATACCGCCCGTGATTTTAACGTCGCCACGGTGACTGATGAACTGCGTTACAACAGCCGTCAGGAACTGATGGTGCAGACCGCGCAGAACGCCATCACCATCCGTAACAACCCGTCGCAAACCGCACTGCCGATGCGCGAATGGGGATCGTTCCACCCCGGTAACGGCACCGGCGGCGCGGGCAACCACTGGGCGGGCATCACCTTCCGCTTCCAGCCAGACGAGTTCCGCCTGAAAAGCCACCTGACCGAAAAGTACGGCGCGAAAGCCATTCCTGAAGAGCTGGTTTTGCAGGACTGGGGCACCGACTGGGAAGAGATGGAACCGCATTACGCCTCGTTTGAGCGTCTGGCCGGGGTTTCCGGTAAAGCCAGCAACGTCAACGGCGAACATCATGAAGGCGGCAACCCTTACGAGGGTATGCGCTCGATTGAGTACCCGACCAAACCGATGGACATGCCCTACGGCCCGACACTGTTTGCCGAAGCCGCCCGCAACATGGGTTACAAAGCCTTCCCGGTGCCCTCCTCGCTGGTCTCTGAAGCCTACACCAACCCGCTTGGCGTCAAGATGGGGCCATGCACCTATTGTGGTTTCTGCACCAACTACGGCTGCGCCAACTACTCCAAAGCCAGCGCCATCACCACGGTTCTGCCTTCGCTTATCCGCAAGGAGAATTTCGAAGCGCGCACCAGTTGTGAAGTGATGCGCGTGGTTAAATCGCCAGACGGTAAATTGGTCACCGGCGTGGTGTATATCGACTCGTCCGGCGACGAGTGGGAACAACCGGCCGACCTGGTGGTAGTCACCGCGTTCACCTTCGAAAACGTCCGCCTGATGTTGCTCTCCGGTATCGGTAAACCTTACGACCCGATCAGCGGCACCGGCACCACCGGCCGTAACTATGCGTACCAGACCGCCAACAGCGTGCAGTTGTTCTTCGATGACAAGAACTTCAACCCGTTCATCGGTGCAGGCGCGGTCGGCATGGGTATTGATGACTTCAACAACGATAACTTTGACCACACCGGTCTCGGCTTCTTCGGCGGCGGCAGTATCCGCGTGACGCCCATCGGTGGCGCACCTATCGGTTATCGCCCGGTTCCACCGGGAACGCCGAAATGGGGGAAAGAGTGGAAGCAGGCGACGGTCAGCAACTATCTCAGCAGCATGTCGATTGGCTGCGAAGCCAGCAGCTACACCACGCGCACCAACTATCTGTCGCTCGACCCGAACTATGAAGACCGTCTGGGACGCCCGCTGCTGCGCGTAACTTTCGACTTCCCGCAAAACGACCTGAAAATGGCCGCCTATTGCACCGGAAAAGTCGGCGAAATCGCCAAAGCCATGAACCCGCGTCAATACGTGGAAAACCCGATGAAAGGCCACTGGAACGGCTCGCCGTATCAGTCTTCGCATATTGTCGGCGGTTTCGTGATGGGGGCAGACCCGGCCACCAGCTCAGTGAACAAATATCTGCAAGTCTGGGACATGCCTAACCTGTTTGTGGTCGGTGCTTCTGCCTTCCCGCAAAACCCGGGTTACAACCCAACCGGCACCGTCGGCGCGCTGGCCTTTAAAGCCGCTGAAGCCATTCGCAAAAGTTACCTGAAAAAACCGGGAGAGATGATCGTATGAAGACATTAACCTCATTCTCACTCGGACTGGTGGCGCTGACCGTCTCCGGGCTGGTACACGCCGCCGGTGATGGTGCTTTCGAACAGGTTGAACGCGGACGTTATCTGGCCACCGTTGGCGACTGTGCCGCCTGCCATACGGCCTCTACGCCGCATGCCAAACCGTTTGCCGGCGGTGTGCCTATTCAAACACCGTTTGGCCGTCTGGTTGGCGCGAACATCACGCCAGATCCGGAAACCGGCATCGGCCGCTGGAGCTTTGATGACTTCCAGCGCGCCATGTCAGAAGGTGTCGGACACGGTGGAAAGCGTCTGTACGGTGCAATGCCTTTCACCGCTTACACCAAGGTGACCCGTGACGATAACGCCGCCATCTGGGCCTATCTGCAAACGGTGCAACCGGTACACAGCGAAGTGGAATCCAACCAGTTGCCCTTCCCGTTCAACATCCGCACCAGCCTGATAGGCTGGAACTGGCTGAACTTCACCCAAGGTGAATATAAGCCGAAGATGGATAAATCGGCCGAGTGGAACCGTGGTGCCTATATTGTGGAAGGTCTCGGCCACTGCGGCACCTGCCACACGCCGAAAAATATCATCGGCGGTGATAAAGACAGTCAGTTCCTGCAAGGCGCGGTGATTGAAAACTGGGTCGCCTCGGATATCACCACCAATAAGCACACCGGGATTGGTAACTGGACTGAAGCGGACCTGACGCAATATCTGAAAACCGGTGCCAACCGTTTTGATATCGCTTCCGGGCCGATGGCCGAAGAAGTGGATAATTCGTCGCAGCACTGGACCGATGCCGATCTGAAAGCCGTGGCGGTGTATCTCAAAGACAGCGGCCACGACAGCGGCTCCAAAGCAGCGGAACCGCTGAAAACGGACGACAAGGCCATGATTGCCGGTAAGCATATTTATGCCGACCGCTGTTCAGCCTGTCATACGCCAGACGGTAAGGGACAAGAAGGTATGTTCCCACGCCTGGCCGATTCCGCGCTGATCAATCAGGACAACGCAACCTCGCTTATCCACGTCGTCCTGACCGGCAGCCGCCCGGTCGCCACCAACGCTGCCCCAACCGCACCAGCGATGCCTTCGTTTGACGCCAACCTGAGCGATGAAGATGTCGCCAACGTGCTGACGTATATTCGCAACAGTTGGGGGAATGCTTCTACAGCCGTATCGAGCTCTGACGTCAAAGATTTACGGGCAGAGCTGAAGAAGTAATTAAGGTTTTACCTTAATAATCCCAGGTATCGGGGCGCTGAAAAGCGCCCTTTTTTTTCGTTTGAAAACGAAGGAAATTTTTAAATTCAAATTCAAATTCAAATTCAAATTCAAGGTCGTGGGCTCGCCGCCCACACTGGCTCAGAGGGGGCCTAAGCGGTCCCCCTCTGAACTCCCGCGCCTTTTTAAAAACAGCAGCTGCGCTGGTCACAATGGCCGTGTTTCAGGGGCCAAGACGATAGCCGCAAACTCCGCCGCTGCGCGGTACTCTCCGTTCGGGCTTCAACCCGCGTAAAAAGACTCGCGGTTTTGCGCCTCTCCCTCGACGTCGTTTTGAACGCGGCCTCGACATTTTTAAAGAAAAATACCATGTAGGTTTTGATTTTGAATTTAAAGAAGCTTCGGCCGCATTCAAAAATGTCACCGGCAAGTCGGTGGAGAGACAACATTTTTACCGTTGGCTCGAACCCGCAGCCGGGAAGCCCGTCAGGGCTGACATTTTGCGGCTATATCTGTGATACCTGGAACACGGCCATCCCGATTCAGCGATAGCGCGCAGTTAAAAAACGCAGGATTGTTAAGGGCCGCGTTTACGGCCCTTGACCCGGTGTGGGCCGGCGCCCACGACCTTGACGTTGAATTTAAAAAGCGGGTGTGGGCGGCGAGCCCACGGTTTTGACGTTGAATTTGAATTTGACTTCAAAGATGAAATTGAAAAAGAAAACAGTTATGGAATTTCCTCCTCCCCACCTGTTATGCATGCCTATTTCTTCGTCTGCTATGCTTTCCTGGTAACTCCCTTTTAAGGAAAAAACCATGTTCTCTCGTAAAACATTGTTAAAAACGGCAGTCGCCGTCACCCTGACCGCTTGGTTACCGCTGGCGAGTGCGGCAGGAATATTTACCCTTTCATCGCCAGATTTTCACGACAATGCGCTGCTGGCGCAAAAATTCGCCGGGAATATTAAGGGGAATGCCTTCTGTACCGGTGAGAATATCTCACCGGCGCTGAGTTGGGACAATGTTCCAGCGGGTACAAAAAGTCTGGCGCTGACGATGGTGGATCCTGAGGGGCGTGGAGGTCTGGGTGTTAATCACCTGGTCGCTTACGGCATCCCGGCCAATGCCAAAGGTTTTGCGCAAAACGAGTTGTCAGCCGGCAAAGGATTTATTGGCGGGAAAAGCACCCAGGGCAATGGTCACTATAATGGTCCCTGCCCGCCAGTTAGCGCTGGTGTGCATCATTACACCTTCACGCTTATCGCTACCGACTTAGCGCCAGATGCTTTACCAGCAGGTTTAACGCGTGAGCAATTGTTCGAAAAACTTGATGGTCACAGCAAAGGTGCCGCAGGCATCATCGGGCGTTTTGGCAATAAGTAAGTTACCCGCGGACGGTCACACCGTCCGCCATAGAATTTCTCCCCGTGCCAGCAGATAAAACCCGGTAAAAATCTGCCAGAAGGTGATGGTATACACCGAACCACGCTCAGCAATGCCTGTAGGTAGAAGACCCATCATCAGTATGATAACGTTGAGTAAACCGACCATACCCAGCACCCAACTTAAGCGGCTAAAAGTGCACCATTGGGGTTTATTCCACTGGCTCCAGCCTGCGCATAGCAACGTCAAATTTCCACCGACAATCGCCAGCACCGCGCCTGACTGATGCATTGAGACACTCCCAAGCATCGTCCCCTGCGGGTCACTGTGAAAAAACGCAATCAATACCCCGCCAAGCCCATGCAAAAACCCGAACAATAAAAATAGTTTGCTGGCAGCCCCCGTAAACAAGGGTCTTAACAACCAGCAGGCGATAAAGAACAGCACGCCTTCGAACGCAAACCCACCGTTCATTACCGCATGCAAGGGAGAGCATAAATTTCTGCCATCCTGCATCACACCGCATTGCGCCACGCCCAGATCACTAATGAAGTTAGCCGCGTAACTGTAAAACGGATTAACCCAGCTAAGCGCCGTTATTTTTTCGGCCAGCAGATATTGCACTCCACCCAACGCGAAGCACAATGCGCCGCAGGTCTTTCTATAATTTTTCGCAGACATGATGCTCTGGTCTTGGATATCAGCAGGTTGCGTAAGCCTAGCTGATATTTACGCTTTCAACGGTTCTGCGCAAACAAAAAAGCCCCGCCATATTGGCAGAGCCTCGTAAGTCAGGGATTGGTGTTAGCGGGGAATACTGAACACTTCAAAATATTGACCGGGTAAACCGTCAATAGGCTCGTAGCGCATGGTGCCGTCAGCGCGGGCTTTATCGCGGGCGATATTAATGTCCCTTATCATATTGATGCGGTGCGCCTCATACTGGGCGGCTAGCATCTCTTCAGCTGTGATCTTCAGGGGTTCTGACAACATAACCATCTCCTTTTGGTTGCGGGATAATCTGGTAGGTAAATCCATCTTTCTGATGTGTACTCAGCATCCTTTGATACATTCTGGCTAAACCTTCATCGGCCGCCTGGGCCAAATATATACCCGGATGGTGCTTAATATAATGCGTCAAAATCAATCTAACAAGCCGGTCGAAAAGAGTTTTTGTTTGGCGAAAATCGAATATATCCAATCGTTTATAGTGAGTTCCGTAACGTATATTACTAACTGAATCAAAACAGATTTCGAAATTCCCTGCATCACTGAATTTAAAATCAGTCGGTAGCGAGAAAAAAACACTATTAACATCAGTCAGTTTCATAAAGTAAATTTCGTACTCAATCTGACTGACCTCGAAATGACTGATATAAATATCTCTCGTTCCATCATTAAAAAATTTAAAAGGCGTCATTGCATTACGTGATCCCTGATTAAAAAAGAGATCACGTATATTATGCACTTTCGCCTTTTTATCGACTTCAACGCCCAGCCCTGCGCGATGTCTCGCAAAGTTTTATTTGGCAACCGTATCCAAATAGAGCTGACTACCGGCGACGTTCTGACTGGCACCAGTGACGTTGTCACGCAATGCCACCAGTAATTTGCTTTGCAACGCGACCACAAACGGTGAGTTGCGTTGGAGTTCGCGCTGAAGATCGGCATAGCGCGCCAGGCGTTTGGTCGGGTCCGATTCTGCAGCCGCAGCACGGGTCTGTTTACTGATTTCAGGGATCACCCACTGGACGCGCTGGGCCAGCGTTTTCGGGCCATCTGGCACGTTATAAGCGAATGTGCTGGCGTTAGTATTCGGGTCCAGATAATCCGCGCCCCAGTAGGTGAAAATAGACTGGAATTTATGCGCCCGCATACGGGTCAGTACGTCACTTTCCACCAGTGGATGCACTACCAGATTGATATCGGCCTTGGCGAAGCTGGCCTGCAGTGACTGGGCAATATCGGAGTACGGTGGCTGGTTGATCACAATCAGGTCAATTTTGGTCCCCGGCGCAATTCCCCCTTTGGCGAGGATAGCTTTGGCTTTTTCCACATCGAGGGTAAACGGCTGGTCATCAATCGCCCCGGCCAGACCATCAGGCAAGAAGGTCTGATGAATGCCGTACTGGCCTTTAAGCAAATCCTGCGAGACCCCTTTGTAATCCACCAGCCAGCGTGCCGCTTCCCACAGCGCAGGGTTATTCAACGCAGGCTGCGTGGTATCGCCGGTATTGAACGCCAGATAGAACACTTTGGCGGCAGGGAACTGTGCCACACGCACGCCCTTCTCTTTTTGCAGCGACGCAAACTGGTCAGCGCCCAGATCATAGGCAATATCCGCATCGCCATTGAGCACCAGCAGGCGGCGTGTGGCTGGGTCGGCAACGTTCTTAAACAGCACGTTATCAATTTTGGCGGCAGGCTGCGCGTTCGGATTACGTTTGAACAGCAGCGCCTCGTGTGGCACATAGTTACGCACTTCAAACGCACCGCTGCCCGCAGAACGTGAACGCAACCAGCCATTGCCGAAGTCGTTATTTTGCGCGTGAGACTGCACCAGTTTGCTGTCGACAATTGCCGCCACCGGCGCGGTCAGCACGCGCAAGACCAGTTCACTGCCGATATCTGCAGGCCAGCTCAGCTGAAGTTTATCGTCGCCCACTTTTTTAAACTGCGCATCGACGTTATCCGGCGTCCAGCCCAGTTCACCTAAAATAAACGACGGGCTTTTGTTAAGTTTGACTGCGCGGCTCAGGGAGTAAACCACGTCATCGGCCGTAACCGGGTTCCCGCTGGCGAACTTCGCTCCCGGCTTGATGGTAAAAATCAGGCTGTGATCGCTGTCGCCTTTGTTCCATGCCGAAGCCACGTCCGGATCCAGCGTGTCCGGGTGCTGGCGGTCAGGTGCAACCAGCTGCTGGTATAAATTGATTAAGTTGCCAGAGCTCACCGTTTCAAAGCTTTCGGCCGGATCCAGACTGATGATCCCTTCAAGAGACCCCGCCACCACCAAGGTATCTTTCGGCGTTGCCGCATGAGCACTGAAGGCCGCCGTAACAGCCAGAAAAAGTAAAGAAGGAAGACGCACTTTCATTGAGGGGTAACTCCCGGAAATTAGGTTGTTTTCCGAGTGTAGGGACACTGGCCTGAAGGCAAAACGATGAAATTAAGCTTTAGAATTTAGGAAAATAGCTAAGCGGGAGAAAGGTGGCGACCTTTTTGGTCGCTTTTAAATTCTAATTCAAATTCAAGGTCGTGGGCACCGGCCCACATTGGCAGATTTGGGGTTGCGGCCTGAACCCGCTTTTTTAATTCAAGGTCAAGGTCGTGGGCTCGCCGCCCACACTGGCCCAAAGGGTTTTAAACGAAACCCTTTGGAATCCTGCGTTTTTTTGCTGCTGTCACACCGCTGCTGCGCGGGTCACAATGGCCGTGTTTCAGGGAGTTCTGTTATAGCCGCAAAATGTCAGCCCTTACGGGCTTCCCGGCTGCGGGTTCGAGCCAACGGTAAAGATGTTGTCTCTCCACCGACTTGCCGGTGACATTTTGAACACGGCCGAAGCTTGTTTAAATTCAAAACCAGACTGATTTTATCTTTTAAAAATGCCTGAGCCGCGTTCAAAACGACGTCGAGGGAGAGGCGCAAAACCGCGAGTCTTTTTACGCGGGTTGAAGCCCGAACGGAGAGGACCGCGCAGCGGCGGAGTTTGCGGCTATCACAGCGGTACCTGAAACACGGCCATTGTGACCCGCGCAGCTGCCAGTGCCTCATGAAAAAGCCCGGGAGTCCAGAGGGCGGCGGCGACTGGCCGCCTTCTGGGCGGGTGTGGGCAGCAGGCCCACGACCTTGAAGTTGAACTTGAAGTTGAACTTGAAGTTGAACTTGAAGTTGAAGTTGAAGTTAAAGTTAAAAAGCAGGTTTGGGCAGCAGCCCAATATCACCCAATGATATATCCCCTCTCCATATGCACTGCCCTGTCACACATATGGTCAATCACATCCGCATCATGACTCACCAACAGCATGGTCAAATCCCCTGCTGATTTCAGATCATTGAGAAGATTGAGGATTTCAGCCTGTACGGACATATCCAATGCGGAAGTCGGTTCATCAAGCAGCAACAGTTTTGGCTTTAGCAGCAACGCACGCACAATCGCGACGCGCTGGCGCTGGCCGCCGGAAAGCTGGTGCGGGTAACGGTTCATCAGGGCCGGGTCGAGGCCTACCTGACGAAAACCTTCGGCAATTTTCTGCTCGATATCCTGCTCTTTGAGGATTTTTAGCGGCTCTGCCAGCGTGCGGCGCAGCCGGTGTTTCGGGTGCAGCGAGGCGTACGGGTCCTGAAATACCATCTGGACGTCGCGGCGCAGACTGCCGGTAAAAGGTTTACCCGGCGTCAGCGGTTGGCCGAGCAGCGTCAGGTTACCATCCCACTGGCCGTTCAGACCCGCCAGCACCCACAACAGCGATGACTTACCGCAGCCGGAGGGGCCGACCAGGCCAAAACACTCGCCCTGATTAATGGTCAGATGGACGTCATGCACCACGGTGCGCACATCATAGCCATGGCGATGCGATACGCTGAGATGCTCCAGTTCGGCGACAGGCTGGTTCATGTCTGTGGCTCCTGCGAAGAAGTCTGTTTCAGCGATTCCAGTAACGCTCTGTCCAGTACCGGCAGCCGCTCACCGTGAGTGGCTTTGCTTGGTCGGCACGACCACAGCGTCTGGGTGTAAGGATGCGTGGCGTGTGCCAACTGGTCAGCCGGAAGTTCATCCAGCAGGTCACCTTTGTACATCACCAGCACGCGTTCGCAGAAATGCGATACCTGTTGCAGGTCATGGCTGATCAGAATCAGACCCATGTTGCGCTGTTCGACTAAACGTTCAATCAGCGCCAGCACCTGCTCGCGCATGTCGAAATCCAGTGCGGAAGTCGGCTCATCGGCAATCAGCCATTGCGGGTCGTTAATCAGCGCAATCGCCAGCATCACGCGCTGCCCCATGCCACCCGACAGCTGATGCGGATACTGCCCGCATATCCGTTTAAGGTCGGGCAAACCGACCGCATTGAGCATATCGAGTACCTTTTCCTGCCGCGCTTTACGCCCCAGACGGGTATGCAGACGCAGAGGTTCTTCCACCTGCCAGCCAATTGGCCGGGCGGGATTGAGGGCGTGTTTTGGGTCCTGCATCACCAGCGAGACACGGTTACCGCGCAGCTGATTCCATTGGCGTTCATTCAGGGTCATAAGATCCTGCTCACCCAGCGTCAGCTGGCTGGCACGCATGGCGCACGGATGCGGCAACAGGCCCATCAGCGCACGTGCGGTGAGGGATTTGCCTGAGCCGGATTCACCCACCATCGCCACCCGCTCTTTGCCCACGCTAAACGAGAGCGACTTCACCAGCTCCACCGGATGCGGGCCGGGCAGATAAACGGTCAGATCTTTGGCGATCAGCACGTCGTTATGCAGCGTCTTTTGCTGATTCAGTTCAAAATCATTTGCCATGTCGTGGGTCCATTTTGTCACGCAGGCCATCGCCCAGCAGGTTGAAAGCCAGACTGGCGAATAAAATTGCGCCGCCCGGTGCGGCAGCCACCCACCACTGGTCGAAAATCACTTTACTGCCTTCGGCGACCATCGAACCCCATTCAGCGGTCGGTGGCTGAATGCCCATGCCGAGGAAGCCAAGACCGGCCGAAGCCAGAATAATCCCGCCGAGGCTGAGTGCGGCGCGCACCACGGCGCTCGGCAGGCACAATGGCAGAATATGGCCGAACATCAGCCGCAGCCCGCCGATGCCCTGCATACGGGCCGCAGCCAGATAATCACTGCGGCGCAGGGCCAGCGTCTCCGCCCTCGCCTGACGGGCAAATGGCGGCCAGCTGGTAAAGGCCAGCGCCAGCGCGCCGTTCATCAGACCGGGACCGAGGATCGCCACCAGTGCCAGCGCGATCACCAGACTGGGCAACGACAGCACGATGTCGGTCACGCGCATGATAATGCGTTCGTACCAGCCACCAATATATCCGGCGCTGATGCCCACCAGCAGACCGACCGGAATGGTCAGCACCAGAATCAGTGACACCAGCAGCAGCGTGGGCCGCGCGCCATAAATCACGCGCGACAGCAGGTCACGGCCAAAACCGTCGGTACCCAGCCAATGCTCTGAGGAAGGCGGCAGCAAGCGAAACTCAATGTGCTGAATGTTGGGGGCGAACGGCGCCAGCCAGGGTGCCAGCAGCGCACAGGCAATCAGGATAATGACCAGCACCGTACCAATCGACAGCGTGGTAATACGCCAGGCGGGATTTGCGGCGACCTGCGTTGGCGGGTCAGGAATAAGTTGAGTCATATTAGGGGGCCAGTTATCGGGTTCGCGGATCGAGCAGATACGTCAGGGCATCAGCCAGTGCGTTCAGCAGCACAAAACAGGTGCCGATCAACAGGGTCGCGCCAAGGATGGCTGGGGTGTCCGCCGCAAACAGCGCGGTGGTCAGATAGCGCCCGACGCCGGGCCAGGCAAAGACGGTTTCCGTCAGCACCGCGCCTTCCAGCAGGCTGGCGTAGGAGAGCGTCAGCACGGTGATAAGCGTGCCGAGCACATTCGGAAAGACGTGGCGTAGCAGTACGCGTGCGCGCCCTGCGCCTTTTGAACGGGCCAGAATCACATACTCTTTGTTCATTTCGCCGAGCATGGAAGCACGCAGCAGACGGGTGATCCCCGCCATCGACAGCAGCGCCAGCACAGTCACCGGCAGCCACAGATGGCTGATGGCGTTAAAGAACATATCGCGATCGCCGGACAACCAGGTGTCGATCAGCACAAAGCCCGTTTTCGGCTCCATGCTGTAGAGATACACATCATCCAGCCGCCCCGGCCCACCGGCCCAGTGCAGCACAGCGTAAAACAGCAACAGCCCGAGCAGGCTGAGCCAGAAGATCGGTACCGAATAGCCCAACAGGGAGATCAGCCGCGCGGCGTTATCCAGCCAGCTTCCCGGTTTCCACACCGCCAGCAAGGCCAGTGAAATGCCAAAGAAAGCGCCGAGGATAATCGCACAGGTCGCGAGCTCTACCGTCGCAGGAAAAGTCCGCGCCAGATCACTGGCTACCGGCTGCGCGGTGATGCGCGACATGCCCATATCACCCTGCGCCAGATGCTGAATATAGCGGCCAAACTGCACCGGCACAGATTCATCAAGGCCCAGATCGCGGCGAACCTGCGCATAGGTGGATTCGCTGGCGTGATCCCCGGCGATTTGCAACGTCGGGTCAATCGGGGCGAGGTGGGAAAGCGTAAAGGTAAAAGCCAGCAGGCCAAGTAGCGTGAGCGCCAGCGATAACACGCCGGTCAGCAAACGGCCAGACCAGCGCCAACCCTGCCGGACGAATCCGGCGGGTGTTGAACTGTCTGTCATTACTTGGTGACCTTGCTGTAGAAGACCATGTCAGGGTTGATGCCCTGCACGTAGCCCTGAATATTATCACGCACAGCGATCAGGCTTTTGGCCTGCAGACCAATCACGAACGGCGAGTTCTTCTGCACTTCCAGCTGCAACTGGCGGTAATCTGCCACACGCTTGGCCTGATCCGGTTCGGCAATCGCCGCCAGTGTCAGTTTGTTCAGTGCCGGAATCGACCAGTTGGCACGCCATGCCAGCGTTTTGCTGCCATCTTCAGGGTTGAAAGCAAACGCTGAGGCGTTGGTGTTTGGGTCAAAGTAGTCAGGGCCCCATGAAGACATGTAAGCGTCGTACTCATGCGCTTTCACTTTGGTGGAGATCTGCTGGCTCAGGCCCGGATCCAGTTTCACCGTCACACCGCCCTGCGCAAAGCTGGCCTGCAGTGCCTGGGCGATATCCAGATACGGCGGCTGGTTGGCCGTGGAGAGGGTGAAAGTGACATTTTTCAAGCCGGCTTTGTCCAGAATGGCTTTGGCTTTGGCCGGATCGTAGGTGTACGGGGTGTCATTCAGGGCACCAAGGTAACCTTCCGGCAGGAACGCCTGATGGACCTGGAAGTTATCTTTCATCAGATCATGGGCGATTTTTTGGTAATCAAACAGGTAACGGGCAGCTTCCCAGAAGGCCGGGTTCCCCAACGCCGGAGAGGCTTTGGCGTTAAATTGCAGGAAATAGAGCGAGGCATAAGGGACCGCCAGCGGCTTCACGCCTTTCTTACCTGCCAGTGCTGCCATCTGGTCTGCGCCGAGGTTACGTGCCATGTCGGCGTCGCCCTGCTCAATCAGCAGGCGGCGGGCAGCCGGGTCCGGTACGTTTTTAATCAGAATGGTTTTCAGCTTCGGCGCGCCTTCCGGCGAAGTCAGGTTGGCGTCAAGCACCAACACTTCATGTGGCACATAGGTGCGGATTTTATACGGACCGCTGCCCGCTGAGTGGCTGCTCAGCCAGTCGTGGCCGAGGTCATCACCCTTGGCATTCTCCTTTACCTGTTTGCTGTCGACGATGGATGACACCGGCGCAGAGAGCAGACTCAGCACGAACGACGGGCTGACATCGGCGGTCCAGCTGATTTTCACATGCTGGTCATCGACTTTGGTCAGGAAGGTATCAACATTTTTGTCAGTCCAGCCCAGCTGCGTCAGGATGAATGACGGCTCGAGATTGAGTTTCACCACGCGGGACAGCGAGAAGATAATGTCATCCGCCGTGAGCGGGTTACCACTGGCAAACACGGCTTTCGGATCCAGAGTGAATGTCAGGCTGCGGTTGTCAGCGGCGGCTTCCCAGGACTTCGCCAACGTCGGTTTAAGATCAATCGGGTTATTGGGATCCGACTGCACCAGTCGCTGGTAAATATTGTTAAACGCCTGCACGGTGGTCAGTTCAAAACCCTGCGCCGGGTCAAAGCTGGAGGTGTCATCAATGGATTGTGCGATAACCAGCGTATTTGCCGGTGTTGCAGCCTGAACGGTGAAACTGGCCGCGATAGCAGCAAAGAGAACGGACGGGATTAAGGCTTTCACAGTGAGTGACTCTCCAAAATAGCGAAATTGCTAATGATTTCACGAGTGTAAGTGAGTCTTGAACCGACAATAAAGTCGTTTAATGACTAACGTTATGCGCATTTTGCATAACGTTATGAAACGGGTTATTAACAGGTTCGTTTCAAATGTTGCGACAAATAGCACCATCAGCAGGTTTCCCTGCCGATGGCTGAACATTCGTGTGATTTCACCAAAAATTTAGCTTTAGGTGGGATGGGCATGATGGAGTGATGCAGGGAATCGCTGGGCGGAAAATACACCGGGGAAATAAAAAAATTATCCCAACCCTGGAATGCCCTCGCCCGGCGATACCGCCAGCAGTATTCGTACCTGATTCACCAGTTCACTCATGCAGTCATCACGCATGCCGTAATTAGCCAGCTCTTTTTCCAGTGCGAACAGATATTGGGCGTTAGTGCCCAGCGGACCACTGGCTTTAGCGATCAGCGGCGCAATCACCTGATAGGAGGTATCGGCTTCAAACAATGGGTGGCCGGGATCCATGATAAACACCAGTGCGGTGACCGTACGGCCATCGTCGAGATCCAGTTCGCACCAGGTCGGGCGGTAGCAACCGGTCAGCATTTCACGCTTCCACAGTAACTCCAGCTCATCGCGCAGTTTTTCCTCCGGCAGACGGAAAGCCAGCCCGGTGGTGCGGCCGCCATTTTTCAGCGCCAACATACGCCCGGGTTGAGCGTGCGTACCTCGCCCGGCGGTCAGACGTAAACAGAATGCGCGGTGATAACCGTTAAGCGTCGCCGGGCGCGCCTCTTCTGAGTCGAACACCGGGTTCCACATTAGTGAGCCGTAGCCGAAAATCCACACCGGGCTGTTGTCCGGGCGCCGCGCAAGAGTACAGTCCAGCGAAGCGCAGCGTTGTTCGGAGGTCAATAACATCGATTCATCGATGCTGCCGAATGCTGTTTTGCAATCTGCATTACGCAGAAAATCTCGGGTTAACATCATTCATACCCTCCGTAATAAACACGACTCAGATAACTAGCCATACTGTGACGCTGTTTCTCCCGCTGATTGTATTGATCTGCCCTTACCTGATGAAAAAGGTGCAGGCGTAAATATCAGAATTTCTTTATCTTACTAATAGCTCAAACCTTATGCGTTTCTGCGTCATCAATCAAGATTGATAATGATCACAAAACGAAAATTAAATGAACATTTAATGAACATTGATAAAAAGTTGGCCTGCCGACGTTAAAACCCTCACCCGGAGAGATTCCTGGCGCCAGGTCTGACACAGAATATCGTCCAGCTGCTACGCTCAATGGGGTTATTGGTCTTTGTCCGATAAGGCAGATTGTTATTAAAAAGTTAAAGAAACTTCAGGCTGTGTAAAACCAGGTAAACCCCAGCATTAAATCTTGTGAAAAATGTGGATATAACGCCAATTATGAATAAACAACACCATAGGGTTATAAGACGGCATTAAGTCAGTAAGAAACTGTTTTACATTGATTTTAAAGTTAAGTTAAACAAATAATAGCAGCAGAATAAGCGCAGTAAATCAAATTGTGATACCTAAAATTGACCGTTAATTATTTTTTTGTATCCAGCATTGGGTTTTTCTGTTAATTGAGTGCTTTTTCTACTATAGTTAATACGTTAACTCGTTAGACGCTAACGGGTTTTTATACTGGCAGCTCTGCTCGACTGACAAGGTTTAAGGCTGCCGTTTCGTGAAGCCGGCTCATCCGGTGAAGCGTGTGTTTATAAGGAGAATACTCATCATGGTGTCATCTCAGGAGCATCCGAAGCACAAATCCCGTCATCAGGAATATACGTTGGTTTTCCCCATCGCCGCATTATTGGTGCTGGTCTTCTTCAGTAACAGCAGTGACTTCCTCACCGTTGTTGGTATCAATTTAATTGCGTTGGTCGGTATTCTCGCCAGCGCATTCAGCGTCGTGCGCCATGCCGACGTGTTAGCCCACCGTCTGGGTGAGCCTTATGGTTCCCTGATCCTCAGCCTGTCGGTGGTGATTCTCGAAGTCAGCCTGATATCCGCCCTGATGGCCACCGGCGACGCTGCCCCGGCCCTGATGCGCGATACGCTGTTCTCGATCATTATGATTGTGACCGCCGGTCTGGTCGGCTTCTCGCTGCTGCTTGGCGGACGTAAATTCGCGACCCAGTATGTGAACCTCGGCGGCATCAAACAGTATCTGATGGCGATTTTCCCGCTGGCGATCATCGTGCTGGTGTTACCTGCGGCACTGCCGGAAGGGAATTTCTCCACCGGCCAGGCATTGTTTGTCGCGGCAATTTCAGCGGCGATGTACGGCGTATTTTTGCTGATCCAAACCAAAACCCACCAGAGCCTGTTTATTTACGAGCATGAAGATGAAGGCGAAGAAGATGGCCACGGAAAGCCCTCTTCGAAAAGCAACCTGACGCACACGCTGTGGCTTATTGTGCATCTGGTGTTGGTTATCGCGGTCACCAAATTTAATGCGAACCCGCTGGAAGCACTGCTGACTGAGCTGAACGCTCCGGCACAGTTCACCGGTTTTCTGGTGGCATTACTGATCCTCTCCCCTGAAGGCCTGGGTGCGTTGAAGGCAGTAATGAAAAACCAGGTACAACGCGCCATGAATCTGTTCTTCGGTTCGGTGCTGGCGACCATTTCACTGACTGTTCCAGCGGTGACAATCATCGCCACGCTGACGGGTCAGGAGCTTATCTTCAGCCTGGCACCGGCCAATATTGTGGTGATGCTGGCGGTGCTGATTTTGTGTCAAATCTCCTTCTCGACCGGGCGTACTAATGTATTAAATGGTACGGCTCACCTTGCGCTGTTCTGCGCCTATATGATGATTATCATGCTGTAAATGCGTTCTGTGACAAAATAAGAGGCCGCCTGAATTAGGCGGCCTTTCGTTTATTGAAGATGATGTCAGGAATTAAGAGTAAGCGTGTAAGGCGCGTTTACACAGCTCAGAACGCACGCAGTCCTCTTTACCAAATTCTATGATGCCAACCATCTCGTCTTCTTCGAAGCGGGACATCGCATCGCTGAGACCCGATACTACCCCACGCGGTAAATCACATTGGGTAATATCACCATTAACAATCACCGTCACATTTTCACCCAGACGGGTCAGGAACATTTTCATCTGGCTGGCGGTAACGTTCTGGGCTTCATCCAGAATAACCACCGCATTTTCGAAAGTGCGCCCGCGCATATACGCAAAAGGAGCAATTTCAACTTTGCCTATTTCCGGCCGTAAACAATATTGCATGAATGATGAACCCAGACGACGGACTAAAATGTCGTATACCGGACGGAAATAAGGGGCAAACTTCTCAGATATATCACCGGGCAGGAAACCGAGATCTTCATCAGCTTGCAATACCGGGCGAGTGACAATAATTCTCTCTATTTCTTTATGGATTAATGCCTCTGCAGCTTTCGCTGCGCTGATAAATGTTTTGCCACAGCCTGCTTCGCCGGTAGCAAAAATTAACTGCTTATTCTCTATGGCTGATAAGTAATGACCTTGAGCTTCATTTCGAGCCTGGATTGTTGACGAGTCGCGAGTATCGCGCGCCATACCAATCGATTCAACACCGCCCATTTGTATTAAAGAGGTCACAGATTCTTCCTCACGTTGGCGATGACTGCGTGAATTGCTACGAATAACACGTTTCGCTTCACGACGAGCTTTGATCACTTCTTTCTGTCTTCCCATAGTGGCACCTTACAGTTTGATTCACTTAACACTAAGGCAGTTGCCCGCACGGTTATGTTTCACTAACAAATGAGGTTTTGGTCTCCTTTTAGACCAAGTGAAGCCAATGAATAACGTGAAGAGGAAAATAAGACAAACAGATTAAATAATAATCGCTCATTTATTTTCTTTAGACACTTTGTCTGTTCACGAGGAGGCATTGCCATTAACGACAAACCGCTGACCCATGCAGTATTCAATCCAGTCTTTATTCCAGCCAAATAGCCAGTTGATTTCAGTTTTAGAGTGGGGTCAGTTAAAGAACGAAGGTGCTGTGGTGTGAGTGAAAAAAATCGGGATGGAGATAAAGCAGAAGAAGGTGTGCTGGTAAATATCAGAGAGTCGACGTTTTGGCCCTCGTTGGCGTTTATGCGACAACAACGAGCGGTGTGGTTAAAAAGAGTATTTTTATATCCGCGCCCAAAACTGGACTTTCCCATTCGCGATCCCCGCTGTGATATTTACGGCTATTGACCGTACACCGAGTAAACTTTTTAGTTTGGTTTGGTGCTAAACATTAAGCACTCACTAAAAAGTACCGCCTGATAATGTCAGTATAGTGACAGCTGACACCTTTGCTATAAAAATTCGTTACCAACTTCTTACTGAAATGTAAAAAAGTTTGAGCAAAAGGTCAACAGGATCTTTAACGATCCTTTTTTGGGATCCTGTTTCTCCCTGTATTCAATGGGGAGCAGGAGTATTAACAGGAAGGGAATTCGGTAAACCTTGACGCCTTCCGTTTTCAAAACCAAAGGCGTCTGACCGTCAGGCCTCAATCAACGACTGCCCCAGATAGTGGCTGTCATCTTTCACACCCGGCAGCGTGAAGAAGAAACCACCGCCGACCGGGCGGATATACTCTTCCAGCGGTTCGCCGTTGAGGCGTTTCTGCACACTCAGAAATCCTTTTTCCAGATCATGCTGGAAGCAGACAAACAGCAGGCCCATTTCCAGTTGGCCTGAGTTAGTCACACCGAGGGAATAACTGTAGCCACGGCGCAGCATCAGGTTATCGTCGGTGGCTTTAGTCCGCGGATTAGCCAGACGGATATGTGCGTCGAGCGGGATCACTTTACCTTCAGGATCTTTGCTGTAATCCGGCACGTCGTGCTCTTTCTCCATGCCGAGTGGCGCCCCGGTGTGCTTGTGACGGCCAAAGATGGTCTGCTGCTCCTGCAACGGCGTGCGGTCCCAGAATTCGACGTGGAAAGGAATAATGCGCATCGCCTGATAGCTGCCACCCACCGCCCAGGCCGGTTCACCCTGCTCCGGCGTCACCCAGATGGCTTTATCCATCAGCGGCGCATCTTGGGTATCGGGGTTGGCGGTGCCGTCTTTAAAGCCTAACAAGTTGATTGGCGTTTCTTTACCCTGGCTGCGTGCTGCGTGGGAAGAAATAAACCCGTCGCGACGCCAGCGCACGCTGAGCAAGTCCGGCGTGTACTTGATGATATCCCGCAGCGCGTGCACCACGGTGTCGCTGTTGTTGGCGCAAATCTGCAGCAGCAGGTCACCGTGACACAGCCTGGCGTCCAGCGAATCATTAGGGAAGCGCGCCATGCGTTGCAGTTTCAGCGGTTTGTGTGCCGCCAGCCCAAAACGCTCGTCAAACAGCGAATCTCCGGCCGACAGCGTCATGGTCAGGTTATCCGGGTAAATTTCCGGGCCCATCACGCCGGAATCCATCGGCGGGAATTTGGGGTCCACTTCCGGTGCCGTACCGCCGGTGGTCAGGAATGCGAAACGCGCGGTCAGCAGGCGGAACAGACGTTCGAGATCGGCTTTGCTGGTGGCGAGAACATCAAAGGAGATCAGCATCATCGAAGCCTGCTGTGGCGTCAGGATCCCGGCCTGATGTTCACCGTGGAAAGGCTGTTTGCTCCAGCGTTCGTCCGGTGACACGGTACCCGGCGCATAGCCCGGCTTGGAACCGGTAGTTTTCGACGGTTGTGAGTTTTCCATTCCGGCAGCGACAGCGCCGCCCAGGGCAAACGCGCCGCCCAGTAAACCGACGCCTTTCAGTAAGCGGCGGCGTGAAGAAGAGATGTCCTGTGAACCGGACTTATTGTCGTTATTGTCACTCATTGTTATGCCTCAATACGTCATTACGGCTTCGTGCTATGCAAAAGAGCGCCGAAGCGCTCTTTTATTTCAATCAATATGGGTTAATCAAGACCTAATACACCGCGCAATTTGGCGAGATCTTCCGCCAGTGTGGTGATCGGTCCTTTCATTGCATTACGGTCGGCGTCAGACAGCTTCTCGTAATGCTCATAGCCTTCTTTGGTTTTGTATTTATCCAGCAGCGCATCAACGGTTTTGAAGTTGGCGTCGATCTTATCCAGCAGCGGTTTGTCGGCTTTCACCAGCAACGGACGCAGCAGGTTGACGATTTTCTGTGCGCCATCAAGGTTGGCACGGAAATCCCACAGATCGGTGCGGCTGTAGCGGTCTTCTTCACCGCTGATTTTGCTGGAGGCCACTTCTTCGATCAGGCCCGCTGCGCCGCCAACCACTTTGCTTGGCGGGAAGGTCAGATCGGTGATGCGTTTTTGCAAATCCAGCACGTCGCTATACAGTTTGTCAGCGAACTTCCCGGTGCCTTTGGTGGTTTTATCCGCGAACAGGATTTTTTCCAGGCGGTGGAAACCGGTAAAGTTCGGGTCTTCCGCTTTCTTCTCGAAATCGTCTTCACGGGCGTCAATGCTGCCGTCAAGGTCAGAGAACAGTTCGGCAATCGGTTCGATGCGCTCGTAGTAAACACGGGTTGACGGATAAAGCGCCTGGGCTTTTTTCAGGTCACCCTTTTTGATAGCGTCGGTGAAAGCTTTGGTGTGCGAAACCAGCTCACCCACCTGCTGCGTTACATAGACTTTGTATTCTGCAATCGGACCCACCAGCGCCATGGCGTCAGGTTTGGTTGCGGTGCTTGCGCCTTCAGCCGTAACGGTCAGCTTACCTTTCGGGTTGCTGAGCAGGCCGCAGGTCATGTCATATTCGCCCGGCTCAAGATTGGCGGTCATTTTCTGGGTGAAGCCCGGCGCGATGTTCTCGCGCTCTTCGACGACCATCACGCCTTTCAGAATTTCCCACTCCAGCCCTTTCTGGCTGGCGTTATGCACCACAAACTGAGTTTTACCGGCCGGCACGCTGAGTGACATCGGGTCACACTGCTGGTCATTTACGCTGATTTTCACTTGCGGAACATCAGCAGCCAGCGCGTTGGTACTCAGGGCAAAAGCAGGCAAAGATAAGAGTGCCATCTGTAGCGCTTTACGGCGAAATACGGTGGTCGAGTAAGACATGAACAACTCCCTGACAGAGACAGTGGATGAACAAATAAGCTTTATAAAATCAGCGTGGTGTTTTTTGTCCGGCGGCTGAGGAAACGGCCACCGGTGGTTTGCCCTGCGGCATAAAGAACAGGAACAGTGCCGGGATGAGGTAAAGGAAATAGACCGACACTTCACTGACCGTTGGCGCTTCCTGATAACCAAACATGCCTTCCAGCAGCGTGCCAAACAGCGAATGGGTTGAGAGCACGTTGCTCATATCAAAAGCCACGTCCTGCATACGGTTCCACAGACCGGCTTCATGGAAGGCGCGAATCGCACCCGCTGCCAGGCCCGCTGCGACAAACAGAATAAACAGGCTGGTCCATTTGAAAAACTTCGCCAGATGCAGCTTCACCCCGCCGTAGTAGATCAGGAAACCGAGCACGATAGCGGCGGTTAAACCGAGCAGTGCGCCGATCGGTGCTGCAATACCGACATCCTGCTGGAAAGCGGCCAACAAGAAGAACACCGACTCAAGACCTTCGCGTGCCACGGCAAAAAACACCATCGCCACCAGCGCCCAGCCCTGCCCGCGGCCAGAATTCAGCGCGTTGTCGATAGCGCCTTCGAGATGCACTTTGATAGAGCGGGATACTTTACGCATCCAGAACACCATGTAAGTCAGAATGCACACGGCAATCACCGCCACCAGGCCTTCAAACAACTCCTGCTGCTTCTGCGGGAATTCACCGGTGGTTTCATTGATGAAAATCCCCAATGCCAGACACAGAGCCGCCGCGACAATCACCCCAATCCACACCACACCGAGCCACTGCCCGCGCTGTGTCCGCTTCAGATAGCTGGCGATCAGGCTGACAATTAACGCGGCTTCCAGCCCTTCGCGGAACATAATGAGAAAGGGGACGAACATAGCTGACACTCCCGGCACCGAAATGCTAAACATTTAAACGCGAACTCATCGTGTAAAGATAAGTAAAATGAAAACGATTGTGATTATCATTCTTGCGAAAATAAAAACAAGGGGCTATGAGGGATTTTTTTACGCCGTAAGGCCGCTTTCAGGCCGAAAATTTATTGCTGATTATTTCTGCGCGGGGGATCGTCGGACAAAAGCAGAGTAAATGCGGAGCCAGAAGGCCTGACTCCGCAGTGGCTAACGATGCTATCAGACGGTTTTGAATTCCGCTTCGGCCATATCAAAACGCTGTTCGACGGCGTCTGATGGCTTGCTACCCATCAGGCTGACAATCCAGATCGCGAGCGATGCAAAGATAAAGCCCGGAATGATTTCATACAGATCCAGCCAGGCATACTGCTTCCACACCAGGACGGTAATGGCACCAATCAGCATCCCGGCCAGCGCGCCGTTGCGGGTCATGCGTTTCCACATCACCGAGATTAAAATCACCGGTCCAAACGCCGCGCCGAATCCAGCCCACGCATAGCTCACCAGCCCCAGCACGCGGTTTTCAGGGTTTGCCGCCAGCGCAATCGCCACCAACGCGACCACCAGCACCATGGCGCGGCCAACCCAGACCAGTTCGAACTGGCTGGCATTTTTGCGCAGGAAGGCTTTGTAGAGATCTTCCGTGATGGCGCTGGAACAGACCAGCAACTGACAGCTCAGCGTACTCATCACCGCCGCCAGAATGGCGGAAAGCAGCACACCGGCGACCCATGGGTTGAACAGAATTTTCGCCAGTTCAATGAACACGCGTTCACCGTTTTGCGACACATTACCCGCCTGCCCCGGATTATTGCTGAAATAGGCAATCCCAAAGAAGCCGACGGCAACGGTGCCCGCCAGACACAGGATCATCCAGATCATGCTGATACGACGTGCGCTGCGGATGGTGCGGTGGGAATCTGCCGCCATAAAGCGCGCCAGAATATGCGGCTGGCCGAAATAGCCCAGTCCCCAGCCCAGCAGCGACAGGATCGCCACCAGATTCATGCCTTTAAACATATCGGTGTATTCCGGGTTTTTGGCGTTGATCACCATCATCGAGGTATCAATGCCACCCACGGCCAAAATAACAATCACTGGCGTCAGGATCAGCGCGAAAATCATCAGGCTGGCCTGCACGGTATCGGTCCAGCTGACTGCCAGAAAACCGCCGATAAAGGTATAAATGATGGTCGCCGCCGCACCGGCCCACAGCGCAGTTTGGTAGGTCATGCCGAAGGTGCTTTCAAACAGACGCGCACCGGCCACGATGCCGGAGGCACAATAAATGGTGAAGAACACCAGAATGACGATAGCGGAAATAATCCGCAGCAGTTTGCTGGAGTCTTCAAAGCGATGCGTGAAGTAGTCCGGCAAGGTCAGGGCATTATTATTGGCTTCGGTATGCACACGCAGACGCCCCGCCACCAGTTTCCAGTTGAGATAAGCGCCAATAGTCAGACCGATAGCAATCCAACTTTCAGAGATGCCTGAAATAAAAATCGCCCCCGGCAGCCCCATCAACAGCCAGCCGCTCATATCCGAAGCCCCGGCCGACAACGCGGTCACCACACTGCCGAGGCTGCGACCACCCAGAATATAGTCATCGAAATTCTTGGTACGTAAATAGGCGATTAACCCGATGAGGATCATCCCGAAAATATAGACACAAAACGTCACCATCATGGGTGTGTTCATCGTCATGCACGTTCTCCATAGGGTAAAAAAAGTCGTGTATTTTGCCAGTCATACCTGCCAGCGCGGCGGGATAGTGATTTACACAAAGTCCAATTTCAAGTTTTTTAACAATGCAGTTACACAAACTCTACCCTGCATCACACTTACCATGAATCAAGGTTGCACCTTACATCATCAATAGTTGCACCCGCCACAATCCTCTGTAAACCGGGTAGGACAGCGCCCTGCGCGAGGTTAAAATTGTTAAAAATAACGCCTAATTCACAATCAGCACACTTCATGCATTTAACAGGGTTGCACAAAGTTGCAACATAGAAGATATTGCTGCACATAACGATGATGATTGAGGTAACAGGAATGGGTATGACGACGATGGGCGTTAAACTGGACGAAGCGACGCGCGACCGGTTGAAAGTGGCGGCACAGGGCATTGACCGCACGCCACACTGGCTGATCAAACAGGCGATTTACTCCTATCTGGAGCGGCTGGAAAAGGGTGATGCGTTGCCGGAGATCCCCGCGCTTAACGCCGCCAGCATGGGCGAAAGCGATGAACCACCAACGCCCTCCTCGCCGGAGTCACATCAGCCCTTCCTCGACTTTGCCGAACAAATTCTACCGCAATCCGTCAGCCGTTCTGCCATCACTGCCGCCTACCGCCGCCCGGAGGCCGAAGCCGTTTCCATGCTGCTGGAGCAGGCCCGCTTACCGGCGCCGATGGATCAGGCTGCGCACAAGCTGGCCTATGATCTGGCCAGCAAACTGCGAAATCAAAAGAGTGCTAATGGCCGCGCCGGTATGGTGCAGAGTCTGTTGCAGGAGTTCTCGCTCTCCTCGCACGAAGGCGTGGCACTGATGTGTCTGGCCGAAGCCCTGTTACGCATTCCTGATAAACCAACCCGTGATGCGCTGATCCGCGACAAAATCAGCACCGGCAACTGGCATTCCCACATTGGCCGCAGTCCGTCGCTGTTCGTTAACGCCGCCACCTGGGGTCTGTTATTCACCGGTAAACTGGTTGCGACTCACAATGAAACCAACCTGTCACGTTCGCTCAGCCGGGTTATCGGCAAAGGCGGCGAGCCGCTGATCCGCAAAGGTGTGGACATGGCGATGCGCCTGATGGGCGAGCAGTTTGTCACCGGCGAGACCATCGCCGAAGCGCTGGCCAATGCGCGCAAACACGAAGAAAAAGGTTTCCGCTACTCCTACGACATGTTGGGTGAAGCGGCGCTGACTGAAAAAGATGCGCAGGCCTATCTGCTTTCGTATCAGCAGGCCATTCATGCCATCGGCAAAGCCTCCAACGGGCGTGGCATTTACGAAGGTCCGGGCATCTCCATCAAGCTTTCCGCCCTGCACCCGCGCTACAGCCGTGCGCAGTACGAGCGTGTGATGGACGAACTCTACCCGCGCCTGCTGGCACTGACTTTGCTGGCCCGCCAGTACGATGTGGGTATCAATATTGATGCCGAAGAAGCCGATCGTCTGGAGATCTCCCTCGATCTGTTGGAGAAACTCTGCTTTGAGCCGGAACTGGCAGGCTGGAACGGCATCGGCTTCGTGATTCAGGCCTACCAGAAACGCTGCCCGATGGTGATCGACTATCTGACCGGCCTGGCCCAGCGCAGCCGCCGCCGCCTGATGATCCGTCTGGTGAAAGGCGCCTACTGGGACAGCGAAATCAAACGCGCGCAGGTTGATGGTCTGGAAGATTACCCGGTCTATACCCGCAAGGTGTACACCGACGTCTCTTATCTGGCCTGCGCCCGTAAACTGCTGGCCGTGCCGAACCTGATTTATCCGCAGTTCGCCACTCACAATGCCCACACGCTGGCCGCAATCTACCAGCTGGCGGGTAATAACTATTACCCCGGACAGTACGAATTCCAATGCCTGCACGGCATGGGTGAACCGCTGTACGAGCAGGTCGTCGGTAAAATCGCTGACGGCAAACTCAACCGCCCTTGCCGCATCTATGCGCCGGTCGGTACCCATGAAACCCTGCTGGCCTATCTGGTCCGCCGCCTGCTGGAAAACGGCGCCAACACCTCGTTCGTTAACCGTATTGCCGACACCACGTTGCCGCTCGACGAACTGGTGGCAGATCCGGTGAAAGCCGTCGAAACGCTGGCGGCCAGCGAAGGCCAGATTGGCCTGCCGCATCCGCGCATTGCGTTACCGCGTCACTTATACGGCGAGAAGCGCGTTAACTCTTCCGGGCTGGATATGTCCAACGAACACCGCCTGGCATCGCTCTCCAGCGCCCTGCTAAGCGGCGCGGCACACCCTATCAAAGCGCAACCGATGATTGATGCCGAACGGGATGACGGCGAGTTTGTGGCCGTCATCAACCCGGCAGAACCGGCCGATATTGTCGGCCACGTGCGTGAAGCCAGCGAAGCTGAAGTCAGCCGTGCGCTCGACGCCGCTGCTGCGGCTGGCCCGATCTGGTTTGCGACACCTCCCGAAGAGCGCGCTGCAATCTTGCAACGTGCCGCAGAATTGATGGAAGGCGAACTGCAAAGTCTGCTTGGCGTGCTTGTGCGTGAAGCGGGGAAAACCTTTAATAACGCCATCGCCGAAGTGCGCGAAGCGGTGGATTTCCTGCACTACTATGCCGGGCAGATCCGTGAGCAGTTTGACAATAACACTCACCGCCCGTTAGGCACCGTGGTATGTATCAGCCCGTGGAACTTCCCGCTGGCGATTTTCACCGGCCAGATCGCCGCCGCGCTGGCCGCGGGCAACAGCGTACTGGCAAAACCGGCCGAACAGACGCCGCTGATCGCCGCACAGGCCGTACGTATTCTGCATGAAGCGGGCGTTCCGGCAGGCGTATTGCAACTGTTGCCGGGCCAGGGGGAAACCGTGGGTGCGCAGTTGGTCAATGATGAGCGCGTGCGTGGTGTGATCTTCACCGGTTCAACTGACGTAGCGGGCATATTGCAGCGCAACATTGCCGGGCGACTGGATCCCCAGGGCCGCCCTGTTCCGCTGATTGCCGAAACCGGCGGCCTGAATGCCATGATTGTCGACTCGTCGGCCCTGACTGAACAGGTGGTGACCGACGTCGTGGCTTCGGCCTTCGACAGTGCCGGGCAGCGCTGTTCCGCCCTGCGCATCCTGTGTATTCAGGAAGACGTTGCCGACCACACGCTGCAAATGTTGCGCGGCGCCATGGCCGAGTGCCGTATGGGTAACCCGGAGCGCCTGTCTACCGACATCGGCCCGGTGATTGATAGCGAAGCGCAGGAAGGCATTGAGAAACATATCGACGCCATGCGTGCCAAAGGCCGCATTGTGTATCAGGCGGCGCAGTACAGCGGCCAGGACCAGCCAGAATGGGCGCGCGGGACGTTCGTTAAACCCACGCTGATTGAACTGGACAGCTTCGACGAGCTGAAAAAAGAGATCTTTGGCCCGGTGCTGCACGTGGTGCGCTACGCACGTCAGGATCTCGACCAGCTGATTGAACAAATTAACGCTGCCGGTTATGGCCTGACGTTGGGGATTCACACCCGTATTGACGAAACCATTAACCGTGTGACGTCCAAAGCCAAAGTCGGCAACATGTACGTGAACCGCAACATGGTGGGAGCCGTCGTGGGCGTGCAGCCGTTTGGTGGTGAAGGCCTGTCAGGCACTGGCCCGAAAGCCGGTGGACCGCTCTATCTCTACCGCCTGCTGTGCAGCCGTCCGCAGGATGCCGTATCCCGGACGTTGCATATTCAGGACAAAGAACTGCCGCTGGATGTCTCCCTGCGTGAGGCCCTGCTGGCTCCGCATCAGGCATTGCAGCAGTGGGCTAACGGCGAGAAAAACCGCGAAGAACTGGCTGCGCTCTGCGAACGCTTCGCGCTGGCGGCTCAGGGCGGCACCGTTCGCATCCTGCCAGGACCAACCGGTGAACGTAATACCTACGCCTTGTTACCGCGTGAACGCGTACTGGCGCTGGCCGATAATCAGGAGGACGCACTGACCCAGCTTGCCGCCGCGACGGCCACCGGTTGCCGTGTGTTATGGCCGGAGGCACCGTTGCAGCGTGACGTGTTCAAACAGTTGCCAAAAACGGTTCAGGAGCGAATTGATTTCGCCCCGGACTGGCAGACCGATGCGCCCGAGTTCGATGCCGTCATCTACCACGGCGACGCCGATCAGCTGCGTGGGCTGTGCCAGACCATCGCCAAGCGTCCGGGGGCGATTATTTCTGTTCAGGGGTTTGCCCGCGGCGAAGACAATATCCTGCTGGAAAGGTTACTGCATGAGCGCTCATTGAGTGTGAATACGGCGGCGGCCGGGGGTAATGCGAGTTTGATGACTATTGGGTGATAGTCGAGGGCACCTCCGGGCTTGCAGCCCGGAACCCGCGAAGTCTCTGGGCTGCCGCCCGAACCGCTTTTTAATTCAAGGTCAAGGTCGTGGGCGCCGGCCCACACCGTCGAAACCTTGGGCTGCCGTCCAAACCGGCTTTTGAATTCAAATTCAACGTCAAAGTCGTGGGCGTCGGCCCACACCGTCGAAACCTTGGGCTACCGTCCAAACCGGCTTACTTCAACTTCAACTTCAAGGTCGTGGGCGTCGGCCCACACCGACCAGAGACCCGCAGTCGCGCGGGCCTCTGGACTCCGCGCTTTTTCATGAAACACCGACAGCTTCGCCGCTGGCAGGGCACGTGTTTCAGCCACTTCCGTTCACGGCGCAAAATGTCACGGCTTC
>Ga0209901_1000217_pt1 | contig 29675 bp, 28 predicted proteins | sample OrgsoiDNA_201058_FD_185806 | JGI IMG/M metagenome (GOLD analysis project Ga0209901, IMG submission 185806) | Permafrost soil microbial communities from the Arctic, to analyse light accelerated degradation of dissolved organic matter (DOM) -... | ecosystem: Environmental > Terrestrial > Soil >...
TGTTTAGGCTGGTTTTAAATGTCCGCCTTTTGGCTAAGTTAAAATGTCCGTCTGATAAAGCACCGTCTGGTTTAGCCAGGTTTGCCAAAGATGGATTCTGACTGCGTTTGTAATTGTGTGAGCGCGTCCAATATATCGCCCTGATTCAGCGAGCGCTGAGACTTCTTGCCCGGTGATTTTTTTCTTCTCGGTGCTTCTCCATCCTGACGCGGCAGCGCCTGCGAGCGCGTGTTGTCCCGCTGTTCCTGCACCAGTTTTATCATCTGCAGCGTCCGGCCCAGCCGCTTGTTGTCCACGATGGCTCCCTGATCAATGTCTCCCAGCCGGTCATAAGTGGTAAAGGGCAGGGAAGTCCCGTTTGCACGCAGCTCAATCGTGCCATTCGGATATTGCCAGACCTCTGCGTATTTTCCCTGAAAACGGCGACTGAGTTCATTATCCTCAAGTAAATACAATACCTTATCATATTGTAATGTCAGGCTTTTTGAGATGCGGCGCGGTTCGCGCCATGTGAAGATAGCATCCAGATCATCCTCTCGTTCCAGCGGCCGGTGAACGTCAAAGTCATGGCGCGGCGGTTTGGCAAAACGCCGGTTGTAGTCGGCCATATATTCATCGGCAAAGGCATTGGCGTCCTCCGGTGTGCTGATATTCCTCAAACGCAGCTCCTTTACCAGACGATCCTGCAACGTAAGATGTGCGCGTTCAACGCGGCCCTTAGCCTGGCTGCTGTTGGCACAAATCCCCGTGATGTTGAGACTCTCCAAAGCGCGACCGAACTGAGTCTGGCCAGAACCGCCGTGAGCGTGCGGGTTATTTATGCGAAAAACGCTGGCCTTATCGCTGTAAAACGCCAGCGGGCGTCCATGGCGTTCAAGATAGGCGCGGGTGGCATTGAAATAGCTGAACGTGGACTCGCTGTGGACAAAGCTGAGCATCATCAGCCGGCTGGTTGCGTCATCGACGTAGACCAGCAGCGTGCAGGCGGGAGCGCGATCCTCGAACCAGTGATGATCACAACCATCAATCTGAACCAGTTCACCGGTGCAGGCCCGCCGATAACGGGGCTGATGAATTTTAGGCGCCCGAAGCTTACGTGGGATCCATAATCCTGACTGGGTCATGAGCCTGCGGACAGTCTCTTTAGCAAGGACAAGATCGTGCTGTTCGGCCAGCTTCTCGCAAGCCAGCGTAGGTCCAAAATCCGCGTAGCGTTCACGAATGATGGACAGCGCAAGTTCTGCGATCCCGGGCTGAAGCTGATGATTACCGCGCATGCCACGGCGGCGATTGGCGACCGAAAGCGGACCTGACTGCCGGTAACGTTCGAGAAGACGACGGCAGTGACGGTCCGTGATATTAAGTCGCAGCGCGGCCAGACGTGTGGTCAGCCTGTTATCAATGACATCCTGCAAAATCTTGAGGCGGTTAACTTCATTCATCGTGAAAAACTCCGAACCGTGTGCCGTCATCAGTCGTGTCCTCAGCGGATAAAACACCTGGAACCACGACAATAAAACGGACATTTGAAAATAGCCAGATCCGGACATTTCAATTTAGCTGCTACAATCAAAGTACGTATAATGTATATTATGTTAAATACGATATCTAACTACGTACCGCCAATCCTGACTTCCTTAATCCAACTTCCCTGCCTCATCTTCAGTCCTTTCTTCTCCGTAATGCACAGCAAGCCAGACTGTGGTTTCTTTAGCGTCTGTCCATTCCACGCGGTGTTTACAGAATGCAGGAATATTCACGAAGTCACCGGCTTTCATGACCCGCGCTTCGGTTTCATCTTTCAGCCGCAAACCAGCTGAACCTTGCAGCACTAACACCCACTCGCTTTGTGGCTGGCAGTACCAAAAATCAGGTGGGCTCGATTGTCCGGTGGAAATGATTCTCTCGATACGCACACCCGGCTGAGTTAATAACCTTTCAAAGGTTTCGGCTTGTCTGTTGAATGCCTCGTCTGGAAAATCCGTGAACATATTATCCGGCATTGAAAACGACCTTTCTCGCTAATAAAACGGTGTTGAAATTGATCGCGCTACGTGAATTCTGAGATTTCATCAGTACCATAATGCTGCAGAATTTACGTAGCGAACTCTCCGCTGTGAGTGTTTTGCACTATAAACCAGCATAGACCTTTTCGACTTTTGCCATATATCTCGGAGCCTGAGCTGCCGGATGATACTGGCGGACGTGCCAGTGAAACGCTTCGGGCGACAACTGGTTAATCATGCTGATGGCCGTCTGGCGATTGCTGGAAAATGTCCGAAGCAAGGCACCGGCACCGTTGGCATAAGCAACTTCGGTGGCGTAACGACGCGTCACCGGATTGTTGATCCAGTTTAGTTGCTGATGCTGCAACGCGCTGATATAAGCCGTTCCTAAATCAATATTGGTTTCCGGATCATATAAATCGCTGTTGTCCGGGCAACCGCGTTTACCTTTATATCGGTATGCATCACAACCGCTGGTTGAGGCTTTCAGCTGCATCAGACCAATGGCGTTTGAAGGACTGACGGCTTTCGGATTGTAGCTGGATTCAACCTGAATGATGGCTTTCACCAGTTTCCGGTCGACTTTGTATTTATCAGCAGCATCTTCGATTTCGTCGTCAAAGGCGTGCGAATCGTATTTTTTATAATGGGGTTTGCTGGAACAGCCAGCCAAAATCATCAGCATCAGAATCATGCAAAAACGAGATGGATTTTTGAGTAATGAATTCATTTATTACCAGGAATAAAATTAAGGATTATTGGCGAAAACAAGATACCGTTATCGTCTCTGAAGGTCATGTATTAATTGGTGTTTTTGCCTACTTAACCTCTTTTAAAAATACGAATCCTCAGAGGTTTAGGATTGCCGCGCCCTGCTCCTTCATTCATCTTTCGCACCTCCTATTGACTTATTTCGTACAAAACGTACCTTTAACGCCATGCATACATTTTTGATTATCGTCCCCGACGGGGGCATGTTGTTCGAAGCGGCTGGTATCGCCGATATCCTCATGCAGGCAAATCGCCTGATGTCTAAGGACGCCCGCACGCCAGCTTATCAGGTTACCCTGGCCACGACGCAACAGCACCGTGTCGTTCACGGCGCGTCCGGGCTGAACCTGCTGGCTGACCACCGCTTGTGCGATCTCGATCCAAACACTCCACGCGATACCATTCTTATCACTGGTAAAGGCCTGACCAAAGAAGAAGGCTCAGACGTAGTCCAGTGGATAAAAAAGGCTGCGCCCCATGCTGGCCGCATTGTTTCCATTTGCGGCGGTGCAATGCTGCTGGCGGAAACTGGCCTGCTCGACGGACGGCATGCCACCACACACTGGCGTTTACTCGATGCGCTGCAATCAGAATTCCCACAAATCCTGGTCGAACGCGGCCCGATCTACATTCAGGACGGGGCCGTCTGGACCTCCGGCGGTGTCAGTTCAGGGTTTGATCTTACGCTCGCCTTGGTTGAGGACGACCATGGTTTCAATCTGGCCCGCGACGTGGCACAGGATTTAGTGATGTTCCTGCGCAGGCCCGGCAGTCAGGCGCAGTTCAGCCGCTATCTGTTAAATCAGGCGGCAGAAGGACCGATCCGAGACCTTCAGATCTGGCTGCCCGATAACATCACGGCAGACCTTTCAGTGGAACAACTGGCAGAGCATGTCGCGATGAGTCCGCGCAATTTCACCCGCGTCTTTACTCGTGAAACCGGAATGACACCGGCGAAGTATGTCGAGGAAGTCCGTCTGAATGCGGCCAGACAGCGGCTTGAACAAACCACTCTCGGCGTTGAACAAATCGCGGTCATGACAGGCTTTGGTACTGGCCTGAATCTGCGCCGCGTTTTCGAGCGTAATTTGCAGCTCACCCCTACTGAATACCGTGAACGTTTCTGCTCACGCATGTTGGCGTAAATTGATTCTTTCTTGTCATTTACGCCACGCCAGCTTAAGACTACATTGAATGCAGTTCCGCTAACTAAGGAGTGCATCATGGTCAAAGTTGGTATTAACGGATTCGGCAGAATCGGACGAAACGTCCTGCGCGCTGCTCTCGGTCGCGATGACTTTCAGGTGGTGGCGATCAATGATCTCACTGACAGTAAAACTCTCGCCCATCTTCTTAAATATGATTCCCTTTCCGGCACGCTGAACGCCACCGTCGAAGCAGGTGAAGGCCAGCTTTTGCTCGATGGCAAAAGCATCCGCGTATTCTCTGAAAGAGATCCGGCCGCTATTCCCTGGAGCAGTACCGGCGTCGATATCGTTATCGAAGCCACCGGTTTCTTCACGGATAAAGCTAAGGCTGAAGTGCATATCACTCACGGCGGTGCGAAACGCGTCATTATTTCCGCGCCGGGGAAAGATGACGATATCACCATCGTGCTGGGTGTGAATGATGACCAGTATGATCCCGCCAAACATAAAGTGGTGAGTAACGGCAGCTGCACAACAAACGGTTTAGCACCGGCCGCGCAGGTTCTTCATCAAACCTTCGGGATTGAACATGGCCTGATGAACACCACCCATGCTTATACCAATAGCCAGGCACTGCATGACCAGCCGGAAAAAGATTTGCGCGGCGCCCGTGCAGCGGCAGTGTCGATTGTTCCGTATTCCAGCGGAGCGGCGAAAGCCATCGGGAAAGTCATCCCTGAACTTGCCGGACGCATGACCGGTTATTCCCTGCGTGTGCCGGTACCCGTGGTTTCTATCGTCGACCTGACTGTGAATTTGAAACGTGAAGCCACGGTTGAAGAAATCAACGCGGCATTCCGACAGGCGGCGGAGTCCGGCCCGCTGAAAGGCATTCTGGGCTACAGCGATGAACCCCTTGTCTCGAGTGATTATCGTGGTGATCCACGCTCGTCCATTATCGACGGCCTTTCTACGTTAGTTATTGGCGGAAAACTGGTGAAGATTCTGGCCTGGTATGACAACGAATGGGGATTCTCAAACCGTCTGGTTGATCTGGCGGTGTTAATGGAAAAACGCGGATTATAAGCCCCCTTTTCCTGCCAGACATTATAAGAAGACACCGTCGTTTGACGGTGTTTATCCAACTCACAGACGTCGGTTTTATTAAAGCAAATACATTGTATGTTGTAACTAATAAGACAGATTGCCCCCATGCTCTGCGCCGGTCTTCCTATCAATTGCGTGAGTACCGCAGTTGCGGGAGAGATCGCATTTCAGTAAAGTCCTGATATCTCAACTTTTATGAAAGAGTCATCTGCCCATGCCCGTGAATATCCGTTTTTGCCCCCTGCTGATTGCCGCCGGATTGCTATTCTCACCGGTTATCGCACTGGCTGAGGACTGCCCGAAAGACGATCTCTCGCCAATGTGCGAAGACACGCGCGCGCAGGCCGTGTTTGAGCAGACCGATCACCAATTGAACGTTTCCTATCAGCAGTTGATTAAGAAAATGTCACAGCCGAAAGATGAATATCTGGATTACCCGGCGCTAAAAACCAGGTTTGTGGAAGCGCAGCGGCAATGGGTGCGTTTTCGCGATAAAGAATGCGATGCTTGGTATTTAATTAATCAGGCTGGCGCGCAGCGTAATACCGATCAAATGGCCTGCCTGATACAGCGAACGAAGGATCGCACCGCTCAGTTGAAGGAATGGATTATAGCCCTGCCGTAAGCAAACCCTCCCCGGTATCATTATCCGGGGAGGAACCTTATTACGCTTCCTGTGGCCCGATTTTCATAAACGGGTTATAGGCGATTTCCCAAAGATGTCCGTCCGGATCGGCGAAGTAGCCAGAATATCCGCCCCAGAATACTTTCTGGCCTGGTTTGATCAGCGTCCCGCCCGCTTTCACCGCCTGTTTAAGAATCGCGTCCACTTTTGCTTCACTGGCAACAGTTTGCGCCAGAGCCATGCCGCGGAAACCTTCCCCCTGAGCACTGACCTGCGCGTCCTTAGCCAGCTCATCCCACGGGAATAAAGACAACCATGCGCCCGCCAGCTCAAAGAAGCTGACGCTGTCTGAATCAATCACCACTTTCGGAAATCCTAATCCATTCTGATAAAACTCGGTGGCGATGGCTAAATCCTTAACGCCCAGCGTGATCATATTAACGACAGGTTGCATGCTATTTTCTCCAGAATATTGATGAGTTAAGGGTTTTCTTATTCTGTAAATTACATCTTCTCGTAGTCTCTCAATACAGACTATACTCTCGCCTTTGTCAGGGAAGATGGATTCACAGATGGACTACGATATTGCGATTATTGGTCTGGGCCCGGCGGGCGCAACGCTTGCCAGATTACTGAATCCTGACCTCAGAATTCTGGCTCTCGATAAAAAGCAGGAATGCGGCGAAGACGGTTTTCAGAAACCCTGCGGTGGCCTGCTGGCGACCGATGCACAACGATCTTTTGTGCGTTTCGGCGTGAATCTGCCTACCTCCGTGCTGGCCGATCCGCAAATTTTCAGCGTCAAAACTTACGATTTGCAAACCAGCCTGATTAGAAATTACCAGCGGACTTACGTCAATATCAACCGCCACCGTTTCGATTTGTGGCTTAAAACACTGATCCCCGCAAACGTTGATGTGCGCCATGACAGCCTGTGCCGCAAAATCATCCGCCAGGACGACGGATATCAAATCCAGTTCACCGATGAAGGCGTTCATCATCTGGCGACAGCGAAATACGTGGTCGGCGCGGACGGCGCAAACTCCATGGTCAGGAGAATGTTGTATCCTGAACATGAAATCCGTAAATATCTGAGTATTCAGCAATGGTTTACCGATAAACATCCGGTGCCGTTCTACTCTTGTATTTTCGATAATACCGTCACCGATTGTTACGCCTGGAGTATGTCCAAAGACGGGTACTTTATTGTCGGCGGCGCCTTCCCGATGAAGAATGGCAATCAGCATTTTGAAAATCTAAAAACACGTCTTCTGCCCTATTCCTTCACTTTTGGCGATGTGGTGAAGACCGAAAAATGCATCGTGCTGTGCCCGTCGAAAATGAGCGATTTCCGCTGTGGCCAAGATAACGCTTTCCTGATCGGCGAGGCCGCCGGATTCATCAGCGCCAGCTCGCTGGAAGGTATCAGTTACGCCTTCGACAGCGCGGAAATCCTTAGCAAGATCTTCAACGACAACGTGAGTCATCCGAACCGCGCTTATCACAAAAACACGCTGAAGCTGCGATTGAAGTTGTTCAGCAAAATCGTAAAAGCCGCCATTTTGACCTCGCCGTTCCTGCGCAAGCTGATCATGAAAAGCAACATCTCTCACGTGGATATTATCACCCCAAAATAGCGCCGCGCTGTCTGGCTCTTCACTGCCAGAAAGTGACTTCCGGTTGTCTCAAAATGTTAACAGCGCCCTCACTTTTGTGGCAAATATCACATACCGTGCTAACCTGACGCCATCAAAAGCACCATCTGTGAGGATCCTTTGACTACATTACGCCGCCGACCGGAGGCCGCTTCGCCTACCCTGCGCTTCCTCCCGGAAACCATCCATATTGGCCGTCAGTTACGGACTTACTGCGATGCGCGCTTCAAAACCATCGGGCTGACACTTGCCCGTGGTCAGGTTCTGTTGCATCTGGAAGCGGCCAATGGCCGTCTTCCGCAGGGAGAACTTACCGCCTTGCTGGAAGTCGAACACCCGACCGCGATCCGCCTGTTTGACAGCCTCGCACAGCTTGGGCTGTTGGAGCGTTGCCCCGGTGAAAACGACCGTCGGTCAAAAGATATTGTGCTGACCGAAGCCGGTAACGATCTGGCGAATCAGGTACGCAGCATGACCGACGACATATTGATCCGTGTGATGGAAGGCATCCCGGAAGAAAACATTGCCGTTGCCCGTGGCGTTCTTGCCGCCATCACTGCCAATATCGCCGCACTTTGAGTGGCGATTTTTTCTCCTTATCCCCCCTTTCATTCCTGCAATAGTCACCGTTGTAATTGATTGATTATTCCCTATTTGCGTTTGTAAATATCACTGATATGAATAATTGAACTAGACACATTTGAAATGCCTCACTACATTATGTAGCAAGCTACAAGCTAGTTGGGTAATGACTTATAAGGCATAACGATGACGACGCGTTCTGATTCAGATGTCCGGCAGGATGCCGGTGAATTAACAACACGGGATGCATCAACCGTAAAAGAGCCCCCCGCGCCAGCAACAGAAGCCGGATCGGTTCCTCCCTCAACGCATCACCCGTTTGCCGTTCAGGTGAATACCTGGCTCTCCCGTTACCCGCGATTACGTATCGGTGTTTACGTCATGGCGTCGTTGATTATTGGTATGACGCAAGGGCTGGGGATCAATCTGGTGGGATCAAACCTGCCGGGGATCCAGGGATCGCTTGGGATTTCTAACGTAGAAAGCTACTGGCTGATTGCCGCGTATACCGCCACCAGCGTGACCGGTACGATCCTGCTGTATAAAATCCGTACCCAGTTTGGGTTTCGTCGCTTCGGGGAATACGGCCTGCTGTTTTTTGCCGTCGCCTCCATGGCGCAAATGTTTACCCATGATTTTCAGACCGCCGTGGCGGTTCGCGCAGTCATGGGTTTTGCGATGGCATCGCTTGGGCCGCTGGCGTTGTTCTATATGTTCGAGATTTTCCCGCCGGCGAAAAAGCTGACGGCAGGATTGTGCTTCGGGCTGGCAGGCAGCCAGATTTCGTTGCCGATTTCTCGCATCATTTCGCCGCACCTGTTAGATCTCGGGCACTGGCACCAGCTGACGATGCTGGAATCCGGTCTGTCGCTGATCTGTCTGGCCATCATCTGGATATTGCCGCTGACTCATCCGCCGCGCGTGAAAGTTTTCGAGCGCACCGACTGGATAAGTTACCCGCTGATCGCCACTGCCGTGGCCTGTATGTCGATCGTGCTGACCATGGGCCGCTACTACTGGTGGCAGGAAAAGGACTGGATTGGTGAAGTTCTGGTCGTCGGGATTATCGCGCTGACGCTGTCATTTATGGTCGAGTTGCGGCGCAAGAATCCGATTATTGATTTACGCTGGCTGATGACTCCGGAAATGCTGCTGTTTACGGGTTCAATGCTGTTCGTGCGAATGCTGCTCTCTGAGCAAACCACCGGCATGGTGGGCTTTCTGAATCTGGTTGGATTGCTCAACGAGCAGCTGATTACCTTGTTTTGCATCATTCTGGCCGCGACCTTCGCCGGTCTGGTGTTCGTCAGCATTATTCATAAAGCCAATCGGATTGTTTACATCCATTTATTCTCTATCGCGCTGATTGCCGTGGCGGCTTGGATGGACGCGCATTCAACCGTGGATACGCGCCCCGAGCAGTTTTACCTGACGCAGGGAATGGTTGCCTTTGGTGGCGCAATATTTCTGCCCACCTCCCTGTGGCTCGGATTTATCCGCGCTCTGCAATACGGCCAGAGCCAGATCATCAGTTTTGTGCTGGTGTTTCTCTCAACCCAAAATGTCGGCGCGCAGGTCGGCGGCGCGTTCCTCGGGACAATTCAAATTTTGCGTGAGAAGTTTCACTCGAGTGTACTGGTCGAAGGGATTTCGCTGCAAAATCCGCTGGTGGTTGAACGGCTCGCTCAGTACAGCCATTTGCTGAAACCGGTATTAAACGATGGCACTCAGCTAAATGCCGAGGCGGTTGCGCAACTGAGTCTGAAAGTGACACAACAGGCGGGATTACTGGCGTACAACGATGTTTTCATGGTGGTGTTTTATATGTCGCTGGGCTGCTTTGCCGTCCTTTGCGCGCACATTATTGTCGGACGGATCCAGACCAAAAAGCGCGAAGCCGCTGAGGCTGTTGCGTAAGTCATTCGTTTCTATCATCGAACTAAAAGAGTAATGCAGGAAAAGTGATGAAAAATCTATTTCGTTATCCGTCAATCATAGTGGTGCTTTGCCTGGGTGTGGTCGGCGTGATGTTGGTTTTATACAGCTGGCAGTTATTTCCGTTTAATTCGCAGGTGGAGTCAACCGATAACGCCTACGTACGTGGCAATGTCACCCTGCTTAGCCCCCAGGTATCGGGATACATCACCGACGTCAAAGTACAGGATTTTATGCCGGTAAAAAAAGGTGACGTGCTGTTTCTGATCGACGACAGCACTTACCGCCAGGAATTGTTACAGGCACAAGCCGCTGCCGCACAGCAGCAGGTGACACTGCAAAACTTTGAGCAAAATCGTGCGTCCAGCGCCGCCAGCCTGCAACTTGCCGAAGCAGAACTGCAAAGTACGCAGGCCGCCGAAAGTAAAGCCTCGCTCGATACTGGCCGTAACAGTTCCTTGCTGGCAAAGGGTCTGGTGTCGAAAACCATCGGGGATGAATTACACGCCGCCTTGCTGACGGCCAAAGCCAACGTGGCCAAAGCGCGGGCCTCGGTGAATATCGCCCGTCAGGATCTGGCTCTGGTGGATGCCAATAAAGCGTCGCTGGCCGCAGCCTTAGAGGCCGCGCAGGCGAAGGTTGAGGTCGCACAAATTAATCTGCAACATACGCGAATTGTCGCGCCCTCCGACGGACAACTCGGCGAGGTCAGCGCCCGCATGGGGCAATATGTGACGGCAGGCACGCAGATGACGTCCATCACGCCAAAAATCGTCTGGGTGACGGCCAACTTCAAAGAGCGCCAGCTGGCGAAAATGAACGTCGGCACACCGGCAACGTTTACGGTCGATGCCCTCGACGATCGCGCTTTCAAAGGCCACGTGGTGCGAATTTCTCCGGCAGCAGGTTCTGAATTCAGCGTGCTGAAAGCTGATAATGCCACCGGTAACTTCACTAAAATCTCACAACGAATTGCGGTGCGCATTGAGCTGGAACCGAATCAGCCGCAAAGCGATCGTCTGCGACCTGGGATGTCGGCGGTGGTCAGTATCGATACCGCTAACTCACCACAAAACTGATCAACGCGTGACGTCCGCATAATAACGCTGCGCCACGTCAGGATGTGAGCGCAGCCGCCCTTTCAGATAATTGAAACCGACATCGCGGAACAGCGGATTCAGCGGATCGCTAGCCTCGCCCCGCGCTTCTTTCGCAAGCTCCGGCGGTAACGGGAACAGCGGCACCACAGCGTCGAGTTGCGCGCCGAGGAAGAATGCCAGCGACAGGCGCTCACCGGCCGCAGGCGGAGACACCACGCGGTGAACGGTGGCACGCAGATAACCGTTGGTCGCCAGCTCCAGCAACTCACCGATATTCACCACCAGCGTATCCGGCACAGGCAACGCTTCCACCCACTGGTCCTTTTCCACTTCAACCTGTAATCCACGCTGTTCGTCCTGCAACAAGAAACTGAGGAAACCGGAATCTTTGTGCGCCCCGACGCCCTGATTCCCCTCACCTTCAGGCCGTCCTGGATAGCGGATCAGCTTGATATGTTCATTGGGCTTTTCGCCATACAGCGGATCAAACGCCTCTTCCGGCAGTTTCAGCGCCAGTGCAAACGCACGCAGCAGGCGCAACGACATGGCGGTCATCCCGCGCTGCCAGCGCAGCAGCAATGGCCGTAGCTCCGGTAACGCCTCCGGCCACTGATTTGGACCCTGCAATCTGGCCCACGCGGGGGTGTTGTCATCTATTGGTAGTTTCGCCCGCTCAGCCCCGAGATCAAATTGTTCACGCCAGTCCGGCTGACCGCGCGTAATTTCTGAGGCCGCGCGGTTGTAACCGCGAAAATGGGATGAGTTGATCATCGCCACGGCCAGTTTTTCTTCCTCCGGCAAGGCAAAGAACTGGCGCGATGCATTCTGCACATCGCTCAGTAAGGTTTTATCAATGCCGTGATTTTTAAGATAGAAGAAGCCGATCTCACGTGCGGCGTAACGCAACTCGGACAGAAACGCTTCGCGCTGTTGCGGCGACGCTGAAAACTGGCTGAAGTCGATCAATGGGATCTTGGTGGATGGCTGGCTCATCGCTCACTCCGCTATGAATGAATAGAGGTGTTCTTATCCCGACGCTATCACAGCCCCCGAACGGATAACCAATAGCCAGATGCTCTGATTTATACTACGAAGTTATGAATGACAGGTGATGAATGACAGGTGACGAGTAATGAATGTGATGATCTGTCATTCGCCAGTCATCACATTCAGCGGAGGATTTGGGGTAATTAAGATTGTTTATCGCCGAGGTAACGGTACACCACGGCCAGATCCTGATCGCCATAACCGGCACCCACCGCGCCCTGCCAGGTTTCGCTGATGCGTTTCATCACCGGCAGCTCCAGTTTACTTCCCGCTTCCAGCGCCAGGTTGATATCCTTCAGCGCCCACGTCAGCTGCATCTGTGGTGTATAATCGCCGCTTTTGAACATCTCCATTTTGCCTTTAATATAAGGTGCCGCCAGCGGTCCGCCTTCGAGCACGCTCCACAGGTCATCTGTGGTGAAACCGAGTTCTTCAGCCAGCTGCGTGGTTTCGGCGATGCCTTCCATCATGGCAATCAGCCAGGCGTTTACCACGAGTTTCATCCTGGACGAGCGCCCTGCCTCACCCAGCCATTTAGTCGCTTTGGAGATCGCCGCAAATACCGTTTCCACGGCAGCACCCGCTTCCCGATCGCCGCTGGCCAGAACCACAATCTGCGCCTGCTCAGCCGGCGCTTTCGTGCCGGACACTGGCGCATCGAAGAACACCACATCCGGGCGCTGCGCTTTGATCAGGGCGATCAGGCTTTCGGTCGCTTCAACACCCAGCGTCCCCATCTGCGCGATGATCCCGCCTTGTTTCAGCCCCGCCAGCAAACCGTTATCCCCCTGATAAACTTCCAGCGACGTTTTGCCATCGGACAGCATAGTGATCACCACATCTGCACCTTCAACGGTTTCCCGCGGTGTCGTGCCACGCGTCGCCCCGGCGCTGACAAGATCATCTCCGCGGGAGGTCGTACGGTTCCAGACGCGGGTGGTAAACCCTTTTTTGATCAGGTTTGCGGCAAAGGCATGCCCCATCGCGCCGAGGCCCAGTACGGCGACGACCGGCTGTTGAAGTTCGGATTGCTGACTCATGTGTGACTCCTTGTGCAAATAATGATTGTGGTAAAAGGCTAACACCGCTGAGTTTCCTGCGGGACTGGCTTCTGTAACCGAATGCAACAGAACGGCTGATAGTACTTAACCTCTGCTGACCAACTGGCGTAACATACGCGCTTTCTTATCGTTAAATAACATTGAATATTCTGCGCAGGCTATGATTTTGCGAAGATTTTCAGGAGTAGCAAGCACTATGAGTAAAGTCGTTTTGATCGGAATTATTTCATTCATTTTCCTGATGATGGTGGTGATGCTGGGCTCGGTCTACATCTACCCCTGGTGGATGCAACGTTCAACCGAAGGCGCCTGTGCGCAGATAACCAAGAGCGATGCGATAGATACCGTCACCCGTGACTACATGGAAAACCGTATCCCTAACTGGGGCAACGACAAAGACAATATGGGCACGTCGGTCCCGGTGTTGAGCTTCATCAGTGATGATGCGAAGGAAGATAAAGGCACTTACCACATTCCTTTCAGTGCCAAAGGCCCGAATGGGAAGCTGGGATATGTGGCGCATTTTAACTGCTCGAATCATTATGTTAAGTATTCGACGGTAGAGTGAGATATGCGGCTTTTCACCGCTGACCGAGAAAGTTTCGGTTTCTTAATTGCAGTGATCACTTAACGCGCTGCGCCGAAACCGCCAAAGAGGGAGGAAAGCGCCTCCCTCTTTGATCTCCCTTTTCAAAACCCAGCAGGTAATCTCATGATCTTAAGTGTTAATCACGTCGGTTTTTCAGTTAAAAATATTGAAGACTCATTATTTTTCTGGACTCATATTCTTGGAGGGGAGTTATTACGCGAAGGGAAAATGTCTGGACCTATCATTGATGAAGTGACAGGCGCAAGGGGAGCTGATGTACGAATGGCTTTGCTTGAACTGGCTGGTATTAAAATTGAATTACTGCAATACAATAACATTGAACAGCCAGAAGAGCCTTCAGCACCCTACATCCCAGGCTACGCTCACCTTGCGTTTATAGTCGAGGATCTTGATACGCTCTTGAGCAAAGTATCGGACTATGGCTGGAAGACGCCAGGGAAACCTCAGACAGTCTTGTCAGGACCCATGCAGGGAACCAGAGTAATATATTTACAAAGCCCCGATGGTCAGACGCTTGAGTTGATGGAACGCAGTCAATGAAGTCCACATGTTATGACCCGTTACCTTCTTAATAAAACAGTGATGTTTGCAAAGTCCGCTGTTGGCACGAAGCAGACAAACACGTGACGCTGAAGGTCTGCTGAGAGCGAGGAGCGGAAGTTCGCATTTTTTCTTTGCTAACCACTTTGCATTGTAATCAACTATCAGTATGTCCAACAAAAGCGAACATGCTAATTTTATCCGCCTTCTTTACATACATATAGGATTTCTTTATTTTATTTTAAACGATTGTCTTGCAATAAATATCTGTGTTACAGGGTATGGCCTGAACAATTTACGTTAACATTATTAAGATTTTTCTCTTTAGGCTCTCTGATCTTAGAATGATCAAAAACCCATAATTTAAGGATGAAAATATATGTCTATAAAGCCGACTCTGCTGGCTCCCCCTTTAAAAACTGGTGATACGATTGGTTTTTTTTCCCCGTCCTCTCCCGTTACAGTGACGGCACCCAACCGGTTTAATCGCGCGAAATCCTTTCTTGTGAATAAAGGATTTCACCTTAAAGCAGGTAACCTGACAGGCAAGTCAGACTTTTATCGTTCAGGTACCATTAAAGAACGTGCTGATGAGCTCAATGCTCTTATTCGCGACCCTGAAGTACGTTGCATTATGTCCACCATTGGTGGAAGCAACAGCAACTCACTTTTACCATATATTGACTACCAGACCCTTATTCAGGATCCCAAGATAATTATTGGTTACTCTGACGCTACTGCTCTACTAGCAGGAATTTATGCCAGAACAGGATTGGTTACCTTTTATGGACCGGCACTCGTTGCTTCTTTTGGTGAATTCTCTCCATTAGTAGATGAGACATATCATTCATTTAGCGAAATACTAATGGAGCCTTCTAACGTCCCCTATTGTTACACTTTGCCAAAAGAATGGACGGATGAGCGACTGAATTGGGACAGCATTGAGAAAGTGAGGGACAAGATACTTTATGAGAACAAGTGCCGTTTTTTAGGAACCGGGAGTGTTGAAGGACGAGTAATAGGGGGTAACCTCAACACACTTTCAGGAATTATAGGCAGCAAATGGATGCCTGAAGTAAAGCATGGCGATATATTATTTCTAGAAGATAGCCTAAAAGATATTGCTACGGTTGAGCGCTCATTTTCCATGCTAAAAATAAACGGTATATTTGATAAGGTCAGTGCTATTATTTTAGGAAAACATGAGCTTTTTGATGATGCAGGAAGTGAGCGGCAGCCTTTTGATATTCTACAGGAAGTATTGGGCGGCAGGTCTTTACCCATAGTGGACGGCTTTGATTGCTGCCATACACATCCTATGTTAACTCTGCCGCTTGGCGTATTATTGAGCATAAACTTTGACAATCGCAGCGTCGTAATAAAAGAGGAATACTTAAGCAGATCTGTCGCCTGATGGTTAGCACACATTCAAAGAACGATGTCCGCTTCCCCCACGCAGCAGAATTACGTGCGTGAATGGCCCGCTATGAGCGAGCAGCGGACATATAGCATCTCAATCGCTAAAGGAGCACCAATTAGAGGATGTAACGATAGGTTGAACACCTTATGGTAGATGATGCCCTTAGAGCATTACAACGCGAACCGTTTGAAAGGATCATTAGAAAAAACTCATGAGCAGACGACTTAACAGAGATAATCGAAGCAAAGTCAGAAATATTCCCAGGCGCATAAATGCTCTTAACCGTTGGGCTGTTACATTTTGCAACCCGGAACGTGCTATTTTTCCTGAAGATGAACATTACTGGAATTTTAAAATTCCTGTGGCGATCAATCTTATTCAGGGTAAATATAGTACGGTTAAAACCAAAGCTTCTTGCGCGCAAGCTTTAATTAATGCATGTTCGAATCTCATTGCCGCAACTGCGGATATGTACTATAGCCCCCGGATTACCACTGTTATTTGTCTTCCCGATATGTTTACGAGCGAAGTCTGTCTGTATCGTTCAGAAGACTATTACCAAAGCTTCATAACAGAAAGGCGTTCTGATAATGATGCTTATGCGTTGATCAAAGATCGCAGCCTTGCTGCTGAGTGGGGGCTCATTCTACCTGAGAATGTGCAAGAGTTGGGTATCACATTCGAATACTATGGGAGTGAGGACCGGGAAGAATGGTTTACTGGAGAACGCTGGTATTATGGTCAAGTTATATGAGGTTTTTAATAAATTATCTAGTGATCAACTAATTAACACGTTATCAATGTTACTGATTTTCAACGTCCGCTTCTGGCACACAGCAGACAAACACGTGACGCTGAAGGTCTGCTGAGAGCGAGAAGCGGACCTAAAGTCACGCAGGAAACGCCAGTCATATTTATACTTAAACGTTCCAACTCATAGTGTTCGATAACGAGTCAAATGAGGTCCACTTCCCACCATCACTTACTGTCGAGTATTGAAATGGTCTATACAAAATACAGTCTTAGGGTAGTGAGTTTTTCCGTTTTACAGGCGGACCTCAATAATAGCTCCTCAGGTTTCCATTAGTTTTGAAGACAGAAATTCAATAAAGCGTTGGGTTTTGGCCGGCGTAAGACGCGTTTCTGTCACGGCATAAATGCTGACGTCCGGGCCTTTCCACTCAGGAAGAACGCGCATGAGCCTGCCGGCAGCCAAATCATCTGCAACAATCTTCTCGGGAAGCAGTGCGATTCCCTGATTTTTTATGGCGAGAGTGCGGATCATCCCGACACTGTTAAGCGTGAATCTGCCACGAACGCCCACCTCGGCATCTACCTTGTTTATCCGTTGATGCAAATTCCAGGTCGATACCCTTGTCATGCAGATGCATTCATGTGCCGCCAGATCCTCAGGTGTAGCAGGTTTGCCTGACGCTTCGATATAACCGGGAGACGCATAGAGTTGGCGCGAGTGCCGACCGATAAGGCGAGCGATCAAACCCGACTCTTCCAGTTTGCCCATGCGGATCGCTACATCGAACGGTTCGGTCACCATATCGACACGCCGCGGAGTCAGGTCGAATTCGAACGTGATGCCGGGATAGTGTCCGGCGAAATCGACGAGGATCGGTGCGAGATAAAGTGTGGCGAAATCGACAGGCAGAGAAACCCGCAAGATCCCGCCCGGCTGCTCAAGCATCTCGCCGAGCTGCTCATGCACCAGCCGTGCCTCGTCGACGATATGTTTGCTTCGCGCATAGTAAAGCTGGCCCGCCTCGGTCAGCTCGATCTTGCGCGTTGTGCGATGCAGGAGCCTCAAACCAATCGCCTTTTCCAACTCACTGATCCGGCGTGACAGGGTGGAGTTAGGAATGCCCAGTGCCTCCGCGGCCCTTCGAAAACTCCTGACCCTCGCGACCTCCACGAACAGCGCCATGTCATTCAAATGGTCCATCTTATTGCCCCACATATGGAATACTGATTTCAACTATAGGGTATTTATCCCGAAATCGGAATGATGGATAGTGGATAGAGACGTCAACGTATGGAGAACTCAAATGAATCCAGTATTCGCACCTGTCTATTTAGGACGCTACACACTGACCAACCGGCTAGTCATGGCGCCCATGACCCGCAGCCGGGCAGCCTTCGACGGGACACCCGGGGAGCTATCCACCGAATATTATGAACAGCGCGCCAGCCTCGGCCTGATCGTGACTGAAGGCACCCAGCCCTCCGATGACGGCCAGGGCTACCTGATGACACCGGGCATCTATGCACCCGAACATGTCGCCGGCTGGCGGAAGATCACATCTGCCGTCCACGACAAGGGCGGAAAAATCTTCATCCAGCTCATGCATGCCGGGCGCATGAACCACCTCGACAACACTCCGCACCATCGCCAGGGCGTGGCACCCTCCGCAATCGCGCCGGGTGCGGGTATGTTTACCATGGCAGGGATGCAGGACATCCCCACACCGCGCGCGTTGACAACCGAAGAGGTGCGACAGACCGTCGCCGATTTCCGCAATGCGGCGCGCTCTGCGATTGAAGCCGGTGCTGATGGTATCGAGATTCATGGCGCTAACGCTTATCTCGTCCAACAGTTCTTCGCGCCAAGCGCCAACACGCGCACGGACGAGTATGGCGGCTCTATCGAGAACCGTGCCCGCTTTGCCATCGAAGTGGCCTCAGCGATTGCCGAGGAAATCGGCGCGGACCGCACTGCGATCCGCCTGTCTCCCGGTACGACGATATGGGGAATTGATGAAGGTTCGGAAGGGTCGGAGCTCTATCGTTACCTCGTTGCCGAACTCGACAAGCTCGGTCTTGCCTATCTGCACATCATGCACCAGGGCAACGAAGCGCTGCTCACTGATATCCGCCAGCTCTGGCATCAATCATTGATCGTCAATCGCCCTGGTCGTCCGCGTGAGCAGATTGGCACCGATGTGGCGTCGGGACTGGCCGATCTGGAAGCCTATGGTCAGCTAGTCCTGGCCAATCCTGACTTCGTCGCGCGACTTAAGACGAACGCCGGGATGAACGCTGCGGACCACAAAACATACTACGGCGGCACAGCAGAGGGCTATACCGACTACCCTGCCCTCAACCTCTGAACCCTACCCGCTCATGAAAGGATATTAGATAATGGCTCAATCACCGCAACTTGCGACCGTCGCGGATACCCTCACGCCGGCGAGAAAGAAAGTCCTGGTCGTCGGCGCAACAGGTTTCCTCGGCGCAAAGATTCTGCACAACCTCGCGCTTGAGAAAAGCGCGGCCGTCGTTGCCATGTCGCGAAAGGGCGCCCCCTCAGGTGGGGACGCCGACATCGAATGGGTTCGCGGCGATATGATGGATCCGGCGTCGCTGGATCGTGCATTGGAGGGCGTTGACGTCGTCGTCAGCTCGGCAAACAGTTACATGAAGGGCAGCCTCGATACCGACTTTCAGGGCAACAAAAACCTCATCGAGGCCGCCGCGCGGGCGAAAGTGAGCAGATTTGTTTTTCTCAGCATCGTGAGTTGCGAAGCCGCGTCCGCTGTGCCTCATTTCCACGCCAAGAAAGTGGCTGAAGATCTGATCAAAAAGTCCGGCGTGCCATACGTCTTTGTCCGGGCACCCTCGTTTCTCGACCAGAGCACAGACTTTATCGCAAAGGCCGTGAAAGATGGGAAATTCCAGGGGATGGGCGACAAGACCACAAGGTGGTCCTACGTGCTGACGGATGACCTTGCCTCCTATCTTACGAAGGCGGCGATCTATCCTGGCGCCGAAATCGTCAACCAGACGATCGATGTTGGCTGGAGTGACGGTCCTAAGAACCAGCAGGAGCTGGCCAATATCATCTCTGATGTCATCAATAAACGTCTGAAGATCCAGATCATTCCCTGGTGGATGATTCGGGTGGCCGCACGGCCGGTCAAGCTGTTTTCCGAACTCGGGTATGATCTGATCCAGATGTTCCTGTTCTTCAGAACGGGGCTCTATGTCTCGGACATCTCCAGGCACGAGGACTTCTTCGGACCCGCTCCGACAGCGCGCGATGCGATCACACGATGGGCACGAAATCAGCAGCTTATTCCCTAAGACGTAGGGATGGGGTGGCAATGCAATGATGACGCGACGTTGCGCCATCATTTGAGAAAAACGGCACGCGATAGCGGGACCGCCCTCAGCGGCGGCGTCTCGCCAGGAGGAGACAGGTATGAACCATTCACCAACCCCTGACAGGGGCAATACTAACGAACAGCAGGCCAAGGGCCGTGCCTTAAGGCTGCACGCTTACGGCGGACCTGAAGCTCTCAAGGTTGATCACGTTTCCTCACCCGAGCCGGGCCCGGGCGAGGTATTGGTATCGATCAAGGCCGCCGCGGTAAACGGCATCGACTGGAAAATCCGTGAAGGCCACCTGCGCGAGCGCTTCAAGCTGACCCTGCCTGCGACGCTTGGCATTGAAATGGCTGGCGTCGTGATTCGAACTGGCCACGACGTCACGAACGTGAAGCCAGGGGATCGTGTTATGGCGGCCCTCGGTGGCGTCGGAGCCTACACCGACTTTCTGGTCATTGATGCCGAGAAGCTCGTCCTGACGCCGTCAGGGCTGTCCGACGTCCAGGCTGCCGCCATTCCTGTAGCTGCAATGACGGCCTGGCATGTCATTCAGGCAGCGGATTTCGATCTGTCTGGAAAGCGAGTGTTGATTCAGGGCGCGGCTGGCGGTGTGGGTGGCTTTGCGGTTCAGTTCGCGAAGATGGCCGGTGCAACTGTTTACGCTGCAGCATCGACCACTAGCCTTCAGCACGTACGAGCACTGGGTGCAGATGACGTTATTGATTATCGCCAGCAAACCCTGGAAAATCTTGCCGACCAGATCGACCTGGTGGTCGATCTGGTCGGCGGCGTGGTACTGGATCAGTGCTGGGACCTGCTGGCACCAGGCGGACTTTTGGTAAGCATTGCTGCTCCGGACGTAATCGCTCGCGCACCACTAGGCCGCCGTGGCGTCTTTTTGTCTAACAAGCCGCACACTGCACGCCTGGCCTCAATTGCTCAGCAGGTCGCCGCAGGCAAATTGCGTTCAACAATTGCAGAGGTGATTAGTCTCGGCGATTTGCCCCTAGCGATTGAGCGCAACCGTACCGGCCATCCACCGGGTAAGATCGTTGCGGACCTTACCCTCAAATGAGGCGAAAAGGAGGAAGAGGTGGAAAACCGCGCGGCCTTACTGCGCGGGTTGAACCCGACCGGAGGGCACCGCGCAGCGGTGGGATTTTGCGGCAATAACGGAAGTGCCTGAAACGTGGCCGGGATGCATGGCACACGTTTGAAAAACGCGGGAGTCCAGAGGGCGCGCGTTTACGCGTCCTTTGGGCCAGTGTGGGTGGCAACCCACGGTTTTGAAGTAGCGGCCAGTGAAGCCACCCATAATTGTAATTATTGTCATCACCCTTTTTTGTTCCCTTTCGTAAACCTGCCAATTAGAATGCAAACCGTTATCATTTGTATTTACTTGGTTGTATTTTATTTCAGGGAATCACTCACATGTCTTTCAACCATGCCCCGCGCGGGGCTCTTGTCGGTGGATTTAAAAAATCCGTCGTTGCTGTCGCTATTCTCCACTGCTCGCCTCTCCTTGCGGCAACGCAGCCGTCTGAAGACTCCATTACCGTGAACGCGCAAGCCAATGCGCTGGATACCACCGATTACAGCGCAACGCAGAGCTCGACTGCCAGCAAAAACGATACCCCGCTCAATGAAACGCCGCAGTCGGTGAGCGTGGTTACGCAGTCGATGATTCAGGATTACGACGTGGCATCTCTGGATGACGCGATGAAGTTTGTCAGCGGCGTGACACAGGGAAATACGCTGGGCGGAACGGAAGATGGTTTCGTTAAGCGCGGGTTTGGGGCGAACAGTGACGGGTCTATTCTGATTGATGGCGTGCGCAGCAATCAGGGGCTTGGATTTGATTCGACTATCGATCATATCGAAGTGCTGAAAGGATCGGCTTCACTGCTGTATGGGATCCAAAACCCCGGCGGAGTGATCAACATGATCACCAAAAAACCGCAGTATGAGTGGAATACCCGCGTCAGTGGCCGTACCGGCGGATTTGGTGGCGGAGCGGGAACTCTCGACGTAACCGGTCCGCTTGGCAATGGTTTCGCATTTCGCATGATAGCCGAGCGCCAGTATGAAGATTACTGGCGCAACTTTGGCAGCGACTCACACACCCTGCTTGCGCCCTCGCTGAGCTGGTTCGGTGAAAAAGCCAGTTTTAACATCAGTTATCAGGAATACAAATACGATATTCCTTACGATCGCGGGACAGTATTCTCCAACGGCAAACCACTTGATATTCCATATAACCGCCGTCTCGACGAACTGGCTAACCACGCCTGGGGAAAAACCAAACGTCTTAACACTACCTGGGAATATCAGCTGAATGAAGACTGGAAAACGCGGCTGACCTACGCCTGGCAGCAACGCCGTTATGACAGCAATGAAGTCCGTGCCACCGCAGTGAATACCGAAACGGGCGCCGTGACCCGCCGTGCGGATGCGAATCGCGGATTCAACCATCAGACCAGCTATACGTCATGGGACTGGATCGGCAATCAGGAAATCTTCGGAATGATGAATGACTTGCTGATTGGCGTCGATTACGAGAAAAACGAAACCTACAAGCAGTACTCGTATCGTGGCAAAACCTTCAGCACGTTTAACATGTACGATCCGGTCTATGGCGTTGAACCCATTACCAACAGCAGCACTTATTCCGACAGCAACAGCAATTTGCGCAATACGCTGTATAACAAATCGGTCTACCTGAAAGACAGTATTCATCTGACCGACAAATGGATCGGCGTTGTCGGCGGGCGTTATCAGCATTACAACCAGAAACAGACGTCCGGTTTCGTGAATCCCACCCAAAGTCTGGATGATACCGACGACAAATTTCTTCCGCAGGTGGGCGTGGTGTACAAACTCACGGATGACCTCTCGTTCTACGCCAACTACAGTAAATCCTTTACGCCTTCCACCGATGTGGATGACAACGGCAACGTGGCCTCCCCGGAAAGCGGCACCACCTATGAAGTCGGCACAAAATGGCAGATTTCACCGCGTCTGGATGCCACGCTGGCGGTGTATCGCATTGATGAAGAAGACATGTCGGTATTCATTAACGGCGTAACCCGCAATATTCCTAAAGCACGCTCGACGGGTGCGGAGCTGGAGCTTAACGGGGAAATAGCCAAAGACTGGGATCTGACCGCCAACTACAGTTACGACAAAACAGAAATCACCGAAGATGATGTGAATTCTGCCAATGTCGGTAACCGTCTGGTGAATGCGCCAACCAATATGGGCAGCCTTTATCTCAGCCATACCATGCGCTGGTCAGTGGTGCCGGGCGATTTCCGCGTAGGCGGCGGTGCGCGTTACGTCGGTACGCGTGCGGGTGACCCGGAAAACAGCTTCACTTTGCCGGATTACACCGTGGCCGATGCGTTTGTCGCCTGGGATAACCAACTGCTGGGCAAACATACCCAGATTAAGCTCAACGTAAATAATCTGTTCGACAAAGAGTATTACTCCTCAAGCGCAGGAAATTTACGCGTGATCGAAGGCGAACCGCGCAATGTGGTGCTCTCTGCAGCCGTAGATTTCTGACAGACGAAGAAACAGAAGTTTAAGACGTGGATCAGAGCCGGCACAGAAATGTGCCGGTTTTCGTTATTCGTTATTCGTTATTCATTTTACATTATTCGTCACCCGTTACTTTGCAGGTAACGTACTCCAGTAAGTCCCGCTGAACGGCACCGGCAGGAACTGTTGATAAAGATCTTTCATGGTTTGTTGCGGATCGACATCCTTGAACAGCTGCGGATACATCGCTTTCGCAAACACTTCTACGTCCACCAGATGATACGGGCTGAGGTAGAAGTTATGCCAGACGCTGTACGCGCGCCCTTCCCGCACCGCTTTCAGTGTGGAAAGCACCGGTTGCTGATCCATCACCTGACGGAAACTCTGCGCGGCTTCTTCCTGCGTGACCTGCGGGCCCAGCATCAGATTCGACACTCGCTTGCCTTCGGGCCCCGCCATACCGGTGGTGATATACACATCGGGGTTGGCGACGATCACCGCTTCCGGGTTGAGATCGCCATACACGCTTTTAAACGCGCCTTTAGCGATGTTATCGCCACCCGCAAAGGCCAGCAGATCCGCCAGATTACCGTGAGACACCGTGGTACAACAGGCTTCACGACGCCCAAGATGTAACTGCAACATCACCGTAGGCTTCTTTCCCTGATACGCGGCAATACGTTCCTGTACGCGGTTCATATGCTGCTGATAGAAGGTGATAAAACGCGCCGCTTTTTCGGGATGGTTAAGCACATCGCCTAACAGCTTCACGCTGGGGATCGTGTTATGCAGTTGATCGACGCGCAGATCGACGTAGATCACCGGGATCCCCGCTTTAGTCAGCGCTTCTTGCATCACATCGTGATCGTCCTGCTTTTTAGCGTAAATGGGCAAAATCACCAAATCTGGCTTCAGCGCGATAACCTTCTCGATGTTCATCTGGGTGTAATTGTTCTGCCCAAGCAGCGGGATCTTGCCGATGTCAGGAAAAGCTTTCAGATACATCGCCCAGCTCTGCGCATCCAGCGACGCCATGTCCCCCGGCCACCCCACCACATGCTGCGCAGGATTTCCGTCCTGAACCAGCGCCAGCGTATATAACATCCGGCTTTCGCCGACGACAATGCGCTGTGGATTTTCTGGAACCTCAACCGTGCGCTGAGAAATATCTGTCACCGTTTTGGCCTGCGCGGCACCGGCGAGCAGCATGCAGGAGATCAGCAACGAAGGAATGAACTTAGGCATAGTACCTCAGGGAGGGATTTTTAATGTGGGGATGATAATGATAATCGTTGAGTATCGCAAACGTGAGGACACCCATCTTTAATGCGCAATTTTAATATTAGCTTATCGATATAATGAATTTCTAACATAGTAGCAACCCGTTTATGGTGATAACTCCTGCCAGCGCAGCCTCCCTCCGCTGGCCTCTGACCCAAGGAGAGACAGCTCATGAGCGTGCAATTTATCGGGATGATCGGCCACCGTCTGGCATCTGAAATCATCCCGCCTGCCGGTCCAATTTTTGATAAGCAATACATCGCCGATTTCGCCAAAGCCCACGAAGACGCGGGTTTTGACCGCATTCTGGTGGCCTACGCTTCGGATCAGCCGGACGCCTTTCTGGTGACTGCCCACGCCGGGGCAAACACTTCCCGCATTCACTTCCTGCTGGCGCACCGCCCTGGTTTTGTTGCGCCCACGCTGGCGGCCCGCAAGCTCGCAACGCTCGATCACCTGCTGGATGGCCGCGTCGCCGTGCATATCATCAGCGGCGGAAGCGATGCAGAACAACGCCGTGACGGCGATTTCGAACCTAAGTCTGGCCGCTATCAGCGTACGGATGAATATATCGATGTGCTGAAAAAAAGCTGGTACTCGGAAAAAGGCTTCGACCATCAGGGCGAATTCTATCAGGCAGAGAATGCCTTTTCGGCCATCAAACCTTATCAGCAACGTTTGCCGGTGTTCTTTGGTGGCTCCTCTGAAGATGCCATCCGCGTGGCAGGTAAACATGCCGATGTCTTTGCGCTTTGGGGCGAACCGCTGGCAAGCGCCGCGGAAACCGTCGCTGCGGTGAAAGCCTCGGCGGCGGCGCATCAGCGGGAGATAAATTTCAGCATTTCATTCCGCCCTGTTCTCGGTAACACCGAGGAAGAGGCGTGGGCGAAGGCCGATGAGATCCTGGCAAAAGCCAAAGCGCAGCAGGAGAAAAGCGGTCAGGTGCTGGCGGCCAAACCGCAAAGTGTCGGGGCGCAGCGGTTGCTGAATGCGGTGGCAAAAGGTGACCGGCTCGACAGTTGCCTGTGGACCGGCATCGCGGGGCTGATCGGCGGCGGATCTAACTCAACGGCGCTGGTTGGGACGCCTGAACAGGTCTCCGAGGCGCTACTCAAGTATTACGATCTGGGCATTACCACGTTCCTGATCCGTGGCTTTGATCCGCTTAATGATGCTGTCGAATATGGCAAGCACCTGATCCCGCTGACGAAGCAAAAAATCGCTGCCCGTCAGGCCAGTCATCAACCTGCCCGTACCAGTCTGGTCTGAGGAATTGCAATGCGAGTGAATGTGAAAAATCTGCTGCTGGCGGTGTCACTGATCGCCAGTATATCTGCGGCATTTGCCGAACCTGTGACACTGCGCGTGGCGGATCAAAAAGGAAATATGCGCGCACAGCTGGAAGCGGCGGGCAAACTGGATAATTTGCCGTACAAGATTGAATGGTCGGAATTCCCCGCCGCTGCACCGCTGGCAGAAGCGCTGAACGCGCAGGCGGTGGATGTCGGGATTATCGGAGATGCCCCCCTGTTGTTTGCCGAGGCTGCAGGCGCGCAGGTGAAAGCTATCGCGGTGGATAAATCAGATGCCTACGGCACCGCGTTGCTGGTCAAGCCCGACAATCCGATTAAAACGGCGGCCGATCTGAAAGGCAAAAGTATCGCCACCAACCGCGGATCTATCGGGCATTTCGTGGCACTGAAGGCGCTGGCATCTGCCGGGCTGACTGCCAAAAATGTCACCTTCCGCTTTCTGCCGCCGAGCGATGCCAAGCTGGCGCTGACGCAAGGCTCTGTGGATGTCTGGGCGACGTGGGAGCCCTACACCGCCTTCGCCCAGACGCAGGATCATCTGCGGGTGCTGGTCAACGGACGCGGTCTGTGGTCCGGTAACAGCTTCCTCGCTGCGACGGATACCGCGCTGAAAGATCAGGGCAAACGTCAGGCGATTGCCGACTATCTCCAGCGTCTGAGCGACGCTCAGATCTGGGCGTATAAAAATCTGGATGCGTACAGCGAGAAGCTGGCGAAGATTATCGGTTTCCCGCTCGATGCGGCGAAGCTGTCGTTTGAACGCCGCAAATCCTACTGGCAGGCGATCGACTCAGCGACCGAAATACAGCAACAACAGACAGCGGATTTCTATCACGCTCAGGGGTTATTGCCTGTCGCGCTCAACGTGAGCGGCACGTTTGATCACTCTTTCCTGCTGAAATAATCCTGCTTTTCGGCACCGGTTCCCCTGCCGGTGCCTTTTCCTTTGCCCCATTTATCGCTCTGATAACAACGGCAACTCCCTGCTAATCCAGTCGTCGAACACCTGCATCGCGGACGACATGCGTTTGGATTTGAGCCGCGTCAGCCAGTAGCTACCGAGCGTGATTTCAGTCGCAAAAGGCCGTACCAGATTTCCACTTTCCAGCTCGCGGGCAAACATCGATACCGGCACCAGCGCCACGCCTTCAGCCTGCATGGCGGCTTCCACCATCAGACGCGAGGAATCAAACACCGCACCCGTCGCCCGCCACGGGGCCAGCCCGGCAGCAGTCATCCACTTATCCCATTCATCAGGTCGGTATGAACGCAATAGTATTTCTTTGGTCAGTGATTCGGGATTGGTCAGACGGCGGGCGATTTCCGGAGAGCATAAAACGGTGTGCGGCGCGTCGAACAGCAGCCGGTTATCGGTCGCCGCCCAGGTGCCTGTGCCAAAACGGATGGCGAAATCCAGGCCTTCAGAGGCCAGATTGACCACGTTATTATTGGTGAGGATTTTCAGTTCGATAAAAGGATGTTGCTCACGAAACGCCTTCAGTCTTGGCAACAACCAGCCGACTGCGAAGGTGCCGACCACCGCAATGGTCAGTACTTCATGGAAATATCCGCCTTCAAAGCGCTTGAGCACGGTCTGGATCTGGCTGAACGCCTCAGTCAGAACTGGCAACAGCACCAGTGCTTCATCGGTCAGCTCCAGCCCGCGCGGCAATCGTTTAAACAGCGCCGTGCCCAGCTGATCTTCCAGTAAACGCACTTGCTGGCTGACCGCTGCCTGCGTGACGCTCAGCTCAAGCGCGGCGCGGGTGAAGTTAAGGTGTCGGGCTGACGCTTCAAAAGCCCGCAGCGCATTGAGAGGCAGAGATGTCCGCATAATGACTTATCCATAAGTTTTTCTTTATCCTGCGCGAAATTATTCTCGCTTGTCAATAATCTGCCAAACAAGGATATTGCCGGTCTCCGCAATACAACAGATAAGGATTTCTATGTTCAATAATACATTTCGTCATAAAGCGCTGCTGACCGTGGCCCTGATGCCTTTATTATTTTCCAGCGCCCCGCTATGGGCTCAGACGCCTGAACAGGCCAAAGCCGTGCAGCAAAAACTGGCTGATTTGGAAAAAAGCACCGGTGGCCGTCTGGGCGTGGCGATGATCAATACCGCTGATAACTCACAGACCGTATACCGTGGCGAAGAGCGTTTCGCCATGTGCAGTACGAGTAAAGTGATGGCTGCATCGGGCGTACTGAAAGCCAGTGAGCAAGATAAAAACCTGCTGAATAAGCATGTGGATATCAAAAAGTCAGATCTGGTGAACTACAACCCGATTACTGAAAAACATCTCGATACCGGTATGACGCTTGGCGAACTCGGCGCAGCAGCCATTGAGTACAGTGACAACGTGGCGATGAACAAGCTTATCGCGCAACTTGGTGGGCCGGCGAAAGTGACCCAGTTTGCGCGCTCGATCGGCGATGAGACATTCCGCCTTGACCGTACAGAACCGACGCTCAACACCGCAATTCCGGGCGACAAGCGTGACACCACGTCGCCTCTGGCGATGGCGCAAAGCCTGCGTAAACTGGCGCTGGGTGATGCGCTGGCCGAACCGCAGCGCGCGCAGCTGGTGGCATGGCTGAAAGGTAACACCACCGGTGCTGCCAGCATCCGTGCCGGTCTGCCAGCTTCCTGGACCGTCGGGGATAAAACCGGCAGCGGTGATTACGGTACGACCAATGATATCGCCGTTGTCTGGCCTGATAATCACGCACCGCTGATTTTGGTGACCTATTTCACACAGCCGCAGCAGGATGCCAAAGCCCGTAAGGACGTCTTAGCCGCCGCCGCAAAAATCGTGACTGAAAACCTGTAACGCCCGACGCCCATGTGGACTCACCTCATGGGCGTATTGTTCTGTTAGTTTTCCGTGCGTTGCGCAAACTGTGAACTTCCGCCCTGTGCGAAACCGCTGAACGTGGTTAATAGAGGATGTCGCCCGATATCAGGCTTAGCTCACAGGATGCAGCATGGAAAATTACGCCAACAAAAGCGGTGATTCACAGGTTGTCAGCTTCCAGATAGATGCCAACTCGATCAAAGTCCGCTTTAAGAATAACCACGTGTATTTATACGACATCCGCCATCCCGGTCCGGAACATCTTGAGAAAATGAAAGAACTGGCGCGCTCCGGCTGGGGCCTGAATACTTATATTGAAAGCGAAGTGAAAACGGATTTTTCTTCCAAGGTTTTCTGAACACCGATTCTGTTCTGTAGGAAATAAAAACTCCCTCTCAGCAAACATTTATTATCCCTGAGAGGGAGTGAGTTTATTACTTATTGATAGCGTCAGATGACAAGTACGAAGAAGTATTAAAAGACTGCATAAATTCTGTCTGTTGCTCCACTAACGTCAGGTTGCTATGTGTGGCAGAGAAAGTACTCATCGCTTCAATTAATTCTTGAACTTGTATACTCGTCAAATCATAACCGTCAGCCGTGTGAATAACTTTGTTTTTGTAATCAGTAGCCGAAAACCAGTTCATCAGTTCAACAGAGTCTTCGGAATTTTTTTCGTTAATCATCAGGTTAGAGTTCTTTTTGGAGAACCAAAGATCGCTAAATGCAGCGTCATTGAACTGCAGGATATCCGGGCTTTCTGATTTAAGCGCCCAATCATTAACTTTATCTTTTCCATGGCCGTCAGAAAACAGATAAGTGTCCTGGCCGCTGCCACCCGCCAGCCAGTCATCCCCCGCGCCACCGTCCAAAATATCACTGCCAGCTTCACCATTCAGACTATCTTTGCCTTCACCGCCTTCGAGAATATCATTATCACTACCGCTGCTCAGGGTGTCG